>ERZ1292633.825-Hain-H41-02um-R1-825-length-34641-cov-7_pt1 | contig 34641 bp, 18 predicted proteins | sample MGYA00564406_ERZ1292633 | MGnify/ENA primary metagenome ERZ1292633 (study PRJEB36523, sample SAMEA6512639) | groundwater metagenome | collected 2019-01-08 | study: AquaDiva: Metagenomics assemblies of 32 groundwater samples
ATGTACTGCAACACAGTCGCAGCAGCAGACTGGCGCTGGCAACAACGCAGAGATTGTCGAGCTGCGAAGTAATGTGCTGGATGCGTTGTCGCTTCTCACGGCGATGGAGGCAGACGTCGCGTCCCGCATTCGCGCAGTGTCGTCTCGCGCCGATGCCGCCAATGGTTCGCTTTTCAGCTCCGTGAAGAGTTTTGATGATGGATTCATTGTGACCAATTTTCAGGGTTTCGGCGAGGCGAGACTGCTGCGCGAAATGAACGCACAAGTGGACGCTGAGTTCGCGGATGCCTTTGGCCGGCGTGTCGTCGTGCCCGACTCATCGGCTTACTTGTCCGTCCTCGACGATCTTTCGAAAACGCTGATCAAGCCTGGGCCCGCCTGGACCGCGTATCTAGAGCGAATTCGATCCCGCGTCACGCAGCCTCTCATGCCCTTGGGCGATCGGAGTCTACCTAGCCTCCTTCTCAGCGTCAATCGCTTTGCTCACACCGACGTTCTCGCGGATGCGAAGGCGGAAGCGCAACGAGTGAACGCCGCGGCGGAAGCATTGCGACAGCAATTGGCCGCCGAGCTCGAAAAAGAAAAAATCGTGAAATCGACCGCCGGTGATGACTTCGCGGAGATCAAGCGGGCGGACGCCGTCGTCACGGACGTCGTTTCGGCCATCGTGCAGGTGCACGATTCCGCGGTTCAGGCGCTTTGTGGCAGTGGTGCCGGCGCTGGCCATGGGGGCATCGCTAGCCAGCTGCTAGCCATTCTGAACGGCGACGCCATTGAACTTTCTACGAACGAGAAAAAGGCGCTTCAAGACCGCATCGCCCACGACATCGACGCGATCGACAAGCTGCGCGTGGAGAAACACCGCGAAAACGAAGCGCGTACCGCGACGTACGAGGCGACGACCGCCAAAAGTCTCAACCGACTGCGGGAGGTGTTCAACGAGCAGCAAACCTGCTGGCGTGATATCCAAGAACGCATTGAACGACTGGGCGATCTTATGAACGGGGCGAAAAATGAAACCCTTTCTCACTTGGACGCGACCGAGGCAGAGCAACGGCGGCGCAAAGAATACCGAGAATTCAAGGAAAGCTATGGCACGCATCGCGCCTATCTCGAGGACCTGAAGTGCAACACGGCCACGGCGATCGACTTCCTCGCGAATTCTCAGCGGTTTTTCGAAGAGGAAAAACGAAAAATTGAGCAAAGCAACGTCGAGGCGGACCTTCATCAGCTTGTGGCGGCTCAGCTCACGTCTTTGACGGGTGTGTTCCAACAGCTGCGGGCGCGTCGACTGGACCAGCAACGCCGCTCTACCTTTCAAGTTCGCGCGGCGGACCACATGCTGCACGAAGCGAATCTGCAACGGCAAGTCGCGGTGTTAAGCTGTGATCCAGAGGCGCTTCAATGGGGCGCGTCCCGGGAGGCCTTGTCAAAGCGCGCCGTCACGCACCAAATGACTATCGACGCCATTGACGCGATGTTGGATCAGGAGTCCGCGCAATTCGACGCCACGCTGCTGACCGCCGGTGCGGTTCTGTCTCACCACCCTTTCGGTTCGGTCGCTCGGCAAGGCGCGGCCGTCTGGCTGGCGAGCGACGTTCTTCAGCAAGTCTCATCCGGCGCGGCGGGACAGACCAAAGGGGCTCTGCCTAGAAGTCACGTGCGGCCTCCGGGTGGCGCACCCAGTCCACCACACAACATAGCGTCGACAAAGGCGACCATTGACTTCTTTGCAGATCTGGGCCAGTTGGCCGCCGAGAGCCAGGCCACCAGCGACAAGCTCAAGGCTGTATTGCAATCAGAAGGGGAGGCCTACGGCGGCACGCCCGGGTCGAGCGACTCACCCGCGCGACTCAAGGGCACGATCCGCGTGAGGCAGGCGGCCGCAACCTCTCCGACAATCGCATCGTAGTTGGTCGGTGATCGATGCAATGTGTACCGTGCTGTTATTTTGAGTCCTTATTTTTTTGCGAGTCTGAATCTGATTTTCCCGGTCGGCTTCTTGTCTCCGCGATCACCCCCCACCAGTTGTTCGAAGTTGTACCGCCCTTCTGTTGCGCCATTGTTTGAATCTGTGGTTAGTTGAGCAAGTGGTAGTTCGTTGCGCTGTAATGTATGGGCACCCACCTAACTCTCCCAGCGCAACAGAAGAAGAGGTCGGCTCCTAATCGCGCGTGGACAGGATGCAACGCTGGTCGGGTGTGGCACTGCCAGTCAGCTGCCGCAAGTTAGTCGTCCACACGCTTTCACCGAACTTTCGCAGCAGCACCGAGATCCGAGACGTAGCGATTCCTACAGAAGTAAAACCCACCGAGGTCATTGTGCGCAATGAGGTGGTCGGCATTAATGCGAGTGACATCAACTTCACGGCGGGGGTGTACAAACCCGGCGTGAAGCCCCCCTTCGACGCGGGATTCGAGGCGTTGGGACGCATCGTCGCCGTTGGCTCGCAGGTCTCGAGTGTGGCGCTTGGCGACACGGTCGTCTCTCAAGCGTTTGGCGCCTTTACGGAATATCAGGTCGTTTCCCAACGCAATCTGCGCAAGGTACCCGACACTCGAGAAATGTGGCTCCCGCTGGAAATCAGTGCCACCACGGCGAGCATCGCCTTGGAACGGATCGCGCCGCTAAAAGGGGAAACGGCCCTCGTGACGGCCGCCGCGGGAGGCACCGGTCAATTCGCAGTGCAACTTCTGTCAAAGGTGTACGGCTGTCACGTGATCGGCACATGCTCGACGGACGACAAAGCCGCCTATCTGAAAAATCTTGGTTGTCACCGCGTGGTCAACTACAAGCGAGAGGACTTGTCCGAGGTGCTGTCAACGGAATACACCCGAGGCGTTCACGTCGTGTACGAGAGCGTGGGTGGTAGCTTCTTCGATACGGCCGTGCATCACTTGGCCCTCAAAGGCAGGCTCCTCGTGCTCGGGAACATTGCCGGCTATCAAACTGGAGAGTCGTTCCGCCCGCCGCCGGGGGCAGCCGCGCAGACATCTGCCGTCGGCTCGTCGAGTTCCGTTTCCGTTTCGGCTGCTGCAACCCGACCGCCGTTGCGGCAGCCGATTGGCACCACCTTGCTGCAAAAGAGCGCTTCCGTGGTCGGCTTCTTCCTGCCGCATTTCCAAAAGCAAATTCCAGACCACTGGGACAAGCTCCGACGCCTCGTCGAGGACCGAGTGATCGTGTCCGGCATCGACGAACCAGCCGCGCAGCGATTTCGCGGTATCACGGCCATCCCAGACGCCGTGGAATATCTCCATGCGGGATCGAACACCGGAAAGGTGATCGTGAGGTTGCTTCCAGCCCTGTGACACCCCACCCTGCACACCACATTCGCTTCTGCTCTGAGGGAGGGCACGATCGACCACTCGGTCTCCCGATCTACACTGTATGGGATGGAACCCACCGCAGCACTTTTCCCTTTCCCTTTTTCCCGGAGAAACAAATGAGCAGCCAACGGGGTGGTACTGGCGGCCGCGAGCGCGGTGGCCGAGGGCGGGGCGGAGGTGGCAAAGGGGCAGGAGGAGGAGGCCAACGTCCCGATGCCGTCCGCTGGGAGTGCTTCAACGGACACCGTCTCGAAAAATTCGAGGAAGACGAGGAGGGCTTCACGTGCGATATCTGCGAGACGGACTATGAATTGGGCGACCCCGCCATGACGTGCGAAGACTGCGAGTTTGACGTCTGCCTCCACTGCGTCAACCATCCTCCAGCCAAGGAGAAAATGGCCTCGCTGTACGCGAAGCACGGTCCAAAGAAGAAGGACCCAAGCCGGCCTCCGCGCCTGTACTTCTCGGCACACGGAGACACCTGCTTCGCGGAGAGCTCCAAGTGCCTCATCGTGCGTTCCCCAAACCTGGCACCAGATTCGAACGACTTTCTATATTACGGCCAAGTTGATAACTTTGCTGGTGTCTATGCGATGCTGAACGCGTATTTCGGAGGGGCCATTACCGGCAAACGCGTGTCCTCGCAAATCACCTACGGCGAGGAAGGCGAAATCAACGGCGTCGACTTCCATGGTGCCCGCGAGGTGGCGAAGACGTTGAACCGAAACGACTTTGTGGTCGTTATTGACGTCGCCGGCGTCGTGCACACCAAGCCGCTCGTCGACGCCGATGTCGCCAGTGTCGCGCGTCCCAAGGGTCTCTTCACGGTCGAGAAGGCGGGCTACAATCCCCTGCTGATCGAGCTCTTCATCACCTTATTCGGTGAGCCTGAGCTCATCGACGGGAAGGTGAATCCCAAGTACGCGGCTGCGGTGGCGGATGCGGCGTCGCCGTACGGACCTCCCGTCCGCTATTTTCTGCACAACTACTGCGACGATCCCGTTTGCGACGAAGACGAATCGGACGCGTACCGTCCCGTGGTCGACAACTGCTTCTTTCTCGGCGTTCCGACCTACGCGGGAAAGGTGGCCCACCCGACCACAGGGGAATCCCTCGTCACCAACGGCGACTTCAATGAGGGGCCAGTGTTTTGCTGGCGCCGTGACATCGACGCGGTGACGACCGCGGTGGCGCGTTTCGCGAAGTGCATGGAGGATGGTCTGTATGACCAGCTGCTCGTCAAGCACAACGGTGGCGGAGGCCTCCCTAATATGAAGGCCGAGGCGAAGCGCCGTGCCGCCGCCGCAGCGTCATAGCAGCAGATGAAAAACTCCTCTCCCTGTTACATATGTGTTGTTGCTGGGATAGATGATGCTGAGCTGACCATTCTTGTCCGATCGATGCCGGTTTAAGCACCCCAGAGGGGCGTAGCTTCTTCAGAATTTGTCAATGTGTTAACAACCCCACACATTGACCGTCGCGTCCATGTGATCATCGGCGCAGCATCCATCCGGCTTGGGTTTTACAGGCTACTCGCGGGATTCATGTGTCATTTTCCAACCTGCTCTGCCAGCCATTTCCTCTCCCCTCACATCTCTATCCCATATCTGTATCTCAGACGACGTGACGGTGGCCATCCCACCGATCCACACACACGCAAAGAGAGAGATACAGAGTATGACGTTCTCGGCTGCCGTCATGAGCCGCCAACTTGGGCGGCAGCTATCGGTGGACGTGGAAGCGACCGAATCGAAATCGCCGCGACGGGGGGGGTCGACGCCTGTCACCGTGAGTCGCTGGTTTCCATCCAAACGTCCTTCGGACGCGCGGTCGGAGCAGCGCTCGCCCGCAGACGCTCTCGTGGCGGAGGCAGCGGCCAAAGGGGAGGCTACGGACGTCACGAAGGCCGATGCAGTCGTCGTAGATCGCAACGCTCTCTCTGGATCCCTTCCCCGGGGTCCGTCGGACGCCGAGGGACCGCCGGCCCCATGTGACCTGTTCGCCTCGCAAGCGACTCTCAGCGGTGCCGGAGAGGCAGCGGTCTCCGAGCCGCCAGCACGACGGACGACCGCATGTCCCGCGGCCGCATGTCCCGCAACCGCCCCTCCTGCTGCGAATGAAGACCCGCTGGCGATTTTAATCATGCGGTCGCTGCCATCGGCCCCCCCTCGCTGCCCGTACGCCCTCCCGCACGGTTCTAGAACGCCGAGCCGCGCGCCCCCGGACGGAGCGGCGACACCCTCTCCTCCACCGTACAGCAACTCGGCGGCCGGCGGGACGGCGCGACGGCCATTTTCCGCTCGAGTTGTGCGAGGGAGTCACGGCAACGCCAACGTCTCTTCAGGAACGATGCGAAACGACGTACTTACCTCCTCCCCGCCCAAGCAGCAGCAGCACTCCACGTTGTTGGCATCGAGAATGCCGGAACCCTCCCCGCCGGCAGTAGCCCCAAACGAAAACATCTTTGTGCGCGCGCGCGGCGCTCCGACGCTTCCGACTGCGACCCACGCGTCGACGTCGATCACAAACAAAGGGGGGGCGCTTCGCGCAAGGCCGCAGACGGCTCTGACGAGCCGCCCGTCGCCCCCTGTTTCAGTCAACGCGGGAAAGGCCCCTCCAGGACCACCGCGGGAGCTTACCACCACTTTCACCGAATCGACCGACGCCTCGTCCCCTTCGCGGCCACCCCCTTCGGAAACGTCGAAGGATCCTAGAAAAGCCGTCGCCGCCCCCGTCGCGGTATCGGCATCCCCAGCGGTCTCTGAAAGAGACAAGTGGACCGAATTGCTTCGCATGCTGATACCGAGGCCGCGAGCTCGTGCGACCTCGAAGCCCGACAGGGGCAGCAGCAGCGGTAGCGCAGTCGAGACGCCCCTCGAAGTTGCGGCATTTGCTAGCAGCAGCCGTGGCGCTCCGCCGAATGCTGCGGCGGTAGCCAACCCGCACGTGAATTTGTCCACGGCTCTCGGACTACAAGCGTCAGAAGGCCGAGGCGGAGTAGGAGGAGGCGGCGTGGGCAGCGGATCGATGTGCAGCTCCTTGGGCCGCGGACGACCATCCGATACCATGGTCTCCCCGCGCGACCATCCGCTATCGAGTTCGAGCACGACGAAGAGCGCGGATCTCCATGTCACGTCGCAGCACGATTCACACGCCGCTAGTGCCATGTCCACTGGGTCGTCGGACCCAACCCCAAACGCCAATCAGCCAACCGCGTCCGACGGCTCGGTGAGCCAAAGGCCGAAGTCCCCCGAGTTGCTGAACGCCAGTCAGCTGTCGTGCGTGACCAACGGAAGCGTGGCCGCGCTCATGGTGCCCACGCCGGCCGATGCGCTTGCGGCCACTCCCATGATCCACGTCAAGGATGAGCACGATCTGACCTTCCGAGCGGAGCATGCCGATGGCGGGGAGGACACCTTCAAGGGCATTTCTGCCCATGAGAGCTCACTCGCGGTGTCGTCGCACGCACGAGTGTCAAACTTGCGTCGCGGGGAGTGGGCGAGGGACGGTTCCGCCGCGTCGATGGGCGTCAGCACCGCCTCAGCCGCGTCGCATCGGCGTGGGAGCTTCAAGGGAGGACCCTTACACCCGAACGGAACCCAGGATGGCGCAGACCACCTAACGGCCGCGCAGCAGCAACTCGGCCTGTGGATGGCGGTGCGCATTTATATCCGGATTCGTCTGCACGTGCGTCACTGGAAGGCACGGCGAGAACGTCGCACCAGTGAACTCAACGGTGGGGCCAAGGTCGACATTGTGAACGACGCAGTGACGACCGCGGACTCCAGCGAGTGGATCCACGTCTTTCCTCTCGACGAGTGTCTCGTGACGCCGTACCAGCCCGCCTTCGGCGCGAGCATGCTTCACTTGAGCCGGTCGCACGTCTACGTGGTGTCGCAGGACCTCATTGACCGCTCGGTACTATTTCGACTGGGTGACATCCACGAAATCGTCCCGCTGGATGTCGGCGTCCAGTTCACCATCGCGCCGCCAAATCGACTGCTAGAAGGCAACGACTTTACCGATGAGGAAAAGTCCGTCGTCGAGGTTCATCTCCCAGATCTTACTTTTTTAGCGTTACACGTTTTTGAGCTGCAGTCCAAGTATCTTCGGGGCTTCAGCGCCCGGATCGCCAAGGCCTTGAGAATCAAGACCAAGCGCGTGCTTCACATCGTGCACTTCAACGACGTCTACCACCTGCCTCCGTTCAAGCCCGCGACGGCGCGAGGCATCGTCGGAGGGGCATCTCGATTCCACACGTTGCTCGCCCGCATCCGGGAAGAGCATAACCCACTGGTGCTATTCTCGGGCGATTTTATGGGCCCGTCTCTGATGTCGGTCATCACGAAGGGCAAGCAAATGATCGACGCACTCAACTTCCTAGGCGTCCACTATGGCGTCTTTGGCAACCATGAATTCGACTTTGGCCTGAAGACCCTCAAGGACGCCGTGCATGGCTTCACGCACGGACATCACATATTTCCTGGATCGCAAACGACCTGGTTGATGTCCAACATGATTGAACCCGTGTCGCAGAAGCCGTTAGGTGGTGTCGCGCAGTCCGCCATGTGTGTATGGAATGGGGTCGCCGTGGGTTTACTAGGACTGTGTGAGAACTGGCTCCCTACGTGCCCCCAGCTGGCCTCCGAAGAGGCCCAGTACCTGGACATCTACGAGACGGGGGAACGTCTAGCACGCGATCTGAAAGAAAAGGGCGCCGAGATCGTGATCGCGATTACGCACAATCGCAACGACGTCGACCGTGAGATTGGCGTTCGCTGTCCGTCGATCGACTTCAACTTTGGCGGGCATGATCACAAGTCCAAGATCGACCTCGAGCACCGATACTTGAAGTCGGGGCAGGAATTCGAGTTCTTGACCTTTGTTGAAATGGAAATCGGTGATAAACGAATCAATAAGGTTCGCGTCGATCAGCGGGCGGTAACGTACGATACGCCCCAGAGCGATTACATGAAGGGCCTCATCGAAAGGTACAACCAAAAAGTGGATGAAAAGCTGGGAAAGCCGATCGGCCTCTCCCCTATCGCGCTCGACTCCACGGAAGAATGCGTTCGCTTCAAAGAAGGGCAGCTGACAAACTTCATCCTCGACATTATTCAGCAAGAGAGCGGTGCAGATATCGCGGTCCTCGGTGCCGCGGCCTTTGGTGGCAAGGAGGTCAAGCCACCGGGCAACATCACTTTGGGCGATGTGTTCAACTGGTTCCCGAATGAGACGAAGATTATGACCATGGCGCTCAAGGGCAGCACCATCAAGAAGATGCTTGACGTGATGGTGAAGGAGGTGCCTGCGGAAGCGCCGTCGTTCCCCCACCCAAGTGCCAATCTTTCGTTCACCATCAGTTCAATGAAGCGACCACCGTGTTGCGAGGATATTTGCATCCGAGGGCTCCCGATCGAACCCGATCGAGAGTACATCGTCGCGGTCGAAGAGTTCGCCGGTTTAGGTAAAGCCAAGTACAAATTCGTTCCCGTAGAGGGTCGAGTGTGCATCGGGGACGAGCAAGCGGCGCAGCTAGTGAACTGGGTGATGGACTACTTCGTCAAGCGCAAAGGGCAGGACAACGGACCGGAAAGCATCGCGCGACAAAATGCCCTCAAACAGGTATCGAAAGTTGTTTCCAGCGCGACCCGAATGGAAATGAACAACGACATGCAAAAGTCGCAAAAGTTCGTGCGGAGTTTAATTTGCCAGCTCATGCAGTGTGACCGCGCGTCCGTCTTTTTGCTCGAAGGGGACTTTCTGTCATTCATTCCGGATGGCAAAACGGACGAAGTGCGCTTTCCCAAGACGGTGGGTCTCGCAGGCGCCTGCGCGACCTCGCGCACGATTCTCAACATCAAAGACGTCTACGAGGATCCCCGGTTCAATCAAGCCGTCGACAAGGCCACCGGCTACCGCACCAAGAGCATGCTCGCCTGTCCGATCACGTTGGACGGCAACACGTGCATCGCCGTGGTTCAAGCGATCAACAAGAATCCCGCGATCAATGAAGGGTTCTTTGACGACCTTGATGAGACCTTGCTGCAGCTGCTAGGCGAGCAAGTCGGATTTCAGCTGAAGAATGCGTCCATTTATCAAGACATTATGGCGAAGAATGCGGAAACCGTGTCGAACGGCGGCGTGGAGTTCCTCTCGTTCACAAGCATCGACGTGTACAAGCAGGTCGCGTCCGACGTGGCTCTTGAAATCCTAACGGCGTCGGCGTCACTGACTTCGAGCGCGAACGAGCTCATTCCGGTCGAGCGGTTCGACATTTACGTGGTCGGCCTGCCAGGGCCAACCGGCGCCAGCGAATTGCGTCTCTACGTTGACAATGTCGACGAGGAACCAGTTATGCAAAAAGTGGACCCACCAGTCACCGGGCCGACCATGTGGGTCGTGCAGCAAGCGGCGCTTGAGAAGAAGCAAATTTTCGTGTCCGACGCGAGCAAGCATACAGTCGGTGCCTCGGACGCGGGGGGCTCCTTCAAGGCACGCCAAGCGATCGTGACCCCGCTCGTGACGGGAGAGGGCACCGTGATCGCCGTCATCGTCTGGAACAACCGCCGGCGACCCATGAAAGCGTTTTCCGAAGCCGATTTAGTGGCCGCCGAATATTTCGGCCGTTTTGCCGCTGTATCCATTCAAAACACGTTGCGGATTGAATCGTTGAACATGCTGCGACAGGAGTGTGTGCTACAGCAAGTGCCGACCGTGTTCCTCGGCCGCATCCGAAGAAAGGACGGTTGGAAGACGGTTCGACGACGACTCTTGGAAATCATCGAGATGGGGGAGGAAAGCGAATCGGACGCCGCCGCATTGGACGAAGCGCTCACTGTGAACGCGTCGTCGGTGCGCGGACCCGTCAATGGACGCCGGCGGTCCGCGCTAAAGGACAGCACGAGTCTGCCAACCGCGAGCGAGTTCTTCAACATGCTCATACGGTCCGGCGCGAAGGAAAAGGGCACGCGACTGGCGTGACAACCCCCCTCCACAACAGTGCGTGGGGGTGAGTGGAGTGCGTCGCTCATCAAAAAAGCACAATCGGTCTCGTCAATGACTCTTGCCCACTTACTCCCGCAATATCTCTCTCGCCTCTCCTCCATTCTCCAGTGTACTCGCGATTTCTCTCTGTCTCTCTTATCTATCTACCTCCTCACTCGCTCACTCTCGTTTGTGTTGCGCGTGTGGCCACATTTTCGCTGGCTTTCTTTTGTTCACACAACGGACGACAATGAGAATCGTTCGTTTTTCTGGTGCTTCTTGTGGGTGTGAAAGAAAGAATAATCCCCTCTCTTCCAACTCGGATTTCTGCCCCTCTCAATCGGGAGACACTTATCGGAACGGCAGCCACATGAGCTACTATTCCACGATTGATTCCTACATCGCCGCAGTCGCCGATGGTAAGATCGCCGAAGTTGCGCTCAGCAATCGTCAACTTGATGACGCGGCGTGCAAAGCCTTGGCGGACGCCCTACGACAGTCGACCGCCGCGAAGGTTGTCGACCTTCAAAGCAATGGCATTACCTCGACGGGTGCCCGCTACCTCTGCGACGCGCTGCGGACCAACACGAGCGTCGTGGAGATCCACCTGGATAGCAACGTCATCGATGATACCGGCGCGGAATTGTTTCTTGAGGTCCTGCAGGTCAACACGTCGGTGCGGGCGGTGAACCTCCAGAACAACAAAATCTCACCGGCCATGATCGAAAAAGTGCGCTTCGCTGCCCAGTTGAACACTCAACCCATGGAGCTGAAGCGCGCCGTGCCTGCCATGCTGCAGAATGACCCCTCCGTCACCACCTTGAATCTCAGTGGCTGCACGGGAGTCAATCTGCCGCTGCTCAAAACCGTGATGTGCGGTTGCACCACGATCACGTCGTTGGATCTCAGTCGCGTGGGGGTGCTCGACGTCGGCTGCGGCTTCGCCGCCGAGATCCTGGCTGGCTGTTCGGCGTCGCTCGCCTATTTGGACTTGAGCGGAAACGGTATCACGGTCCATGGTATAAAGTCCCTTGCAGAGGGTCTGAAGGCCTCCAAGTCTCTGAAGACGCTCCTGCTGCGGTCGAACAAGATTGGCGATGATTCGGCCGCGATGCTTGTGAGTGCCTTCAAAGTCAACGATTCGGTCACCTCGTGCGATGTCGGCGACAACGCCGTTTCCATGTCCGCCGGTGACAGTTTGCAACATTGGATCGAGCTCAACAAGCAGCCCATCGAGCTGAAGCGTGCGTACCACGCCGCAAGCCTAAACGACATCAACTGTCCAAAGATCGAGTTCGCTTGGATCCCGAACATGTCGCAAGCCGCGTACTTCTTGTCGTTAGTGCTGAAGCAAAATACCGTCGTCAAGTTACTGAACCTCAGTAATGCTCGCATCGGGGACCTCGGGGCACAGTACTTGGCGCCCGTGTTACGGCAAAACCGGTTCCTGACAACCTTGCACCTGGCCAACAACGACATCACCTCCACCGGAGCCGGCCCACTCGCTCAAGCCCTGGCGAGCAATACGACCCTCACGGAGCTCAACTTGGCCAATAACCGAATCGACGATGCCGGTGCGATCGAGTTTCAAGTCATGCTGCAAGTGAACGGGACCTTGTCGCTGTTGAACCTGGAGCTCAACGAGGCGATCACGCCGTCACTCATGAACGTCGTGGACGGCCTGGTGACGGTCAATCAGCAGCCGAGGGCCATGAAGCAGATCCTGCCGTTGATCGAGGCGAATTCCGACAAGGTCACGGTCGTGGACATGTCGCAGTATGATGGCGTGCAGTACCATACTGATGCGTCGGTCGCCGTGTTGTGTCGTGCCCTTGTCGGCAACACGTTCGTGCGGCAAGTGGATCTGAGCTTTAATTGCATTGGGGACGCCGGTGCGATCCATTTCGCCGAGTTGCTCGTGTTGACCGAAACGCTTGAAGAACTCAACATTGCTGAGTGCTCTGTGGGCGACCGTGGTGGCTGCGCGCTCGGCAGGGCCTTGCTCCGGAACAAGTCGCTTCAGGAGCTCAATTTGGAGGGTAACTGCATCGGCGATGAGACGGCAGATGTCTTCCTGCAAACGTTAGTGACCAATCACTACCTGACGTCTCTGAACGTGTCGCGAACGCGCGTCACCCCAGTGCCCACGAACGACTTGCGCCTCGCTTGTGCGGTCAATCTGCAGCCAGAGTCCTTGAAGCTGGCGCTTCCCGCGCTCAGGTCGAAGGATCCCAGCTTGACGGTGCTGGACCTCACCGTTTTCGACGGCCGCCGTAGATACAGCGACACGGCGGTCACTATTTTGTGCTTCGAGTTGCAGGGAAATGAAAACATCACGACCCTCAAGCTCGACAACAACGCGTTTTCCCACGATGGTGTGGCTCAAATCGCGGAACTTCTGGCCAAGCCTTGGTGCCGAATTGCGACCTTGACGCTTTCGAACAACGCGTTCGACGATCAGGACGCAGATACGCTGGCAAACGCGTTCGCGCAAAACGGCTCGCTCGTCACAGTGGACCTGCTCGGGACGAAAATCGGGGCCAAAGGCATCCAGGCGTTCACAGCCGCTCTCGAACACAACCACACGATCAAAACGCTCGATGTGCCAACGGTGAAAGGCGATCTTGGAACCATGTCGGCGCTCCGCCGGATGCTCGTCGTGAACACGCAGCCCCTGGCACTGAAGCTAGTCCTGCCCCGAATTTTGAAGAACGACCCGTCGCTGCGGTCCGTGGAACTGCGCGGGGTGGGCGCCGTGAGTCTCTTTGGTGACACGTCCGCACAGCTCCTCGCTCTGGCGTTGACGAAGACGACAACGGTAACGTCGGTCGATATCTCCGACAACGACGTGTCGAGCCTCGGTGCGGAGTACCTCACCGACATGCTCGAGGACAACCGCTCCATTATCTGGCTGAACCTCTCCAGCAACCGAATCGACGACCACGGCGGCAGCTTGTTCGTCAAAGTGATCGGCGTCAACGATACGTTGAGAATGGTAGATTTGGCAAACAATCCCATCTCGCAGGAGTGCGCGGGCGAGTTGGACTACGTGCTTCGTATTAACAACGGTCCGCTAGCGCTCAAGCACGCCATGTTGCGCCTCGCCGCGAATGATCCCGATCTCACGGTGCTCGACTTTGCCGGCCCCGCGGAAGAGCAGCTTCAGCCGGTGGTCCAAGCGATCACGGACGGCGGCCGAAACAAAGGTGTGTCTTCCAGCGCCGCGTCGCCCGTGCGCGCACCCCACGGAAACACCATGGCGCTGATCATCAAGGCCTCCCCGACCAAGGGCGCGTCGCAGCAGCAACTGACCCCCGTCAGAACGAATGCAACCGAAGGACGCTATTTCACTGACGAGTACGTGCATGTCCTGTGTAGCCTGTTAGTGGACAACACGAACGTGACGACGCTCTACTTGGAGGGCAACCAAATCGGAGATCGTGGGGCCCAGTTGCTCGCCGACACCCTACGCGTGAACACAACGCTAACTGCCATCGCGCTGGACCGCAACTACATCGGCGCGGAGGGCGCTCACGCGTTGTTCCTCGCGTTAAAGACCAATCACACATTGACCAATCTGTCTCTTTCGGGGAATCCGCACATTCCATCGCCTATCTTCGAGTTAATCAACACCCCGCTGGTCATCAATCGGCAGCCGCTGCGCCAGCCCGTGCGTCCCAAAGGCGCGTTCAAACAGCGTCCGGATGTCGCGATGTTGTCCGACGAGCAGCAGTTCCGCGACTTGGACTACCTCAGAGACGTGGAAGATCAGATCTTCGAGGACGCCATGCGCGACTGCCCGGACAAATATCACCCTTCGCCCAGAAAGGGCCAGTGATCATCAGCAGCAGATGGGAAGTCAATAGGAATGGAATGGAAGCGGGGGAGCTCCCCTGCTGGGCGTCACAGCCTTTTGTTTCCTTTGATCTCTCGACGTGTACCTTTTCGCTTCTGTTTCCCCTGTTTTTCCTCTTCCTCCGGACGAAAATGAAGCTCCTATCATGATCGGCATGTTATGTTCGGGACCCGGATCAGACCGTCTCTTTTCTCGTGTCCGTTTGACATCATCATCATCTCGATAGTACTTCTCCATCCAGAAGACTCCAGGGGGGGCTTCGCGTGTTGTGTTGTGTGCGTTATTGTCGCGCGTCGTGGGGTGTATGAATGTGGTATCTGTAGATAGGCCGTCAGAGGGTCGCTAGCGAATCGGCGAAGAGAAGAAATATTTTTTTTCGGTGGTGATCTCCTCTCGCAAATCTCAAATGCGAATGTACGTGTAATCCCTCCCAATGAAACACAAACATCCATAGGCAAAAAAGAAGTAGGTTACATGGCCGTCGCAGAATCGACTGGGGCAGCCGCCTACACGCTCCTTCGCGTGCCGCACGACGTCGTGGGCGATCGCGACGACACGCCTGAACGGCGCGTACGTGTGGCTCTGGCGACGATCCCACCGTTGGAGCACCTGGCCCTCTGCCGGTCCTCTGCGACCACATTTGACGCGACCTGTTTTACCGGCATGCGCGTTTACGAGGGCGCCGACGTTTTGAGCGCCTTCATTGCCTCCCCGCAATGGGGTGGTGCTCCTCTCTTCGAAAACACACGCATCTGCGAAATCGGCTGCGGTTGCGGTTTGGCTGGCGTGACGGCGATCCTGGCTGGCCGTCCGCGCGAGGTTACCTTTACCGATGGTGAGCGGGCGGTGTTGGAACTGGTCGCGGAGACGGTGGAGGGCATGCAGCTCGCCACCGTGAGGTCATTCGACGCATCCTGTCGTCAACGGTCGATCATAGGAGGAGCGCACGATCGTGGCGACTCGGAACCGTCGCCCCAGGTGGCCCCTGGGTCTTCGTCTGCCACGTCGTCGTGTGACGTGAACACCGCGATGTTGCGGTGGGACGTGGAGTCTGACTTTGATCGTCTGCGACCGTTCACGGACGACGGCGATGATTCTTCGCACGCTCGAGAAGCGATCAATGAGTCCTCCTCGCTAACCACATCAGCGGCGGGTCGTGATCTCCCTGGTCGCTTCGACGTCGTTGTCGGCTCGGAGCTCGTGTATTTTAGGACGTACTTTGGCGACCTCGCTCGTGCATGTGCCCGCTTGTTAGCGCCTCGAGGACTGCTTATCGTATGCTTCGTCGAGCGCGTCGCACATGGCTGTCGCGACTTGGCACTCGCGCTGCACGAGGCCGGCATCGCAGCTTGCCGTCAGTTGCCGCTGGATGCCTTTCTGCATCCTTCCGTCATCGCGTCTCGTCAATGGGGGAAGGTGCAGCTTTGGATGGCGGCCCGGTCGGAGCAGGTGCTACTGAGTTGGACGGCGCGAACGGGCAACGATCTCGCACGTCTTCGACTCATACATACCGAAATAGCGGAGGGCTCCGTCGAGCAGGAAGCGCCGGACGCTGACTTACCCCTGGACTGGTAAGTCAGTTTAGCTGGCAAGGATGGCTTGGTAACACGCCGGGCGAACATTGTTGTGTTTTGTGTGACCATGTGACGTTGGTCTGCGTCTTTTTCAGGCAGCGAGCTCTTTTCTTACTAGTTCACCCTAAACGGTCTTGCCCTCTTTTTGGACGAAAATGTCGTTTCAGCTGCCAACGGCGGCGTCCCCGGCGCCGACCAGCCGCGGAACGGCCAGGGGCGTCAGCAGCCTGTACGCGGCACCCAGCGCCTCCACGTTCGCCGGCGCAAGCACGCAAAGCCGCGGGGGTGGAAACACCACCGATCCGATGACACGGGAGCGGCGGGCGGTGGTCGAAGCCAACCAGCAGCACGAGCAACTGATCAACGAACTGAAATTTTTGTCCAAGAAACAGGCACAACGAATCGAGAAGCTCAAGCTGGACACCGCCGTTCAGCTGGAGCACCACGCCGCCCTCCGGCGCGTGGAGCTAGAGAAGCGGAAAAGCCAAGCGGTCGAAAACATCTCGGATATCACCCCGCGCTTGGAAGTCGTCCGGCAACAGTGGAACCACGCGAAGCAGCAGAATCAAGGCTTCGAGATGCAATGGGGATCGATGCGCGCTCAATTTCAACAAGTGAAACAGCGCGTGGATCTGTTGCGGGATAAGATCACGGAGAGCCGCACGGGCATTGAGGCCACTCGGAAGGTCGTGAACGAAATGCGGGAGCACCTTCACAAGTTAGAGCGTGACAAGGCCGCGCTGCGCAGCCGCACGCAGTGGACACTTCAATGCGCCAAGAAGGACGAAGTGTACTTGGCCAACCGAGTGATGGAGGAGGAGCAATACCGCAACAAAGTCGCCGACACTCTCAGCTCGATGGAGATCGAATATCAGGCCGCGCAAGCGCAACACCAACACGAGTTGATCCCCCTCAAAGAAGACCTCCGGTTGCTGGAAACGTACCGGGAGCAAATGAAAGAGCGCACCAAGGAACTCCAGAAGTACTGCCTGGAGCTGGAGGGGAAACTTCAAAACATCGAGGACAGCTGGCTCGAGAAGGTCCACCATTATTCAGAAGCACTGGAGCGGGCGACCACCTGTGACTCTCTCAAAAATTACGTCATTTCGCATTTAGAACAGGCGCTGGAAAAAATCAAGAATGAGAACAAAAAGATCAAGCCCCGACCGAAAAGCGGGCAGCTTGATGCGTTCTGGCTTTCGCATGCCGCTGCCGTGTGGGAGTACATCGTCAAGCTTGTCAGCGAAGAGCGGCACAGCATGCAAACGCGCGACGACAGTTCGCAGCTCGTGCTTGCCGAAACGTCGCAACGTAATCAGCAGACGAAGCAGATGTTGACCATGGTGAAGTCCAAGGTCGACGGCAACGGCACGGAGCGACGCGAACTCCTCCAGCGCATCACGGATCTGCAATTCTTGCTGTTTGAGAAGAAGGAGTCCGAGGAGCAAATGATCAAATACCTGCAAGACCTTTCGTACCAACTGGATGAGGACCTCTCCCAGATCCTCCACTTGACACGCAAGGACGGCTACGACGATTACGTCTCATCCACGGACGGTGAAGAGGAGGCGACGCCCACGCGGCCGGGCGCGGGCGAGCTTGACTTCGAGGTGCTCGAGGGCGAAGGCGTGGATGACATCGCAATGCTGTGCTCCTCGGTGGACCTTGACCCGAACGACCCCTCGGCCAACGAAACGATTCATCGCATGTCGCATCGGCCACGCGGGCACATCGACTCCTTCGCAGCGTCCCGGCAAGCGTGGCTTTCTCGGCACGCCGGTAAGTCCAGTGACGCGGGCCCCGTCCGCCGGCAAGGCGTGCGCGCCCCATTGATGGAGACCGTGGAGCGTGCGCTGCTCGATGTGCAAACCAAAGTCGCTGGTGAAGTCATTTCCTTCGTGCGAAACCGTGAGTCGGCAATCCAGCAAGGGAAGCTGGATCCGCGCACGGAGCGCATCCAAGCGGACCCGAAGTACATCACGCGTGCCAAGGAGATCAACGGTCGGATTGAACGCTGGGTGCAGCAGCAGAAGGAAGCTCCCGTCGCCTCACGGGCGTCAGGCAACTTCTTGGCCTCGCGCACGGGCTCCAACCTGCTTGCCAATCGGCCCGGGGGTGCTTCCGCGTCGGACCCGGCAGGCCCCGTCCGCATCGTACTCGACGGCGTTCGCATTCCGCCGGAGGTAGCCCGGGCGAACGCGATTGACCGCGCCCAGTACTACTTGAATGCCTGCGTCAAGGGCTACAACTTCATGATGTATCTGCGGCGGTCCATGGCACCGCAACTGCGGCACGTGTTCTTGACGCGGGACCTCACCCGTCTCATCGCCCGTCGCGTGGGCGCTGCCGCGGCGGTGGAAGGAACGGACGGCGATGATGAACTGTCCATCCGCGTCACCGATGTCGTGAATGTGTTATTGGGCCACGCCAGCGACGTGTTCAAGGACCTGCGGTCGTTGTCTCGGAACCCCATGCGCGAGGAGCTGGCCTTCTCCATCGTGTCCTCGGTCGGCACGACTTTTGACGTGGAGTGCGACTCGATGGACGACCGCAACTACTGGGCTGGCGCCTTCGTTTGGATCGTCAACGAGAGCCGCTACGGCGGCGTGCTGGCGACGTTGTACCGAGCGGGCAAGATCAACGTCGTGGACACCATTCACCGGACGGGCGTCAACGTGGAGCCGCGTGATCGTGCTTCCTTGCAGGTCCAGATCGGCGGGTCCGCTTAGACGGGTCCCTTCGGTTCGGGGTTGGACTTGTAAGGGGGTCCTCCTCCCTCTCGAAAGAAGGAAATCACTTTTGGCTTTAGAATCGAATGTCGACGGGTAAGGGAACGCACAGGAGCCAAGGGAAAGGATACCTTTGAATCCCTACCTGCGACGCTCGCCTTCGCCAACCCCTTCTCCCACCCCCTCTGCTCGCGCGAACCTCCACCGGATTTTTCAGGCGAATTCAGTCAGGGGGGTGGGTGGGGAGAGATGGCGATAATACTCATGAGTGCGAATTGGGAGCGTGTACTGCGGGGGGGAAGGAAGTCAGCAGGGTGTGCAGGGAAAAGGGGGTGCACACACGCACGCGCATCGTCAATGACGTCGAGCTCACTTGAAACGATGGATTTGTTGGCTGACGTTCTGAACGACCGGCCATGGTGGGCCGCGACGATCGGCCGGGCACGCGGCGACCATCGGCTGCACGGGCCGCAACTGCCACCCGGTTGGTTCCGCACGCTGCGAGCATCGGAACGCCATGCCGCCTCAGACCGCGCGTCGCCCTCACTCAACGGTTGCACCGCGTGGCGTCCCTATCGCGCGTCCGTCAAGCCGCCTGTCTCCGTGGCGTACACCGCGCACAAGGGAAACTACCTCGTGGCGGACCGCGTGCTTTACGTCGGTGAGACGGTCACCATCGAGGAAAGTTGGCTCTGTGCGCTCTTATCGCGCACGGCGATGGCGGCCGCCGCCGTGAATGCCAAGGAGCTGCTGATGCGCGGATTTGGTCCTTCTGCCCTCTCGGTGCCGATCAGTCAACTTGTGGCCGCGGCAGGTCGCGTGGAGCAGCATCAAGCCACTCTGAAGGCCGCGGCCACTGCCGGAGGACCTTTTTCGCGCGCGCCGCGGGTCACCCGAGAAATGATGCTGCGATTGCGCTCAATTGTTTGTGCAAACGACTTTTTGCACTGTGCCACCACCTTCGCTGCGCGCCGGGGAGGGCCGGCACTTTGCCCCGCGGTCGAAGCGAACCAAGCCACCAGTGCGGTGAATTGGATTGCGGCGCTTTTCTGCCGGGACTTCCCTATCCTGGCGTGCTGCGGCCCTGATGATCCATGCGATCGGTCCGGCATCGTCGATGCGAACCTGAGCGTCATGTTGCGAACATGGCATGGCGCCGCCACGAGACCCCCACCGTCGTCTGGCTCGCAAGACAGCTATGAACTTGGCTCTTTGCAGGAGCTATGCAGCCGCTCGTCAGAACTCTCTTCAGCAGGTGGTGTGCAGCACCGTTTTCAGGCGGTCGTGCTCGCCGCGAGCTTCGTCTGTGACGTCGCTCGGCTCTGCCCCTCCACCGGCGTCTGGTGGTTCCTACGGAGAATCGGATTTGCAGACTCGCCTCTTGCCCCTGCGGAATGCGCCGAGGATCGTTTGCTGCCTAACGCGAAGCACGGCGATGCGACGAGGACTTCATCGGTGACATGGCAACTCGTGCGGTTTATCGACGTCTGTGCAAGCAATTCCATTTCCGTGGCGTCTCCGGGGCTACCGCCGCGGGTCGCTCTGTTCGAGTTCTCTCGCCTATTCGAGCATGAATGCCGACCCGTGTGCACCGTGGGCTTCCTCGACCGTGTCGCATCACATGGTTCGGTGGCGGTCGCACCGGGAGGTGCTGCTGCCTCGTCCATCGCCCGCAACGACCCCATATTGAGTGAGCTGCTGCCTCCAACGCCTTGGCTCCGATCGAGCTCATCTGCGCAACCCAGCACAGTGGCAGCCGAGGGGCGGGGTGCCGCAGCATTATCCACCGCTCAGTCGGCGGCCGCGTCTTTATCGACGGCGTCGATGGCCGTGAACATCGTGCTGTGCCCGGCGGTGCTCCACGTAACGGTGATGGGTGGCCATGTCGATAGCGTCGAGGGCGTCACGCGGGCGCACATTAAGATCGGCGTGGCAACGAAGGCGAACGACTCGGTCGATGCCGAGGCGACTTCGGGGAGGGACAGCAGCCGGAGCGGGGAGGAAGAGGAGCGACACCCTGCCGTTGCGGTCCCTCTTGGCGGGGGGGTCTCCATTGCGTACCAGCCAACCTTCGCCATGACCGTCCCCGAGCGCCGCAAACGCCTCTGGGAGAGCTACATGTTTGAGTGCGCTTGCCGCTGGTGCACCCGCGAGCCAGATCTGGCAAGGGCGTTTCGCTGTCCGAACTGCGAACGCGGTGCCGGGGCGGTGTGTCCCATTGGAGATGGTGCGGCGACCGATGTGTGGAGCTGCCTGCAGTGCGGACGACGCTGCAGCTACAGCGAAGTGGACGAGATGCTGCACGCCGAGGAAAAGCTCTCGCACATCATGGGGGACAAGGCCGCTGGTTTGGTCGCATTGCTGTCTGACTCCTACGTTCATTACTCGCATGCGTTGGTGTTTCGCAAACTGGATGAGTGGAGCGAAGCGGCCTGGGTGGAACAAAACGCCGAACTGTGCGTGGCGATTGTTGAGGCGCTCCTCAAGTCGGCAAAGCGGCTGTTGAACCCGTTCGATCCGTCCCAGGCTCAACTCTACGAGTTCTACGCGCAGACACAACATGCTCTGGGAAATGCTCACTCGGCGAAACAAGCATTCGAGGACGCGCTCCGCTTGCGGCGGAGCAGTGGTCAGGTGCTGTCGCCGTGGCACGACGCCACCGCGTACATGGCGTTGACCAAGTCGCTGGCGGATTTCATGGATAGTAAGTAAGCGCCGAGCGGGAGAGACACACGTTGTCGACTGACATGAGAATGGAATTGCTATGGAATTCGAACGGGCGGCTTGGCTGTTGTTTCGGGGGGGTGTTAAAGTTCTCTCTCGCTTTTGTATTCACCACGCCATTCGCGTCAAGTCGCGCGCTCATCGTCAAACCCACTTCGAGAACGTGTTCGCACTTTACAATCGTCAAAATGTATCAGCAGCATCCGATCTTCCTGTCGTCCCCGGCCGCCTGGTCTCCACGCTTCGTCGCCGAGCACCACGAGCGCGCGATTCTTGGATCGGGAACGTACGGACAGGTCGTCCTCGCTGTGGACCAGCAGACCCACCGCCGCGTCGCCATGAAGATTTCCCGTCGAGAGGCCGCGTATCGTCGCAGCGCGCGCACCGAGGTGGACGTCATCCGGCGCCTCCAAACCGTGTGCCCGCACGTCGTCAAGTTCGTCGACTGCTTCGAGACAGCCGATGGCTTCGTGCACTGCATCGTCGAGCTGATGGACCTGAACGTGTACGACTACATGCGCGCGGTGCAGTTCCAGCCGATCGCGCTCGACGTCGTGCGCGCACAAGCCGAGTCGCTGTTCCGCGCGCTGGCCGAGATGCACGGCGCGGGGTACATGCACTGCGACATCAAGCCCGAGAACGTCATGCTGCGGTCGCGCGAGCGCCCCAGGGACATCGCGCTGATCGACTTCGGGTCGGCGCGCAAGCTCAACGAGAACAAGTACTACGACGTGCAGTCGCTGTGGTACCGCGCGCCCGAGGTGATCTGCGGCTTCCCCTACACGCCGGCAATCGACATGTGGAGCATGGGGTGCCTGCTGTACGAGATCCACACGGGGCAGCCAGTGTTCCCGGGCGAGGACCCGCAGTCGTCGCTGTCGCTGATGATCGCGGCCGTTGGGTGCCCGAGCGACGAGGTGGTGCAGGGCGGGTCGCTGTCGCGGCAGCTGCGCTTCCACGCCGCCGCCGTCCCGGGCGCGGCACAGGTGCTGGCCGAGGACCGCTTCGCGTGCGCCGACGTCGCCGAGCTGCGCGCCTTCGCGAACCTGCTCCGCGGCCTGCTGCACCCCGACCCTCTCAAGCGCCTGTCGGCGGCGGACGCGCTGCGGCACCCATTCATCTCGAAGTGCGACGAGGACTCGGACGACAACTGGTGCCCAGGGCACAACAAGGACTTTGAGACGTCGTTGGCCGCGCGTGCATCGTCGCCTGCCAAGCATGGCCCGCCGCATCCCATGTCCTCTATGCACTCTCCAGTGGTCACCTCCTCGCAAGCGCAGATCGTCTCCCCGGACAGCAACTACCCTATGGCCGACGGTGACTCGTTCACAACCGACGGCGCGGGCGCTGCGCCGCTGAAGTTGGTCGCCGCCTTGGAGGACGCCATGTCGCCCGGCATGAGCCGCAATGGGTCGTTCGTTTGACTTCCCAGACGCAAAAAACAAGTTGGTGAAAGACACACACTTTCGCTGGGCTCGAAGCCCCAAGCACAACACACTCTCCCTCATCGTCGCGTCTGCGCGGTTGGTTTTGATCTTCTGCGTTCGCCCTGTCACCTCGGCTGCTGTCTTCATGGCGGTCGTTGCTTGCCAGGCAACCGCAGCAAAACAACTTGTCTCGCTCTTTGGGCCGCGAACTATTCATCCCCTTCGTTTTCGTTTCAATTTCTCTCTCGCTTTCTCCTTTCCGTATTTTTCTTCTCCTTTCGTTTATTTTTTCCTCTTCCACCGCCGCCCTCAGTTTCCTCCGCTTCTGACCTTCCTGTCGCATTCATTGTGTGTGTTTTACGTTCGGTTTTTGAGCATTGTTGCTCTCGAAGTGAGAAGATCATGGACTCCTCTCTCTCCTCTCCTCTCTCTTTCTCTCTCTCTCTCTCTCTCTCTCTCTCTCTCTCTCTGTCTCCCTCTTCTCTTTCCCTATGAGGGGTAGCACGTGCCTCTAGTTCCCCAGTTTTCGTGGAGGTGTCGATGTTCACCCCCCTTTCGGCATTCTCATCATGGTGGCCGAGGATTTTTTCGCGTTTTCCCTTGTTCTTTCTTTCTTTACTGTGGCGGTACCCGAGAGGACCGTTGTTTGTGGAGTCTCTCGGTTCCCGATGTCGTTCACTTCCTTTTTCTCAAGAAAAATTTATCTCCGCGTCCCTTCCTTTCTTGCCTCTCCGAAAAAAAAAAGTGAAGTGGATCATTGCTTCTCTCCTCTCCTCTCCTATTTCTCTCTCTCCTCCTCACTACAATCCTCCTCTCACTCACAAAAAGCTTCCGGTCGCTTCCGTGTTTCGTTCGTCCCGTCGAGCGCGACTATCTAGGTTGGGTTTCACACCCACGCCCAATCGGCCACAGCACCACACCTCGTCGTACGTCATCGCCACAACTCACAAATCACTGGGTCAAGGAGGGGCTTTCCCCTTTCACACCTGCACCTCCCTCTCTCTGTCGCTTTCTCGCACTCTTTTCCACATTTTTTCCGCTTTGGTTCACCCCGTCTTTTTTTTTTGTCATCGGGTCCTCGTTTCAATGCGGACTGTCCACTCAGCTTTTGGCGGTCGCAAATCGAAGAACACAACACGAACATACCCGGAGGCCGTTCAATCTCTCTCATCACTCCGCAGGGTGTGTAGTTCTGACCCTTCTTGCCCTTCTTTCACTGCACACCCACCTCTTCATGACGGTTTCTTTCCTCCGAAATTTTCTCCGCTGTTTCTCTCTTCACCAGTCTGTTCCCCGTACTGGACAACAGCTCTCTTTGTTGATTTGTTTTTCGAAACGGTTTCGTCGAACGTTTTCTTTCCCCCACCCAAGAGCAGGACGAAAAGCATAGAGGAGGATCACCTCGCCATTGGCGGTAGACTGCCCGGTTCTCCAGTGTTCACAGCACGCGTCCAACCTCACTCTGTGAACAGCATGCTTCTTCTCTGCGGGTCACCCCCCTCGGATTTTTTTGCTTTGAGAACGTCAATCGCGTGCGGTTCCCGAGGCTGGCAATAAGTGTTCGCACCGGTCACACGTGTTGCTTGTGGTTGTGATTTGTGGGTGTGATTTCATGGCATGGCATGCCGCAAAACACAGACAGGGTCATTTGGTTTTCAAAGTGGCTATGCATCGGCAGCATCCGATTTTCCTGTCGTCCCCGACCGCCTGGTCGCCGCGCTTCGTCGCCGAGCACCACGAGCGCGCGGTTCTTGGATCGGGAACGTACGGACAGGTCGTTCTCGTCGTGGACCAGCAGACCCACCGCCGCGTCGCCATGAAGATTTCCCGTCGAGAGGCCGCGTATCGTCGCAGCGCGCGCACCGAGGTGGACGTCATCCGGCGCCTCCAAACCGTGTGCCCGCACGTCGTCAAGTTCGTCGACTGCTTCGAGACAGCCGATGGCTTCGTGCACTGCATCGTCGAGCTGATGGACCTGAACGTGTACGACTACATGCGCGCGGTGCAGTTCCAGCCGATCGCGCTCGACGTCGTGCGCGCACAAGCCGAGTCGCTGTTCCGCGCGCTGGCCGAGATGCACGGCGCGGGGTACATGCACTGCGACATCAAGCCCGAGAACGTCATGCTGCGGTCGCGCGAGCGCCCCAGGGACATCGCGCTGATCGACTTCGGGTCGGCGCGCAAGCTCAACGAGAACAAGTACTACGACGTGCAGTCGCTGTGGTACCGCGCGCCCGAGGTGATCTGCGGCTTCCCCTACACGCCGGCAATCGACATGTGGAGCATGGGGTGCCTGCTGTACGAGATCCACACGGGGCAGCCAGTGTTCCCGGGCGAGGACCCGCAGTCGTCGCTGTCGCTGATGATCGCGGCCGTTGGGTGCCCGAGCGACGAGGTGGTGCAGGGCGGGTCGCTGTCGCGGCAGCTGCGCTTCCACGCCGCCGCCGTCCCGGGCGCGGCACAGGTGCTGGCCGAGGACCGCTTCGCGTGCGCCGACGTCGCCGAGCTGCGCGCCTTCGCGAACCTGCTCCGCGGCCTGCTGCACCCCGACCCTCTCAAGCGCCTGTCGGCGGCGGACGCGCTGCGGCACCCATTCATCGCCGGGTTGGACAACGACCACACCAGCAGCACTGCTGCGCTGCCCGAATTCGACGCATCGTCGCTGGAGGCCACGCCAGAGGCACTGCGAGAAGTCGGCAAGCCTGCGGGAGGGCATTCGGCTACGGACGCTGCCGCGCCGTCGTCCGCGTTCCTGACATCGCCCAATGAGTCACTGACTCAGATCACGTCGCCGCCCAACAGCTTGCTGGGCGAAGTGAACGTCCTTCGGCCATGCGCCGCCGTTCCTATCAGCAACGAAGCGTTGTCCCTGTCGCCTCTGCAGTTGACCTCCGCCCTGTGTGCGAGCGATGGTGCCCGTCGAGTGGGGGGAGAAGGTCCCGGGGACGAGCCGCTGTCGCACGGCGATGCGCACGACGTGATGCTCGAGTCAATGTGCCTTTCATCGGATGCCCGCATGCCGCCGCCAACGACGCCTACACTACCGACACCGAAGGTGCCCATGTCGTCATCCCCCGGCCACAACCTCAGGGGCGTGACCAACTAACGTTTTTTTTTCCCGCCTGATATTTTTTACGACCGACAACTTTCAGTACCCTTTGTTTTTTTTCCCCCTGCCCCTGTCGCTTGTCATCGGCAAACGATATATTCCCGGCCTCCTCAGTCCTTCGCATCGAGCTGCACAGCGAAAGGGGGAGAGCGGCGGTACAACGGGGATGTGATTGCTTCTCGCACCTCCTTGTATCGGTCTCTCTACCGCTGATGCTTTCCTCTTTCCGTTTCTATCTATCCACTTGTGTGACAGGCCACTCCTCAGTGACGAGGCGCGCGCAGTGTCTTCTCGCGGCTTCTGAACTCACGTGTGTGTGCGCGCGATATCGAGGCGTCTGGTGGTCATGTCACTTCTCACCCTGATCCCCACACACCCTCTCACACCAGTTTGCGTTGCAACCAACGCACGCCCTCTCGTTTCTCACTCTCCTCTCCTTCGCGCCCTTTCATTCTCTCCATTTTTTCCCCTCATCTCATTTGTTTGCTCCTCCCCCATTCATTCGCCGTGAATGTGGTGTGTGGCATAGATTTGATCGCGTCGGTTTCGGAGAAACGCGCCCCCAAAATGGGCCGTGGTTTTCATATTTTTATTCCTTGTTCGATATTTGATGATGAGTGGGTTTCTTTGTAAATCCATTCATTTTGCCCCTCCCGTTGCTGTGTCGCCCCACGGGGTGCAGCCCCCCCTCTGATCGTGGCGTTGAGACGTCGAAAGCGTCGTTTGTTCTTTCCCCGCAGTTTTTTGTCACACCGCCGCCATCGTTGCCGGGGTTAGGTCATCAACGTGTCGATTATTCTTCCCCGCTTCTTTCCGCCACCCGTTTCTCGCGGGACAGACGATGGGGCGGGCCCCTCCCGAGCCCCCCTGCCGTATTTATTCGTAGATCGTAGTCGACGATCACTCATCAGCTCTCTAGGTGGTTGCTTCCGACATTTCCAGCACCGGTTTTCCCCCTTTTTTTGCATCAATCAGCGGGATGCTACAGCGCTTTCTCCCCCCGTTCGTCGCCGCTCGCAATTTGAGACATGGTGAGCAGGCGGGGAAGAACGAAGGTACTGTTCCCCTCGCTGGGTTCACTCTCCACACGTTGTGGCGGCGAGTTCAATCTTTTTTGCAGCAACTTTTTTTCGCTTCTTCTTCCTTCCTTCCTAACCCGTTTTTTACTTTTCAAATCATCAGACTCTCGTCTCTGACAGGGAGGAAAGCAACTGAAAGGAGGAACGTATTCCTTCGCTCCCTGACTTCGGTTTCCGTTCATCGGTCTCTTGTCACCGCACTTTTTGGCGTTTGGTTTTTTTCCCTTGCTCTTTTTTTCGCATTCCCATTTTCTTTTGGTTTTTTGGATCGGTTTTCCCCCTCTGTGCTCTTTGATTCTACAACACATGACGGACAAAGCAGCAGAAAGGAAGTGTTGTATGTCTCATTTACCCTCTAAACGCAAAGCGCAGTCGTTTTTCGCGGGTGGCGTACATACAGATGACGTCGTTACCGCCTATCAACGGCGCGCAGCCCGCGGACCCACCGCAACCGCAGCAACAAAGCAGTAGCGGGGATACGCAACTGGACGTCATGGCGCGCCGCGTGCTCGAGGAAATTGCCACCGTCGGCACCGGCGCGGATGTGCAATTAGAGGAGTACATCCGCATCTTGTCGGAGTACCGTCAAGCCTGTGAGGACCGCGAGAACTACCGCGAGGCCGAGCTCGTGTTGCACGTGTTGAAGCATCTGCGGCTTGAGGAGGAGACCCGCCACGTCAAGGGGCTCACGGATCAGCAGGAGCTCGAGCGGCGTGGCCTTGAGGAGGCCCACATGTTAGAGTTCGCCAACTTCAACAAGATTTGGAATGAAAAAATCGATGCGTTCGAGGAACATCAGCTGGATGCCGAGGCGGCCATGTTGGAACGGCACAGCACCGAGCTGAGTGAGTTTCACGCGCAAATGACGCAGTCGTCTCACGCCCACGTCAAGTATAGCAAGGACCTGTTGAACATCCGCACCGTGCAGCACATTCTCGCCTCGCAACGCAACTATTCGGATGCCCAGAAAATTAAGGCCAAGGGTGACAAGATCGAAGCGCTGGAGTTTGACAAAATCAGTCGCGAAAAGGCCGAGATTTACGCGCGCAAGGAAGCCCAAATTCTCATGCGCCACCGATCCGAGTTAGCGGCGCTGCGGATGCGCATGGAGCGAGGCAAGCTCGAGTTGGAACGAGCGCGAAAACGGGAGCTCGAAATGCTCTTGCAGCGCTACAACAATGTGCGTCGCGGCCTTGAGATGCAGCAAAACATCATCCGCTCGAGGACAGGGACGATGCTGCTCAAGCACGCCAACAACCGCAAAACGGATAACTCTGGCAGTCATTCCATTAGCGTGGCCCTTTCGGCCGGCGTATTTGGGTCCGGCATCAAGCGCAGGCAATTCGCGCAAGGTGAAGTGGTGGGTCCGGACCACACTGAGTTTGAGGGGTCGGCGCCGCCTGCGTCTTAGCGAAGGAAAGCTCTTCGCTGCGACCCCACTATGTGAGTGCGAGGGAATGGACCAGAGCCAGGGCACTCTCTCATTCGACATGTTCATGTACACCGCGCCGGCGTTGGTTCTCTGATTTATCTGTGAACCCACCCTTCATTCTCGCAGGTCTGCCCCTCTCCGTTTTCGCCCTTTTCTCAAAGGCATTCAGTATTGTGTGTATTGTTTGGACGCGCGCTGTGCTGCATGGTGTACCCCCCGACGAAACACAAACGTTGACCAGGGCAACCTGGATCGAAAGGTCTGATGACAAGAAAAATCGTTTTTTCGTTGTTCGAGGGGGGTTACAGGTCCGTGTTTCTTGTCATCAAAATGTTTGCTCGTCTGTTTGGCAAGAAGCCGCCGGCAGAGCAGCCCGTGGTGCGAAAGACCACCAATGCTGCAGCAGCGAGCGGCAACACCGCCGCGGCTCCTCCTCACGCTGCTGGCGATCCCATGAAAACAGTCACCGACCTTGACGACAAGCTCACCACCATCGACTTGCGCATTTCCCGGCTAGAAAAGCAAGTGCAAGAAGAAGTGGAGCACGCCAAGGCGTACCTCGAAAAAAACGACCGCAACCGCGCACTTGCCTGCATGAAGAAGAAGAAAATGTACGAAGGGCAAGTGGAGCAGCTCGTCGCACAAAGGGCGAACCTTGAGAACATGAAGTTCACCGTGGAGAACGCTGCGCTCAATCGCGAACTCCTCGAATCGCAAAGAAGAGCCGCAAACGAACTTGGGCGCATGAACGCAGGGATGGATGCCGGGAACATCGACGATCATATTGCGGATGTCCAGGAACAAATGGAAGAAGCGAAACGCATTGCCGACGCACTCGGGCAGCCGCTTGGTGACGTTCAAGACGACGACGAACTCTTGGGTGAATTGAACGACCTGATGACCGAAGGTAACGTCGATCCGGCGCTGAGCAGCGGGTCGAAGGTACAGCCGGTGGACCTCCGACAACAACCCGTAGCGCTGCCCGCCGTCCCAGTCACGGCGCTCCCTGCGACGACGACGAAGCCCGCGGTCGCTGCGCAAGCCGCGTACAGTGAAGAGGATGAGGCCATGCTTCGCGAACTCGAAGGTGCTTGAGCGTTCTTTTCGGAAGAGGTATTCAATTTCTTTCTTTCGTTGCTTTGTTCTAAAGTCGCGCGATTGGTGTTCATCCGGTCCGTCCAATGGTCTCGTGTTTGCCAAGTCGAAACGATGTCGTCTTGGCGGCATCGACTTTCACACCCCTCGGACAGTACCGAAAAACAACGTTGTCCTGTTGCTACTTCCCTATGCATTCGTTGTCGACCTTCTCGTCGACACACCTTCCCTTGCACGAAACTTTGCGCAATGGCACGCCTGTCGTTTCGCCAATTGTTTTGGAAGCGCGTGCCGTTTTACTGGTCGTCGATCATACCAAAGAAGTAGAAGAATAAGAAAAAGGGAACACTGACGCGATTTTTTTTATTAGCGCGGTAGCGAGAGCCAGCTAGTTTGATTGATGGGTGTAGCCCCATCCACATCGGAATCGGCCCCTTCGCGCGGAGGAGGCAACCCGCAAGGGGCCGCCAACACGTCCGCCCAGTCGCTTCCAGAATTGTCCGTCGACGCAGCACCGCCGCTTTCACTTTTCCCCGCCCCACCTCCTTCCGCCGTCCCCTCCGCCGCTGTCGACAACGAACTCTATGCGGACCATCGCACCGAGCCATCAGGCGGCGAAGGTGACGCGTCGACGTCCTCCGCGCACGACGTGATCCTCAACGACTCTCTCGCGTTCCTCGTCGAAGGTGACAACGCGGAAGCGGCAGCCACCTCGTCGCAAGCCCTATTGATCCAAGGTTCTGCGTCCTCGATGTTTCCTAAGCGTCGACAACGACCCCCCAATTTTCCACCGTTTGTGCCTTTCATCAGTCACTATGTCGACGCCGAGTCGTTCCCGGATCCCGAGCTGCGCCGGACGCTACGGCTGTCTCTCGCCGCGACAACGTGGCTCATGCTCTTGCAGCTCGCCGTGAACGTCAGCGGCATCGTAACGATCATTGCGTCGATTCAGAAAACGTACCGCGACCTTGGCATTGTGACCTTCTTGAATAGTCGCTATCTGCTGCAGCTCGTCGTGTCGATCGGTCACTTGTTCTTGGCTCCCCCGCTCCTCTTCTTCGCTGTCCATTACACACTGTACTCCGGTTGGCTGTACTACCGAAGAACGTCACCACCGTCGTCGGGTGAACATGCCGAGCTCACCGGTTCCTTCGCGAATAGGATGGCGACAGTGGCAGTGTCGTCCGTGCGTAAACTGTTCGGTTGGCTGCCGCCAGCGGCCGGGGTGAACGGTGCTGCGTCCTTGCATGGGTTGCATACGTCCGGTGTGCTCCTTGCCGCTATTTCGCACGTGTCGACCGTCGTCATGTATCACTGGACACTGTGGGTGTTCATCGTGGGGCTTCAGCCGTGGGGCGGCTCCGGCATCGTCGTCATGTTGGACGTTGCGTCCCATGTGCAGCGGCTGCAGCAGCGAGCTGGACGGCTAGTGCACTCCGCGCCCCCGACCCTCGACATCGTGAGCGTCGCCATCGTGTCGGCCATCGTCAGCACCGTGCAACTGGTCGTGGTCACCCTGCTGCTGGTGCGCGTGGGGTGGCACTTTTGGCGCAGCAGCAAGTACCGTGGATTGGGGTCCTTCGCGCTGTTGCTCTGGGTGGCGATCACCGCGCTCGTCTTAACCTGGATGTTCACTGTGGGGGGCAGTTTCAACGACGTGCTGAACGGCGGGGGCCGAACCTCAGGCGGGGCCACGCCGGGTGGGACCTCGGGCACCATCACGCCGGAAGGCGGCAAGCGCGGGCTGTGCTTCCGGAACAGCTGTCAAGCGGCCATCCGCGTGTCGCAAATCGGAGGGGCCACAGGTATCGAGTGCCTCCCATGGCAGTCTCCGTCCACGTGTCCTGCAGGTACCGTGTGCAACCCTGGCAACCAGCAATGTCACTTCGCGGTCGTGTTGTCGAGTGCCGCGGGAAACGACGGTTTGGGATTGTTTCTCGGCCCAGGGGGCTATGATTGCGTCCCCTTTGACTACCCTCCGGTCGCGGCACAAATAAAAGTGCCGTCGAAAGGGACGGTGTCCGTTCTAACTCAGTGGTCGGGCGCGATCTACGCGAGCACTGGCTGTCGACCCAACGGCCAGTGTTCCACGGCCATCTGCAACAACTGCCCGCCGTACGAGGGCCCCGTAGGTCCCGTGACCCAAGCCGAGATGACGCTGCTGGTCGACGACAAGGACTACTACGATGTCACGATCATCAATGGAGCCAACCTGCCAATGTCCGTGACGCCAGCGTCGAGTCAAAACGCATCGACGGCGTTCTTTCCGCCCGATCCGAATTCTAACCCTGCCTACCATTGCTGGTCGCCAGGAGCCGCCAGGTCAGGCGATGCATCCTCCGTCGCCACAGTCGCTTCGTGGTCGTTCCAAGCCCCTACGCTGCAGGGCGGCGGCAGCGGAGCCAGCCAGTACCGACTCGTCGGTGACGGTTCGCTGACGGCGTGTCCGTGCACCGTTCCCGGCGAGGTTTGCGGCGTGGCGATGATGCTGAACCGTCAGGGCCTTCCCCTAGACAGCGTGCAGGCCAACGTGTGCGGCAAGCTCCTTGGGATCTGGAGCGATGACGAGCTGTGCGCCTGGACGGATGCAATCTCGTATGGCGACTGCGACGCCACCGTCCCAGGCAGCCCCACTGGGGGCAACTTCAAGGAAATGTTTCAGTGTAACGCACCGTTTGACGTCTCATGCTTCCAGCAGAATCCTGGATCCTCGTGCTGCGGTTGTACGGTGTGGCCAGCGTTGAATTTACCCGTGACGATGGCGTGTCAAGATGTTTCTCCGGTTTGGATGGCGCAAGCTTATCCGAGGTTGCTCTTCCTCAAGGCGGCGTGCCCGACGTGCTACACGTACCCGTTCGACGACAGCACATCGCTTTTTACGTGCCGGGGGGCCAATGTTAGCGGCCCCTCTGTGTCAGCTGGGTCGTCGGTGGGTGCCTCCTACGACATTGAGTGGTGCCCAGGGGGCGTGGAGATTACGGCTCCATGAAGGAGATTCATTCTGATGGGGTTTCCGCGTGGCGGTTGCAAGATGACTGAACTGGTTACCCCGTCGGTTCGCTTCATCTATCTGGTACTTGCCGTCTCTCCTCTCCTTTCTCTCTCACCAGCCTCCACCTCCACGCAAGAATGCACGAGCAGCCCAAACCGCCCCCACCGCGAAACCTCCCGCCCCCGCCGCTGCGTTCAAACATCGTGCCCCCATTCGACGTCACTCCCGCGTTCCAGCTGCCCGAGCTGAGACGGCCGACCTATCGAAACAACAGAGAGGAAGCTAGCGACGCAACTGCGCCCCTGCGGTTCGATGCGACGGGCTCGGAGGTGGCGAGCATTGCCCCCGAGGACCACACGTTGCTGTCAGAGCATCGCAGTATCGCGACGCTGTGTCATTCGTGGCTCGGACGGCACCTGTCTGCCAGTCACGTGAAGTTCTCGGTGCGGCGGCGCCGTTCGTCTGCTCACTGTCTCGACGCTTCGGACGACTCGGCGCCGGCATCGTCGTCTTGTCCCACCCCCTCCACGAGTAGCGCAGAGGTTTCATCGTTTGTGATTCAGCAACTGAGGGAAGAGGAGCGCCGGCTCGGCACCGGGATGATGGTGTGGGACGTCGCGGTCATTATGGTGGACGTGGTGCAGGCCATCTATGAAGCGAGGTCTGGTCAAGGGGTTTTTTCGACGCTCCGGTGTGTGGAACTTGGCGCTGGCACGGGCGCCCCGGGCATCGCCGCCGCGCTGCTCGGGGCCGACGTCATGCTCACGGACCTTCCTGAGGTGCTTCCGCTCATGCAGCGCAACGTAGACGCCGCCGTCGCCGCGAACCCGCATCTTGTGGTGTCCTCTTCTGCGCATCAGGAGGAGGATCCTGGCCTCCTGTTGCCCCTTACGACCTCCTCGTCTCGTGGACCTACAACGACCACGGCGGCCAAGGGCCGCATCCGCTGCGCCGCCTTGCCCTGGGGTGACATCACGACGGTGGGACCCGCGTCCAGGTGGTGGGAAGAAGGAAGCGGCCCCGGTAGCTCGAGGAGCCAAATGGGAGGAGGTGGTGGTGATGGTGTTGACCGAATCGTCGTCGTGTGCGAGTGTATCGTGCCGCGCTTGTTCGCCATCGAACCGCTCGTTGACACGTTGGACGTGCTTCTGCGACCCCTTGGTCCGGAGCCGTCGGTTGCAGCCCAGCAGGGCCACCACCATGTGGCCCTCGTGGCGTACGAGCATCGGTACCATGCCGCCTTTGACCCGCGCCAGCGGTTTGCGGATTTGCTGGCCAAGCGCCGGTTGCGGCTGGATCCGATGCGACCCGAGTGGATTGACCCCGTGCGCAGCCGACGGCCCATCCCTTCGGACGTTTACTTTTGGGAGGTGTCTCCGGTGCGGACAACGACGACGTAGGTGCTTCTTGGAAACAACAACAACAACGACACCCCATCCTACGGGTAGCGAGGTGCGTTTCTCTCCATCCACACGTACCCGAGCACGTGGAGGTCGATTGGGTTTCGACAAGGCCTGACAGCCTCCTACTTTGTTCCTTCGCGATAAACAAAATGGTGGATGTCTGCAACGCTCCACCACCACCCGCGGAGGCGGACTTTCGGGTGTTTTTCCCAGCCGCCGCACGGGGCCGCTACTTTCGCGGGACCACCATGCTGGATGAGCTCGCCTTCTCGTACTACTACCATTACACGACCTTCAACCAGACGACGCACCAAGTGAGTCTGCTCGTGCAGTCATTGGCGCTGATGGCGTTGCTGAGTCAGCTTTTCGGACTGTGGTTCGCGGGTGTGATCGCGGTGGCGTACAGTCTGCGTCTCGCAACGTACGACGTTGTGGTGGGCTTGACTTGGGCGGCGTTGTTCGCCAGCAATCTTGTCGTGGTCGGCGCGGGGCTCGTCGACGCAGTCGTGTCCGCCAGCGGTGTTGGCTCCGTTTCCGTCGCGAGCGCACTCACCTTTGGCGCCGGTTTGTTGCTTCAACTTCTGGGCCATGTAGAGGGCGACGGACGGTTTCCAGCCTTTCGATTGTACGAAGCAGCGGTGATCACCCCATTCCTGATGTCCCTCGCGGCCATCAGCTGGTTCACCGGCTACCGGAGGGCAGACATGGATGCGATCCGCAAGCGTGCGCCCATGTGGCAAGGGACTGCCAGGGTCGAATTACGAAATGCCGTGCCCATTCGCTAACATATTTCCATATTTTTTTGCTTGGCTTTCAAATTGCGTGCTTGTGTGTGCAGGACATTTGATTCTTACACTGGCTCCGATATGTTCTTTTCCTTCCACCAGTTTCTCTCTCTCTCTCTC
>ERZ1292633.720-Hain-H41-02um-R1-720-length-37210-cov-7_pt1 | contig 34576 bp, 36 predicted proteins | sample MGYA00564406_ERZ1292633 | MGnify/ENA primary metagenome ERZ1292633 (study PRJEB36523, sample SAMEA6512639) | groundwater metagenome | collected 2019-01-08 | study: AquaDiva: Metagenomics assemblies of 32 groundwater samples
GACCGCTACAAGGTGTTCATCATCGACGAGGCGCATATGCTCTCGACGTCGGCGTTCAACGCTCTTCTCAAAACGATCGAGGAGCCCCCCGCGCACGTCGTTTTCATACTGGCCACCACCGAGGCGCATAAAATCCCTGCGACGATCGCTTCGCGCTGCCAACGCTTCAAGTTCCGGCCCGTCGCCGCCGACCTGCTCCGCGGACATTTGGCCTCGATCGCCAAGAAAGAGAAGCTCTCGGTGGAGCCGGAAGCGCTCGATCTTCTCTCTCGCGCGGCCGAGGGCTCGCTTCGCGACGCCGTCAGCCTGCTTGATCAATGCCGCTCCGTGGGAGAGGGCCGGGTGACGCTGGAGTCCGTGCGCGAGATGTTCGGCTTTGTGTCCCAGGAGCTATTGCTGGGCGTGGCCCAGGCGTTGCTCGCGCGCGACGCCAAGGCTTTGGCCGGCTGGCTGAAGCTGATTTACGAGGAAGGAGTCGAACCCGCCCAACTCTTGAAGGACCTTCGCGCGGGCATTGAAAGCGGCTATCTGGAGAAGCTCGGGGCGGGCGGCCGGGTCGACCCCGTCTGGGAGCCTGTTTTTTCCGGCGTGAGCGCCGAGGGGCTGGGCTTTTTGCTTCGGCGTCTTAACCGCGCTCTCGAGGAGCTGCGTTTCGGCGATTCTCCCCGCCTGGCCCTCGAGCTCGGCCTTTTTTCCGTGATCGAATCGGCGCATGATCTCGGCGCTTGGGTCTCGCGCTTGGAGGCGCTCGAGAAGCGGTTGTCCTCTGGAGGCGGCGGGGCGCAGCCGGTTCTTGCGCCCGTCGCTCGCGCCCAACCCGTTTCAGCGCCGACGGCGGGGGCCGCGATCTCTTGGCCCGCGCTGATCGAGGCCGTGTCCAAAACCAAGATCACGCTGGGCTCCGCCCTCGAGCGGGCTCACGGCGAAACCAAGGACGACGGCGGATATCGGATACGATTTTCGAAGCCCTTCGATTTGGATTGCGCCAAACGGTCTTCCGTTCTCATTGAAGAGGCGCTCGCGCGCTTGGCGGGGCGCGGCGTCAGTCTGGAGTTATCCCTTGGCGCTCCCGCTCCGGCTCCCGTGACGGAGATCATCGACGCCGGTTTGCCCGAACCCAAAACGTCGGCCGACGCGCCGCCGGGCACGCGTTGGAAGGATATCGGCGAAGGCGGAGCCCCGGCCGGGGGGCTTAAAAACGCCGAAAGCGTTTTCGGGGGCAAGGCCCGCATCATCAAAAAGCCGGCGGCCTGATGAAAAGTCTCGAACGCCTGATCGTCGCGCTCAAGCGCCTGCCGGGCGTCGGCTCCAAGCAGGCCGAACGCTTCGCCATCCATCTTCTTCGATCGCCCCGCACCGAGGTGGAGGGGCTCATAGACGCCCTGCGCGAGGCCAAGAACACCATGCGCTTGTGCGCGCGCTGCTGCGATTTCACCGATCGCGAAGTGTGCCGCTTGTGCTCGGATCCGGGTCGCGACGCGGGAGTGATCTGCGTCGTCGAGGAAACCCAGGACTTGGCGGCGCTGGAACGCTCGCGCGCCTTTAAGGGGCTCTATCACGTTCTTCACGGCGCGCTGTCGCCTCTCGACGGTATCGGTCCGGATCGCATCAAGGCTCGGGAGCTCGTCGAGCGGGTGCGTTCCGCCGGTCCGAGGGAGGTCGTCCTGGCCACGGACCCCGATACGGAGGGGGAAACCACGGCCCTGTATCTGGCCCAGCTCTTAAAGCCGTTCAAGATCAAGGTCACGCGTATCGCCCACGGCGTTCCGTTGGGAGGCGATCTTGAATATCTCGACGAGCGTACGCTGTCGTATGCGATGTCGGGCCGTCACGAGGTGTAACGGAGGATTCATGCGTTACGAAAACATTCTTGAGGCCGTCGGCAGCACGCCGCTGATCCGAGTCAACCGCTTGGCCAAGGGGCTCAAGCCCCGGATTTACGTCAAGGCCGAGTTCATGAATCCCGGGGGCTCGGTCAAGGATCGCATCGGCGTGGCCATGATCGACGAGGCCGAGCGCAAAGGGCTGCTCAAGCCCGGCGGGACCATCGTCGAGGGGACCTCCGGCAACACCGGCATCGGTCTGGCCCTTGTCGCGGCCTTGAGAGGCTACAAGCTCATTTTCACGATCACCGATAAACAGTCGCGCTAAAAGATCAACCTTCTCAAGGCTCTGGGCGCCGAGGTCATCGTGTGTCCGACCAACGTCGAACCCGAGGACCCCCGCTCGTACTACTCCGTGGCCGATAAGCTCACCAAGGAGATTCCCAACGCCTACCATCCCAACCAATACGAGAATCCCGAAAATCCCAAGGCGCATTACCATTCGACGGGGCCGGAAATCTGGCGCGACAGCGACGGCGAGATTACCCATTTTGTCGCCGGCATGGGCACCGGGGGCACGATCTCCGGCGTGGCGAAGTATCTTAAGGAGCAAAATCCGCGTATCAAGATCATAGGCGCCGACCCGATCGGATCGCTGTATTACGACAAGATCGTCAACAAAAAGCTCGGCGTCGCCAAGCCTTACGTCGTCGAGGGAATCGGAGAGGATATCTTCCCCGGGACGATGGATCTCAAGTGCGTCGACGATGTCCTGCGCGTGAGCGATCGCGATTGCTTCCTGACGACGCGCAAGATGGCGCGACTGGAAGGCCTGCTTTCTGGAGGCTCCAGCGGAGCGGCGATGTGGGTGGGCCTTGAATACGCCAAAAAGCTTTCCGAAACAGACCTGATGGTCGTGCTGCTGCCGGATACGGGCATGCGCTATCTCTCTAAGATCTACAACGACGAGTGGATGAAGGAAAACCAGTATTTTGAAAGCGAACTGCCGCTGCGGGCCGCCGACATCCTCTCGGCCAAGCGTGCGCACGGCAAATCGGAGAAACTCGCGACCGCCGAACCCACCGACACCCTGTTTTCCGCGATGGCGCTGATGCGCAAGCACGATATATCCCAGCTCCCGGTGCGGGAAAAGAATCGCTTCGTCGGCACGGTGATGGAGGATGACGTGCTGGGGCATATGCTCAAGGGTCGGGAGATCAAGACCATGATCGTGCGTGAGGCCATGACCGCGGCTTTGCCGGTGGTGTCGCGAGAGGCCCGCATTGAATCCGTTCTGCGTTTCTTCACCCCCGATCATCCCGCCGTTCTCGTGCAGACCGGGAAATCATCCTACGATATCATCACGAAATACGACGTCGTCAACGCGGTGTCCCACGCTTCGGAAGATCTCGGAGAATGAAGAACCCGGCGCGCGTCGCGCCGGGGGCGGGACGTTTTCGGCCCCTCCTATTGGCGGGGAGATCGTGATTTCCTAAAATAAACGCCGATGCCCTCCGCCAAGACGTCCTCCGAATCTCCGCAGGCCGCAGATCCTTACAGGAAGCTTGGGGCCGCCAAGCTGTTCAAGATCCACGAACTGATGGTCCGCGCCCGCCTGCTGGAGGAGCGCCTCATTAAAATGAGCAAGGGGGGAGACGGTTTTTTTTGGATCGGAGGCCCCGGCGAGGAGGCCTTTAACGTGTCCTTGGGATTGCAGGTCAAGAAAGGCCGGGGGGTCGACCATGATTTCCTGCATCTGCATTACCGTTCCTCCGCGATCGTTCTGGCGATGGGCGCCCAGCCCATCGATTCTTTGAGACAGATGCGCTCGGTGGCGACCGATCCGTACTCGAAAGGCCGCAGCTTCGTCAATCACTACGCTATCGCGGAATTCAACATCGTGCCGGTCTCACCCACCATAGAGACCCAGTATTCCACCGCGATCGGTACCGGCATAGCTCAGGCGCGCGCCAAGACCGATGCGGTCACGATCGTCAATGGCGGCGACGCAGGGACGGCGGAAGGGGATTTTCACTCATGCTTGGTGTGGGCCAATCGCCCGGTCCTTCCCCTGCCGATTCTGATCATCGTCGTCAACAACGGCTGGGGCATTTCGACGAAAGGCGAAACCCAGCACGGTGAAAGGAACATCTCGGATTGGGCGAAGGTGTTTCCAGGGATGCCCGGAAAAACGATCAATGGAAACGACGTCGCCGAGTCATGGGGGGCCCTCGAGGAGGCCCTGGCCTACGTCCGGAAAAACCGCAAGCCCTATCTGCTCGAGGCCCGATGCAGCCGCTTGTACGGACATTCGTCTTCCTCCGGCGCCAACCGCATCCCCGAGGCCGACAGCATCGAGATCCTGGAAAGCGCGATGACATCGCGCGGCATTGCCGCGCCTTCCGACTTCGCGAAAGTGTGGGAGCGGGAGGCCCGCGCCTTGGACGAAGCTCATCAGCAGGTCAAGAGCGAGCCTTTTCCGGAAGGGGACAGCGCGTGGCAGGACGTGTTTGCCGACGGCCTGCCTCCATCTTATCCCGTGAAGGGAGGAAGCTGATGGCCAATATGGCCCAGGCCATCCGCATGGCCCTTCATTACGGCGAGCAACACTTGGGCGTGACCGAGATTTTCGGCGAGGACGTGGGCCCTCCCTTGGGGGGGGTGTTCACCGCGACTCAGGGGCTGGAACGATCATGGAACTCTCCGCTCGATGAGCGCGGCATCATCGGCGCCGCGCTGGGTTTGGCTTGGGCGGGAGGCCGTCCGGTCGCCGAGATACAGTTCGTGGACTATATCTTCAACGTCATCGATATGCTCAAGCTGGCGGGCAACGGATATTGGTCCTCAGCAGGCCGTTTCAAGACCCCTCTGGTCGTGATGACGCCGACCGGTTCGGGGATACACGGCTCGATGTACCATTCGCACTCGTTCGACTCGGTGGCCACCAAGCTTCATGGCATGAAGGTGGTTTGCCCCTCCACGGCGATCGACGCCTACGGTTTGATGATCTCCGCGATCAAGAGCGACGATCCTGTTCTTTTTCTCAAGCCCAAGGCGCTGCTGCGCGCGAAGGGGGCGGAACTCATACCCGGAGAGCCCGCCGACGAGAAGGTCTTGCATGAAATGATCGACGCGCCTCTGGGCGACCGCGAGAAATGGAAGCCGCGGTGGCCCGAACTCACGGACTACTGCGTCGAAATCGGCAAGGCACGGATCTCTCATCCCGGATCCGAGGCCACGGTCGTCACCCATGGGCGCATGGCTCCGATATGCCTGGAGGTTGCTCAAGCTCTGAAGGCCGCGGGAAAAGGATCCGTCGAGGTGATCGATCTGCGCTCCTTGATTCCCTATGATTGGGACGCGATCAAGACCTCGGTCAGGAAAACCGGGCGCGTGGCGTTCGTCAACGAAGAAACGGAGATCACCAATTTCGGCGAGCACTTGATTCGGCGTCTGATCGACGAGTGTTTCTACGAGCTCGCGGCCCGCCCGAGGCTTCTGGCGGGAAAAGCGACGCCGGGCATCGCCTTGTCGCCGAGCGTGGAGTCTTTTATTCAACCCCAGAAAACAGACGTCGAGCGGGTGATCGGCGAGCTGCTCGCCGATCCGGCCTGATATGGCTGACGACCGCGAGCTCGGATTAGCGACCCGCGCCATTCACGCGGGACAGTCTCCGGATCCGACGACCGGCGCGATCATGACGCCGGTCTTCCTGACGTCGACGTATGTTCAGGAATGGCCCGAGAGGCATAAGGGATACGATTACGCCCGCACCGTCCACCCGACGCGCGAGGCCCTGCAGAAAAATCTCGCCTCGCTCGAGGCCGCGGCTTTCGGTTTGTGTTTCGCCTCCGGAATGGCCGCCACGTCGACCGTCATACAAGCTCTCAATTGCGGCGATCACGTCGTCTGCGGCAACGATTTATACGGCGGGACCTACCGGCTTTTTACCAAGGTCTTTCAGCGTTTCGGCGTTTCATTTTCCTTCGTCGATACGACCGATTTGCATGCCGTCGCGGCGGCCTTTACGCCCAAGACGAAGCTGGTCTGGATCGAGACCCCGTCGAATCCACTGCTCAAGATCACCGACATTCGCGCGGTGGGCTCATTGGCTCGCGACAGGAGCGCGAGGCTGGTCGTCGACAATACTTTCGCCTCCCCTGCCCTGCAGCGTCCCCTATCGTTAGGGGCCGACGTCGTCGTTCACTCCACGACCAAGTATATCGGGGGGCATTCCGACGTCGTGGGCGGAGCCTTGCTCGTAAACGACGAGGCGCTGCACACCGAGTATAAATTCCTTCAGAACGCGGTCGGAGCCGTGCCCGGACCGCTGGATTGTTTTCTGCTTTTGAGGGGGACCAAAACGCTTCCCCTGCGCATGGAACGGCATTGCCAGAATGCGATGGCGATCGCCAAGCATCTCTTGTCCCATCCTGAGGTCGCCAAGGTTCATTACCCTGGGCTGCCGACGCACTCCGGCCATGCCGCGGCCAAGGGGCAGATGTCCGGCTTTGGAGGCATGATTTCCTTCGAGCTCAAAGGCGACCTGGAGCGCGCCAAAAGGATGATATCCTCCTGCGACATTTTCGCTCTTGCGGAGAGTTTAGGAGGCGTGGAGTCCCTGATCGGACATCCCGCGTCAATGACTCACGGCTCCATCCCTCGCGACGAGCGCCTGAAGGGGGGCCTCACAGACGGCCTGATCCGTCTGTCCGTGGGCGTCGAAGACGCGGCAGATCTCATTTTCGATCTCGACCGGGCGATCACGCGCAGCCTGACGCAGACGCGCTGAGCGTTGTCCTGGCGTCCTGTTCGGTCCGGGCCGCCGTCGGCGGCAGGCGCAGCGTAAAGCGGGCGCCGCCTTGCGCCCGATTTTCCCCCTCGAGTTTTCCTCCATGACGGCGCGCCACCTCGCGCGAAACATGGAGGCCAAGTCCCGTTCCTCCTTTTCCGGGACGCGTCGTGGCGAACGCGTTGAACAGGCGGGGCAGGATATCGGGATCGATCCCGGGTCCGTCATCTTCTATCGACAACGCGACCCAGGAGTTAGACCCAGAGCACTCGTGGGAGACTCCCACGCTCAACGTGCCTCCGTCTGACATCGCTTTGGCGGCATTCGTGATCAAATTCATGACGACGCGTTCGAGATCCGAACGGTTCGCGTTGACGAACAGCTCGTTTTCGGGATACTTTCGGACGATGTCGATGCGCTTAGCCTTGAGCGCCGCTTCCGCCAAGGAAATCGCTTTTTCGATGATTGCCGTCGCCGAGCGAGAGGCCGGCGCTTGTTGTTTCTGGAAGAGGAGGCTGGCCACCAGCTCCTGGCAGAAAGCCGCAGCGGAGAGGATGCGCCCAAGATCCTTCGCCAACAGCGGGTCGTCGACTCCGCGCTCGAGCTGCAGGGAGGCGTAGGCGTTTATAACCATCAGCGGCGTCGTCAGATCGTGGATCGCTCCCGCTCCGACCGTCGCGATTTCGGCAAGGTCGCTCTCATCCTCTCTGGCGCGGACCATCATGCGCAGGGAGTTTTCCAGACGGTCGATTTCCCGGCGACGACTGTCGGCGACGCGTCCGGCGTCTCGTTCCGCGCGCGCCAAGGCCCAGGCCGATGTCGCCGCGCCGGCCAGAACCGCCGTTTTGAGGGCCAATTCAAACATGCTGACCGGCCCCCAAGGGCCGGGGTCGAAGAGATATAGCGCCGCGTTGACCGCGCAGGAGCCCGACGAAATCCAGGCGACTTCCCGATCCTCGAGCAGGATGGCCGCGCTGAACACGGGCAGCAGGTAGAGCACCCAAAGGGAGGACCCCGTCCCTCCCGTGTGCAGCTGCAGAGTCGCGATGATGACGTAGCTGGCGATAATGGTCGCGGCGTGCGCGGCGCGCTTCTCCGGATGCCGGCGCACGGAAAAACTCGTCGCCAGGCTGGAGATGAGCAGAGCGGCGAACAACGGCAAGACGCCCTCGTTTCCAAGATTGGGGTTGTCCTTGGCGAGAAACGCGAGAACGCCCATGGCGATCCAGAGCGCGATCTCGACGCGAAAGGTCCGGTTGCGGCGGCTGGTCTCTTCCATGGGGAGTCCTCCTGCGTCCACCCTAGGATTGCGGAAATCATTGACGGCGCGCTTGCGGGGGGCTAAACTCGCGCTTAACTATTCAAGGGCGTCTTTGCGGGGCGGGCAAGCCTGCCAGCTTCCTAAGCTGCGCCCACCGAAAGGCCCATGGGGGCCTCGTCGCGGCGCGCTTACGGTCGCTGTCGCTGAGTTTCATGATGACCGGATTCTGCCATAATCTTCCCCATGAGCGCAGTTCTCGAGGCCCATGGACTGGTCAAGCGCTACCCCAGATCGCAGACCAATGCCGTCGACGGCCTCTCCATGGTCGTAAGGGAAGGCTCGTGTTTCGGCTTGTTGGGCCCCAACGGCGCCGGCAAGACCACGACCGTGGAGATGCTCGAGGGTATTTTGACTCCTGACGCGGGCATGATCCATTATCGCGGCGCGCCTCTTGGCAAGAGCTTTCAAGAGCGGACGGGAATTCAATTTCAAGACACCGCGCTGCAGGAACATTTGACCGTGCGCGAGCTGCTGGGTTTATTCGGCGCGCTCTATCCCTCGCCGCTGGACCCGGCCGAACTCGCCGTGCTGTGCGAGTTGGGGGAATTGTTGGACCGCGACCCCAAGACGCTCTCGGGAGGGCAGCGTCAACGCGTTTTCCTGGCGCTCGCTCTCGTCAACGATCCCGACGTGGTCTTTCTCGACGAACCCACCACCGGCCTCGATCCCCAGGCTCGGCGCAATTTTTGGGAATTGGCCCGGAGCATCAAGCGCCGGGGTAAAACCGTGATTCTGACCACCCATTACATGGAAGAGGCCTATGCGTTGTGCGACGAGGTGGCCATCGTCGATTCCGGGCGCATCATCGCCCAGGGCATGCCGGACACCCTTCTCAAGGAGCATTTCGACGGCGTCACCATTGAACTTCCCAAGGCTGACTTCAAAGCCCCCCAGACGGGCGTGCCGGGAGACATCGTCGAACGCGGCGACACCGTCGAGCTCATGACCAGCCAAGTCGACGCGGCTTTGGAGGCGCTCAAACGCGGAGGCTCGAGTTTGGCGCACCTGCGCGTTCGCGCGCGTACCCTTGAGGATCTTTTCCTTCATTTGACGGGCCGGGAGCTGCGGGAATGATGCGCCGAATTTGGGCGGTTTTCATCGCCCGTAATAAGGAGTTTATGCGCGATCGGGGAGCCCTGGGCTGGAATCTCATGTTTCCATTTTTCGTCGTCTTCGGCATGGCCTTCGCTTTTTCCGATAAGGGGGAGGATATTTTTAAAGTCGGCGTCGTGGGGGAGGTCTCGGGGCTGCCCGCGCGTTTTGCGGCCACGAAATACTTGAATTTCGTGCCGTTCGAGTCCCTGGACGTCGCCGAGGGCAAGCTGCGCCACCACCAATTAGACATTCTCCTAAGACCCGGCCCGCCGTTGGAGTATTGGGTCAATGAGTCCGCTCCGAAAGGCTACCTCGCCGAACGGCTTTTGCTTGGCGGCGGTGCCGCAGGGTTGTCCGTGATTCGGCGCGAAGTTTCGGGACGTCCCATCCGGTATGTCGATTGGCTCGTGTCCGGTCTTTTATCGATGAATATGATGTTTTCCGCTTTGTTCGGCGTGGGCTACGTCCTGGTGCGCTACCGGAAAACAGGCGTGCTTAAGCGCCTCAAGGCCACGCCCCTGCGCGCCGCCGAGTTTTTAGCGGCTCAAGTGATGTCCCGGCTGGTTCTGAGCATGGGAGTCTTCACCGTGGTCTACCATGGGGCCGACTTCTTTCTTCATTTCGAGAGGCTCGGCTCTCTGTTCGATTTATACCTCATCTTCCTGCTGGGTTCGGCCTGCCTGGTCTCATTGGGATTGCTTGTGGCCGCGCGCGTGACGAGCGAGGAGTTGGCGGGAGGCCTCCTGAACATGCTGTCCTGGCCGATGATGTTCCTGTCCGGGGTCTGGTTCTCGCTGGAAGGAGCGCCCCGGCCTTTGCGCCTGCTGGCCGACGCGATGCCTTTGACCCACCTCATCGACGCCGCGCGGGCCGTCATGACCGAGGGGGCGACGTTGGCCCAAGTCTCCGCTCACTTGTGGACTCTGGGCGCAATGACCGCGGTTTTTCTCGCGGTCGGGGCCTGGACTTTTCGCTGGGAGTAAGGGCGTAGCCGGAAATCATCCGTTGTCAATCTTGGGCGATGAGAGCGTGCAGAGGCGGGCGCTCCTTCAAACCATGACGCCGAGAGACGTTTTCGCCGCGAGCTCCCGGAGTTTTACGGGTCCGAAGGTTTTTCCTTTTTTTACGGGGACGAATCCGCGGCACGTCTTGCCTTTCGGCGTCCACTCGTCCCAGACTTGATTGACGGAAGGAGGAGCCATGAAGCGCAGGCAAAGAGCGCGAAGCGGACAGCCCATCGTGGAGCACATCGTCAGGCCGCTCATTTGGCGGCCACCGCGCGCGAATCGGCGCGAGGCGTATTTGCGGCATGAAGCGCTCGAGACAGGGAGATGGATGGGACGGCGAAAACAAGCGCGGCGGCCAGGTAAGCGACGGTCGTCATATGTGGAAACCCCAGAGACACCGGATGGTTCCGGTGCCAGCATTCCTCGGCGGACGCGGATACTAATACATGGGCAGCCCCGTGTCCTAATGGTCTTTCGGCTCATTTTATAAATAGGCCCACCGGAGCCTGGTCAAGACGCGTCGATTAATGCTGAGCCCCGCGAGGGGCCTAGGATTTCGCCGCGGGAAGATGCCGCCGTTCGAGCGCGTCGTAGCGGGCGACGACGGCGCCGACGAAGGCGCGTTTCTCGGCGAAGGAGCCGGGGAAGAAGGCCCCCTTGAAGCCCGCGATGACCAGACGCTTGAGCTCGTCGAGCGTGACCTTGGCGTGCTCGCAGACCAATTCCATCTCGCGGGTCACCGTGGTGTTTGAAATCAGCCGGTTGTCGGTGCACAGAGAGACCGACAGGCCGTGGTCGAGCATGCGGCGAACCGGGTGCTTGGCCAGGGAGGTCAGCGAAGGGATGGTCTGAAGATTGCTCGTGACGCAGACCTCGAGGCCGATGCGCTGGTTGGCGAGGTAATTCGCGAGATCCTCCACGTATTTTTTCCGGTTTTCCACCTTCGGATCTTGGATCATGTCCTCGGCGAACAGGAAAGTGCCGTGGCCGATGCGGTTGGCGTGGCATTGGGTGATCGCCTGCCAGATCGACTCGGGGCCGTACGCCTCGCCGGCGTGGACGGTTTTGCGCATGAAGTGGTTGTGCGCGTACTGATAGGCCTTCCAATGGTCCGCCGGAGGGTAGCCCGCCTCTTCTCCGGCCAGGTCAAAGCCGACGACGGGCAGGCCTTCTTGAGCGAGCTCGACGCCGGCGCGCGCGAGCTCCAGGGACGCCGCCGCGTAAATCTCGTCTTTGGGCGCGTGTTCCATCAGGCGCAGCATGTCGGCGAAATAAGGAGACATGCCCTTTTTAAAGCGCCGCATCGCGCACAGGATCATCCCGAAGTGGAAAGGCAAATCCTGTCCGGACGCGACGGCTTTAGAGGCGTTGTGGGCCTTGGCGCCGGCCGCCAAGCCCGCGGCGACTGCGCGCACGACGTCGCGCACGCTGGTCGTAGACGTCACATGAAGCTGGGGGGCGAAGCGCACCTCGATGTAGCGCACGCCCTCGGCGGCGTTGTCCTCGATGAGTTCCTGCGCCGCTCGCGAGAGATTCTCTAAATCGGAGAGGACCGCGCAGGTGTACATGAAGCCATGGAGATAATCGGGCAGGTCCTTGTAGGTTTCCTTGAACACCAGCTTGCGCAGGCCGGACTCCGAGAAGGAGGGAAGCTTGACCTTGGCTTCGCGGGCGAGCTCGATGAGCGTCGTCAGCCGCAAGGAACCGTCGAGGTGAAGATGCAGATCTGATTTGGGAATGGCGCGAAGAAATTCAGGGGTGATGCGGTCTTTCATGCGCGAGAGCCTACCAATTTGCCGTTGAAATCGATAGTCGGCGGAGGATATGTTATAAATGGAGTCCCATGTCAGCGGTTTCCCTGAAGGGCGTGCGTAAGACCTTCGACGGCCATGCCGTCATAAAGAACGTCGATCTGGAGGCGCAGCCGGGGGAGTTCTTGGTCATGGTCGGCCCCTCGGGCTGCGGCAAGACGACCTTGCTGCGCCTGATCGCGGGTCTTGAGACGGCCGACGCGGGGAGCATCGCCATCGGCGGGCGTGAGGTCAGCGCGCTGCCGCCGCGCGATCGAGACGTGGCGATGGTGTTTCAGTCCTACGCCTTGTATCCCCACATGTCGGTGCGCGAAAACCTCGCCTTCGGCCTGCGGCTCAGGAAGTTTCCCAAGGCGGACATCGCCGAGCGGGTCTCGGCGGCGGCCGAGCTTCTGGAATTAAGCCCTTTGCTCGACCGGCGTCCCAAGGCTTTGTCCGGAGGACAGCGACAACGCGTCGCCATGGGCCGGGCGATCGTGCGCCAGCCGCGGGTTTTCCTTTTCGACGAGCCGCTTTCGAACTTGGACACGGCCCTGCGCGTTCAGATGCGAGGCGAATTGGCCCGCCTGCATAGGCGCCTGGGCGCGACCATGATCTACGTCACCCACGATCAAGTCGAGGCCATGACATTGGCCAATCGCGTCGCGGTGTTCAACCAAGGCGAGATGCAGCAAGTCGGCCCTCCTCTGGAACTGTATCATCGGCCGGCCAATCGTTTCGTGGCCTGTTTTTTGGGGTCTCCCTCCATGAATATTCTGCCGGTCCGGCGCGAGGGAGCGGTTCTTCGGGGGCAGGGGTTTTCCGTTCCCGTTCCGGAGGATCTCGGCGACGCGTCTTCGGACCGTCTGCTGGTTGGAGTTCGGCCTCAAGAGCTCCTCATCTGCCGCGACGGCATGATGTCCGGGGAGGTCGAGGCGATCGAACGCCTGGGCTTCGACGGGTACGCTTTCCTGTCGACGCCCGCGGGGAAGGTGGCGGCGCGTTTTTCCAGGGACGCATCCGTGTGCGTGGGAGATAAAGTCGGCGCCGAGCCGGTCGGCGACGCCATGCATGTGTTTCTGGAGGATGGCCGCGCTCTTAGGCATCCTCGGCTCAGTTCCCATTGAATGCGATAGCGTCTCTTGTTGTTTTCGCGTCGTGTCTCCTGGCAACCGGAGCTCAGGCCGCGTCCCCGCTCAAGCTCTGGCACGCCTATCGCGGTGCGGAGGAACAGGCGCTCGAGAAATCAACGAAACTTTTCGAGCGCGAAACGGGTCGCGCGGTCGAACTGCTGGCGCTGCCCTATGACGCTTTCGCCGCGAAACTGATCGCGGCAATACCCCATGGAGTGGGGCCCGACGTGTTCATCTTCGCCCATGAAAGAGTTCGGCAATTCGCGCGCATGGGCATCGTGGACCCGGTCGATGGGGCGATCGATCGCCGCGCCTATTTCCCCAACACCGTCGACGCTCTGGTCGTCGATGGGAAAATGTACGGTTATCCTCTCTCCCTGAAGTGCATCGCCCTGTACGTGAATTCACGGCTCGTCTCCAGAATTCCGGAGACGACGGACGAGTGGCGCGCCATGCTGGCGCGCATGAGCTCCCCCAAAGAAAATCGTTTCGGGCTTGCCTATGAATCCGGCGACTTCTACTTCCACGCGCCCTTTCTCTTCGGATTCAAGGGGGCGTTGTTCGATGAATCCGGGCGGGCCATTTTCGATACGCCCGAGATGGCGGTTTCCTTGGCGTTCGTCAAAAGGCTTCAAGATGAACGACTGATTCCCGAGGAGGCTTCCGGGGCGCTGGTCAAAACTCTTTTCAACGATGGGCGCGCCGCGATGGTCATCAGCGGTCCATGGTTTTCCGGGGAGATCGCGAAGTCCGTGCCCTTCGCGGTCTTTCCCCTTCCGCGCGTCAGCGAAACGGGACTTCCCATGCGTCCATTTTTAGGGGTGGAGGCGGCGCTGGTCTCGGCTCGGTCCACCGACAGAGAGGCCGCTCGCAAATTGGCGAAGTTCCTGTCGACCGGGGAGGCCTCCGTCGTGCGCGCCGTTTCGGCCGGCCATGTTCCCGCGGACCGCGCCGCCTATGACCACCGTGCCGTCCGCGAGGATAAGCTCGTCGCCGCCTTTCGACGTGCGGCGGAAAACGCGTTACCGATGCCTAACACCCTAGAGATGGCGCGAGTCTGGGAGCCGATGAAGCTTGCTTTGCAGGGCGCGCTTAAAGGGGGGGTGCCGCCTTCGGGAGCCGGCGCGCTGGCTGACCGTCGCTACCGCGCGCTGTATCGTCCGAAACCGGAGCGAGCCTCGGGCGTTCCGTATGTGGTACTCGCGGGACTCGCCGCGGCGCTGGGACTTTACCGCGCGCGGCGCGAGGTCTTGTCTCCAGAACTCTTTTCCAAGCGCTATCCCGATGCCGCCCGAGCGGCGCGCTACGTGGCGCCGGCCGCCGCGGGCATTTTCGTTTTGGTTTTCATCCCGTTTGTTTACGGCGCGGGGCTGTCGTTTTTTCACCACGATTCGGGACTTTACACCTTCGTGGGACTGGGGAACTTCGTCGATATTTTGGCGTCTCGAGGCTATAGAATCAACGAGCCTTTGTCGTTCTACTTTACGCTTGCCGTCACGATGTTATGGACGGCGGCCAACGTGGTTTTGCATGTCGTAATCGGTTTGAGTTTGGCCCTGATTTTAAGAGACCCCCTGCTCAAGCTGAAGGGGTTCTACCGGGTCGTGTTGATCGTGCCGTGGGCCGTGCCCAACTACATCACCGCGCTGATCTGGAAGGGGATGTTCCATCGCCAGTTTGGGGCGGTCAACGGGCTGTTGCAGGCTCTGCATCTAGAACCCATAAGCTGGTTCACCCAGTTTTCCACGGCTTTTGCGGCCAATCTCGTCACGAATACCTGGCTGGGCTTTCCGTTCATGATGGTCGTTTGCTTGGGAGCGTTGCAGTCCATTCCCGCGGAATTATACGAGGCCGCCGAGGTGGATGGAGCGACGTCGTGGCAGAAATTCAGGAATATCACCTTGCCACTGCTTCGTCCGACCCTGCTTCCCGCGGTGATTTTGGGGAGCGTGTGGACCTTCAACATGTTCAACATCATCTATCTCGTTTCGGGGGGGGAACCGGGGGGGGCGACGGATATTTTGGTGAGCGAATCGTATCGCTGGGCGTTCCAGCGCAATGAGCAGTATGGCTTTGCCGCCGCCTATTCCGTTCTTATATTTCTCGTGCTGCTCACGTGGTCGTCGTTCACCAAGCGCCTGACCCGCGGAGCGCAGGACGCGTCGTCATGAGTGGACGCGGCTGGATTAAAACGGCGGCCGTTCATATGTTGTTGGCGCTGACGTGCGCGGCGACTCTTTACCCCGTGCTTTGGGTCGTTAAAATGGCCGTGTCTCCCCTCGAGTCCTTGTCATTGTCGGCCAATCCGTTCCCGCAACACCCGACGTGGAGGAATTTCGCGGCGATCGTCGGTGCCGTCGATTCGTCCGGGCGGTGGCTGTTCGGACGCAATTTGTTGGCCAGTCTCGCCGTTTCAACGGGAACGACCGTGGTGGGACTTTTTCTCGCGGTCACCGCGGCCTACGCTCTCTCACGCTTTAAATTCCCGGGCAAGCAGGCGGGACTGCAAGCGCTGCTCATCAGCCAGATGTTTCCGGCGACTCTCATGCTCATCCCCATTTATGCGATTCTCCAAAGGCTTCACCTCTTGAACAGTCTCGGGGGATTGGTTTTGGTCTACTCGACGACATCCCTGCCATTCTGCGTTTGGATGCTCAAAGGCTATTTCGACACGATTCCCCGGGACCTGGAGGAGGCCGCGGTCATGGATGGCGCCACCCACTGGCAGGCGTTCGTGCTCGTTGTCCTGCCGCTGTCTCGACCGGCGCTCGCCGTGACGGCGTTGTTCTCCTTTATGAACGCTTGGAACGAGTTTATTCTCGCGGCCACGTTGCTCAACGACGCGACGATCTTCACGCTGCCGGTCGCGCTGCAGCGTCTCGTGGGCGAATACAAGGTGGAGTGGGGCATGTTCGCCGCGGGAGCGCTGGTCGTCTCCGCACCCGTGATGGCCCTGTTCTTCGCGCTTCAAAAGCACCTGGTCGGTGGCTTGACCGCCGGCGGCGTCAAAGGTTGACATCCTCCGGGAGATCGCAACGGCGGGGAAGGGCCCCCTTTCCTTGATCAGGAGGGCATGAAAAGGTATCCTTGGCCTTCAATGTCCGCGCAGACCCCCACGCATCCGGCGCTGAGCAAGGTATTGCTCGATGAGAACACGATCAAAGCTCGTATTCGAGAGCTTGGCGCTCAGATTACGAGCGACTACGCGGGACGTCGCCTCATGGTCGTGGGCGTGCTCAAGGGGAGCGTCATTTTTTTGGCCGATCTATTGCGGACCTTGGGGGCCGAATTGGACGTGGAGGTGGATTTCGTGGCCGTTTCCTCCTACGCGGGAAAAAATTCGACCGGGGCCGTGCGCACGTTGCTGGACCTTCGCGCCGACCCCGAGGGCAAGGATTTGCTGCTCGTCGAGGACATCGTCGATACCGGCCTGACCTTGGCGTCCCTGACCGAGACGCTGCGCGCGCATCGGCCCAATTCCTTGGAAGTCTGCACTTTGCTTGATAAACCGGACTGCCGTAAAATCCCCATACAGCCGAAGTACGTCGGTTTTCGAATCCCCAACGAGTTCGTCATCGGCTACGGCCTTGACTACGACGAGCGCTACCGTCAGCTTCCCGTTGTCGGCGTCATGAGGACTTGACCGCGATGGATAATAAGAATCTAAAGCAGTTGGTGATGTGGGGAATGGGTTTTTTGCTCCTGTTGACCCTTTTCAACGGGGTCAAACATGTTCCTCTTGAAACCGAGATCCCCTACTCCGAGTTCAAGGCGCGCCTGCGCGCGGGCGCCATTGTGAAGGTCCGCATGCGTCCGGATCTCATCAGCGGCGATTATCGAGACGATAAAGGCGTCGTGCAGCATTTCCGGACCTTGCCCCTGCCTGATCCGAAACTGGTCGAGGACTTGGAAATGCATAAGGTGTCGAATTTCCAGGGGGAGCGCGACCGCAGCAATCTGTATGCGTTCGCTTTGAACCTGGGCGGGATCCTGCTTTTCTTCTTCCTATGGTGGTTCTTCGTGATCCGGCAGGTTCAAGTCGGCGGCAAGCAGGCGTTGTCCTTCGGACGCAGCAAGGCCAAGATGGTGGATGAGAAGAAGAAGAAAACCACGTTCGCCGACGTCGCCGGCTGCGAGGAGTCCAAGGAAGAATTGCGCGAGGTCGTTGATTTTTTGAAGACCCCCGATAAATACCAGAAATTGGGAGGCAAGATGCCCCGCGGAGTTCTTCTCTTCGGGCCTCCTGGAACGGGAAAGACCCTTCTGGCCCGGGCCGTCGCGGGCGAAGCGGGAGTTCCCTTCTTCTCGGCTTCGGCCTCCGAGTTCGTGGAGATGTTCGTGGGCGTGGGAGCTTCGCGGGTGCGCGACCTGTTCGATCAGGCCAAGAAAGCGGCTCCCGCCGTGATCTTTATCGATGAGCTGGACGCCGTGGGGCGGGCACGCTTCGCCGGCATAGGCGGCGGGCACGACGAGCGCGAACAGACGCTCAACCAGCTTCTCATCGAACTCGACGGTTTCGAGCAGAATCAAGGGATCATTCTCATCGCGGCGACGAACCGTCCCGACGTGATCGATACGGCTTTGCTGCGTCCCGGTCGTTTCGACCGCCAGGTGCATGTTCCGGTTCCCGACAGCCGCGGCCGCGAGGCCATCTTGAAGGTCCACTCCCAATCCGTGAAGATGGCGCCAAACGCCGACTTGGGGGTGGTGGCCCGGCGCACGCCGGGATTTGCCGGGGCCGACCTGGCCAACGTCATCAATGAGGCGGCCCTGTTGGCCGCGCGAAAAAACAAGGAAGTCGTCGAGCTGTCCGACCTTGAAGAAGCGATCGAGCGCGTCATGGCCGGGCCCCAGAAGCGGTCGAACATCATGTCGGAGAAGGAAAAACGCATCGTGGCTTTCCATGAGTGCGGCCATACGCTGGTCGCCAAGATGCTGCCCGGCGCCGATCCCGTGCATAAAGTGTCCATACTCTCCCGGGGTTTCGCCCTCGGCTACACTCTTCAGCTGCCGCTCGAGGACAAGCACCTGACGTCGCGCGTCGACATCACCAATCGCCTGGCCATTCTTATGGGCGGCCGCGCGGCCGAGGAGCTGGCTTTCAACGAGATCACGACGGGAGCGTCCGATGATTTGTCCAAGGCGACGGCCTACGCCACGCGCATGGTCACCGAGTTCGGCATGAGCGACAAGGTGGGCCCCCTCTCGCTCAAGAAGCCGGATCAGGAGATCTTTTTGGGACGGGATATCAGTTCCGGCGGCGGGTATTCCCAGCGCACGATGCAGCTGGTCGATGAGGAGGTCAAGCGGCTCGTGACCGACGCTCAGGCCAAGGCGCGGGACATCCTCTCCGACAACCGGAAGGTTCTAGACCAATTGGCCCAATCCTTGTTCGACCGCGAGGTTCTCAGCGGCGACGACGTCGACGCGATCCTCAACGCTGCCCGTGCCTAAAATTCTCGAAGACGTCATGAGGTTGTCTCCCTCGCCCCAGAATTTTCGGCGGCCGTTGATCATGGGGGTGATCAACTGCACCCCGGACTCGTTTCACGAAGCCAGCCGAGCCCACTCTTTCGAGCTTGCCGTCGAAAGGGGCTTGCGGCTGGCGCAGGAGGGTGCTGATTGCCTTGATATCGGCGGCCAATCCACCAGGCCCGGTTCCGAGGCTGTTCCCCCGGACGTGGAAAGGTCCCGGGTGATCGGCGTGATCCAATCCTTGGCGCGTCAAGTGAAGGTTCCGATTTCGATCGACACGGACAAGGCCTCCATCGCCGCCGAGGCGTTGGACGCCGGAGCGCGCATCATCAACGACGTGACCGCGCTGCGCGGCGATCCGGGCATGGCCGCGGTCGCGGCGCGGGCCGACCGAGTGGTGCTGATGCACATGCTGGGCCTTTCCCCGAAGACGATGCAGCTCGATCCCAGCTATGACGACTGCGTGCGGGAGGTCAAGTCCTTTCTTCGCGAGAGACTGGACGCTTTTGTTTGCGCGGGGGGCCGGGCCGATCGCGTTTGGGTCGATCCCGGAATCGGGTTTGGAAAAACCGTGGACCATAATGTATTGTTGATCCGACGGTTGGGGGAATTCTCCGAGATCGCTCCGGTGCTCATCGGGGCGTCCCGTAAATCCCTCTTCGGAAAAATCACGCCTGATACCGGCCCTCATGACCGCCTCGCGGGCTCGCTGGCCGTCGCGGCGTGGGCCTGCCTGTCTGGAGCCGCCGTCGTGCGCGTGCATGACGTCGCGGATACGAACAGGCTCCTCAAGACTCTGTGCGCTTTAGCGGGGGTGCGATGAGTGAAAAGATTTTCGGCACTGACGGCGTGCGCGGCATCCCAGGCGAAGAGCCGTTGACGGTCGAGTTTGTGCGCGCCTTGGCCTATCATTCGGCGCAGGTCCTCACCGAGTACCAGGGCATCAAATCCAACGGCCACGCGCCCCTGCTCGCCATCGGCCGCGATACGCGCGCTTCGGGTCCCGCCTTGCTTCATTCCCTGACGACGGGTTTTTCCGCCGCGGGGGTGCGGGTGGCCGATTTGGGCGTGATCCCCACGCCCGGCGTCTCTTTCATAGCGCCGCGCCTTGGATGTTTTGCCGGAGTGGTTATCTCGGCAAGCCATAACCCGGCCGAATACAACGGGATCAAATTCTTCGACGCTCTGGGCTATAAAATGACTCCCGCCCTGGAAGCGGAGATCGAGCGGCGCATGCAGGCCGACCTGGCGATTCCGCTGGTTCGGTCCTTGCCGGTTTTCCCGGCGGCCGAACGAGTTTCGACCTACTTGGATTTTCTCAAGAGCGTTTTCCCCGCGAACATGGATCTAGACGGAGTTCGCGTGGTCGTCGATTGCGCCAACGGCGCGGCGGCGCTCATGGCCCCGAAGGTATTTTCCGGTCTGGGCGCGGACGTGTTCGCCATCGGGGTTCAACCCGATGGACACAATATCAACGCCGGCTGCGGGGCTTTGGCGACGCAGGCGTTGAGCCGCGAGGTGAGGCGCAGGCGCGCGCACGTCGGGATCGCTCTCGATGGAGACGCCGATCGCGCGCTGATTTGCGATGAACGCGGGCGCCTCTTGGATGGCGACGCTTTGATCGGCGCGGCCGCGGTTCGTTTGCTGAAGCGGGGCGGCTTAAGAGGCCGTAAAGTGGCCTTGACGGTCATGTCGAATTACGGTTTGCTGTCGTATTTGCGTTCTCGAGGCGTCTCCGTGATCACAACTCCCGTCGGAGACCGCCATGTCACCGAGGCGATCGAACGGGAGGGCCTGAGCTTGGGGGGCGAGAATTCCGGGCATCTCGTTTTCCGAGATTTCGCGCCGACCGGGGACGGGATGTTGACCGCTTTGCAGACGTTGATTGCCTGGAGGGAGTCGGGGGGGCCGATCAGCGCCTTGGGCCGGTTGTATAAGTCGACCCCGCAAACGCTCAAGGCCGTGCCCGTTCGGTATAAACCTCCTCTGGAGCGCCTCGCGAAGACTCTTGACGCGATCGCCGACGCCTCGCGGCGCCTTGCGGGACGTGGACGCGTGTTCGTACGCTATTCGGGGACCGAGCCCGTCTTGCGCGTTCTCGTCGAGGGTCCGAAAGTCGCCGAGAATCGGACATTGGCCGACCGAATCGCTAAGATTTACCTATCGGAGACCGTTATTGCACAGGAGAAACGCGGATGAAGATGGATATCAAGCTGAAGCTGGGAGTCAATATTGATCACATCGCCACGTTGCGCCAAGCGCGGCTCGACATCGATCCGGATCCGATTCAGGCCGCTCAGGTCGCGCGCCAATCCGGCGCGGATATCATCGTCTGTCATCTGAGGCGCGATCGCCGCCACATTCAGGACGCGGACATCGTCAAACTGTGCCGCCTCAAAGGCGAGACCCACATCGAATTGGGCGATGACGCGGGCGTGGTGTCCTGGGTGATCAAGGCCCGACCGAGTTCCGTGTGCCTGGTTCCCGAGAGGCCCGGCGAAGTCTCCACCGAAGGCGGCTTGGACTTGCAGAGAAACTCCAAGAGCCTGTCGAGAACGGTGTCTCGCCTCAAAAAAGCGGGCTTGGAGGTCAGTCTTTTCATCGCTCCCGAAGCGCCGGCCGTGCGCGTCTCCCGCAACATGGGCGCCGACGTCGTCGAGTTCGACACGAGCGATTACGTCAAGGCCGGAACTAAGGCCAAGCAAAAGTCCGAGCTCGAACGCCTGGAATTGGCGGCTTATATGGCATGGGAGATGGGTCTGGTGGTTCATGCCGGTCACGGGCTCGATTATCACAACGTCACTCCGGTGGCGCGCATCCCGCACTTGTCCGTCCTTAATATCGGGTTTTCGATCGTCGCCCGCTCCGTGTTCGTGGGACTGAAAAGCGCCGTGTCGGAGATGCGGCGTGTGATCGACTAATCCTATGTGCGGCATCGTCGGTTACGTCGGTCCCAAGCTCGCCGTTCCCTTGCTCATGGAGGGGCTCAAGCGTCTTGAGTACCGGGGGTACGATTCCGCGGGTCTGGCCTCCATCGTCGGCGGCGGCATCGAGCGGCGCCGCGCGCCCGGGAAGCTGAGCAACTTGGAGACGGTCCTGGCGGCGAGTCCTTTGGCGGGTTCGGTGGCCTTGGGCCACACGCGTTGGGCCACGCACGGCAAGCCTAGCGAGGCCAACTCGCACCCGCATACCGACGGGACCGGGACCGTGGCCATCATCCACAACGGGATCATCGAGAATTACCTCGAAATCAAGGAACGGCTGATCGCCGCAGGCGCGCAGTTCCAGTCGGAGACTGACACCGAGGTGCTCGCCCACCTCATCGCGGAAAAACTGGCTCAGATTCAGCCGCCGGGTTCGTCGCCCAAACCGGACTTGAACGAACCGCTTCTATTCGAGGCCGTGCGCCGCGCCTTGAATGAGGTGCGGGGCGCCTACGCCGTGGCCGTGCTGTGGTCCAAGGCGCCCGATGTGATCATCGCGGCCAAAACCGCGTCGCCGTTGATCATCGGATTGGGGGAGGGGGAGACTTTTCTCGCTTCCGACGTCCCGGCGTTCTTGTCCTATACGCGCAAGGCCGTTTTCATGGAGGACGGCGAAATGGCCGTGCTCAAGTGTGACGGGGTTTCCTTTTTTAATCTCTCCGGGAAAAAAATAAAGAAAGAGCCGGTCACGATTTCGTGGGACCGCACCATGGCGGAAAAAGGCGGCTACCGTCATTTTATGCTCAAGGAAATCCACGAGCAGCCTTCATCCTGCGAGGACACCATGCGGGGCCGTTTCTTCCCCCTCAAAGGCGTTCTCGAGAGGGAGTGCGGGATGAAAGCGGACCTCCTGAAGTCCGTGCGCTCGATCCACATGGTCGCGTGCGGCACGGCCTATCATGCGTGCTTGGTCGGGAAGTACTGGCTGGAGACGCTGGTGGGGATACCCGTTCACGTGGAGACGTCTTCCGAGTTCCGCTACCGCGAGACCACCGTCAATGGGGACGATCTGGTCATCGCCGTCAGCCAGTCGGGAGAGACGGCCGATACGCTGGCCGCCGTCAAGAACGCCAAGGAGAAAGGCGCCAAGGTTCTCGCCATATGCAACACCGTGGGCGCGGCGTTGACCCGCGCGGCCGATTGGACGATTTACTCCCACTGCGGCCCCGAACTCGGGGTCGCTTCCACCAAAGCGTTCATCGGCCAATTGGCCGCCCTGGTCGTCATCACGCTGCACGCCGCCATAGGGCGGGGCGCGATGAGCCAAGCGCAGGGGCGCGCCTTCGTCGAGGATCTGGTGAGGGTCCCCGGTTGGATTCGCGCGGCGCTTAAGCTCGACTCGCAGATTCAAGCCATCGCCCGCAAATTCGCCAAAAAAGAGCACTTCCTGTTTATCGGTCGCCACCTGAATTTCCCGACCGCGTTGGAGGCGGCGCTCAAGCTCAAGGAGATTTCCTACATTCACGCCGAGGGCTACGCCGCCGGCGAGCTCAAACACGGCCCCATCGCGCTCATCGACACCGAGATGCCGGTGGTCGTCATCGCCACGCAATCGAAGGTGCTCGACAAGACCTTGTCGTCCCTCGAGGAAGTCAAGGCGCGCGGGGCGCAGATCATCGTTCTCGCCACCGAGGGCGTGGGGGATTTCAAGGAGTGCGAATACGTGCTGCGGCTGCCGCCGGTGCCGGAAATCCTCTCTCCCATCGTGAACATCATTCCGCTCCAACTGTTGGCCTACCACATCTCGGACTTTCGCGGCTGCGACGTCGATCAGCCGCGGAACCTGGCCAAAAGCGTCACGGTTGAGTGATTTCATGGAGCTCGGCGTCGATTTAGTCGAAATCGCCCGGGTCAAATCCCTGGCTCGCCGCAATCCGAAGTTCCTGACCCGTGTTTTTTCCGCCTCCGAGATCGTCTACTGCAAGGCCAAGAAAAACCCGTGGCCTCATTTCGCCGTTCGTTTCGCCGCCAAGGAGGCGGTTTATAAAGCCCTGGGAAAGGCCGAGGTCCCGTTGACCGCGATTTCCGTGAGCCGGGGCCGGGACGGACGTCCATCGGTCAAGATCAACGGAAGACCCGTGCGCGGCCTCAAGCTGTCCCTGTCTCACGGCCGCGAGCATGCGATCGCCTTCGCGTTGCGCGCCTCCTAGTCGAGAGCGGGCGGGACCTCGGGGTTCGGGGAGGATTTTGTTTTGAGGAGATCTCGTATGAGCGTTCAAGCGGGGCTCTTGGTTCTTGCGCTTATGGTTTCGGGCGTATCGTCCTCTTGGGCCCAGCTTCGGGACTATTCACGCCTTAAGATCGCTCCGCACCCATCCGGAGGACTTTATATCGGTCAGTACGAGTGGGCGCCGGGCGATATCGCCGCGGTTGAAAAGGCGGGAGGCCGAACGGCGGCTCTTTGGTCCAAACACTGGGGTTGGTGGTCGGTCGGCCACGATAGTCAGGGAAGCCCGCACTTTGATGTCTCGGCCGCCAACGCGGCATGGAACGAAGGTAAGGCGGTGCTCGTCTCGGCTTACAGCGTGTATCCTTCGCCCGAGGAAACCGAAGCTCCAGCGGGTTTCACCGTCGACAAGCTGTTAAGCGGCGCCTATGACGCCGACTTGCATCGTTTTGCGGGGGAACTGCGGCAGTTTGGAAAACCCCTGTTTTTCACCACCGGGCGCGAACCCAACGGCGCGGGCGCGGATTATTTCGGGGGATTCGGGCCTCTCGGGAATCAATCGTTGATGTGGGCCCTGGAAAACAAGAAGGGCTTCGCCGAGTTCTCTCCCTCCGGCGTCCTTTACGCCGGCATTGGAAGCCCGGCAGTCTGCGACGGCGTCGAGCGTCTGAAAGCCGCGCAAAGGTATTACCACGATTTCTTCGTGAGGCGAGAAGGGCTCGAATTTCTCACATTCGATACCATGGGGTGGGCCGCGCTGGATCCTCTTCAAATCGGCTACGACGTGGCGGGACTGCCCGCCCACATCGATAAAACGTACGCCGAGACGCTCATGAAGAGCTGCCATGATTTCGCGAATTTCTATCCGGGAGCGGATTATGCGGATTGGGTCAGCATCACGTTTTACATGCTCGATTACCTCAAGAAAGACTTTCCGGAGCTTTCCAGCGACATCATCGTGCCCATCGCGACGCACCTGAATACGTTGAAGGCGATGACGACGAAAATTGAGGCGACCGCCCCAGGCAAGCCGGTGTTTATCATGGAACTCGGTTTCCCGGATTCAATGAATCCCGATTCGCAGTGGGCGGCCGCTAAGATCAGCACGGGTTTCCCGCGGATCGTGTCAGAATTTCCGTCTGTGAAGGGGTTCGCATTATGGTCGACGCTCCCGGAATTCACCGTTGATTTCCCTTACGATTGTCTCATCAGGCCCGAGACCAAGCAGGGCGCGGCGCTCGCGAACGTGTTCGCGAGCACTCCGTCCAAGTTCCGTTCGTGCGTCTATTTATCCGACGGCAAGCCGCTCCCCGCTTGCCGGACCGGGGACCCACCTTCGCGTCCTCAGGGGCTGCGCGTTCAGTAGAGGGAACTGCGGCTTACGGGATCGGTGGGAGTGATGCTACAATTGACCGTGATGGGCTGACCGAGTCTTCAATTGGGAGATCGCCATGAAATTTAAAATCCTGTTCGCGTTGCTGACGGCGATGTGTTTTCCGACGGCGGGGTTCGCCGGGAGGGCTCAGACGGATCTTCGGGCGGCGGCCTTGAGCGCTGAAATGGCCCTTGCGACGGATGCAGCCCGGGCGTGGGAGGTCTCGGGACGGTCCTATGACGGCGGGGAACCCGCCTTCTCGGCCGTCATGGCCGCAGGGGTCCTGAGTCGTAGGCCCGATTCCAACCTTGGAAGGGCCTCGGAAAATTATAGGGTCTCGACCAAAGTCGACTCTGGTTGGGATGAGGGGGCGGACGGTGAAGAGCAGAGACGAAACGCGCTGAATTCCTTGCGCGGGTATCTGAAATGGTATTACACCCCGACGAGAGATATTTATGATCTTAAGGTCCCCGTGGTAAACGTTGTCGGGGCGGCGCTGGTCGGGACGGCGGAGACGATTCTCCTCGTCCCTTTCACACTCCTTTTCTTGGCCCTCAACTAGGACCGGTTTAGAACAGCCTGGACATCCAACCGGGTTTTTGGTACCATATCCGCCTACCTCGAGAGGAGTCCTATGTACGCAATCATTGAGACGGGCGGAAAGCAGCTTTGGGTCGTTCCCGGCGAGACCGTGACGGTCGAGAAGCTGGATGTCGAGAAGGGCGCGACGCTGACCTTCAATGCGCTGTGGGCCGTGAGCGACGCTCCGGAAGGGCAGGAGCCGGTCTCTAGCCGTACGGCGAAGGTCACGGCGACCGTGGTCAAGCAGGGCCGCGGCAGCAAGATCATCGTTTTCAAGAAGCGCACCAAAAAGGCTTATAAAAAGACCCAGGGCCACCGTCAGTGGCTGACGTCAATCAAGATCGAAAGCATCTCCCTCAACTAATCTATGGCACACACGAAAGCACAGGGCTCTTCCTCCAACGGCCGCGATTCCCACGGCCAGCGTCTGGGCGTCAAGCGTTACGGCGGCGAAGTCGTCAAGGCGGGCATGGTCATCATGCGTCAGCGCGGCACCAAGATTCTTCCGGGTCTTAACGTTGGTCGCGGCAAGGACGACACGTTGTTCGCCAAGATCAACGGCGTGGTGACCTTCGAGTGGGCCTACAAGGACAAGAAGATGGCGTCCGTGTATCCCTCCGGAGCGAAGGACGCGTCGGCCAAGGCCGCAGTCAAAGCGAAGTAAGAGTCCTTTCCTCGTGGAGGCGGCGACCGCGCGGTGACTCGCGCACGCGCCGCCTCCGCGCGCTTTTTAGGGGGAGCGGCTTCTTTTTTCAGCTTACGACATGAACTTCATCGATAAAGTCAAGGTTTACGTGGCCGGCGGCGACGGCGGCAACGGATGCCTCTCCTTCAAGCACGAGAAGTACATGGAGTGGGGCGGCCCCGATGGGGCCGACGGCGGAAGGGGCGGAGACGTTTGGTTCGAGGCCTCCCGAAGGCTGACCACCCTGATGGATCTGCACTTTCGTCCCCACATCACCGCCGGGCGGGGCAGCCACGGAAAAGGCGGCCACAAAATGGGCGAAAAAGGGAAAGAGGTCGTCATCCCCGTTCCCGCGGGCACCGTTGTTTACCGAGACGGCGTCCTTGTCGCCGACCTTCACGCGGAGGGTCAGCGTTGGCTCGCCGCAGGGGGCGGTCGCGGCGGCCGCGGAAACTACTCCTTTAAGACGCGCATGAACACCGCTCCCCGCCTGGCCGAAAAAGGGGCGCCGGGCGAGAAGACGACCTTGACGCTGGAACTCAAGCTGCTCGCCGACGTGGGACTGGTGGGTTTTCCCAACGCCGGCAAGTCGAGCTTTTTGGCGCGCGTGACGAGCGCGCGGCCAAAAATCGCGGATTACCCCTTTACGACGCTGTCTCCGAATCTGGGCGTCGCTTGCCACAAGAACGTCAGCTTCGTGGTGGCCGATATCCCCGGATTGATCGAGGGCGCAAGCCAAGGCAAGGGTCTCGGACAGCAGTTCCTGCGCCACATCGAACGCACGCGCGTTCTCGTCCATCTCATCGATCCGGCGGGCTACATGGGCGAAGACCCCCTGTCGGGCGTCAAGACGATCGTCGCCGAGCTCAAGCGCTTCAGCTTGAAACTCGCCGGCAAGCACATGATTCTGGCGGTCAACAAGATGGATTTGCCCGAGGGCGCGGGCGTTTTCAAGGCCTTGAAAGCCAAGGACCGCGGCAAGGTGTTCGCGATCTCCGCGGCGACCGGCGAGGGCGTGTCCGAACTCTTGGACCGAATCATCGCGGAACTGGCCAAACACGAGGGCCCCGTCTGTTTCGAGGAGAAAAGTTCCGGGCAATCCCTGCACAAAGTCGAGCAAGGCTTCGTGATCGAGAACATGGGAGGGGGCGTTTACGCGCTGCGCGGAAAGTTCGTGGAACGGGCCTCCGCGATGCTTGACGTCAGCCTGCCGGAAGCGGTCAACCGCTACCAGCACACGCTCAAGCGCATCGGCGTCGACCGGGCTCTCAAGAAAGCCGGCATTCAGGAGGGCGATCAGGTCCGTTGCGGGGATTTTGTCTTCGAATGGTCGAACGCGCCTTTGAAACGCTTGAATCAAAAGCGCGGCGACGGGCGCACGCGCATCGGCATCGGTAAGAAGTGATGGCGGACACGCTCAGGGCTTATGAGGCGAAGCTCAGCGACGTCCACGACGTGTCCGCCGCCTACGACTTCTGCCAGGATCTTGCCGATCGTCACTATGAGAATTTTCCGGTCGCCTCCCTCCTGCTGCCCAAGCGTCTGCGCCGGCACGTGGCCGTTCTGTACGCCTTCGCGCGCATCGCCGACGATTTTTCCGATGAGCCTGAGTATGAGGGCGTGCGGCGAGAGCGCCTCGAGGAATGGCGCCGCGCGCTCTCCGACGTCGGCAACCGTCCCCCCCGGCATCCCGTATTCCTGGCGTTGGAGCGGACCATGCGGGAGTTAGGCCTGCCCAAGGAGCCCTTCGACGACCTGTTGTCCGCGTTCATTCAAGACACGGAGAAGCGCCGTTACGCGACGTTCGACGAGGTCCTCGACTATTGCCGCCGTTCGGCCAACCCCGTGGGGCGCATCGTGCTGATGATCCACGGCTATCGCGATCCGGAGCTTCTGCGCTACTCCGACGCGATCTGCACCGCGCTGCAGCTGGCCAACTTCTGGCAGGACGTTTCGGTCGATCTCGCCAAGGACCGGGTGTACATTCCCGAGGAAGACTTCAAGGCGCACGGCTATTCCGAGGCCGACCTGCGCATGGGCGTCTGCAATGAGCGCTTCAAGAGCATGATGAAGTTCGAGGTCGCGCGGGCGAGGTCGCTTTTCGAGCAGGGACGGCCCCTTTCGAGGAAATTAAGCTGGCCTTTGTCGTTGGAAATCCGCTTGACTTGGTACGGCGGCATGCAAATACTGAAGATGATTCATAAGTTGGATTTTGACACGATCCGCGCGCGCCCGGCGCTCAAAAAGCGCGATTGGATTCCTCTGGCCGCGCGCGCCCTCGTCGGCGCATGACCTCCGCGTCCCAGCGCCTTGAAAAAAAATCCAACTTCTTCCTCGGCTTTCTGCTTTTACCCCGGGCCAAGCGGGAGGCGCTTGGCGCCGTGTACTCCTATTGTCGACTCATCGACGATATCGTCGACGACGGGACGCGGACCAAGGATGAGGCGCGCCGCCAGCTGGAATTCTGGCGCGAGGAGATCCCGCGCCTTTTCCAGGATCAGCCCACGCACGAGGTCTCCCGCGCGCTGCTCCAGCCGATTTCCGCTTACGGCATTCCTCGGGAACCCTTTCTGGAGATGATCCGGGGCTGCGAGATGGATTTGGCCGGCGCTCGATATGAAACGCCGGAGGACTTGGAAGACTACATGCGCGGCGTGGCGTCCTCGGTCGGGATGATGTGCATCCATATTTTCGGCTGGCGCCACACCGGACGCGAGGCGATGGGAGAATTCGCCGCGTCGTTCGGCTACGCCTTCCAATTGACCAATATCATTCGCGACGTGGGCGTCGATCTGGAGCTGGGCAGGGTGTATCTTCCCCAGTCCGATATTCGGGCCGCCGGCTATTCCCTGGAGCGTTTGATGCGCCGCGACCACGGCCCCGAATTCGAGCGTTTGATGGAGGGGCAGCATGCTCGGGCCAAAGCCTATTACGCCCGCGCGCGCAGCCAGGTCGACTCCCGGGACCGCCCCGCTCTGCTGCCCGCCGAGGTCATGGCCCACGTCTACGAGGGCCTTCTCGACGAGATCAAGGACGAAGGATTTCGAGTTCTCTTTCATAAGACGCGGCTGCCGGCCTATCGTAAATTGGCCCTGGCGTTGAGGGCCTGGCTGTACTGTCATGACTTCTAGCCGCAGCGAGGTCGTGATCATAGGCGGGGGACTCGCCGGCCTGTCGTGCGCCGTCGCCCTTGCGGAAAATGGCCGCGAGGTCCTGGTCCTCGATAAAAAGCCGCATGTCGGGGGCCGGGCGTATTCCTTTCGTGAGAACGGCTTCGACCTCGATAACGGCCAACATCTTTTCATGGGATGCTACAGGGCGACGCGGCGTTTCTTGAGAACGATCGGAACCGAGGATCGGCTCGATGTCTACCGCGACGTCGTCGTCGATTACGTGGAGGCGGGCGGGCGGCGCGATCGGCTGTCCTGTCCCTCCTGGCTTCCCGCGCCGCTCCATCTGGCCGCGGGTCTCCTGGGCCTCAAGCACGTTTCGCTGGCTGAAAAAAAATCCCTGATCGCTTTCGATATCGCGTTGAAGGCCATGAAATCGGGTCCCGTTCCCGACGCCATCGAAAACATGACCGTTCGCGCGTGGCTGACGTCCTTGGGGCTGTCGGCGAATTTTCAAACCCGCTTCTTCGACCCCGCGGCGATCGGGATCTTAAACGAGAAGCCGGAGGCCGCCTCGGCGGCCGGCTTTATCCAGGCCTTGCGTGAAATGTTTTTTACCGGGAGGCAGTCCTCTCGCTTCGCTTTGGCCAACGTCGGCCTGTCGCGGCTCTATTGCGACGCGGCCCGGGATTATCTCGAGGCGCGAGGCTCGCGCGTGATGACGAACGTCAAGGCCGCCTCCCTGATTGAGGAAGGCGGCCGGGCGCGCGGCGTCGTCGCCGACTCGGGCGAGCGATTCGAAGCCGACTTCGTGGTGTCGACGCTGCCTCCATGGGATCTCAAGAAGCTTCGCCTGCCGGACGTCTTGCGCGGGACATGGGAGTCCCTGCTTCCGGCTCCGATCGTGGGGGCGACGATTAAGCTGGATCGTCCGGTGATGACCGAGCGTTTTCTCGGCCTTCTCAATACCGCAACGCACTGGGTTTTCAATAAGACGGCGATTCATGGGATTAAAGAGGAAGGGCAAACCTTGGCCGCCGTCATTTCGGGCGCTCATCGCGAGATAGCCTATTCGCCGGAGGCGATCATGGACGTCATCAAGAGAGATTTAACCTCCTGCCTTCCGGATTTTTCCGCGGCCAGGATAGGTTTTTCCAAGGTGGTCAAGGAGCCCTTCGCCACACTCTCCCCGGTTCCCGGATCGGAGGCCAAGCGTCCGCTGCCCGGCTCGGGGATGGCGGGCTTCGCCTTCGCCGGAGACTGGACGCGCACGGGATTTCCCGCGACGATCGAAAGCGCCTGCGTGTCCGGTTATGCCGCGGCCGCGGCTGCGGTCAAACCGAATGAATAGCTATAATCAGCCGCAACCCGTAGTGAGGAGAGCCCATGATCAAGTCCGATAAGTGGATACGAGACAAGAGTCTGAACTCGAGGATGATCGAGCCGTTCGTCGAGCATCAAGACGGCAAGGATAAGATCTCCTACGGTTTATCCTCCTACGGCTACGACATCCGCGTGGCCGACGAGTATAAGGTCTTCACCAACATCCACGGTTCGATCGTCGATCCCAAGAAGTTCGACGATAAGGCCTTCGTCGATATCAAGGCCCCGACCTGCGTCGTCCCGCCGAATTCGTTCGCGCTGGCCCGCTCCGTCGAGAAGTTCAAAATTCCCCGCGAAGTGCTGGCGGTGTGCTTGGGCAAGAGCACCTACGCCCGCTGCGGCATTATCGTCAACGTGACCCCCTTGGAGCCGGGCTGGGAGGGATACCTCACCATCGAGATATCGAACACCACGCCTTTGCCGGCGAAGATTTACTCCAACGAAGGCATCGCTCAACTTCTTTTTTTCGGCGGGGATCAGCTGTGCGAGACATCGTATTCCGACCGCAAGGGGAAATACATGGACCAGGTGGGCGTGGTCCTTCCCCGCATTCTCACCGCGAAATGATGGCGAGCGTTCTCCTCCTGCTGGCCCTTTGCGCCCAGGGGGTCGAGTTGGGCGGACATGAGCCCCAGGTTCCCGCAGCACCCTCGCCGGCGAGGGCCGATCAGCGCGCGGAGGTTCTCGAGGAGATGTGGCAGCGCCGCGTTCTCGCGCCGGATCTTTCGTCATGGGCTCCGGGGGACATGGATGTGCTGGAGAAGATCCGTCGCGCCGAGCCCGAGGCCCTTGAGTATTTGAAGAGAAAATTCGGGGGCGTCAAGCCTTGGACGACCGTCAAGCGCGACCTAGCCTGGCCTCGCGTCCTTCTCACCAAACCGGGCTATGATAAATATCTGCTCCATCTCAGCCAGGACGCTCTGGAATATTTCCAATCCAAGGGAACGGGAGCCAAGTGGGCGCTGAAAATGACCGACCTGGAGGGAAAACGCTTGTTTTCAGCGGATGGCCGGTTGACGCCCGCGGGAGTCGATGTGTACGGCCGCGCCAAGCTCAACCATGAGGTCTTTTGGAGGGCGCCGAACGGGGAGACTTTCGGGACGCGAAGGCCGCGCTCTCAATTTCCTTGAGTTTCCGTCGGAAAATTGCTACCATGACCTTACTATGCCTCAGAACAGTTATATGCATCCGCCCCGCCAGGCCGGCGTCGACCGCCGCTGGCATCACATCGATGCGAAAGGCCTCGTCTTAGGCCGCATCGCGACCAAGGCCGCCGATCTTCTGCGCGGCAAGCATAAGCCGACCTACACCGATTATGTGGACTGCGGCGATTTCGTCGTCGTGACGAACGCCAAGCAGGTGAAGCTGACCGGCAATAAAATCAACCAGAAGTTTTACTTCTCACATTCCGGCTTCGCCGGAGGCGCGAAAGTCACGCCGATGAGTCGGCAGATGGAACGCGACCCCCGAAAGATTCTCATGCTGGCCGTGCGCCGCATGATGCCGAAGAACCGTCTGGCGCGCCAGCAGCTGGTGCGCCTGAAAATCTACGTCAACGACAAACATCCGCATTCGGCCGTCGCGCCGAAGGCCAAGTAGGGACATCATGGGAAAATCCGAAGCGATTTGGGCCACCGGCCGCCGCAAAACCTCCGTCGCGCAGGTTCGTATTCTGCCGAAGGGCGAGGGCAAAGTCACCGTCAACAAGAAGCCCGTCGAGGCTTATTTTCACGGGCTTCCTCACCAGATTCGAGACGTCGTCGAGCCGATTCAAATCATCGAGGCGGCCAAGAATCACGATTACATCGTCAAGGTCGTCGGCGGAGGCATATCCGGCCAGGCCGGCGCCGCGCGTCACGCGATCTCCCGCGCCCTCGTCAAGCTTGACGAGAAAAACAAGAAAGCCTTGAAAGCCGCCGGATTCCTGACCCGCGATCCCCGCATGGTGGAGCGCAAGAAGGCCGGTCAGCCCAAGGCCCGCAAGCGCTTCCAGTTCTCGAAACGCTGATCGAGGCGGCTCCTGCTTATGGGAGACGATCGCAAGCCTGCGGAGCCGGCGCACGAAACGATCAAGATCCGGGGTCTTGCCCGTCTTGCCGCGGCATTCTTCGCCGTGTGGGGCGTTTTGGCCTTCCCCAAAGGAGTCTATGATCTCTTGGGAGGCGAGCCGGAGGCCAATCTTTACGCTCCCAAGCCGTGGGCTTTCGTGACCCACGACGAATGGACGCGCTATGCCCTCTTTGAGCTCATCTTCGGCGCATCCTGCCTGGCGTTGACGTGGTATTGCCTGCGTTGGTCCCGGCGCTTGCCGGAGACGATCCGGCGCGAGCGCCGCGAGCCGGAATTCTCCCTGTTGAGCTGACGAGGCATGATCAGGGTCGGCTGCTCCGGTTATCCCGTCTCCCGGGACCGCTACTGGCGTTGTTTGCCTTTCGTCGAAGCCGAGACCGGAAAGGGCTTGCCGAAGATCGAGACGTTGGCGGCGTGGAGGGCTGATGTGCCCGAGACGGGCGAGGCGGCCCTTCAGGCCCTTCGTTTGATCACCCACGGTCCGGAGGATCGCGGGTTTCCCCTTTCCGGGCGCAGGCTCGCAAAAAACCGACAATCTCTCTGCGGCGCGTTTCGCGAGACATTGGAAGTGCATGAGGCCTGGATGTCTACAAAGGCCGCCGCCGAGGCTTTGGGCGCGAGAATCGTGATCTTCGATTCGCCCGCCTCCTTTCAACCCGGATCGGATCGACTGCGCGACATTTATCGCTTTTTCAAGAAGATTACACGAGGACGCCTCACATTCGTTTGGCAGCCGCGCGGAATCGAATGGGACTCGCTTGTCGATAAGGTGTGCGCAGATCTAGGGCTGATCCGCGGCTTTGACCCCTTGCGTCAGGCGCCCCCTCGAAAGGGGGCCTTTCTGTACATGCGCCCGTTTCTGCCGCCGGCGGGGACGCTGACTGTTGACAATCTGGCTACAATTTCCCGGGTGAGCGCCGACGTCCCGTCTTATGTGGCGTTGTCTCATCGAGCGGCGTTTTACGATGCCCAACGCTTGAAGGAACACCTCGCGGGAGACAGGCGGTGACGCTGTGGTCCCGGGCCCGCGTCGCCTGGCAGGCGCTCAAGACCCGGCGGAAGATGAACCGCCAATTTCGCAGACGGGAAGATCCCTTCGGCTATTGCACGACGCCTTACGAGAGAGTGCGCCTGGAGGCTCTTGAGGAAGTCCTGGGGGCGGGTCCTTTGAACGCCGCGCTTGAGGCCGGCTGCGCGGAAGGTCATTTCACCGAGCGTCTCGCGCGGCGCGCCGCGGAGGTGACGGGACTCGACATTTCCGCCGTCGCTCTCGTCCGCGCCCGGCGGCGAGTTCCGTCCGCCGCGTTCATCGAAGGCGACCTGCTGAGCTGGACCCCCCCGTCCGGGGCGTCCTACGACGCGATCGTCTTGGGCGACGTTCTCTACTACCTCGACCGTCCGGGCGTCGCGGCCGAGTTCTCGGCGCTTTTCGGACGGATCGCCTCGTGGCTGGCGCCGGGCGGACGCCTTCTGCTCGCCCACGGGTTTTCCGGCGCCAAGGAACTGGCGCATCGCCGTTCGTTCCGAGAGCGATTCGAAGGCGCGGGGCTGAGGCTTCTGTCCGAAGGGGTCGTCGACGGGGCTGAACGCGGGGGAGTGCGGTGCGCGCTGGCGGTTCTGGTACGCGACGTGTGAAAATTTCGTAGACTTGGCGGCGATGCGCAGAAGCGCTGCCCAAAGCTTGACGGGTCAGGCGGAAACGCTGGTCGCGGCGGTCGCGGCCGCCGTCAGTTGGTTTCGCCGTCCCGCTCCATCGGCGTTGTCGGCCGCGCGCACGGCCCCCC
>ERZ1292633.828-Hain-H41-02um-R1-828-length-34516-cov-6_pt1 | contig 34516 bp, 13 predicted proteins | sample MGYA00564406_ERZ1292633 | MGnify/ENA primary metagenome ERZ1292633 (study PRJEB36523, sample SAMEA6512639) | groundwater metagenome | collected 2019-01-08 | study: AquaDiva: Metagenomics assemblies of 32 groundwater samples
TTGCCAAGTCGCGAGACGGAGCTAATCCCATCAAACCTCCCCTCAGTTCAGATTGCAGGCTGCAACTCGCCTTCATGAAGTAGGAATCGCTAGTAAACGCCAATCAGCCACGTGGCGTTGAATACGTTCTCGGGTCTTGTACTCACCGCCCGTCACACCACGGAAGTTGGCAATGCCCAAAGTTTCCTTACGGGAATTAAGGCAGGGTCAGTGACTAGGGTGAAGTCGTAACAAGGCATGGGTAGCGGAAGCTGCTCATGGATCACCTCCTTTCTGGAGATACTCAGTCGAAAGACTGCGATCTTTAGTCGACCGGCTATCGCAAGATAGTCAGGCAAGTAGACGATCGGTTTTTGTCACTTTGTATTGTTAAACATAGATTACACCGATTGTGATTTATGGATTACACAGATTCCCGTTCGCCAAAAGCGAGCGGGTTTTTGTTTTAGTTGGACCCTTGCTTTATTGCAATATTTATACTAAGGTATTGGTCGAACTCTTTCACAACCTAACCTAAAGGTAGGCCCACAGTGTCCACTTCAAACCTCACGATGTCCTCTGGCATGCGGCGGACTATGTCGCTGCTTGTAAATATCGTTTGTTTTCCCAAAGTGCCGGATGAAGCTCTGAATAAATCGACGCTTGATACAATCGAGAATTCGATGAGAGCTTTTCCCCGCTTCGTTCAACTCGGTCTGGTCTCCTTAGTTTTTGTTTTTGAATGGGGAGCTCTTTTTACCAACCTTCGTCGGTTTTCAAGTTTGACTGTAGAAAAACAAACTGCGTATTTCCGCGGTTGGTGGCTGAGTAAGGTCAGTCCTTTTCATCAGCTGGCTCATGGCCTCAAAAGCATCCTCGCGTTTGGGTACTACGATCAGCCGTCTGTCCATGAGCTGATCAAGTATTCACCCAAAGATTGGATTGAGAAAGTTTCAGCCAAGCGCGTCGCGCTTCACAGCGAAGCGATCCACGCTCACGGGGCGGCTGTCACAGCTTCAGATCCTCTCGTTTCCGGCAATTTGCCCAGCTTGTCGCCAGGCTTTATCGTCGGACGCGACCAGTATGTCAGTTCGCGCGATTTGCAACTTACCGCTGACGTAATCATCGTCGGCTCGGGTGCCGGCGGCGGAGTAATGGCGGCGGAATTGTCTGAGGCCGGATACGACGTGATCGTCTTCGAAGAAGGCGGACACTATCGTACCGATCAGTTCACTACCAAAGCGGGAGAGATGGTGCCGAAGCTTTATCGCGCCGGGGGCGCGATGAGGACGATCGGTACTCCGGCCGTTGATTGGAGTGAGGGACGCGCAGTTGGCGGTTCGACCGTGATTAACGGCGGGATTTCCTGGCGCACACCTGATCACGTTCTTCAGCAGTGGCACGATGCCGATCGCATCGACGGCATCTCACCAGCGCGAATGGAACGCTATTTCCGAAGGGTTGAGTCTCGCGTCTCAGTTCGGCTTCAAGATGCCGGCACTGTCGGACGTGACAATGAGTTGCTTCGACATGGAGCGAACAAACTTGGTTGGCGTCTGGTAGAAAATCCTCGCAATCAGGTGCATTGCGCCGGAAGCAACATGTGTGGCTTCGGTTGTCCAACCGGCGCCAAGCAAGGCGTTCATCTGACCTACATTCCTCGGGCAGTTTCGTTTGGCGCGCGTGTCTACAGCGATGTGTGCGTTGAAAAATTGCTGAAGGAAGGCAGGATCATCGGAGGTGTGTCGGCCAGGACCGTCAATGCAACCGGTGAATCGGGCAAACGCATCATCGCGCGCGCCCCGATCACGGTGGTCTGTGGCGGCGGCATTCAAACTCCGGCGCTTCTGCTGCGGAGCGGCGTTCGGTCGCCTTCGGGACAAATCGGGCGCAATCTTTACCTGCATCCGAACGTGAAGGTTCAGGCGCTATTCGACGATCAGGTGAAGGGTTGGCAAGGAGTCCACCAGGCTTATCAAGTTCGTGAATTTGAAAAGCAAGGCGCATTCTTTGCCGCGGTAAATTTGCCGCCATCATTACTTTCCATGACAATTCCGTACTACGGAAAAGAATTGGCAGAGTGCATGGATCAGTACAACCAAATCGTCAATGCCGGCGTCCTTCTGGATGATTCCGTGTCCGGTAGGGTCAGGGTAGGGCCGGGCGGACAGCCGCTCGCATTCTACAACTGCACGCCAGCTGACGGCGAACGGGCAGTCCGGATGACCGCTCAGCTCGCGAAGCTTCTTTTCGCAGCCGGAGCCAGGAAGGTAATTTCGCCGTTTCGGGGCGTGCCTGACCTGTATTCCGTCGATGATTCCGATCGTCTGGCACAGAGCAAGGTTCGTCTTGATCAAATGGAGTTTTTCTCCGTTCACCTCATGGGTACGGCGCGGATGGGGAGTGATCCTCGGCAATCCGTGTGCGACTCATACGGCAAGGTGCACGGCGCCGAAGGGCTCTGGGTCTCGGACGCGAGTCTGTTTCCGTCGCCACTCGGCGTGAATCCGATGATCACGATCATGGCGCTCTCGACGCGCAATGCGGAACGCATCATCCGGACGCATCGGCCGAGACGTGAAATGTAAAAAAATGGGAGGGAGGCGTTCTGGTCTTGAATCAGAGCGCCTCCCACAAGTTTAGGTCCACCATTCAATCAGGTGGTTTTTTTATCCTTCGTAATTTTCCTCGCCCCTTTTAGGGGAGAGGCGAGGAGAGGGGTATTGACAAATGTGAAAAAAAGCAGTAAAATCCTTCTCGTTGCCTCATCCCGAGGCTTCAAAGGAGCAACACATGCAGTTCTTTCTCACCTTGCTGGGAATCGTCGTCTTCCTAGGCGTCGGCTGGTACGCCGATCAGCCGATGGATCTCACCGCCACTCAGACGCAGCTGCCGACGTACGTCATCGATCTGCCGATGCAGCCCGCCGAGCCCAATCCCGGGCAGGAGGTGGCGCCGTTCGGGTGCTACTCGACAGCCAGGGTGTTCGGCCACCAAAAGCCCTATGCGCGCAACTACGGCCGGACGGTCGTCGTGAACAAGAGGAATCGGTCGCGCCACTTCGGTGGCTATCCGATGGAGACTTGACGTTGCGGCTGCCGGCAACGGCAGCCTGAGCAGGGATGGAGACAAGCGAATTACGCTTGCCTCCGTCCCACCCATTTAATACTGTAAATCGGTATTTTTTTGTTTCACTTCTTGACTTTCTATGTATTTCTCGATATACTTTTCAACATAAACGAGTTATTCCAGTTTGTATCAGTACTGTAGATATGGTATATTATACATACTAATATCTAAAGTTCGAATTATGTTGTCTGGACAAATTCGTGATCAATTAAAGCAACAGGCGCTTACATTACGAAAGCAAGGTTGGAGTTATCCAATGATAGAGGCGGAATTGGGCGTGATTCGTTCGACGCTTAGTGGATGGTTCAGAGGATTAAAACTTTCTGCGACAGCAAGCAAAAAAATTTTGGTCAGAAAGCGTAACCACATGGCGAGGATTCGATTGCTCGCATCGGCATCCCATAGGGCTCATGGGGATCAATTACGACGAGAAGTTGAAAGGCAAGTAACGAGTGATTTTGACAATCTGTCATTGGGCATAAAACAAAAAGAAGCACTTCTCGCAATGTTGTATCTAGGAGAAGGTTTCAAAATGCGTTCAATGGTCGGTCTGGGTAATTCAAATTGGCAGATCTTGAGATCATTCGTTAATTTGTTACGTGACATTTATCAGGTACCAGATGAACGATTGAGATGTTTCTTGTATCTGCGGGCTGATCAAGTCGTGGAGGAAGAAGTTTCTTTTTGGTCGCGTTCGCTTGCAATACCCAGTTCGCAATTTCGAAAATCACAAAAGGATAAACGTACTATCGGAAAAAAAACTTACAAAGATTATCATGGAGTTTGCGCGGTTTATTGTTATGACGCAAGGATCGAAAAAAGAATCACTGCCGTGCAGGCGTGGTTGCTTAAAAAGTTAATGGGTCTGTAGCTCAGTTGGTTAGAGCGCTTCGTTGACATCGAAGAGGCCAGCCGTTCAAATCGGCTCAGACCCACGGATGTGCGTGTAGCTCAGTTGGTTACCATGCACCACGTAGGGTGCATGGCCGTGTACCCCACGTGGTACACGGGAGCATCCTAGAATCCAGCGAAAAATTTACGGGCGTGTAGCTCAGTTGGTTAGAGCGCGACACTGATAATGTCGAGGTCCCAAGTTCGACTCTTGGCACGCCCACGACGCTAAGCGTCATTATAGGCACGCAGCGCGTGCCACTAATACGCTTAGTTTTTTTATTTAGCATGAAAGTAAAAATCGAAAAATTAGTTTTTGGAGGCCAGGGACTTTGCCGAGCTGAGGGGAAGATAGTTTTTGTTTGGGGCGGGTTGCCGGGCGAGGAAGTGGAAATAAAAATTATAAAAAAGAAAAAGAATTTTATCGAAGGTGTAGTCGAGAAAGTGCTGGTGTCTTCGCCCGATCGCATCGCTCCGCTCGATGATCATTATCTGTCCTGCTCTCCGTGGCAGACGATGAGCTATGAGAAGGAGAATGAATGGAAAAAAGTCATCGCTGAGGAGACGTACCGGAGGATTTGTCCCGATTTTGCTATGGCGCAAAATCGAGGATCCTCGATTACGACTCGAGGTCGTAATCGGGAGAATTTGAATTTAGAAGTCGTTGCGCCGAAAAAAGAAATTGGGTACAGAAATAAAATGGAATATAATTTTAGCGAATTACTTCTCCAGCCGACAGCGAGACCTCTCCCTGCCCTCTCCTCTGCGGAGGCGAGGGTTCAACGCCCCTCTCTGCCTCCGCAGAGGAGAGAGTCGGAGAGAGGTCTATCGTTGGCCTTCCACGACCGTGGCACGCACTGGCTCCGTCCGATTGATCGCTGTACCCTTGGATCAGAAATAATTCAGAATGCCAGCGAGGAAATCGTGGATAATCTGCGGATGAAGAAAATACCTTTTTCGATTCTGAAAAGTCTGATAGTTAGGAGCGATGACAGTGGCAAGGCGGCTGCGGCGCTGTTTGTGAAGGATATGGATTTCTGTCGCAAAGGATGGCAAACCCCACCTAACCTCCCCTTGGAAAGGGGAGGGAGCTTGAAAGGGTTGCAAATCTACTATTCCAACCCCCAGTCGCCGGCTTCGGTCGCTACTGAACTTCTTTCTTCGGAAGGTGACAGCGAATTGATGTGTGAGCTGAGCGGCGTCAAATTAAAGTTCGGCCTGATGAGTTTTTTTCAGATTAATCCGCCGATTTTTGTGGAGGCGTTGAAAGTTATCGGCAAGCATATTGATGGTGGAAGGGTGGTTGATTATTATTCCGGTGTTGGCGCGATTAGTCTTGCCTTGCACGGCAAATATGATTCGGCGCTTCTGATCGAGGAGAACCAGGAGGCATCTGATTTCGCGAACGAAAATATTTTATTGAATAAATTTGATAATGTTACCGTCCAAAATATCATGGCGGAAGCATCCAATGTCGAGATAGGCGAGAATGATATAGTAATCCTCGATCCGCCGCGCGCCGGCCTGCACACGGACATGATCAAACATTTACTAAAAAAATTGCCGCGGAAAATTATTTATCTTTCCTGCGGCCTCGATACGCACGCGCGTGATGTTTCGTATTTGTCGGTTCGTTATCGTCCGGTTGAATGGAAGTTGTTTAACTTCTTTCCCCGCACCCCGCACATCGAAGGGCTGTGTATTTTAGAGAAAATTTAAATTACCATTTCGATTCCCCGCTTGGGCGGGGTAGGGGTGGGTTGGCCAACGTTGTCGAACCCACCCCCGGCCTTGAGGCCGACCCCGCCCGAGCGGGGATTTTTACGACTGAATAAAATTAGCGATCCCTCTCACACCTTTTTTCACTTCCTCCATCGCTGCTCCGTAGCTTAGCCTGAAATATCCCGGCGCGTGGAACGCTTCGCCGGGCACGACTGCCACCCCTTCTTTTCCCAGCATTCCCTCACACCAGGCCGCTGAAGTGGGATATTTTTTTGAAAGTAATTTTTTCACTGAAACGAAGAAATAAAACGCGCCCTCCGGTATGGCCCATTCGAGTCCGTCGATTTTCGTCAGTTCGGTCGTGATAAAATCACGACGCGCCCTCAGTTCGGCCATCATTTCCTGCAACTCAATCTTCCCGCCGTTTAGCGCCGCCAGAGCGGCCCTTTGGGAGATTGAAGAGTTAGCAAAGGTGGTCTGGCCTTGCAGGGCGATCAGAGCGTCTATAATTTCTCTCGGACCCCCGCCCCAGCCAACACGCCAACCGGTCATCGCGAAGGATTTGGAGAACCCGTTGACTGTAATGGTGCGCTTTTTTATTTCGTCGCCGAGCGATGCAATCGAAACGCACCCCCTCTCCACCACAGTGGAGAGGGTAGGGTGAGGATTCGCATAGGTCATCTGTCCGTAAATTTCGTCCGAAATAATGTAAAGATTTTTTTCTATCGCCAAATCGCCGATTTTTTTTAATTCAGTCTTTTTGATTATTGCGCCAGTCGGATTGGAGGGGAAGTTCAGGAGTATGACTTTTGTTTTAGGCGTGATTTTCTTTCTGAGATCGTCGGCCGTCAATTTGAATGGTGGCGCAAGTGAGACTTCAACCGGTGTGGCTCCGGAAAGTTTAATTAACTCAAAATATGTCCCCCAAGTCGGCGTCGGGGTAAGTACTTCATCGCCAGGATTGCAAAGAATTTGAAAAATATTATAAAGCAACGACTTCGAACCAGCGCCTACAATTATTTCATCAGCTGAATAATTTAAATTCAATTTTTCCCTCGAATATTTGGCGATCACTGCGCGAAGCTCCGGGATCCCGCCCGCCGGCGTGTAGTGGGTAAAGCCGGAATTGATTGCGTCAATCGCGGCGTCGCAAATATATTTTGGCGTGCTAAAATTCGGCTCGCCAACGCCGAGATTGATAATTATTTTCCCCTGGCGCATAAGTTCGCGGACTCTCGCATCGAGAGCGATGGTAGGGGAGGGTTCTAAATTTTTTATTCGATCAGCCAGCATGTGTTTATATTTCACCTACACAAACGAACCGCGGTGTAGAGATACGTGTTGCTGAGACAGCCCGATGTCTTCTTTAATCAGTACTTTCTCTTCTCTGACGTCAGTCAGGTTGTACTCTTTCTGAGCCCCTCCATTATATCCCTCCCTCTCAAATGTTACAAAATAATCGCTTGGCCCGACCATCAGGGCATACCGCCCCCGTTTGTCAGTGACAACGAAATTTATTAGTTTATTATATTTCTTGGTAAATAATCGCACGACTGTTTTGTACAGCGGATTTTTATTTTCGACATCGAAGACCGTGCCCCAGCCCTTCAGCCTCTTGGGCGCGATAAATTTCAAAAATAAAATATACAATGAGATATGAACGGCCAGGAAAATCCAAATATACCACTCATTGGATATCAGCAGGTATATCAGCATCAGCAACGCTCCGCTCATTGAAAATATGTTCTGCGCGATGCGAATATCTTTTTCCAACAGAAATCTGCCCGGGGTCTTGGTCTGCTCAAGGGGATCGATCGGGATATTGACGGCAACATTTAAATTTTCCTTGCTCAAAATTAAATTTTGTCCGTGGTATATATCTGTCATTATCCCGTCCACATTATCATTCTCCATAAACTTAGACGGGAAAACAAAATCATTTTTTACAACATCAATCCTATACTCTCCGGGTTCCACGACAAAGAACCCATAGTGCCCATCGACATCCGTTACTCTGGTTTGGACGACTCGATTGGTGATGATGTTTACCAATCTGACGGTAGCCAACGCGATCGGCAATTTATTCAGACTATTATATATTTTCCCCCAATTTTTTCTTTTTCTTATCCCGAGGAATAACAATGGCTGTAGGAACAAATATTTGGACAGCGGCAAAGCGACGCTGGCGAAGGATGGCGCCAGCATGGCTAGAGTTGCGCCGGCTGTGGCTGGGGCCGCTACTCGCCTGGTCACTTTTTCTACTTTGGGGTTGTCCGATATCTCTTTGATTATTATCGCGGTAGCAACGATTTCTTCGCCGGCCAATGAGGCCTGCTGAATGCTGATCGCTGAGACAGCCTCGGTAAAATTGGAAATGCTCTGAACGGTAAAGTTTAATTCCGAGGCGGCGGTGATGACTTCCTGAATTGTAACTTTCTCGGTCTCTGACAATTCCCCGCTTGGGCGGGGTAGGGGTGGGTTGGCGGACATCTCCCCGCCACTTATTCCACCACCGACTACCACCTCAGAGGATGGCAAACCCCCTCCAACTCCCCCTTGGAAAGGGGGAGGGGCGATACCGGTGCCTTCGCTGATTGGCGTGGTCGTGCTTACTTCTTCAATCGGAACAGTGGAAGTGGTGGTCGTACTCGATTCCCCGCTAGGGCGGGGTAGGGGTGGGTTGGCGGTTGTAGTGGTCGAAACGGTCGAAGTTACAAAGGGCGTCGACGTGACAATCATCACCGTAGACGTCACAAACGCTGGCGTGCTCGTTGAAATAACTGGAGGGGTGCTCGTGGAGATCGCTGGAGTGGTGGTGGCGGGAGTGGAGGTAGTTGAAATTGTGGAAGTAACCGAAAGAGTAGAGGTCGGCGTCGAGGGTGGTGGCGTCGAAGTGGGGGAAGTGGAGCTAGTGGCAGCACTCGCGGCCGGAGTCACAAAACTATTACTATATAATGTAATCTGTCCGGCGTTGTCTGTGGCGGAGATTTGGAAAAAATATTGAGTGGAGGTGATGAGGCCGAAGAAAGTTGATTGGTAAGTGCCGGTTACTGATCCAATCAAACCATACGAGGCGGTGAGGCCATAGACTATGGATGAAGTCGCAACTTGATGATCATCGCTCACATTCCATGACACGAGCGCATTGGTGGATGAGGCACTTACGATAACACCACTGATACTTGGCAAGGAATCAGGCGGCGGGCTCCCGGCGGGGACGGATGGATCAGGCAGGACGTATTTAACTGTTACCTGTGAAATAGTTGGCGAATTGATTCCGTTGCCGGTCATAGCTACTTTGTACTGCCACCACTCATCATTTACACCGTCCCTCAGATTGGCAGGAATAGCGCTAGCGCTACAGGTGACGGTGTTGGAAGATTTCGCGCAGGGGGAGGCAGAAGAGAAGACGGAGATGAAAGCATCATGCCCCCCATATCCGGTGCCACTCTCGGCGCCGCCATCAGTGGTGTTGCCGTTACCGTTGATATCGACATCATTGTTTACGTGCCCGGTAATGATTATATTATTGGCATTATCAACACTTAAGCCGTCGCTGATATCAGTACTCGTTCCCCCGAGCCTTTTGGCCCATTGCCAGGCGCCGGAGGAATTGAAAACAGATATAATAGCATCAGCCCCGCCGTATCCGGCTACGTTTTCTGCTCCGCCATCGGCGGTGTCACCATCGCCATTTATATCAGAATTACCAACACTAGTTACATATCCGGTAAAAATAATGTTATTGGCAGAATCAACCCCAACGCCGGTGCCAAAATCATCGCCCGTCCCACCCAATCTCTTGGCCCATTGCCAGACGCCGGAAGAATTGAAAACCGAAACAAGAGCATCAGCCGCCCCATACCCGGTCGCACTCTCGGCGCCGCCGTCGGCGGAGTCGCCGTCGCCGTTGACGTCGGCCGCGCCCACTACCAATCCAGCAACGATAATGTTATTGGCGGAGTCGGCGCTAATGCTCCGTCCATAATCAGTACTCAACCCCCCCAGCCTCTTGGCCCATTGCCAGGCGCCGGCGGAATTAAATTTTGAAATTATAAAGTCGACTCCTGCATACCCAGTGGAACTCTCGGCGCCGCCGTCAGTGGTGTCGCCGTCGCCGTTGACGTCGACAGCGCCGCCTACGGATCCAGTTATAATAATATTATCAGACGAATCAGTAGTAATACCTTTGCCGCTATCAGCATCTGTTCCACCCAGCCTCTTTGCCCATTGCCAAACGCCGGCGGAATTGAAAACGGAGATTAGGATGTCGTTGCTTCCATACCCGGTGGAACTTTCCGCGCCGCTGTCAGTGGCGTCGCCGTCGCCGTTAACGTCGCCATCACCGGTGATATATCCGGTAACTATTATATTATTGACGGAATCAATACTTAAGCTTCCTCCAGCATCACCCCCAACCCCACCCAGCCTCTTTGCCCATTGCCAAACGCCGGCGGAATTGAAAACGGAGATCAGAATGTCGTTGCTTCCATACCCGGTGGAACTTTCCGCGCCGCCGTCAGTGGCGTCGCCGTCGCCGTTAACGTCGCCATCACCGGTGATATATCCGGTAACTATTATATTGTTGGCGGAATCGACGTTTATGCCATTTCCAGAATCACCCCCAACCCCACCCAGCCTCTTTGCCCACTGCCAAACGCCGGCGGAATTAAAAAAGGAGATCAGGATGTCGCTGCTTCCATACCCGGTCGCACTCTCGGCGCCGCCGTCAGTGGCGTCGCCGTCGCCATTGACGTCAATATCGCCTGTGATATATCCGGTAACTATTATATTATTGGCGGAATCATGGCTAACACTAAAGCCAAGATCAGTTCCAGCCCCTCCCAACCTCTTCGCCCATTTCCAAGTGCCGGAGGTACTACTAAAATCCGTCCAGGGCGACGAGGAGAGCGCGGCGGAGGTAGAAGCGGTGCGGAGCGAGAGTGTCACTGAGCTTGTGCTCGGGAGGGTGGAGTCTTCATTCCAACTTAACTCACTCATCGTGTTTACCGAGTTACCAGAATCAAATGGCACCGAGACGAGCGTGCCGGTCGGAGTGTACTGACCATAATTTGCGGTGCGAGCGGCGATGTTGGTGGTACCACTGTCATATTCTTGAGATGTATAAACTACTACTATTTTGTTGTTGGTTGGATTCAGTGCTAGCCGAGAAGTTACATTAGTCACAGCCGTACTGGTCGAGAGATCATTCCTTGCGCCCCACGTCAGTCCGCCGTCGGTGGAGGTGCGCAGGGCGATGTTGCGAAAGGAGGTGTTATTACTATATTCAGTTGAATAATATGACACATAAAGATTGTTCAAGGAGTCGACGGCCATAGAGGGAAGAGCAGCTGAAAGCAATGTTGAATTTGCAGTTACATCGCGGCGCGCGCCCCACGTCAGTCCACCGTCGGTGGAGGTGCGGAGGGCGATGTTGTACACGGTACTAAAATATTCGTATGAATAATACGCCACATAGAGATTTTCGGAGGTGTCGAGCGCGAGAGTGGGCCATCGGGAATCTGCCGTTGTACTTGCCGTCACATCTCGCCGCGCGCCCCAAGTCAGACCGCCATCGGTGGAAGTGCGTAGGGCGATGTTATTTATGGAAGTGCTGCTCGCGAATTCACCGGAATAATATGTCACATAGAGATTGCCCGAGGAGTCGCGAACAATAACTGGTATTAGAGCAGTAACTGTTGTACTAGCCGTAACGTCACGCCGCTCCCCCCAGGTTAGGCCACCATCGGTAGAGGTGCGAAAGGCGATGTTCCAAATTCCCCCCCCACCAACCAACTCATCGGACCCATATGTGACGTAGAGATTTCCGAAGGAGTCAAGGATAATGGTGGGGTCGGCAGAGGTGCTACTAGTGTTCGCCGTAACATCGCGCCTCGCGCCCCAGGTGAGGCCGCCGTCAGTGGAGGTGCGCAGGGCGACGTTATATATGGAGGCACCACTGAATTCAGAACTATGATATACGACATAGAATTGATTCAATGAATCGAAAACGAGGACAGGTCTTGAAGGAGGATAACTGGTCTCAATCGTAGACAGGGTCAAATCACGTCGCGCGCCCCAGGTTAGGCCGCCGTCGGTGGAGGTACGAAAAGCAACGTTGCCGACAGAGGCGCTAAATTCCCTTGAAGTATATACCAAGTACAACTCTCCCGTGGAGGTATTAATTACTACTCTAGGAGAAGCAGCAGTTGAAGTCGCAGTGGCAGTCGCATCCACCCTTGCGCTAAAAACCAGATTGGATGGGTCGGGCCCAAGCATCAAATTCTCCCCGACAGTAATATTCGTGGCAGTGCTATAGGTAGTAGTAGCCGTGGTCGGGTTGGCATCGCCGTCACCCGACACTCCGCCAGACCAGCCTGATTGAGTGAAGATGTTGACAGCGCCGAGAACAAAATTTTTCTGGTATGGCGACAATAATTGAAAAATAATAACAAAAATAAGGACCCAGGCAACGGAAATATGCAATGGCGCCAGAGACGGGTGTAAGACGGCGGCGATGAACGCCTTTATAAATTTTTTCAGGTTTTGACCCCGGCTGTCTGCCATAATCAGTAAATTTTTTTCCAAACAAAACCCGCTAGGGTTTCATTTTATTTATTTTAATTGTATCAGTATTTTAGCTTATTGTCGAAGGGGCAGGATTGACAATTGTTATCTATAATGCTTTAATCAAATCAATCAAGCCCATATAAAACGGGCGTGAGAACTCACAAGGAAGGGCCAAACCATGAATCGTTTGTTTCCGTTGTTCATTTTTGTCGTCTTGCCGCTTGGTTGTAATCCCGGCGGTGATCGTTGTGTGCGGTACAACTTCTACAATCAGTTCTCTTACAGAGTGACGCCGACCCAATGGACGACGGATGGCATCGCCATCGATCCGACCGGGCAAGAGGCGCCGCCAGAGCGCATCGACGAGCTCACCCATGAGGTGGAGACTTGCCTCGCGGACGCCTTTGGCAATCCGCCGCATTTGCCGGACGATGTCAGGCGCGACGCGGATTGTCTCGTGGAGACCTTCACGCTTCCGTACGACAGAGTGTGTCTGACGGTGAAAATCCCGGACGATTGGACGCTTTCCTGCTCGGGGGACCAGGTGCTTCCGCGCGTAGCTCCGGCGGAGCTCTGTCGCGCCAAAGGGCTGGAGCCGTCTCCCGAATGCCCTTGCCGTTGGCGAGGGGGAATTCAGGACAACTCCGTCATCGTCGTCACACCGAATCTGTTTCTCTACAAGGATCCGCTCGTTCGTATGATCACGAGTTGCAACAACCCGTGGATGCATCCGAGCCTGGCGGCTTGTCTGAACTGAAAATTCGCTTTAGCGCTCCCCAAGGCCAGTTGGGGAGCGCGTTTCATTTATCACCAGATGCGGATTGGACCTACCCTTGCCAAACGCAAAAAATTAGAGTATTATAAGGACCTATAAGGTATTATTTTCTCAAATTGCTTATGTCAGACGAACAAACCAATTTCAATGAACCAATAGTCCAGCCTTCACGTCTCCGCGTTGCCGGGGCGTTCTTGTTTGAGCTGATCAAGGTAATAGTGATGGCTGGCGTTACTATCGCCCTGATCCGTTATTTTTTATTCAAGCCGTTTTATGTGAAGGGCGCGTCGATGGAGCCAAATTTCATGGATCATGAGTATCTGATTATTGATGAATTGTCATATCGCCTCCGGCTGCCGGAGCGGGGAGAGGTGATAGTTTTCAAGTATCCAAACAATAAACAGGAATATTTTTTGAAGAGAATTATCGGCCTTCCCGGCGAGCGGGTGAAGGTAGCTGACGGACACGTTACGATTTATAACAACGCTCATCCGGAGGGAGTCGTGGTGTCGGAAGGTTATCTACCAGATGAACTTATTACCGCGGGCGACAATCAGACTGTCACGCTCGGCGTGGAGGACTACTTTGTGCTGGGCGACAATCGCCCCAACAGCTTCGACTCGCGTCGCTTCGGCTCGATCAAGAAAGACCTGATAGTAGGCAAAGTATTTATTCGCGGTTGGCCGCTATCCAGGATTCAGAAATTCTCCGCTCCAAGCTTTGGTAATTTAAACAATTAATATATGATGAAAAAAAAATCTCCTGCTAAAACAAACAAGAAAGCCCTGGCGAAAGAGAAGAAGGCGGCGGCGCCGGAGGCCAAGAGCGCCAAGAAATCCTATAACGTCCTCCGGGGAATGCGTGATATCCTACCGCGCGAGGATAAATATTGGCGAACTTTCTATCGCACCGGGCAACATCTGGCCGATTTCTATCAGTTCAACAAGATCGAGACTCCGATTCTAGAGGAAGCCAGCCTCTTTGTCCGTTCGATCGGCAAGGGGACTGATGTAATAGAGAAAGAAATGTATATTTTCGAGGATCGCGATGGCACCAAAGTTTGCCTTCGACCTGAGGCGACCGCCTCGATCGCGCGCGCCTACATCGGCAATGGCATGTGGAACAATCAGCAGCCGGTGAAGCTCTGGTACTGGGGTCCGATGTTTCGCCATGATCGTCCGCAGGCCGGGCGATATCGCGAATTTTTCCAGGCCGGGTTCGAGACCCTCGGCATCAAGGATCCGGCGGCAGACGCTGAGATTATCCTCGTGGCTTATAGCTTCTTCAAGGATATCGGCTTGCCGGTCGTAATACATATAAATAGTATCGGCACTCCGGCGGAGCGTGAACGCTATATCAATGAGCTCGTCAGCTACTATCGCAACAAGCGCAGCTACCTCTGCGAGGATTGCCGAAATAGGATTTCCAAAAATCCGCTCCGTCTTCTGGATTGCAAAGAGGAAAGTTGCCAGAAGGTGAAGGAGAGCGCGCCACAGATCCTGGACTGGCTCGAGGAGGACTCCAAGAATTATTTTATGAAGGTCCTCGAATATCTTGATGAGCTAAACATCCCGTATATTCCAACTCCGAGTTTGGTGCGCGGACTTGATTATTATACGCACACGGTTTTCGAAATTTATCCGGCGTTTGATGATGCTGAGCCGAAGGAAGTATCGGCGGATAAGGAAGGCGAGCAGAAGCCGGCAACGTCCGACAATAATTCGCTCCCGGCGCAGGCCGCGCTCGGCGGCGGCGGCCGCTACGATCTCCTCGTAGAGGAGCTCGGAGGCAAGCCGACTCCGGCTTGCGGAGTCGCGCTTGGCCTCGAGCGCGCCGTGAATGCCCTCCGCCAGCAAGCCGAGAAAAACAACATCACCGTTCGCGATATTAAATATGAGATATTTTTTGCTCAGCTCGGAGACGATGCCAAACGCCTGGCTCTGAAGCTGATCAATGAGCTGCGCGGCACGGGGATCCAGCTGGCGTTCAATTTCTTCAAAAGTTCTCTCAAGGCTCAGCTGGAGCTGGCGAACAATCTGAAGGTGCCATACGTGGTGATACTCGGCCAGAAAGAAGTTCAGGATCATACGGTGATCATCCGGGATATGGAGTCCGGCGTGCAGGAGATCATCGATCAGAAGAAACTTGAGGCAACTCTAAAAAAGAAATTGAGCAAGGTGAATGGCGATAAGTAAAATGTAACTCAGGACCTCACCATGTCACCGTTGGGCGACAAGACCTCACCCCGCCTCTCCTTGGAGGAGAGGGGCAACGTTTTCCTTCTCCTTCAAGGAGAAGGCGAGGATGAGGTCCAGTGGCAACATTTTGTAATTTTGACATTTTGCTTTTTATTCATTATAATGGAATGAGTGTTTATATTTAATTTTTTGAAGGAGGTGTATAACTGTGTCCGGTATTAAACGGAAGAAAAATGAATCGTTCGAAGCCTACATGAGGCGAGTCAAGAAAGTTTGGCAGCAATCCGGTAAAGTATTGCAGGTCAAAAAAACTCAATTTTACGTTGGCTCGAAAAGTAAAAATATGCGACGTAAGAGCGCCCTGCATCGTCTCGGAGTAGCAGAGAAATTTGCGTATCTGAAGAAGATCGGTCGTCTGCCAGAAGAAATGATGAAGAAAAAATTCAGATAAAATTTTCCGGTTTTGATGTTTGTCAAAATCGCGAGGGAGAGTTTATTAATTCCATTGTCCCATGCTTCGATGGATTACTAACATAAGGAGTCGACTCCGCCAAGGGCGGATCCGCCTTGAGCGGAGAAAAATAAAAGTCGCCAATAGGCCCCTGTTTTTGCTTATGGCGGTTTTTATTTTTCTATTTCCTATTTTCTATTTACTATTTTCTTCGTTACCAGTGGCCCACGCTCAAGGCCCGGTAACTTCTGAAAATCTTGGTTTAAATACAGAGGTCCAGCAGGAGCTCGGCCTCGCCACCACCGACATCAGAGTGATCATCGCGAGGATTATCAGGGTCGCGCTCGGCTTCCTCGGTATAATATTTCTGTGCTTAATTCTCTATGCCGGCTTCCTATGGATGACGGCCGGCGGCGAGGAGAGCAAGATCGCCGATGCGAAGGCGCTCATCATCAATGGTATCATCGGCCTCATCATCATCCTCTCCGCTTATGGCATTACAGTATTTGTGATGCGCATGCTTGGCATTGGCGATGGGTATGGCGGTTCGACGATCAGTGTCTCGGGCAATGAGTCCAATTTTTATGGTAGCGGTAGCCTCGGCACCGTCATCAAGGATCATTATCCAAATCGCGACCAGATTGACGTGCCGCGCAATACCAAAATTATTATTAGTTTCCGGCCGGCTGTCTCCACGACCTTCTTCATCACGGACACCAGCGGCAATGGAATTCTGGGAGATTGTAAAAATATTGGGGACTCAAATTTCGTCTGGCAAACTGATTGCGATACGCTGAAGCCAAGTATCCCAGGCCCCGGTGGTGTCGATCTTATCGACATCAAACGTGGCGACACCGGCGCGCTGATCCGGGGCGCGAACGTGCTGGCAAGTTATGAAAATGGTAAAGTTTACACGATTGTAATTCGGCCGTTTGATTATCTCGGCTCCGACACCGAAAAGATCCCGTACACCGTCCGCATCGGCAAGGGTGTTCTGACCGACGATCCGGCCAATGGCAATAAGTCGGTATTCGAAGGTTTTCCGAGTGGCCGCGATTTCTACGAGTGGAATTTCACCTGCGACACCAAGCTTGATGTAACCCCGCCTCATGTTGTCGACGTCTTCCCCGCAAGAACAAGCACTGAGGCCAAAAATACCGCCATTCAAATTACTTTTGACAAGGCGATGGATCCGACGACCGTGCAGGGAAGCTTCTCTGACGGCACTGGCGCCGATGCTAACGCCTATATATTGAACGGCAGTTCCGTTTTTATAAAAAAATCCACCAATATAGACACCGTGCCACTAGGCAACTTCCGTCTCGTGAATAATTATCGGACAATGGAGTTTGCCTCATCGGTTATCTGTGGGCAGAACGCTTGCGGCGGCAACGTCTATTGTATGCCGGTGGCCGACGGTGCGATCGCCAGCTATGAGCTCCTGCTTCGCGCGGGGAGGGCATTCTCTGCGACATCCTTCGAGGCCATGCCGTTCTCCGGCGTGATGGACGCTTCCGGAAATGCGCTTGATGGCGACGCTGATGGCCAGGTTGACAGGGCCACCTATCCACCCCTCGGCGCGGTGTTTGACACTCAGAAAGTTCCTGATAACTATTTTGGCTGGACTTTCGCGCTTGAGGATCGGCTTGATCTGGTCCCACCCTTTATCAATAATACTACGCCCGGCCCCAACGCTACCTTCGTGTTGCCAAATGATGAATGGAGTATGGTATTCAGTAAGCGGATGTTGAACGGTTCTTTATATGAAATTGGTATCAGCGTCAGCCCGGCGACTATCGATCCGCCGTGCCGAAGCCCGAGAGTGGGAGATGTTCAACCCGATGGCACGGTAGTGTCCGTTCGAGCTGACGGCTCGCAAAAGGTTCTTATGAGCCACTGCGGATTTGTTACGAACCAGACTAGAATTTACTATATTCCGATCGTTGATTCCAGGGTTCAGGATGCGCATTACAATTGTCTGTATCCGGGCAAGGGGCCGAACGCCCTAATCCAGAATTCCAATAACTCGGTTGTTTGTGATTCAGCCAACCCGACAAATTGTTGTGCCGTTGATAACAACACCAATCCGTTTTGTTGTAATGGTTTGGCCAGCAACGACAGCCGACAAACGTGTTTAGATAAGTTAAAATAGTTAATCACGTGTTCAGGAAATTTTTAAAATTTCTAAAGCCGATCCTCATTCCGCTATTGCTGGTTGGATTTTTGTTTTTCCTATCTTCTATATCCTATATCCTATATCCTCTCCAGGCCCACGCGCAAACTCTTTCTACCACCGATCTCGGCCTCACCACCGAGGTCCAGCAGAACCTCGGCCTCGCCGCTACCGACATCCGGGTTACTATCGCTCGGATCATCAGAGTCGCGCTTGGCTTCCTCGGGGTGCTGGCTCTTGGGCTGATGCTTTATGGCGGATTTGTCTGGATGACGTCGGGGGGCAACGAGCAGAAGATTAGCGACGCCAAGAAAATTATTATCAACGGCGTGATCGGGCTTGCCATCATCCTCTCATCCTTCGCTATCACAAGTTTCATTATCAATAAATTAGTGGATGCGACCGGCGGCGGGACGGGGAGTGGGCCGGGTGGCGGTTGCGGCGCTTCTTGTCCGTATAGCTTTGGCTTGTTCTATGTCGCGGCCGCTCCTCCGTCCGGTCAATACTGTGTTCGTAACGCGAAGCCGGCGGTGGTGTTTAATCAGGAGGTTGACAAGACAACTATCCCTGGCAATATCGTTGTTAAATTAAGCTCCACTGGCGTGGCGGTAGCCGGTACTTGGGATTACGGACCAAACAACGCTACTGTTCTCTTCACTCCGACAGGCGATTGTCTTCCTAGCCCGGGTAATGACTGTTTCCTTAGCAACACTGCCTACACTTTTGAATTTGCAAATTCAAATAACATTAAATCTGTTCTTGACCCTACCTTGGCATTGGACTGCAACTATGGCGCGACTTGCAATGCGGTAAATTTCACCAGTGGAGACGCGGTGGATCGATTGCCGCCGACTGTTACAATTACCGCCCCGCCCAAGAATAGCTCCATCCAGATCGGTACGACCCCATCATTCAATATTTCGTACGCCGATGACAATGGCGTGCAGAACGTCACGCTCACTGTCTCCAATCCAGCCGGCGGTCAGCCGTTTGTTATTGGCAGTATTACTTCGCCGACTTGCCAAAAAACCGGCTCGGTTACGATTCCTTGGAATACAACCCTCTTTAATTCGGCGGACTATACTGCGACAGCTTCTGGTCTCGATTACGCCGGTCTGAGTGGCACCGATACCGGCCTTTACACCCTTCGCCCGGCCCACTGTTTTAACGCCATGCAGGATGACGATGAGACCGGATTAAATTGCGGCGGCGCCACCTGCGGCGCTTGCGCTGGTGGCTCTTGTACCGCAAATAATCAATGCGCGAGTGGATCCTGTGTAAACGGCGTCTGCGTCAATCAGATGTCGATCACCAGCTTCTCTCCGCCCAACGGCGCGACCAGCACTTTTGTTTCAGTTTTAGGCCGTTACTTTGGTACCGTTCCCGGCCATGTTTATTTCGGTAAGTCGGCCCAGCCGTCAGACCCGGTTGCGGATTGGGTCGAGGCTTTCCCTCCGCCAGTCTGTGGCATCGGATTTTCCTATTGGGCCGACAATCAGATCATCGTTCAGGTGCCAAACGGCACGTCCGTCTCAACGCCGATCAAGGTTGTAACTGCGCCGACCGCCAGTGGTCGCAGTGCTAATGACGCTACCAGATATGGGACTACTTCGCTTGTTGCCGGGAGAATTGGCGAAGCGTTCAATTTTACCGGCACCAATAGTTTTCTCGGTTTTTCATATGCACAGTTAACCGATAACTTTACCATTTCATATTGGAGTAAAACAGACAGCTATACTTATGCTTACGGCCCTTCCGGAGGCATGCCCTTTGGAGGCGACACCACCGCCCAAGGATATTTATGGGAACTAAGCGATACCGACATTCAAGTATCAAATAATGGCGAAACTAAAAATTTTCGACCGGCATATCAGTTGTCAGCTGATTATAATTGGAAAAATATAACGGTCGTCGTTGAGAATGCCAAGGTAAGTGTTTATAAAAATGGCGTATTTGTTAGCTCAACTCAATTTGCCTCGCCTTTTACTATATCAGCAGCGAGGATCGGCATGGCTTATTCAGCCGGCTACAATTACAGGGGCCAGATAGATGATGTCCGTATTTACAATCGTCCGCTTACCGGCACCGATGTACAGCAATTGTATAATATGAGCGGGACACAGCTCGGCCTCGTCGGCTGGTGGACGATGGATGCGGCTGATACGACTGCGACCACAGTCAAGGACATGAGCGTTACGACCGTAGAGACAGACATCACCAGCAATCACGCCCTCCCGAATTTTCAAGTCAACTCAACCATCCGCCCCGGCATTTGCAGCCTGACATCATCGAATTGCGGCGGTACGCCTTGTGGCGCGCCGGGCGACACGGTTTCTGTCATCGGTAAAAATTTCGGCGTACTCCCCATAGCGGCGGATGGAGTATTTTTCGATACTAATAAAGCCAACCTCACCAGCGGCAACGCCTGGACAGATACTTTGATCTCAGCCGTCGTGCCCGGGATCCTGGCAGGGGACCTCAGTGTGGCGGTGAAGAAGAACGGTGTTGAAAGTAACAAGGTTAAATTCACCGTCAATCAAATTGATCCCGCCACCTATCCGACTATCACTTCGGTCTCGCCGACAAGCGGACCGGCTGGGCAGTACATCACCGTCACTGGCAGAAATTTTGGCGCGCTGAACGGTAAGGTGTCTTTTACTGCTGGAGCCACTCAGCTTGATGGAGATTTTAGTTTTCCGGCCGCCTGCCAGGCAAATGTCTGGTCTGACACGCAGGTGATCGTCAAAGCTCCGGTCGGCATCACGGGCCAATCCTATACCGTACAGATCGAGACAGGCGAGAGTCCTTCCAAGACCAGCCTCATCAATCCCAGCCAGAGCTTCAAAGGCGCGTCCGGCCCGCCCGGCCCCGGCATCTGTAGTATTTCCCCGGGCGGAGGGCCGATACCGCTTCCGTCTGGACAGAAAGTTACGCTTCAGGGCGAATATTTTACTCCCGCCACCGACAAGGTGGATTTCTGGGGCGTGAATTCCACCATTCCTTCAGTCGACACCAATCGACCGCAAGGCGTTGTTGACGTTGCGAATTCAGACTCCTATAAACTTTTGGTAACTCCGGATCCAGCGACACAGACCGGCGCGGTCACTGTCTGGCGCGCTAGTGACACCAAGATGAGCAATCCGGTTAACTTTAATGTGGCTGATTGTACTGCCAATGCCAACAAATGCAGCGACACAAATTATCAGTGTTGTACCACTGGCGGACAAACTGGAATGTGTATCCTTGGCACCAGCGTCTGCGCTGGCACGTTGCGCTTCACCGGCTACGAATGGCGATTCTCCACCAAAGATATTCCACAGCCGCCGGCGGTCGTGGAGCGTTGTGGCGCCACCACTGAAGTGAGTCCTCCGGGTATGCTGCCATCTCCTTCTCCAAGCACACAGTGGGGCGCGGATCCGACTGATGACGCGCAGAATGTTTGCAATTCCGCGCTGGTGACGATCGAGTTTACCTCCGGCCTGGATCAAGGAACGGTTGACGAAAATTCAGTCAAGGTTAATAAGTGCGCGGCCGGCAGCACCTCGACCTATTGTAAACTTCCGACAACGCCGGTAAATTTGACGAATGGGAGTTTTACTTTGATAACTGCGGCGACCGGCCGTGTCTCTTTGAGTCTCAAAAGAAATGCCCCGTGGGCGGCTGACACCTGGTATCAAGTGTCGCTTGGTACCGGCATAAAGGCTCCACCAGTCACCGGTGACCCCGCTTTATTTCTGGTGCCATCCAAACCTTGCGACACCGGCACAGCCTATTGCTTTATGTTTCGGGGCGGGGGACAGGATTGCGTTTTACGTTCGGTTATCGTAACTCCTTATAGTTACTGGACAGAGCTCCTGGAATCTCCGATGCAGAGAAATGTTGACATCAGCACCAGGGCGCCAGTCGATTACTTTGGCAATGGCCTCAGCACGCAGAAATGTATCATGATGGACATGAGTGGTTATAATTGGACTTGGTCGTCCCTTTCGCCAACTTTTGCTAGCATCCACACCGGATTTACCACGGGGCAAAGATCCCAGGTTGACACGCTCGGTAATACGGTTGGTGTTGGCATTGCGGGTAACAGTGTCGATATTCAAGCGACCGCTACGAAAGCGCCTTTGCCGGCCAAATCCGGCACCAGCCCACTCACGATCGATCTCAGCAATCCCAAAGTTACCGCCTGGTGGCCCGCTTGCGCCGAGGCGTGCTCCAATGCCGCGGTGGGTGTGCAGTTCAATACCCTGATGTCGAATAAGAATTTGGGTAACGCGGTAAGAATTTACAAATGTCTTGATGAAAATTGCCTTGGCACAGTTGATGTAACCGGCTCATCCGGCGCAGTCGCTCTAAACTCCGTCTATCCGACGAATATCGACATCGCGAATTCATCTGCCAGCGCCAGTCCTCTCGAGAACGACACGATCTATCTGGTAACAGTTTCCAACGCCAGCGCCAATCCTCTTACGGCACTGAACAATCTCTGGGCTCGGAAAACACTGAGCGACCCGGCCTCATTTGGCAAGCCGTATGATCAGCAATTCTCCTGGCGCTTCCGCACCAAGAAAGATACTTGCGCCGTCTCCAGGGTGCAGATCTTGCCGGCGAAGTATACCGCTTCAAGCATCACCGATCGGGCGGTGTTTGGCGCTCAGCCGTTCTCCGCGCCGGATTCATGTAGCAGCCTCGGCGAGAAATTAAATCCGTGGAAGTCGAGTTGGGATTGGTCCTCGAGCGACCCTCTCGTAGCTTCGATAAATGAATTTTCTACTCAAGGTTACAACCCAGCCTGCACGGCCAATTGCACATTGCGCGGCAGTACCATCGCATCAAATATTTCTCCAGTTCCGTCCGGTATCTGTGGCAATGGTGTGGTGGAGGCGGGGGAGGATTGTGATGTTGACGCGGCCGTAGAAGATCCCGGCATTAGTTGTACCTCAAATTGTCTGCGCCCAGGAAATCCAAACGCCGGCGCCGGCTCGCTTCAATGCGGCAATGGCACAGTAGATACCGCCAAAGGCGAGGAGTGTGATGGTGGCGTTGGTTGCTCTGCGACCTGTCTCCACCTAGGATCATCGAGCAACGCGGGTGCGGCGTTGGGCGGCGGACAGACATCTGCCACTACTATTAATTACGAGTATAAGATGTGGTATACGGGTATTGACGGTTCAAATGATAGAATATATTTGGCCACTTCTACTGATGGCGTAAATTGGAAGAAATACAATAATTCTACGCCGCTATCGACTGTAAATTCCGGCGTTGCAAGCACAAATGGCTGGATTCCACTTGGCGGTAACGGTTCCGGTGATGGCTATGGTGTTAGTAATCCGTCAGTTATCAAAGATGGAAATGTATATAAGATGTGGTATACAGGTGATAGATTTTCGTACGCCTACAAAATATATTATGCTACGTCACCCGATGGTATTAATTGGACAAAAGTGGACAATTCTGATCCTACATCACAAATTGATTCCGGTACTGGTCAGGTTAGTTCAGGCGGTCAGATCCCCCTAGGCTCACCCGGTACTGGGGATTCTGTTCGCACCGGTTTTCCGAGTGTGATTAAAGATGGGGGTATTTATAAAATGTGGTATGCTGGCCACGATGGATCGATGTGGCGCATATTTTACGCCACATCTCTGGATGGTTTAGCTTGGACAAAGTTTGATAATTCGATTCCTTCTTCCGAAGTTGACTCGGGTCAAACCAGCTCTAACGGTCAACTCCCGGATGGGAGCGCCGGCAAAGGCGATGATTTTGGTACCAATAATCCAATGGTAGTAAAGGCCAACGACGGAACATATAAAATGTGGTATTTCGGATTAGGATCCGGTGGTTCGGATTGGCATGCGTCATATTATGCCACTTCGCCCGATGGATTAAGGTGGACAAAATATAATAATACACCTCCTCAAAATTCAGATCTTACCGGCACTGATGGCCGTATTCCGTTTGCGGCGACTGGAGACAGGGGGGACGTAGTGATAACATCGGAACCAACTGTAATCAGGGACGGTTCAATTTACAAGATGTGGTATACGGGCAGGGACAACACGGTTGGAAATTATAGGGTGAGAATATATTACGCTGAAACTGACGCGTCAGGCCAGACTTTGACAAAAAAAGATAATACTATCCCGGCTCCTTCGGATGATCATTCAACTAATGGCAGAATTCCGCTGGGGAGTAATAATAAAGGAGATGATGTCGGTGTATCGGGCGCATCAGTTATCAAAGAACTCATCAGCGGTGGCCCTGGTGTCGGATCGAGTATCTGTGGCAATGGATTAGTCGGGGTTGGTGAAGATTGTGAGACTGGCATAGCATCCTCGTATAGCAATCCGCTGTCTGCGCTTGGCTGTTCGAATAGTTGTCTTCACCTCGGCACCAAGATTTTTAGCCAGTGGTGCTTTGATAATAAAGTTAGTTTCGGCGGATTCCCCCAGCCAGAGTACAACACGATCTGCTCCGACTCTATCAGCCGCTGTGGCAATGGGATAACTGAGCCGGACGAGGATGTTGGGTGTGATACTGGTAGTGGACAGCACGCTTCATTCTGCAATGACAATTGTCTTTTCAATAATGTTTCCAAACAAAAATGCGCGCCGAATACCGATGGCTGCGACAAGAACGGCCAGTATCTCGGCTCGTCGCTCACTTATGGCGGAGTTTGTAGTAATGATTCGTCAAAGCATTGTACGACCGCTACTCAGGGGGTTGATTGCAATATAGGCAGTGTAGTCGGAACTTGTGAATTGCCATCAGTCTGCGGCGATGGTGTCGTCGGGCTCGGTGAGCAATCTTCCTGCGAGGCCAATCTGATTAACTTCAGCTCAAATAATTTCACCAATCCCTGGGCGCTCGCGATCGGCGTCGGTATGGGGGCCGGCGTCGGCACACCGCCGGAGCAGTCGACCGACATCAAAGGTGAGACCGCGAGCAACGGCGTCAATTTCTCCGGCATCGGCAAGTTTGTAATTCCGTGCGGCTATGAGAAAGACGCCGACTGCGCGGCGTTCAATTCCAATGGAGTTGAATATGGCGTCGGCGCGGATACTTGTTGTTATGCGAGGCCGACCGTAATCGGTACTACTCCGCCTGATTCCGGCGCCAATATTTGTCGCAATTCCGCCCTCAGGGTAGATTTCAACGGTATAATCGATCAGGGTTCGCTCTCCGCTTCGGCCCTTGATGTCACCTCATCAATTATCATTGCTCGTGGCGAACTTGGTACAACCTGCGCTTTCGGAGAGAGGAATGTTACGGCCCTTGCTGTGGAATCCGGCGCTGTCCACTCAGAATCATGGTTTGCGAAAATTTTTGCGCCAGTGAAGAGATTCTTCTCATGGCTGTTTGGACTTCCGGCTGATGCCGCCTTCACACCGACGATTTGGTGCGCTGGCGCCGACCCGGCTTTCGCCACGGTCGAGAAATTAAACGATACTACTTCCAGGATTAATATTGCCTTACAGAGACCGCTGCTGGCCGATAATCCATATTTAATAGTTCTGACTCCGGGTGTGAAGGACACCAAGGGTGTAAGCATGGGGTATATCAATGGCAAAAATTTCTCCTTCCGCTTCAGCACCGGTTCGAATATTTGTCAGATTGATCGTGTAAATGTCAGTCCTTCCTCGTGGTATTTCTCGACTGCCAATGCGACCGCCAGGCTTACCGCCACCGCCCTATCGAATTTCGGCGCTATCCAGCCTATCACCGGATCGTATGAATGGTTCTTCAAGTGGGGTCCGACAGGTAATTCCTCGGTCACTGTTCCGCCGAATGTTACGGTTGACGCAGTTGATATTACCTCGCAGAATAAAAATGGTGAGGTCGACGTGAGAGCGGTCGCCAATGTTACCGTCAGCAACCTCATCGGCGCTGCCACCGGCGCGGTCTCCTCAGGCAGTTCGCATATCACCGTCTTCCTCTGTGAGAATCCGTGGCCGGTGAAATTATTTAGCGCCACCCCGGTCTTCCCGTATTCTGATTCAGCCGGTAATCATAGCGGTTTCAATAATTCCGCCAATTCATTCGATGGCAGCGCGATCCCTGCGAGTGATGCCGGAGTGGGGGATGGCTACTTCAATTTTAGCACATACTATTGCGCCGACGCCGCGAGTTTCGGGACGCTCGATGATCGGCCATATCTCCGGCCGACGGTACAGGCGACCTCGGCGAATTTACAGGTTGCGCACGGTTCTTGTGAGGCGACTGGGGACGTCTGTGATGAAGCTACCGCAGCTGCAGATTGTAATAGAAGTATCACTTTGATTGACGGTAGTTTCGAAGCCGCCGCGCCCGTTACGCCACCCGATAGCGCGTCATTGGTCGACGCTTCATCTGGTACTTGGTGGCGAACCACGGCGTCTAGCCAGAAAATTCAGGAATTTTGGAATCAAACTGCTGCTAATGATGCTGGCGGACTAATGACGGGGAAATATATTGAGCTGGACAAATATTCCGTGTATCAGGACCTCGCGACTATCCCGGGCACTACTTTTCATTGGAGTTTTTTCCATCGCGGCCGTGAGGGCACTGACACTATGAAGGTCTCGATCGGCGCCTCCGGAGCAATCCTGGTGAATCAGACGATCGCCGGCATTGCAAGTATTAACGTTGGAGGCCTCCCCCCAGTTGGTACCCCACTTGACAGCGATCGTTACGATTGGGGATTTATCGAAGGCGACTACACGGTTCCATTTGGACAAACTCTCACTCGCTTCAGCCTTGATCCTATTTCTAGCGCCAACACCTCCGGGCTTGGGAATCAGGTTGATAATGTGAAGATTACTCTGAAACCGCTCACCTGTTTTATCAATTCCCCGATCAAACGCTTCATCTTTACCAACGACAAGAACGGCGATGCGATCGGCATTCAGATTTTCCGCAATCCGAAACATTTGTCTCCGATGGAGTGGTACAGCTCATCGAGAAGCACCGGCGGTCAGGGTTTCCAGGGCGCGGTGCAATCCTCGATGATCGATGGCTATCCGGCCGCCACTGATGGTAATAATATTTATGTCGGAGGCCTGAACTATTCAAATAGTAATCTTTACGATGTCATATATTTGTTTAGCGTCGATACCAATGCGACGAAGGAGACGAAGGGTGTATTTGAAGACCTGATGAAGAATTTACATTTTAACACGAACCTCACCTTCAATGACGGCTACTGTGGCAATAGTATCTCAGCGCCGCTATATGTAGATAAATGTTCTAGCGATCTCGATTGTCCGACCGGGCAAGTTTGCTCGGCGCAGATTGCGAAGCTTCAGCGCGATTATCAGCGCATCAATGATCTGAAGTCGATCGATGTTGCTCTGCAGTCGTTCAACGTTCAGAAAAGCGCTTATCCGAAACTGCCGGCCGGGACGTTCTTGCCCGGACAATCTATCAGCACCTGGCCGTCATGGTCCAGCCTCGGCACAGAGCTTGGATCCGCTCTGCCGGATGATCCGGTGAACAAGCTTGGCAAGGGTGGCACCTGTAAATTTGCGCAGGGTGTCCTATGTCTAACGGACGGCGATTGTCCGGCGGGGGACACCTGTACTCTTCATGACCCGAGTACCGGCTGGAGCGAAGCCGATGCCAGGTTTAGCTTTGCCTGTACCACTTCGTCGCTTGCGTATCGATATTCATATAGCACTTCCACTGGCTACACTGTCAGCTCTCATTTTGAAGATCCAGGGGTAACTATCGGAAATTTGAACGGTTTCATCGATGGATTTGGTTTTAGCGATACTTCGCTATATCCCGGGCTGAAGACCTGGACATCGTCCGCCAACTCGACCGGTATCTGTGAGACAGAAGTAGAGATAGCGTCGACCGCGGCCGGTGTTTGCGGCGATATGGTGAAGAATATTCTTCGCGGCGAGCAATGTGAATCGACTACTGCCGCTCCAACATTTACTCCTCAGGAGAAATATGACAAGAGCCAATGTACTCTTACAGGTGGAAACGCGACGGAGACAACTTGTGACACGTATTGTCATTGGCTGCCGCCTCAGACGGTGACCTGCGCGAGCTTATCCGTGTGCGGCAATAGTGTCCGCGAAACAGGAGAGGTTTGCGATGATGGTAATGATCCTGTAACCGGCAATGGCACCTATAATCACTGCGCCTCCGATTGTCGGGGGCTTGTTTCGTTTCCGCCCGGTTATTGTGGTGATGGTCAGAATTATACACCTTCTACCGGGTCCGACCCGGAAGTCTGTGACCCCGGCCAGATCGGCGTTACTAAATATGCCACCGCGGAAGTAAATTCATGTAGCGCCGGCTGTCAGATGTACGGTCCATATTGTGGCGACAGCGAGGTTTATTCACCAAATGAAAATTGTGATCGGGGGAAGGATACTTCGGCAGCGGATTATAATGGGAAAGTCTGTGTTACAACTGGTGGTGTACCATGTACTTATTGTTCAAATACCTGTCAGTTGACCACAGTTCAGCCTCTGGCCTGCAACTATATATATAATGCGTGGGGGACTTGTACGTCGGACGGTGCTGGAGGAGCTGGCCAGATCAGAACGGTTCAGAGCGTCAGTCCGTCTAATTGCGCCGGTGCGCCGGTTTTGAGTCAGACTTGCACGATTTGTAATTATACCTATAGCTACGGCACCTGTAGTTGGGATGGTTCTGTTTGGTCACAGCCAATGACGGTATTGAGCCAATCGCCGGCAGGCTGTAGCGGAACGCCGCAGACTTCACAGTCCTGTCTCGCCCCGTCCTGTAGTTATACCTATACGGCTGGTTCTTGTATATATTCCGGAAGCGGTACGACCTGGACGCAGACTCTTACCAATCCAGTTGCTACGCCAGCCGGTTGTACTGGAGTTCCGCTTACGTCTCAAACTTGCCCGGCTCCGACCTGTACTTCCTTTGCATACACCACTGGCGCTTGTATATACTCTGGAAGTGGCACGACCTGGACTCAGGCGTTATCCAATCCGGTTGGTACTCCGACCGGCTGTACCGGCGGTACCCCGCTCACTTCTCAGACTTGCGCCGCTCCGACTTGCACATCGTTTACCTATACCACTGGCGCCTGTCTCTACTCCGGCAGTGGAACTGTCTGGAATCAGACATTATCCAATCCGGTAGGTTCTCCGACCGGCTGTACCGGCGGCAGTCCGCTGACGACACAAACCTGCGCCGCCCAGTCCTGTACCTATACCTATACTCCGGGTACCTGCACTTGGACGGGGACGGGCACTTCCTGGACGCAGACGCCAGTGGTCGCTTCAGCCTCTCCGAGTGGCTGTACCGGCACCCCCGACCTCACTCCTCAGCCTTGCACCGCGCAGACGTGTACATATACCTACTCAGGATGGGGCTCTTGCGCGGTCGGCACCGGTCAAACCAGAACCTACACTTCTTCTCCGGCTGGCTGTGTCGGAACTCCTGTTACCACGCAAACTTGTTGTGGCGATGGCACTGCTCAAACTCCGAATGGGAGCGGTGTAACTGAAATTTGCGACGCCGGTGCTGCCAACGGCACTGCCTGTACACCGACTTACAATAATTCCTGTACATATTGCAATTCAACCTGTACCGCGCAAACTACCGTTCCGAAGACAGCGTGGTGTGGTGATGGAATTGTAAACGGCCCTGAGCAGTGTGAAGGTAACGTCGCCTGCGTTGACACAGTAGGCACGATGATGACCGTAGTCAAGAATTTTACTATTCCCGGCGCTGGCACATGGATTGTCCCGGCCGGCGTTACTTCACTAAAGGTAGAGGCCTGGGGCGGTGGTGGTGGCGGCGGCGCGGGAAATGGAACTCTGGCTGGTGGTGGTGGTGGTGGTGCGTATGCAAGGCTGGATGCGATGGGTGTTTCGGGAGGACAGAGCATTGCTTATGCAGTTGGAGCAGGCGGTATAGGTCCAGCTGACGCAAGCGGCAGCAATGGTGGTGATGGGACGCCGACGGTATTTAAAGACTCATCCACCTTACGGGCAGAAGGCGGGAAAGGTGGTGGCGCGAATGTGACGCTTGGCGCGGGTGGCTTGGCTGGATCTTCGGGGAATGCAAAATTTTCTGGCGGAAGTGGAGGGGCTGGGGATCCTGTATTAAGTAATGTTGGCGGAGGCGGAGGGTCGGGAGGAAGCGCGGCCAATGGTAATAGTGGCGCATCAACAGTAGGAGCACTTGCGGTTATTGATGGAGGTCCTGGAGGCAATTCGTGTATCACGCCAGTCGGACCCGGTGGCGGCGGCGGTGGTGCGCGCAATTGCGGTTCGAAGGCGGGCGACGGCGCGGCTGGTATGATCAGGATTACCTATCAGGATAGGGTCTATCTGGACGGAACCAAGTATTGCAATGCCTCCTGCTCCTGGACGAACGGCGGCGTCTGTGATCCGAAGACGGGCCTGAGTTTCATCGTTACCGACGATAGCAATTCGAACACTGGCTTCAAATTATTCGGCTACAATCTGAATGGGCAGACACAGGTAGCGGATACGGGCGCGGCCGCAAGTGTGAAACTTGCCTTACAAACACTTCCAGCCCTGATCCAGACCAATGATTCTGTAACTACGCCGAGCGTCACTTTTCCGACCGGTGGTTTTAATAATGTTGTCGGTGCAACTTATTTTAATAATACAGTAGTGGGCGGGACGGCGGGGGCAGGGGCGGATGTGAGATTAGTTTCGACTATTATGGATCTTTGGACCTCATTTGGTGGGCCTGGCACAGGCAATGGGCAGTACAATTCACCGAGAGGGGTTGCGCTTAACTCCGCCGGAACCTCCCTATTTGTGGCCGATACTAGTAATAATCGTATTCAGAAGGTGGCAACTAGCAACGGAAGCTGGCAAGCTAGTTTTGGTTCAGGTGGTGCGGCCAATGGGCAATTTAGTTCCCCTGAAGGTGTTGCTATTAGTTTGCCTGTCTATGGTAGTAGTATTTATGTGGCGGATACCGGTAATCATCGTATTCAGATTTTTGATTCCGCTGGTAACTTTACACGTGGTATAGTTAATGGTACGACTTGGGCTTCTCCTGATCCGGCCCCCTCTCCAGTCGGCGGCTCAGGTAATGGTCAATTTATGTTTCCAACCGATGTCGCTGTCGACTCGCAGGGGTATATTTATGTGGCTGATATCAATAATCATCGTATCCAGAAGCTCAATTTCTGGGGAGCCTGGCAGTACAATATTGGCACCGGCATACAGGGAAGTGGTCCTGATCAGTTTAATTTTCCACGGGGTATCGCTGTCGACTCAGGGGATAATCTCTATGTGGCCGATACCAATAATGCCCGTATTCAGAAGTTTGATAAATACGGATCATTGAGTGCCACCTTTGCATCGGTTGGTACTGGCGCTGATTCATTTCCTCTGCCGGTAAAAGTCACCATTGATTCTGCCGGTAATATCTTTATACTTGACGCAAATTTTGTACGCGTTGTTAAGTTAAATCCATTGGGTGTTTGGCAGGTTTCCTATGGATCATATGGGACAGGTAGCAGGCAACTTGGCTATTCTTATGGCCTTGCGCTTGACTCGGCCGGCACCATGTATGTAGGGGATGCCAATAATAATCGAATTCAAAAAATTTCTTTTGGTCCCGGGTATAACCCCGGCACCTATACCTCTTATTTTGATAGCACCTTATCCGGCGGCGCGAATTGGGATAGTTTTAGCTTTACCAAAGGAAGCTCCGCTAGCTCTAATCAAGGCAATATCAGAATGCAGGTGATGAGCGGATCGAGTGGTACAACTCCGCCGGCCTTTACCGGCACGGGAGGTTGCAATGTTAACACTAATAATGATGGAGCCTTTTCCGGAGCCAGCATCAAGACCTGCGCCGGCGCTGGTCGCTATCTATGGTACAAAGCTTCTCTTACTCCCGACGCAGGTCTGACAAATTCACCACTGCTAAACGACGTTAGCGTATTACCAACTTCTATCAATGCAAATTTTGCCTCCGGTCACTATACCTCCGGTGCCATTAACCCCAATGCCGGGCTGGGAACCTGGGGGCTGATATTATGGGGGAATCCTGCTTTTGCATCCGGACAAAGCATTACGATGCTGGTCAGATCAGCCAATAATTCTGCGATGAGTGGAGCGACCAGCTGGTGCTCGGTAAACAACGGCGGCACTGCGCCGACCTGCCTTACGAACGGAAATAGTTATCTGCAATTTGACGCTACTCTAAATAATGGATCTGACCCCACTCTTACTCCTTCTCTGAATGATTTGACGATGTCCTTCTCGGGTTATACCAATTCATGGGTCGCCGGCCCGTGTGGCGCGTCAAATCTCGAAGTCTATAAGATTGACCTTGCTTTGTCGAAGCAGTGGAAAAATGCTAACACCAGCTGTACCAGTCCGCAATGTAGCGGCGGAGCTTTGGTATCCGACAATTCGGTGGATTTCTCCGCTTATCCAGCTCGTGATGCTTGTAAAGGAGTTGGCGGACGCCTACCAAGTGAAGCGGAACTCGCGTGTATCTATGCTAATCGTACTAGCTATAATACCAGTGGTGCCTTTCAGCCGGCCGGCTACTATTGGTCGGCCACGGAGGCCAATGCGAGTTACGCTTGGTTCGTCAACTTTAGTGATGGTAGTCAGAGCACTAACGTCAAGTTAAATGCCAACTACGTTCGCTGTGTTCGCGGGAGTTGATTTTTTGACGGTCAGTCGGAAATTGGCTATAATTCAAATGGTGTGATTCTAAATTCTCCCGCAAACGGGATCCCGCCTCACGGCGGTGATAAATTCTAAATTCTTTTTATCATATGTTCGAAGAAAAAGGAATCAAAATGCCGACAACGCCACCAAGTAATTTACCGACCGAACCGGCCGATATGTTCGGCGAGGTGGAGAAAGATATCGCGCCTGCGGCGCCGAACGCATTGAAGTCAGGGATGCTGAAGCCAGCCCAGAGCCACGGCGGAGGGCCGGCCCAGCCGGCCAGAGCCGAGGTGATGCCGCGCCTCGACAGCGTTGATCAGATGGGGGAAAAGCCCAATATCGGGAAGATTGTTTTTGGAATTTTTATTTTGGTTTTAGTCGGGGCGATTGGTTATGGTGGGTGGTTCCTGTGGGGTAAATTTGGCGCTTCTATTCTTTCGAATCCCCGCTTGGGCGGGGTAGGGGTGGGTTCGCCACCACCGGCATCAAATCCGACCACCACGGTCGGAGTCGGCAACCAAAGTGCGAATATTTTGTTTGGCGACGTCGATGAAGATGGCGATGGTCTATCCAATGATGAGGAGAAAGCGCTTGGCTCTGAGCAGAAAAATCCCGATACTGACGGTGACGGACTCTCCGATGGCGACGAATCTAGAATTTGGCATACCGATGCGCTGAAGAAGGATAGCGACAGCGACGGATTCAATGATGGCGATGAGATTAAGAGCGGCTATGATCCGCGCGTTAAGGGTGGAATATTGATGAATGCGCCGCTTCTGGTAGTGCGATTTGTCAGCAACACTCCGGCCGGCACTTCCACTGTTAATTACGAAACATTTGCGATTAAAACGAGATAGTTAGTTGGTCATTTTCACAGCAATTCCCCGCTTGGGCGGGGTAGGGGTGGGTTGGTCAACGTTGTTCGAACCCACCCCCGGCCTTGAGGCCGTCCCCGCCCAAGCGGGGATTCCGAAATGACAATTAGTGGGACGTAAAAAATATAAATATGTTTGGGAGGTCAAAGGAAAAAGAATTACCCGCCACCGGCGAGAAGCAAATATCGGTTACTACAATTCCGATGGAGTTTTTTGCGGGCGCGAATCCGGTTATCAAATTTCGCAACGTAGAAAAAATTGTCGGTGGCACCATCCCCACCGCCCCTCGCGCTGAGAAGGTTGTCGCGAGGCTCGCGACTCCACGAAAGGCCGTGGTTGGAATTCTCGGCAATCGAAAAATTTTAGTTTTTGGCGCGGCCGGTTTGTTTATGCTAGTTATTATCGGCGCCGGGATTTATTATTGGCGTTTGTCTGCCGGCGGATCGGCTGTGAAGCCGCCAGTCCAGAAGCAGCCGTCTGTCAAGATTACCCCGCCGGTCGTCCCGCCTCCAGCCGTAGGTGTGCCGGTCGTCGTTCCACCTCCTCCAACCTCGACGGTGACAGCCGCGCCGATTATGCCGTCGCTTAGTGGGGGAGTTATAGAGTTTCCATCGATTCTCATTGGTGATAGCGCCGACCTCGATCGCGACGGTCTCACTGACGCGGAAGAAGAATTATTTACTTCTGATGCCGGCAAGCCGGATACGGACGGAGACAGCTATGAGGATGGCCGGGAAATTAATAATCTTTACAGTCCGATTGAATTCGCTCCGGGGCGCCTTCTCTCCTCCGGTCTGGTAAAGGAATTTTCTAATCCGTTATTTGGTTATAAGCTGTATTATCCATTGAGCTGGGCGGTCGGTAATGTTGATCCGGAATATCGGGATATGCTGTTCAGCACGTTAAGCGGAGAGAATATTGAAGTTCGAGTTTTTGATCGCGCTTCAGGCCAGACATTCGAGGACTGGTTTGCAGTGAACGCGCCTGATGAACGGTCCCAAGATTTGGCTGACTTCAAGACCGTTTTTGGAAATTCCGCCAGGATGAGGAAGGACAAGCTCGTATTTTATTTGAATGATGCCGATCATTTTTATGTGATTGCTTA
>ERZ1292633.829-Hain-H41-02um-R1-829-length-34488-cov-17_pt1 | contig 34488 bp, 31 predicted proteins | sample MGYA00564406_ERZ1292633 | MGnify/ENA primary metagenome ERZ1292633 (study PRJEB36523, sample SAMEA6512639) | groundwater metagenome | collected 2019-01-08 | study: AquaDiva: Metagenomics assemblies of 32 groundwater samples
TGGCAGTGAAGCAGCCGTGCAGCGAGTAATCAACATGACGATCGGCTCATGCTAACGAGGAGGGCACAACATGCCAGTGCAACCAACCTATCCGGGGGTCTATATCGAGGAAATTCCGAGCGGCGTACGCACCATTACGGGTGTGGCTACGTCAATTGCTGCGTTCGTCGGCTGGGTGTCGAAAGGACCCACTGACCGGGCTGAGCTTGTATTGAGCTGGTCTGACTTTGAGCGCAAGTTTGGTGGGTTGGATGCTCGTAGCCTGTTGGGGTACGCCGTGTCCCAGTTCTTTGCTAACGGTGGGCAGCGGGCCTACATCATTCGTCTGGTTATGAACGGCTCGGCAACGGCAGCCGATAATGCACAATCAGGTACCGTCACGCTCGATGGCAAGCTCGCAGTGACCGCGAAGAGCCCTGGTTTGTGGAGTGATGATTACGCCATCGTCACCAAGAAACGCGTCGACGATCCTACGCGCTTCCAGTTGAAAGTTGCCAACGTCAAGCAGAACAAGCAAGGCATAGCCGTCGAGGTGTTCGAGAATCTCTCGCTGAATACGACTGACTCTCGCCATGTCGTGAATGTCCTGAAGAACGAATCTAGCCTTATTGGCGCAGCGGTAGTTGGCACGGCGACTGATCCTCCCACTGATACTCTTATCCCTACTACTGGTACGAACGCAGGCGAAATACCCGCGAGTGCTAAGCTCACAGGAGGCAGCGATGGCAAAGTCTTGAATCCCACCGATGCTGAGTTTTCGACGGTTGGTAAGCTGTCTCTTCCCAGCGGGACCGACGGAGTGTTCTTGCTTGATCGCGTCGATCTTTTTAACCTGCTTTGCGTACCGGGACTTACTGACCCGGCTGTGCTTGGCAACCTGCAGAAATTCTGCCGCGACCGCCGCGCCTTCCTGATTGCTGATTGCGCACAGGCCGCCAAACTTGACGATTTCTCTGCTTCAGGCCCCAATTCGAACCTTACCGGCGACAACGCGATCAATGCCGCTTTCTACTTTCCTTGGGTGACTGCGTCTGACTCCTTGCAGGAGAACCGGCCTGGCGAGTACCCGCCGTGCGGCTTCGTCGCGGGGCTGTATGCACGCACCGACTCGAATCGTGGCGTGTGGAAGGCACCCGCCGGCACCGAAGCGAGTCTCACAGGCGTGCTCGGCGTTAAGACCGCTCTTACCAACGATGAAAATGGCGTGCTGAATCCCAAGGCTGTGAACTGCATTCGTAACTTTCCGGTGTATGGCACCGTGCTATGGGGGGCGCGGACACTACAGGGCAACGACGAACGAGGTTCTGAATGGAAATACATTCCCGTCCGCCGCACCGCGTTGTTCATCGAAGAAAGCCTCTATCGTGGCACGCAGTGGGTCGTGTTTGAGCCCAATGACGAACCGTTATGGGCGCAGATCCGTCTCAATATCGGGGCGTTCATGCACAACCTGTTTCGGCAAGGTGCATTTCAGGGTACAACCCCGCGCGATGCGTACTTCGTCAAGTGCGACAAGGAAACCACGACACAAAACGATATCAATCTGGGAATCGTGAACATTGTGGTCGGCTTTGCGCCGCTCAAGCCTGCAGAATTTGTCATTATTAAGTTGCAGCAGATGGCAGGCCAGATTGCGACATAACTGAAGGAGGAGCTATGGCTCAGTTTAGCGTGAATGCACAGCGCTTTGATCCGTACAAAAATTTTAAGTTTCGCGTCAAGTGGGACGGAAAGTATGTCGCTGGCGTGAGCAAAGTCGGTGCGCTCAAACGATCGACCGAGGTCGTCGAACATCGTGAGGGCGGCGATCCGAGTTCCAGTCGTAAGTCTCCAGGCCGGACGAAATACGAAGCGATCACCTTGGAGCGAGGTGTTACCCATGACACCGAGTTTGAAAAGTGGGCCAACAAGGTGTGGAACTTCGGCTCCGGTTTGGGCGCGGAGGTGTCTCTCAAGGATTTCCGCAAGGATCTCATCCTTGAGATGTACAACGAAGCCGGACAGCTTGCGATCTCGTACAAGGTGTACCGGTGCTGGGTGTCTGACTATCAGGCACAGCCCGATCTCGACGCGAATGCCAATGCCGTGGCTATCCAAACTCTCAAACTGGAAAACGAGGGGTGGGAACGAGATTACGAAGTACCAGAACCGGCGGAGGAGAGCTTCACTGAGCCGCAGTAGTCGCGGTGAGGGAGGCAGAGAGTCATGCGCGATTTGTCTGCGGCGGAACTACTCACCGTATGGGATCACATGCTCGGTCAATCACCGACGCGGCAGGCTCTGGTCTCGCTCGCCGCTGTGTATCCTGATCACTCCATGGAGCAGCTGGCACAGTGGAGTGTTGGCCGGCGGGACGTGTGCCTGCTTGCGTTGCGCGAGCGCTTGTTTGGGACTCAACTGAATAGTGTAACGGTGTGCCCGCAATGCCAACAGCGAATCGAGTTGGCGTTCAACGTGTCTGACATACATGTCGAGCCTATGACGACGAATCCCATCGTTCCGGTGGATGAGGTCATGACACTGACAGCGGAGGGCTATCGGGTGCATTTTCGACTACCCAACACGCTGGATTTGGAGGCGGTAGAAACTAGTCCTGATCTCAATCAGATGCGAGAGCAACTGCTTCATCGTTGCCTCACGTCAGTTGTATGGGAAGGAGCGGAGAGAGGTGACGGAGAACCAGCGGACAAGGTCACCCAGCTGCCGACGACACTGGTGGAAGCCATTGCCGAGCGTATGGCTGAAGCAGATGCTCAGGCGGATACGCGTCTGGCGCTCACGTGTCCCAATTGTAGCCACGAGTGGTTTGGGACGTTCGATATCGCGAGCTACCTGATAGGCGAGATCCACAGGTGGGCCAAGCATGTTCTGCGAGACATCCATAGCTTGGCTCGGGCCTACGGCTGGCGCGAGGCGGATATTCTTGCGATGACACCCAGGCGGCGAAGAGCCTACTTGGAATTGCTTGAAATGGGTACCGGATGACAAGGAGCAGGGTCTGTGTCGGACTATCTCAGCCAGTTAGCGCTCAGGATTCAACAGCCGGAGATGACAGTACAGCCACGCCCAGTATCCCGGTTTGAATCACAGCGCCATTCAATCCGTACGACTCTTGAGTCGCCTGCCCAGGAAGAGGCGGACGAGCGAGGGCCGCAATCTGCCGTTTTTATTCCTGACGAAACCATAGGAGGTAGGCTTACGCAATCGGCCGAAAGTCCTATCCGCAAAGAATCAGACCGCTTCGACTTCCTTTCCGAGGTCCAGCCCACAAAGAAATCACACAAGTCGTATCCGGGACAATCGACCGTAGTGCCGGTCGTCGTGCCACCCGCAAACAGCACAGAGATCATTGACTCATCAGTGCTCGAGGTGGCGCATCCGACTTCTCCTAGGCCACAGGCTGAACAGAGTACACGAATCGTTCGCAGTGCCGTAGCCCAAGCTCAGCCCTCAGGGGGAATCGATAGACTCGAACAGCAAACAAGCAAGGATTCATCCAATCCGTTGGGGCGGCGGGAACGTTCAGAGTTCACGGATCTCGTGACTCACAGGGAAAATGGGTGGCGACCCTCGATTGTACGAATCGAGAATCCACAAGGAGTGACGGGTTCGTCATTGGTGACACAAGCTCTGAAGCACAGGGAAAGAGGGAGGTTCAGTGAGCTGACAGATACGAAGCCAGTGTTTGGCCGCAAGACAGAGGTCACGACGAAGTCCGGGATGGTCCCTGTGCCGAGGAGAGAACATCCTCAGCCTCGTGGCGAAGCCGCAGATGCACAATTTGGGATGGCCCGCGCAACGGACGCGCCCACTATCCAAGTCACCATCGGGCGTGTTGAGATTCGTGCGACTGTCGCGCAAACCCCGACCAGAAAAACCCCGACACACAGGCCGGCCATGAGCTTGGACGAGTACCTGAAGCAACGAAACGGGAGTCGCGGATGAGTAACGCGCTGGCGATTGCCACAGTCACCACAGCCTTGGCGCAGATTGTCAGAACTGCGGTGCAATCGGTTCTTCCCGGTTCGGATGTGTTGACCGAGCGGCCCGATAGTACGCCATTGGGGCAGCCACGCGCCCGCTTGTTTCTCTATCAGGTTTCCCCGAACGGAGCCTTGAGAAACAACGATCTCCCGACGCGCGCGGCGAATGGGAATGTGGTGAAGCGCCCGACGACGGCGGTCGATCTGCACTATCTCTTGGCGTTTTACGGGAATGAGAACGACCTGGAGCCCCAGCGGATGCTCGGTGCGGCTGTGCGGGATCTTCACGCGAAGCCGGTATTGATGCGGCAAATGATCGAGGATGCCATTGCCAGCGAAACGTTTCTGGCCGAATCCAATCTGGCCGAAGCCGTAGAGCAAATAAAGTTCACGCCTTCAACGCTCTCTCTGGAAGAACTCTCAAAACTCTGGTCCGTCTTCTTCCAGGCGCCCTATGCCTTGTCTGTCGCGTATCAGGGGACGGTTGTCTTGATCGAAAGCGAGGATAATGCCCAAGCAGCGTTGCCGGTACTGCGCCGGGGGCCGGAAGACCAGGGTGTCAATACGGTGCTCGGACCGTTTCCTAGCCTCGACAATATTCATGTCGGTGTGCCGGAAGATATGGGGCGGCACCCGCGCCTACCTTCCTACCCAAGTGCGCAACTGGGCACGCGGTTGACCATTGCTGGAGGCAATCTTGGGGGCGAAGTGGTCACGATCCGCTTCGACCATGCCAGATTGGCGGTGACGAAAACTATTGAGGTTCCGTCCAGCGACAGGTCAGGAGCTGAGTTGAATGTCACCCTGGTGGATAATGCCGCGGCGCAGACTGAGTGGGCTGCAGGTCTCTACACAGTGGTGGTCATCGTGACAAATGGCGGAGTTGAACGAACGACTAATCAGCTACCGTTGTCGTTCGCTCCCAAAATAGTCGGGATCGCGCCGCCCAATCCGGTGGCGCGGGATCTCAGCGGGAATGTCGCGCTCACCATCACGTGTGGTCCCCAAGTGCAGTCTATTCAACGCGCGGCGTTGCTCATCGCCGACCGGGAAGTGGCGGCACAGGCACATCCTACTGACACAGGCACACTGCAATTCATCGTCGAGAATGCGCCGGTTGTCACCGATGCGCTCGCGCGTCTTCGCATTGATGGCGTCGATAGTCTACCGTTCGTGCGACAAGCCATACCGCCTCCGCCGCGCCTGGTGTTCGACGACAATCAAAAGGTGACCATCTCATGAACGATCTCTCGGTTTGGCAGACAACCAACGACCAGTACTTGTCCGATGCCTTAGCGTGGCTGCGGGCACGGCTAGAACGACTAGCAGAGCAGACGACGTCAGAACCGAAGACCTTAGAGCACAGAGTTGCTCCGCCACAGCCACCCTCGCGGTCGTTGTTGCAACGACTCTTGTCTCCGGCTACGTCCGCTGCGACAGAGCCACACGTCTTACCTCCTTCGCGTGAGGATGATAATGAAAAGGTCTTGCCGGGCTCCCCACCAGTGGACGAAGACAAGCAGGAACATCCCACTGCGTTGGTCCTATTGGGCAATCGCTTCGGATTGACTGCATTCGAACGGAGCGTATTGTTGCTCTGCGCTGCGATGGAACTCGATACACGCACAGCTTCCCTGTGCGCTCGTGCACAGGGGGATCCGAGCAAGCCGTATCCCACTTTTGCCCTAGCGCTGACGCTATTCGACGATCCGGCCTGGGATGTGCTGTCACCCGAACGCCCACTGCGGTACTGGCGTCTGATCGAGATCAATCAGCCCGGTGCTCAGCCGCTCACAGCGAGTGCCCTACGGGCGGACGAGCGCATCGTCAATTACATCAAAGGCCTCAATTACCTGGATGATCGCTTGACGCCGCTGCTGGCGCCAGTGACCGGCGCTGGAGAGGCCCTGCCTCCCTCTCAGCAGCAGCAGGCGGATACGATCGTGATGCACTTGCGGACGGCTGCGCACGGATTGCCGGTCATTCATTTGCTAGGTGCCGATATGGCAAGCAAGCGATTGGTCGCCAAGCGGGCCGCGCACATGTTGGGCTTGACGGTCTATCGACTATCCGCCGATGTGCTGCCGACCGCATGGGGCGAATTGGAAACGTTGTCCCGCTTATATCAGCGGGAAAGTATTCTGTTGCCGATCGCGCTTTATCTGGACGCACAAGACAGCGACAAAGAGCTGCCTGCCGTCAACCGATTTCTAGCCAAAATGTCTGGGCTCGTGTTTTTAGACACCCGTGAATCCTGGTCGCAACTGGGCCGCGATGCCCTGCTGCTCGATATTGCCAAGCCGTCTCTGGCCGAACAGACGGATGCGTGGCAACAGGCCTTGGGGGAGAAGGCAGGTTCGGCACCTGCATTACTGGCAGGCCAGTTTAGTCTCACGGTACCCGACATCCAGCGGATTGCGAAGATCGCCTCAAAGGCGGCAGCCTTCATCACGACCAGCGCCCACACAGCCGACAGCACAATTGGTGCCGCAGACACCGCTTCAGCCGGAACATCGGGTGATGAGCAGCCACTCCTGAAGCAAGTCTGGGATGCCTGTCTCATGGCCGCCCGGCCTCGACTGGATACTCTGGCCCAGCGTCTGGACGTGAAGGCACAGACCTGGGATGACCTAGTCCTCCCGGAGACAGAGAAAAAGTTGCTCCGGCAGATCATGGATCAGGTGGGTCAGCGACATCTCGTCTATGAGCGGTGGGGGTTCAATCGCCGCATGAGTCGGGGGTTAGGGATCAGCGCATTGTTCGCGGGGGAGAGCGGCACCGGCAAGACGTTGGCGGCCGAAGTGATCGCGCACGAGCTGAAGCTCAACCTCTACCGAATCGATCTCTCGCAGGTGGTGAGCAAATACATCGGTGAAACGGAGAAAAATCTGCGCAAGCTGTTCGACGCCGCCGAGGATGGTGGAACCATCCTGTTCTTCGATGAGGCCGACGCGCTGTTCGGGAAACGCAGCGAAGTCAAAGACAGCCACGACCGCTTTGCCAACATCGAGATCAACTACTTGCTGCAACGCATGGAAGCCTATCGCGGCCTGGCAATTTTAGCGACCAACATGAAAAGCGCGTTGGACACGGCCTTCATACGCCGGCTGCGATTCATCGTGAACTTCCCGTTTCCCGGTGTTTCCGAGCGCAAACGGATTTGGGAGAGAGCGTTCCCCAAAGAGACCAAAAAAGAGAACCTAGATTACGAACGGTTAGCACGCTTCAATCTCACGGGTGGCAGCATCCAGAACATCGCCATCAATGCGGCCTTCTTGGCGGCGAGCGCGGGAAGCTCCGTGACCATGCCGTTGATTCTCGAAGCGTCTCGCGGGGAATTTCGCAAGCTCGAAAAGCCGGTCAATGAAGCGGAATTCCGCTTGATGCAGTCGGTGGAGGCGAAGGCATGAACATTAAAGTGCATATCGAGCGGCTGGTCCTTGATGGCTTGCGGATGGAAGCTCGCGACAGCGCGCAGGTACAAGCAACAGTCGAGGCGGAGCTGGTCAGGCTGCTGTCGGAGAGCGGAATCCCCGCTGGGCTGCAAGCGGGATTCAATCAGGCCCGCATCCCCGCGCCAGTGGCGCAATTGAATTCGTCGCCTCATGCGAGGGAGATCGGCGCTCAAATCAGCAAAGGAATTTATGGTGCGTTCGCGGGTCTGAGTCAGAAGGGATAGTCTAAGGAGCCTCTGCCTCGGGAGTTTTTGCGCTCGAACCAGTGGCTTCAGCATCCAGAAGGAGATCAGATCATGGCAGAAGAAAGCAAACCGGAAAGACGAGGCAGTTATTTCTGGCGGGCGGGAAAGCGAATCGAGATCGCCGAACTACCCGACCGCTTCACGGTGCGGATGAAGAGGGGGATCGCCAACGACAAGGTCGCGACGGACTATCACACGACCCACCGGCGCCGTTTGCGCCGACAAAATCTCGACGAGTTTTCCGTGGATGCAGCGGAACGGGATGCCGTCATGGAGCGGGTGCGCCGTGGGAGCGAGGTGGAATTTGCCTCCCATGTCTACGCCCCAGCCGACGAACCGCAGGCTAAGCTCTATCTGACCGACCAGATCACGGTGCAGTTCAAGCCGGAGGTTTCCGACGATGAGATTGAGAACATCGTCACCGAATCGGGGTTATCCCTGGTGAAGGAACTTCGCGGTGTGCCCCGCGCCTATGTGTTTCGAGTCGGACCTCAGGCCGCCGAAAACCCGATCAAAATTGCCAACCGGCTTGCGGAGAACGACAAGGTGCTGATCAGTGAGCCGAATGTGGCGATCGCTTCCCGAAGCCTCTATATACCCTTCGATACCCTGTTTCCAGATCAATGGCATTTATTCAACACCGGCGGTCCGTTGCTTTCGACCGCCGGGCACATCGACGCGGTGCATGCTTGGGATCTGACCCGCGGCGAGCGCTCGGTCATTGTGGCCGTAGCCGATGACTCCTGTGATCTTAATCACGCCGATTTCCAAGGGGCGAGCAAGATTGTCGCGCCGCGGGATTTCGCCGGCCAGGACTTCGAACCCCTACCGGAGCTGGAGGACGATAATCACGGCACGGCCTGCTGCGGCGTCGCGGTGGCCGAAGAAACCGGTACCGGCGTGGTAGGTGTTGCGCCCGGTTGCGCGCTCATGCCGATCCGCACCAGCGGCTTCATCGACGACGATTCCATCGAAGACCTGTGCGACTGGGTCATCGACCATGGGGCCAGTGTCATGTCGTGCAGTTGGGGTGTAAACGCCCGCTCGTTCAGCCTCAGCCTGCGCATGCGCAACGCCTTGCACCGGGCGGCTACCCTCGGGCGCGGCGGCAGGGGCTGCGTGGTGGTGTTCGCCGCAGGGAACGAAAACCGCCCGGTCAACGGCACCGTGAACGAGACCGGCTGGCCGAACAACCAACCAAGTGGTCCGACCCAATGGCTGGCCGGATTCGCTGCCCACGAGGATGTCATCGCCGTGGCCGCTTCCAGCAGCCAGGCGACGAAATCGGCGTACAGCAACTGGGGCCGTGAAATCGCGGTGTGTGCGCCAAGCAATAACGTCCGTCCGCGCACCTTTCCCCAGGTGACCGTTCAGGTCAGCGGAAGAGGCATCGTCACGACCGACCGCGTCGGACCGAGCGGCTACTCCAGCACCGATTACACCAGCGATTTCGGCGGCACCTCCAGTGCCTGTCCGACAGTAGCCGGCGTCGCAGCCTTGATCCTCTCCGCCGATCCCAACCTGGCCGCGCGGGAAGTGCGGGATATATTGCAAGCCACGGCCGACAAGATTGTCGACAACACTTCCGATCCACAACTCGGCAACCGCTTCGGCACCTACGACGCCGGCGGTCATTCCCAGTGGTTCGGCTTCGGTCGGGTGAATGCATTCCAGGCGGTGACTGAGGCGCGGCGCCGGTTACAGGGCGCCACGGGGCAAACTGTACGCAAGTCCTCGTCCCCTGCCCTAGCTATTCCCGACAACAACGCCGGCGGCATACGCAATACCATCCATATCGACGAGACCGGCAGCTTGGCGTCCATCACAGTCAGTATAGACATCAGCCACACCTTCATCGGCGATCTGCGCCTCACCCTGATTGCCCCTTCGGGCCGATCCGTGCTGCTCCATGATCGCAACGGCGGCTCTACCGTCAACATCCGGCGCGGCTACGACGCTACTTCCACGCCTGGCCTGTCGGCTCTCACCGGGCAGCCCATCCAAGGTGACTGGGTATTATGGGTGCAGGATTTGGCTGCTGTTGACAGTGGCACGTTGAACCGCTGGGAACTGGAGATTACAACACGGGCGGGAACCGTGATCGAAGTCGAGGAGTCGCCGGGCATCACCATCCCCGACAACAATCCGACCGGCATCGAACGCACCTTAAATGTGACTGGAAGTGGCCAAGCTCAGGATTTGGAAGTGTCGGTGGATATCACCCACACCTACATCGGCGATCTCAGCGTCAGCCTCATCGCACCCAATGGCACACGCGTCGCGCTGCACGAACGCCACGGCGGCGACGCGGACAATCTCATCAAGACCTACACTCCCGTTACCACGTCAGGCCTGGCCTCGCTCCGTGGCCAGCCGGTACAAGGCGCTTGGCGATTGCGAGTGGCTGACCTAGAGGCCAGAGATACCGGCAAGCTCAATCGTTGGGCGTTAAAGATCAGTCTATGAGGAGACGAGAGGATTCGCATGAGGGACAGAGAATTGAATAGACGCAATTGAATGGGTAATGAATCGGAATTCCGCCTGATGCAGTCGGTCGAGGCGAGAGCATGAAATGGGCAATCTGCATACTAAACAACTGGTGCGAGACGGCATCGCATTGTCACGCAGTGATCGTCCATATGAACGCAGAATGATCTCGTAAACGTACAAACTTGGAAGGGAAAGACCATTATGCCGTTTCATCTCATCAAAGGAACCTTTCACGTTGTGGGCTACTCGCCGGATGGAGACTCGGTTCGGTTTCAAGCCGACGATCGTGAGAATTGGAAGGTACTCGATGGCCCTCCGGTTGATCTGAATGCCAGAGGTCACGCTCAATTACGGATCGAAGCGATCGATACCCTGGAGACGCATTATCAGGGCCATCATCAACCGCTGAAACTGGCCAACAAGGCGTTGCGGTTTCTGCTCGATGAACTTGGCATCAAGAAGGTCAAGTTCGACAAGGGAGGCAAAGTCGTCTCCGCACAGGACGGTACGCGCGGATACATCCTGTCGCGCGCGACGGAAAAGAATCGACGGCCGGTTGCCTTTGTATTTGCGGGCGATGCCGAAGAGGAGGACGGGGCGGAGGTGTTTCTTCGGGCGGACCGTCTAGGGGAGAGCGTGAATTACAAGTCCGCACTGGAGGGGCTGGCCTATCCAACCTACTACGAGGGATTCTTTCCCGATTTGAGAAAAAAGATCACGTCGGCGGTGGCGCAGGCCCGAAAGGGCGGTGGTAAAGGGATCTGGCCAAAGGATAAGACGAAGGACGGGTTTACGGTCTCAAGCCTCTCGTCTGTCACGGAGAAACACGTCATTCTGCCCAAACTCTTCCGCCGAATCGTGAACTTCATGGGAGACGGCGGGAGCATCGAAGGCTTCAAGGACTTCCTTGCCGCCAATCCGGACCCAGTCGTGGAATTAAAGAACGGCCATTTCACCAATCTTGATACCTTCGTCGAAGTGACAGGAGAGAAGGTCAGACTTACGGTCAACCCTGAGGATCTGGTGTTTATCGAAAAGTAAACAACGCGTGGGGAGCCGCGCAATTGAGGACGCCTATGAGCAAAAGAATAGAAATGGTTTCGAAGCCGCTCGCAGCAAGTTTCGCAAGCTCGAAAAGCCAGCTAATGAAGCGGAATTCCGCTTGATGCAGTCGGTCGAGGCAAAAGCATGAACATCAATCTGCATATCGAACGGCTGGTGCTGGATGGCGTGAACATTGCTCCCGAGCAGCGTCCTGCCTTGCAAGCAGCCGTGGAAGGTGAATTGAGCCGGTTGCTCACCGAGGGAGGGGTGTCATCCAGTCTTGTTCAAGGAGTGGCTGTGCCGCGGCTATCTGCACACGATATGCAGCTCACGCGCACAAGCAGTCCGATCGAACTTGGACAACAGATTGCGCAATCGGTCTATGGAGGCATCGGTCATGAATAGAACTGCCGTTGCCCAGCCAGCTAAGGCAACAAGCTTCTCGCCATCTGCTCACGGCATCCTGCAGCGCAAATGTGCCTGCGGAACGCACACGATGGGGGGCGTGCAGTGTGCGGACTGTGTGAAGAAAAAAAGTGGTCTGCAGCGAAAGCTTGCCATTGGAGCAAGCAACGACCCGCTGGAACAGGAAGCCGATCGGGTTGCCGATCAAGTGATGGCTGCGCCGACACATTCCGCCATGAGTGGAACACCCCCACACATCCAGCGTTTCTCAGGGCAATCGAATGGGCAGATGGACACGGTGCCTACAAGTGTAGACCAAGCCCTTGTCAGCGGTGGTAGGCCTCTTGATCCAGTGCTGCAGCAGGACATGGGGCAGCGCTTCGGCTACGACTTTTCTCTGGTGCGGGTGCATTCCGACGCGGCCGCTGGGCAATCGGCGCGGGACGTGAGCGCCCATGCCTACACGGTGGGACACGACATTGTGTTCGGCGCGGGTCAGTACGCACCTGAGTCAACAGCAGGTCGGCGGTTGATAGCCCATGAGTTGACCCATGTGGTGCAGCAGTCGTGTGCAGGTGGAAATAGTGTTAGTCAAAGCAATGAAATACGTGGCCTGTCACCTATTTCATTCGCTGCACAGGGGCGCTCCACGGATTCTGTGCAAACTCTTCAACGCGATCTGGCTACCCCACCGCCTGCTGTGCCTGCAGCAGCTCAGCCTGACTTGACTCCGGCGCAAATAAAGGCGGCGATTGCTTTCAACCGCGCTCGCTACAACGAAACCAGTACACGGCTAATTCAGGATCTGCTGGGTGGTCCCGTGACGGGAGTTTGGACAGAGGAGAATATAGAAGCGATCGCAGCCACACAGAATGAATACGGATTCAAGAAAGATGGCATGGTCGGTCCCACGTTCTTCCGCTTCCTGGATGAAGAAGTTCGACGGGAAAAGCTGAGCAGGACCGACAAGAATTGTCTACTGGCCTTCCGCGTTATTAACAGTCCGCAGACCGTCGGGCCGGTGGTAGGAGGATCCAGATCCATTACCGGAAATTTCTTGGTTCGTGCCCAGTTCTCCAGGCACTGCGGCTGTGCCGACTACGAGTATCGGCAGTTCATCCGGGGCCATTGGAGGCGCGAACGGGCCGGTGCCGTTACTGATTTGGGGGGCACGTTTACAACACAGCCGGCAGGGCGATTGAACGCAGCCTTCGATGAGGACGGCAACACCGCCGCGGCAGCGTTGAACTATGGCCACCGTGATCAACCCGACGAGGCTATCAACCATTACCTCGACGACACGGGCGCTGTGGATCAGGCGAACGGCTGTATCTACGAGTCCGAGGACACGCCGGGCGGGGCGGATACCGTACTCCCGGGTGACATCTTCGATATCGACGTCAACTTCCGCGGCGAAATACAACGTACTGGCCGCGTCGTTCGCACGCTGCATTGGACCGCAATAGTGGGCCGATTCCCGGTGCCTTAGGAATCCGCATTGGAGGTAAACGTTATGACGAATGATCTTCCCGGGCAGGAGAACATCAGTTGGCAATGGGACGGGGAAGACACCGCTGGTAGTGTGCTTCAGGTCGAAGACGGCAGCCGTTTCGTCTTTGCTCGAATCGCGGACGGTGAGATGGTCGAGCTGCAGCAGCTACGAAGCACAGCCACCCCTGTTTGGACCCGGCGTATTCCCGCAGTGCGGGCGAACGCCGCTGTGCTCCTGCACCGCGCCGGGAAGCTATACGCAGCCCTTTACTCTAACATTGCCACGGGTTGTCGGATCCTCGCGCTTGATGCCGCTTCTGGGGATGTACTCTGGGATACACCGTTAAAGGGCCTCGGCCCCCTTCACCACAGCAAGTACAGTAACCTCGTGCAACTGCGATTGATCAACAACTGGCTCGTTGTTTTTGGAAACGAATCAGGTGGAAAGTACATCGAGGTTCTCGATCTTACAAGGGGACAACTGCTGTCCAACAAGAGGGCCGACTAAAAACTGGAGTGGGCTAGCAGGCAGGGCACAAGAAAACCAAAGGGGGCGGGAGCCGTTTCTTGATCGCGCGAGGTAGGGTGCAGGGTCAAAATAACTTAAGCGCGAGCACGTTGACCCAGTGACGTGGTGAATAAGAAGAAGCCATGAACATAAGGCCACAACAAGCTAACTTAAAACCAGCACCATCCTTTACGCCAGTACAGACTGGGATTCTGCAACGCAAGTGCGCCTGCGGGAATCACGCGATGGGCGGAGGGCAGTGCGCGGAGTGTGCAAAGAAAAAGAGTGATCTACAGCGGAAGCTTACCATTGGGGCCAGCAATGATCCGCTTGAGCAGGAGGCCGATCGGATCGCCGATCAGGTGATGGCAGCGTCAGCACATTCCGCAGTCAGTGGTGCACCACCGTGCATCCAGCGCCACGGCGGGCGACAGACCGGGCAGACGGATGCGGTACCCGCCAGCGTAGACCGCGTTCTTGCCAGCTCGGGCAGGTCACTGGATCCGGCGCTGCGGCAAGACATGGAGCAGCGCTTTGGACACGACTTTTCACGGGTGCGGGTGCATTCCGGTGCAGAAGCCGAGCAATCGGCGCAGGACGTGAACGCCCATGCCTACACAGTGGGTCACAACATTGCGTTCGGTGCTGGTCGGTTCGCACCGGGGACGCACGAGGGACGTCGGTTGATTGCCCATGAGTTGACGCATGTGGTGCAGCAGAGCTGCACCCAGCGTGCGAGCGGATCGGCGGTGCGTGCAAAAGCGGTCGACCCGGAAGAAAGCGATGCGATCCGCACGCGCCAGATCACGCCGCGCCTCGCGGAACACGGCTCCCTCGGCATCTCGGTCGGTGTGCTCAGCCGTAACCCTGTGGTGCAGCGAGACTTCGCGCTGCAGCTACCGCGACCACGCGCTGTCGGCCGCACGCTCACCGAGGTCGAGATGCGTGCCGCCATCGCGTTCAACCAGCGCGTGGTCGCGGTGATCGGTGCGGATGGGATCTCGCAGCTGCGCGATGTGCTCGGCGTTTCGCCGGCGCCGAGCGTCATCGACGAGGACTTCGTAAGCGCGGTCGTCCAATGGCAGGCCGCTCAAGGCATCGACCAGGACGGCCAGCTCGGCCCGCGCACGGCGCGTCCGCTGTTTCGGGAGATCGGTGCCGAATCCGCCGGGCGTGCCGAACTCGCGAGTGGACCGAGCTACAGCGCGACGATGGCACTCACGCCACCGGTGGTGGGTGGCCGACAGCAGACCGGCTTCCGTTTAGAAACGGAGTTTCAACAGGATCCGGCCAACGGCATCAACGCGTCCTGCGGCGAGGTGCGTCAGTTCATCCAGTGGGATGCGGCGGCGGCGGCCGCGCTGCCAGGTGGCATCCCGCATGCCGGATTTCCGGCGGGTACCGCAGCCGACGTCTGGATCGAGGACCGCGATACCGCCGACCTTCGGTACGGCCACCGCAGCGGCGCGCACGCCGAGAGCATCGACGGCAACTCTTACCTGGACACGACGGGAACCCGCAACCCAGCTTTCGGCCACATCTATCGCGGCCGCGATTTTCCCGGCGGCCCGGACGCGCTGCTGGCCGGGCACTGGCGCTTCTTTGCTCGCGCATACGACGTCTGCAACGGCAATCGCGCGCTGGGTACCGACTACCTGCGCATCACCTGGTAGCTCGCGTAGGTTGGTGTGAGGTACGAACTCCAACATTTGACGGTGGTTGAGATTTCCTAAAGTTAGCTTCAATGGTCGAAATGTGACGATTATAGATGTCTTCAAAGTTGACAACCCTACATGGCTGGGCGATTTTCCAATATTGCCACTGCCTTCTGGGCAGGAGTATGCCAATCTCACTTCCGAAATAGGAGATACCGCATGACTACCTTCCCCAACTCCCCCCGCTTAATCAAAGGCGCCCTCGTCGGCGTGGATGTCTTCAATCCACTCGCCAGCGTGGTGGTGTTTCAATACAACCCCGACACGATGACACGGCGGCTGGAGGCACGGGCGGCAAGTGGCGATGGAGACCGTGGCGAGGCGCAGCGGGTTGGTCGGGCTGCCGAAGCATTTGGGAAAGAGAGACTGTCTCTGAGCCGTGGACGTCACGCAAGGGGAAAGCTAATTGGAGTAGAGGCGAGTGGGGAGGAGTCTATACCTGAGGCAGAATTGACAGGAGATCGCGAGCAATCGATGCCGGCCCTGTTGCAAGGACACAGGGGGTCATCAGCGTTCTTTCACGCGGAGGAGCGCATCTTGATAGACTCGCCCTGCCGGGTCGAGATAAAACCCGAAGGCAATGAGTTGATCGAGCACTGGTTGCAGCCTGTCGATGATTCCTTCCAACCGAGCGTGAACAAGGATACCTATTGTTCCCATGACAGCGAGACCTTCACGCATGGCCAGGGTTCTGACTGCGATGTCATCAGCCAACAACAGCGTGGCGTTATGGACAAGCGCGGCGGCAATCACTATGGCATCTGTTTCCGAAATGTTCGGAGCGATGAGCCGGTGGATCACATCGCGGTCGTCAACCTGCCTGACCGTGATCCACTGATCCTGGAGGGCTTGTCGCAATTCCATGCTCCCTGCGCGACCTGTTCCCTGCGTGACCACTTCCTCAAAAACGTGTGGGGTGATCAGCAGGTTCTGAAAGAATCGGTTGAGGAGGAAGAACTGTTTGACCGCGGCAAGGTGAATCAGTGGGCCACTATCTGTGACGACAATCACGCGGCGCCCTGTGACGGTGTTCCCTTGAACACCTCCAACTCCTTGTCTAACCATCCCACGTCGTATTCTGCGGCGGGAATTTTATGTTCTGCCATCAGCGTTAAAAACGCGCGTAGCGGCAGGGCTAATAACTCGGCGCCCTTTCGCCAAGAAATCTGCTCCGTGCGCACCCAATCAAGGACAGCCGCTCGTTTCACATCCTCGGCCAGTGCGGCATCATCTTTGGCCATCATGCCAAGGAACGGTTCAGGCAACTCCCATTCAAATCTTAGGGTATGGCCCATGATTTCACCTCATCGTTTGAACTTTTTCCATTGTATCGGAAGGCGGACGGCAACGAAAGAGGATACGAAGAGCCGAACAATAGTGTCGATGGAGCGAACCCTAGCTTTCAGCTGGCGCGGGACTGACGGAGTAGGACGCTCGACGGTCGAGATGAAGGCTGTAGATGTGAGGAACAGATGACCACCTTCCCTAACTCTCCTCGTCTCATCAAAGGTGCCCTCGTCGGCGTGGATATTTTTAATCCCCTCGCCAGCGTGGTGGTGTTCCAGTATAACCCCGACACCATGACGCGGCGGCTGGAGGCACGGGCGGCGAGCGGCGATGGAGACCGTGGCGAGGCGCAGCGTTTGACCGGCCCGCCCAAGGAAACCATCACACTCAGCGTAGAAATCGACGCCACCGATCAACTGGAACAGGCCAATCCACTCGCTGTGACCATGGGGATCTATCCCACCCTGTCGGCGCTGGAGATGATGCTGTATCCGAAAAGCGCCGTGGTCATCGCGAATACTATCTTGTCCCTCGTTGGTACCATCGAGATCCTGCCGATGGAGGGCCCGTTCGTCCTGTTCGTGTGGGGGCCACAGCGGGTGCTGCCGGTGCGGTTGAGCAGCTTGAGCATCACGGAAGAAGCCTACGATCCGCTGCTCAACCCGATCCGCGCCAAGGCGGAGTTGTCCCTGAGCGTTCTGAGCTATCAGGACCTCGGCGTGCTGCATCCCGGCCACTGGCTGTTCCTGGCTCATCACATGGCGAAAGAAGTTCTGGCGACGATGAACGTTGCCAATAGCGCGCAAAACATTGCAGCGGGGTTACGTCTATGAATCCAACGCGCAGCCTCTTATTTCCGCCCACCAGCCGGTACCACAACATCGAAACGGCTAGCTTGCCACAAGAGGACGGTACCGAACTGATCTATCTGAAACGGCGATTCGTACCGTCACCTGACCGCTTTACCTTGCTGCAGGAACACGTGGTTACGCAAGGCGAGCGCTTGGATAACATCACCGCGCGTTACCTGGGCGACCCGCTGCAGTTTTGGCGCATCTGCGATGCGAACAACGCGATGAATCCACCCGAGCTGACGGCAGAGATTGGCCGCCGGCTCCGCATCACCATGCCGGAAGGCATACCGGGGATGCCGAATGTTGGTTAATGGCCTGTATCTCACGTTGCTCATCGGACCATCGGTGCCGATCCCTGTGCCGCCGCCGGTGCTGGAGGCGTTGCAGAGTGTGCAGGTGAATAGCTCGGGGGATCGCAGTGGCTTCCAGTTGACGTTCACGGTTGGTAAAGCTTCGTTGATCCAACTCGCGCTGCTGCCGGCAGGGTATTTCGATCCGATGCTGACGCGAGTGGTGATCATCGTGACAATGAACGGGCTTCCGCAGGTGTTGATGGATGGGATCATCACCCGGCAGGAGGTCGCCCCCAGCAATGAGCCGGGGAAATCCACCCTCACAGTCACGGGAGAAGATTTAAGCGTGATGATGGATATCGTTGAAATGAAACTCCCTTATCCGGCGATGCCGGACGCCGCCCGGATCGCCGTCATTCTCGCAAAGTATGCGGTGTTTGGTATTCAACCGATGGTGGTCCCGCCGCCGGTTTTGACGGTGAAGAGTCCCACCAGCGAGATTCCGACCCAGACGGGGACCGATCTGAGTTACATCAAGGGAATCGCCTCGCAGAGCGGCTATGTTTTCTATCTCATGCCGGGACCGGTGCCGCTTACCAGCATCGCCTACTTCGGACCGGATCTTCCGATTCCCATACCCCAGCCGGCCCTGAGCGTGAACATGGACCGGCAGACCAACGTTGAATCGCTCAGCTTTAGCCTGGACGGCTTGGCCAAGAAGATCACCATCATTACGATCCTCGATCCAGCGACGAAGAAAATTCCGATTCCGATTCCGGTACCGAACGTCAGTTTCCTCCATCCGCCGCTCGGCGCGAGATTGACGCCGCCTGCGAAAGTGCGGTTCTCCGACGATATGGCGAACCTTGCGCCGGATGAGGCGGCAAAGCGCATTTTTGGGTTGATGCTCAACAACGCCGACGCGGTCACCGGTAATGGCTCGCTGAACACGACGCGATACGGCTGGATCTTACGTCGCCGCACGGTGGTGGGGGTGCGTGGTGCGGGGCCCGCGTATGACGGTTTCTACTATGTCAACAGTGTGACCCACAGCATCAAGCATGGCGAATATAAGCAGAGTTTCACCCTCTCAAGGGACGGATTGATTACACAAACTCCGGTGGTAGGACCATGAACCAACCAGGCCCCAACAGAACGTACCACGGGAAATATCGTGGCACGGTGTTCCTGAATGTCGATCCGGAGAAACGCGGGCGGTTGCAGTTGATGATCCCGGACGTCCTTGGGCCGATCCCATCGAGTTGGGCGGAGCCATGTGTGCCACTGGCAGGACCTACTGGTCCACCGATGGGCGTGTACATGGTGCCGCCCATCGGCGCTGGGGTTTGGGTTGAATTTGAGCATGGCGATCCGGACAAGCCCATCTGGGTGGGGTGCCGGTGGGGATTACAGTCCGACATTCCGCTTGCAGCGCTGGCCGGCAATCCCGCCGACCCCAGTATCGTCATCCAGTCGCTGTTACAGCAGGCGGTTATTGTCAGCGACATGCCGCCTTCGGTCCCGCCGCCGGTCATGCCCCCGGTTCCCACGACTGGCGGCATCATCCTCCGGAGTACGACCGGAGCATCCATCGTCGTCAACGACGCGGGTATTTTCATTTCCAACGGGAAGGGTGCCACCATCAATATGATCGGCCCCACGATCACGATCAACAACGGGGCCCTGGTGATCATTTAGCCTTGGGAGGGAGAAGCTATGCCGGGTTTCTTGGTTCATGTTGGGGCGCAGGTCCTCTGTTCCCATGCCGGACAGGCGCAGCCCACCGTTCCCAATCCACGTGTGACTGTGAGCGGTCAACCGACGGTGCTCCTGACTGCGCCCTACATTGTTGCCGGATGTACGTTCCCACCGCCACCCGCCGCCAATGGTCCCTGCGTCACCGCGCAATGGCTGATCGGGACAACCCGTGTGTTATCCAACGGTCAACCGTTGGTCGTGCAGAGCAGCCAAGCGATTTGCGCGCCGACTGGCACGCCCTTGCTCATTGTGGCCACCCAAACGCGCGTGAGCGCCTTGTGAGGCACGTATGAACATCGATTATCCGTTCCATTTCGACAGCCGCGGTCGCACTGCCACGACGAGCGATGACGACCACATTCGCGACATGATCGAGCAATTTCTCTTTACCAATGCCGGTGAGCGGGTAAACCGCCCGGATTTCGGCAGTGGATTGCTGCAAATGATCTTCGCCCCCAACAGCCCAGAGCTGGCAGCGGCTGTGCAGTTCACCGTCCAGGGAGGGCTTCAGCGGTGGCTTGGCGATGTCATCGAGGTGCGGGCAGTCGAGGTCACGAGCGTAGAATCGACGCTACGCGTGGAGGTGAAATACCTGGTTCGGCGCACGCAGGAAACTCGTGTCGCCACCTTTAGCCGGAGCGCGTCATGAGTACCTTGATCTGCAGGAGTGAACAGAGACGTGAAGCGGTGCGTCAGCATGCGCAGCTCAACGGCCTCGACTATCTTGAAGTCGGACAGGACCAGCGTACGCTGACGGTGTACTTCCTTGGGAAGGCGCCGGTCTCGCTGGAACCAGCCAACATCCTCATCGAAGGGGGGCGGCGGATTCGGGATATCAAGGTTACGGAAGTCAGGGTGACCCGAACCGAGATGGCCGAGCTGGATGACTTCATGGACATCAGCACAGACAAGGCAGGGGACTTCTCCACCTATACGCTGCGCGTCGTCATTCGCAATGAGCACGGCGACTATCAACCGCATCCCTCCTTCGATCCACACTATGACCGCGTCGAATTCAGCTTCAAAGTAGATTGTCCCAGCGATCTCGATTGCAAACAGCTGCTTGTGTGTCCACCGGAACCGCGGGATGAACCGGTCATCAACTATCTTGCGAAGGACTACGCCAGCTTCCGCCAGCTGATCTTGGATCGCTTGGCTGTCGTGATGCCTGAGTGGCAAGAGCGCCATGTGCCTGACCTCGGTATCGCGCTGATTGAAGTGCTCGCCTATGCGGGCGACCATCTCAGCTACTACCAGGATGCTGTGGCGACGGAGGCGTATCTCGATACTGCACGGCAACGTATTTCGGTGCGCCGCCATACACGGTTGGTGGACTATGTACTGCACGAAGGCTGTAACGCGCGCACCTGGGTCTGTGTGGGAACTGACAGTGTCGTAACACTCAAGCCGAGCGAGATCTACTTCATCACGAAACTCGAACATATAGGCTTGGTGGTAAAGGACGAAGATCTACGCACACTGCCATCAGGCGGTTACGAAATTTTCGAGCCGATGGCTGCTGGGAACATCACGCTCTACCCGAGGCTGCACGAAATCCACTTCTACTCATGGGGCGATCAGGAATGTTGTCTGCCGCGCGGTGCCAGGTCAGCGACGTTGATCGGTCGTTGGGTGAAGGAACCTCCACCCACCGAACCGCCTGTGTGTGAGCCGGGGAAACAAGAATCCGCAAGTGACAAGACAATCCGTCCCGAAACTCCCGGCACCTCAGAACCCCACCTCAAACCCGGTGATGTGCTGATCCTCGAAGAAGTTATTGGTCCGGAGACCGGCAATCCAGCGGACGCCGATCCAAAACGCCGTCATGCCGTGCGCCTGACGGCTATCAAACAGGGCGACGATCCACTCCATCCGGAGATCGCCATCACTGAAATCACCTGGGCCGAGGAAGATGCCTTGCCGTTCCCCCTGTGTCTTTCGGCGATGGGCCCCCCACGAACGGTAGGAGATCAGCCAAATAAGAAATGCGAGATTATCGAGAACATCAGTGTCGCTCGCGGCAATCTTATCCTCGTGGACCATGGCCGGAGCATCACGGAAGACCTGCCTCCCGTGAAGGTGAAGGAAACTATCGAAACCTGCGACTGCACCGGCAACGTCGCCGACACGGTGATCGTGGCGGAGCGCTATCGCCCAGTGCTGAAGGGAGTGCCCTTAACGTTCGTAGAGCCCTTGGCGCCCGACATCTCTGCGTCGCGAATGCTCATGCAAGACGTACGGCAGGCGTTAGCTCAAGTGGATCTGATTGGTACTGCTCCCGATGCCACACAGGTCGTCTGGTCTGTGCAACGGGACTTGTTGAGCAGCCACAATCAGGATCGTCACTTCGTTGTGGAAATGGACAACGATCGTCGCGCACACCTCCGTTTCGGCAATGATGAACTGGGGCAACGGCCGGATGCGAAAACGGCGTTTCGTGCGGAGTACCGCATCGGCAATGGACCGAATGGCAACGTCGGTTCCGGCGCCATCACGCATCTGGTGACGGGCAGTACTTCCCTGAGCGGCAGTGTCGTCTCGATCCGCAATCCCTTACCGGCCAGCGGCGGAACTGTACCCGAGCCGATGGCCGAGGCGAAGCTCTTCGCTCCTCATGCGTTTCGGCAGCGCCTGGAGCGGGCGATTACTGCGGAAGACTATGCCGCCATCGTGCTGCGGGAATTCGGCGATCGTGTGCAACGAGCGGCGGCGAGTTTGCGCTGGAATGGGAGCTGGTATGAAATGTTGGTGGCGGTCGATCCCTTGGGACGGGAAGAAGCCGATCCCGCGTTGCTCAAAGAAATAGAAGGAAGGCTCCATCGCTATCGACGCATTGGGCATAACCTGGTCGTGAAATCCGCACGCCGTGTGCCGCTCGACATTGAGATGATCATCTGTGTCTTGCCGAGTTATTTGCGTGGCCATGTCAAGGCTGCTCTGCTTGACCTGTTTAGTAACAGGCGATTGCCTGATGGTCGCCTTGGGATGTTTCACGTCGACAACGTGACCTTCGGCGATGACATCTGTCTGAGTGTCTTAGTGGCCGCCGCTCAGGCGGTACCGGGAGTGGAGAGCGTCAAGATCACCAAATTGCAGCGGCTCTATGAACCAGCCAATGGCGAAATCGCCAACGGCCTGTTGCCGCTTGGATCGCTTGAAATTGCTAGGTTGGATAACGATCCGAGCTTTCCCGAGAACGGCAGGCTGCGGCTGGATGTGAGAGGTGGACGATGAAGACCCACTGCTGTTGTGGAGCACTATTGACCAACCCGGCAGCCTGCGGTTGTTGCGAAGGCGTAGAGATTGTGACGCCGCTGGCGACGGTCAACCGGCCGGGCCTGCCTGCGCTGTCCTACCGCATCGGCACTCATGCCACCTTTCTTGAAACCATGAAGGCGCGGCTGTCGAGCAGCGATTTTCCGGCATTAGCCAAGTTGACATCGCGCGAGGCAGACGATCCCGCGATTGCGTTGCTCGATGCCTGGGCAACCGTCGGCGATGTTCTGACTTTTTACCAAGAGCGTATCGCCAATGAAGGCTATCTGCGCACTGCGACTGAGCGCCGATCGGTGTTGGAACTCGCACGCTTGGTGGGCTATCAGCCCAGGCCGGGCGTGGCCTCCAGCGTGTATCTCGCCTATACCATTGATCCCAACTACAAAGAGGAAACCGTGATTCCTGCGGGCAGCCGCTCACAGAGTATTCCGGCACCAGGGGAGTCGGCGCAGTCATTTGAAACGAGCGAGGACCTGAAGGCACGGGCGCAGTGGAACGATCTCCGGCCTCGGTTGAAGCAACCGCAAACACCAGAGAGTATTCGTCGTGGCGATGGCTTACATGCGCACCTCTACTTGAAAGGCATCTCTGCCAACCTGAAACCTAACGATCCATTGTTGATTGATTTTGGCAACGGCACGCCCGAGTTCCACCGAGTGCGAGAAGTGGTTCCGGATGCCGTACTGGATCACACACAAGTGATTTTGCAAGCAACTTCTGTCGGTAGCTCAACGACTGCCATCAAAGCCAATGAAGGTGAAGAGATCAATCTGATTGAGTCTTTAACGTTGCCTCCTTCCGTTCCACCGGCGAATTCGAGAAAACTTGTCCGCAGCCTCAATGATCAGTTCGGGGGCAGCAAGAACCATGGGGAATCGCTGGATCTCCTCAAAACGCTCAATACTAATGAGGCCAGCTATGCGACCTCAAAGGTGTTTGCGCCAGCACTCAAGGAAACTCTGACAAGCGCTGCTGCGAATGCCCAAGTGACTCAAGAAAGCGAGATTAGGATTTACGCTCTCAGGGTGAAGGCGTCGTTGTTTGGGCATAACGCGCCAAGAGAGCCACAATATGAACCGGCGACGATTTTGAGTGGAGAGTTTTCAGTTGAGAACCCCAATGCGGGAAACTTGAAGCCGCAACCTTGGCCCGAGTGGAAACCGGATGACGGTGAAGCCAGTAACTTCCTCTTTCTTGATACCGACTACGACAAGATACTCAGTGGTACACCGATTGTTGTGGAGAAGATGGGAGAAGCAGCCGTCGTCTATCGCAACATAACAGTTAATGCACTGTCTCGCACGGCTTACGGTATAAGCGGTAAGACGACAAAAATCACCCTTAACAAGAACGAGCAGTGGTGGGATCCTGGCGCCGACATCCTGCCTATTCGCACGACCACTGTGTATGCCCAAAGTGAGGCGCTGACACTCGCCGAAGCACCCATCACCCAGCCTGTCTGCGGCGGTGACAAAGATCTGATTGAACTCGACGGTTTCTACGAAGGCTTGGAAGCCGGGCGCTGGGTCATCGTTTCTGGTGAGCGGGAAATCGACGGCACGAGTGGCGTCCGGTTCAGTGAATTGTCGATGCTGTCCGTCGTCTCTCAGAGCGTGCAGACGCGACTACGACAGATCACAACCGGCAGTGAGGAGCCGACACTCGAACCGCTTCCCGGAGATAAAACCCATACTTTCATCAAACTGGCCGAACGGCTTGCCTACTGCTTCGAGCGCGACAGCGTGAAAATCTATGGCAACGTGGTTCTGGCTACCCACGGCGAGACCCGCACCGAGACTTTAGGCAGTGGCGATGGCAGCAAACCCTTGCAAGAGTTTACCTTGAAACAACCGCCGTTGACCTTCGTGCCCGCCCCTAATCCTACCGGTGTGGACAGTACGCTGAAAATTTATGTCAACGACGTGCAATGGCACGAATCCAACACGCTGTTCGGGTTGAATGCGAGAGAACGGCGCTTTGTCACGCAGACCGATGATGAGGGTAAAACCACGGTCATCTTCGGTAACGGTAAAGAAGGTGCGCGGTTGCCCACGGGGATCGAGAACATCAGGGCTGTCTATCGCAACGGCATCGGCAAAGGCGGAAACGTGAAGGCGGAACAAATCAGCCTGCTTTCCACCCGACCTCTTGGGGCGAAGGAAGTGATCAACCCGCTCCCAGCATCAGGCGGCGCAGACAAGGAAACCCGCGATCAGGCGCGTAAGCATGCGCCCCTGGCTGTCATGGCGCTGGACCGGCTGGTGTCCGTACAGGACTATGAAGATTTCACCCGCGTCTTTGCCGGCATCGGCAAGGCCCGCGCGGCAGAACTCTCCGATGGCCGACGCCAGATCGTTCACCTGACCATCGCCGGGGCTGACGACATCCCCATTGAGACCCATTCGGATCTCTACCGCAATCTCACAGAGGCGCTGCGACGTTTCGGCGATCCCTATCAGCCGTTCCGCATCGAACTGCGAGAACTCAAGCTTCTTGCGCTCAGTGCCCTGGTGCGCCTCCATCCAGATTATCTCTGGGAAAAGGTGGAGCCCAAGATTCGCGCCGTCCTGCTGGACACCTTTAGTTTCGAGCGGCGTGAATTGGGCCAGGACGCCTTACTCAGCGAAGCCATCAGTGCGATACACAAAGTCACGGGCGTCGAGTACGTGGACGTCGACATCTTCGGTGGCGTTCCAGAGAAGAGGCTTGATAGGGGATCGCGGCGATTGCTCACTCCTGCTGAAATCGCCGAGGAGGTACAGACAATCGTGGAGGACAGCAGTTCCGAGGGGCCAGCGCATCGGGTCAGCGTGAATCTGGCTGATTTTGAGGGTCAGGTGTTACGACCGGCGCAATTAGCCTACTTGAGCCCTCTGGTCCCCGCGACCTTGATTTTGAATGAGGTGCCACGATGAACAACGATGGGCTCTACGAACTGCTGCCCGCGATCTATCGCATCCGCGACGTCGAGCAGGGCGAACCCCTCAAGGCGTTGTTGCGAGTGATCGGCGAACAAGTCAACCTTATCGAAGAGGATATCGCTCGGCTGTACGACAACGCATTCATTGAGACCTGCGAAGACTGGGTCGTGCCGTACATCGCTGAATTGGTGGGCTATCAGCCGATCCACGAAGCCGGTGAGCCCGGCGAGGTGCGTAGCGAGCAAGGGCGTGCGCGGAACAAGATCCTCATCCCGCGCCGAGAAGTCGCCAATACGATCCGGTATCGCAGGCGTAAAGGCACGCTGGCCTTGTTGGAGCTGTTGGCGAACGATATTGCCGGATGGCCGGCGCGAGCGGTGGAGTTCTACAAATTGCTGGGATGGACCCAGGCACTGAATCATCTGCATTTGGACCGGGCGCGTACGGTCGATGTGCGAAACGTGCGCGCCCTTGAATTGCTTGATGGCCCATTCGAGAGGTTAGCGCATACGGTTGATGTCAGGCGTATTAACTCCAAGCATACCCAAGGTCGTTATAACATCCCGAGTGTGGGGTTGTTTGTGTGGCGGTTGAAGACCTATTCGGTGACGCAAACGCCGGCCTTCTGCGTCGAAGCCAGTGCTCCCCATTGCTATACATTCAGCGTATTGGGAAACGATGCCCCGCTCTTCTTGAAGGCTGAGCCGGAAACCGATCCCACCCACATTGCCGAAGAATTCAACCTGCCGGTGCCGATCCGGCGTCGCTTGCTCGAAGATGCCAAGGATCGGCTCTACGGTGAGAAAAAAAGTTTCTTTATCTGGAAGGGGGTCAAGCGTGGCGACAAGATCGTTCAAGAAGAGCTTAAGGAGAACATTATCGCCGCGGATTTGACCAATTGGACTTATTTCCCCCACAAGGGCGCGGTGGCTGTCGATCCTCTGCTGGGACGGATCGCCTTTTCACCGCAGCAGGCGCCGAAAAACGGTGTTTGGGTGTCCTATCACTATGGGTTCAGCGCAGATATTGGCGGGGGAGAATACGACCGCACAGTTTCCCAACCTGCTGATGCCGCAGTGTACCCAGTCAGTCAGGAAAGTACTGCTGATACGCTGGGCAAGGCTCTCCAACAATGGCGCGAGGAGCAGAACCCCCATGCTGTCATCGAGATCGATGACAGCCGGGTTTATGTGGAACAGATTACTATCGAGTTCGGCGAAGGGCAGAAAACGCTGCAATTGCGTGCGGCCAATGGTCGACGCCCAATCATCCGGCTTTTGGATTGGCGTACCAACCAGCCGGATGCGTTGACCGTGAGCGGTCCTGCAGGCAGCCGATTCACTCTCGATGGGTTGCTGATCATGGGACGTAGTGTCCAACTCGGCGGTGATTTACAGACAGTCACCATTCGCCATTCGACCTTAGTGCCTGGTTGGGAAATAGACAATGACTGTGAACCGAAATGCCCTACAGAACCCAGCTTGGAAATCTTCAGTCCGAATGTGTGTGTCATGATCGAGCACAGCATTGTCGGATCTATACAGGTCAATCCTATTGTGCCGACGTCGAATGAAGAACCAGTGGGGAGTGCGAGAGGGGCTCACTCCGACGAAGAGGTACAACAAGCTCACTGCCAAGGCATCGGTCCTGATTACCGTCTCGATCCCATCCGGATCTGTGTCAGCGACAGCATCGTAGACGCGGTTCATCCAGAGAGTGAAGCGATCGGCGCGCCAGGCTGCCCGGTCGCCCATGCGGTGTTGACGATCAGCCGCAGCACGGTCTTCGGCCAAATCCAGGTACATGCGGTCGCGCTGGGCGAAAATAGCCTCTTCAACGGGCGAATGACCGTCGCGCGACGTCAGTACGGGTGCCTGCGTTTTAGCTACGTGACACCCGGATCTCGCACCCCACCACGGTATCACTGTCAGCCGGATTTGGTGGAGATTCCGATTCGAGCAGGATTGCCCCCCGGTGCCACCGAAGAGGAAAAAGCGCTCGCGTTTGCGTCCGAGCGGCTACGCATCCGTCCCCAATATACCAGCACGAGGTACGGCACACCAACGTACTGCCAGTTAGCGCAGACCTGTGCTGAGGAGATCAGGCGCGGTGCGGATGATGAATCGGAAATGGGCGTCTTCCACGATCTCTTTCAGCCGCAGCGTGAGGCCAACTTGCGTGTCCGGTTGGACGAATATATCCCGGCTGGTGCAGACGTGGGCATTATTATAGCCAGCTAGCACAAAGAGGAGAACGAGTATGAAAGGCGATTTTTCCAGGGACACCTACGATAGAACTAAACATTTCAGTCGCGTCCTGCAACAGCAGGGTCGCGTCCAATTGGATGCAGACTGGAACGAACAAACAGCGATCTTGATTCATTACATGCGTACGTTGGCGGCGGATTTGATCGGGCCATTCGCTGGGCCTAAGGATTCCAAAGGCTTTGAGATATCGCCGGTTACGGATGGCGATTTCACCATCGGCGCGGGGCGCTACTATGTTGATGGAATTGTGTGCGAGAACGAAAAAGAAAAGGTGACGTACCTCAAACAAGAAGACTATCCAAACCCAACCGCGCCGAACACAAGTACAGCTTATTTAGTGTATCTCGACGTGTGGGAGCGTCACATCACGGCGCTGGAAGACGACTACATTCGAGAAAAATCCTTGGGTGGACCGGACACTGCAACGCGGACCAAGGTAGTCTGGCAAGTCAAGATAGATGACGGGAAGGGGGAGATCTCCGCCGATCTTACGTTGGACAAAGTAAGCGTGCAAGATAACAATAGTTGGAGAGCCTGGATCGAACGTTGGCAGCCCTCACATCTCGGCTGTCTCATGGCGCGTGTCGATAAGCCTGAGGAAGATTCGAAGGACCCCTGCCTGACCGCTCCAGATGCCAAATATCGCGGTCAGGAGAACCAGCTTTATCGGATTGAAATTCATCAAGGAGGCTTCGCTGACGATGCCACGTTCAAATGGTCACGGGACAACGGTTCGGTCGTAAGCCGGGTGGTGGAATGGTCCGGCACCGAGTTGGTTGTGGAGAAGCCACTAGGTTTTGCTGCTGGGAATTGGGTGGAACTGATCAATGAGGGCCAGGAACTTCGAGGTGAGCCAGGCACACTCGTCAAGTTGCTCAAAGTAGAGGGCGATCGCTTTACGCTAGAGTCCTCAGTCCCCTCCGGGGAAGTAGGGACAACCAGGGCGCGCCGGTGGGATCAGACCGACAAAGGTGGTATCACGTTACACGATGGCGCGGTCCAAGTGAAAGAAGGTACTGCGAAACCCAACTGGATCGAGTTGGAAGATGGCATCCAAATTCAGTTTATGTCCGCCAGAGGAAAGAATCAGCAGCGCTATCGCACCGGTGATTACTGGCTTATCCCTGCCCGAGTTGCCACGGGCGATATTGAATGGCCTGTTGAGCACAAAGATGGGGGGATAGGTCCCATTTCCCAACCACCTTTTGGTATTCGGCATCACTATGCGCCATTGGCGATACTTCTAAAAGACAACACCACGAAGCCGGTGGATTGCCGCTGCGAATTTGTTCCGCTTAATGACTGTAAAAAGGTCGGCGCTGGAATTGATGGCATCGGGGGGCATCCCTTGTGCGACACGACGACACTTAGGCGGGCTTTGGAAGCACCGACCAAATCAAGGGGAGGCGAGGATCCCGCCGCTCTTCGCCGAGGTAAACCGAAGTGAATGTTCATGCGGATTAAGACTGGAGCGAGAACGCTGTAGGCGATGGCCTACCTGTTCTTGCGTTGCTGAAAGGAGAGAGGAACATGGACAAGTGCCCCAAAGTCTGTGTCGACCGGATATTACCAAGAGATCTCATGCGGTTGCAGCGGACCAAACCGATGCGCGATGGCGGGAGGCGTGCCATTGCTCCCATCGGGAAGACCTGGATGAATGGCTCGACGCTAGGAGCCTGTCCGACATTGACCGTTCTACTACGTCGAACGATCCACGACCATCTACGTCGTTCTCGGCTCGAAACAATCCTCAACGTATTCCAGCGAATACGCTTCCGGTTCTTCCGAGCCTGCGGCCTTGCATCTGGCCGCGGCTCATTCACCTCGCGACGAAGGCAATGTCGGACAGGCTCCTAGTCGAGCGTTCTGCTATAGCAAGTGCGTTCAAGGGGATACGTCAGGGGTTTTGTAATCTTGGAGCCAGAGGAGTGTGTTGGTCAAATCTTGGTTGGCATGGCGTTGAAGGAGAAGCAGGGTTCTTTTTAGTAATTCACGGAAGGGAAGATGATCGGAAACAATGATGCCGTTGTGAGGACGTGAAGTGGCCGCACATTCCTGAGCCAACAATACATAGTCTTTCACGTTAAAGGTCAGAATGGTGCGGCCCTGGTGAGTGGCAAAGATGAGTTGCTCAGAATCTAAGCTGCCTCGATTGGCAGTTTCTTGAGTGGATACACAATCGAACCCGCGATCACGCAGGACCTTGGCGAGCAATGGGTCAACATCTTCGTCGAGGTAGAGTTTTATGGGCGTTGCCTAACGTGTTGTTCGCGATTGGCGTCGAGATCCTGTTGAATCTCATCGCGGTTGTCGTAGTAGTAGGCGAGCGCATCATGGATTTGTGCCAGGTTTAAATGGGGGAACCTGCTCACCAATTCTTCGGGAGAGAGACCATGATGGAGGATGTACGAAACGACGGATCGAACGGGAAAGCGTGTCCCTTCAATGATTGGACTGCCCCCGCAGATTTGAGGATTGATGGTGATATGGGGGTGTGCAACTTTCATATGTGTATCGGCGTTAAGAAGAGCATGTGTCGCGCCATGATGTCAAGCGAGAGGGGGAAACAAAATGGAGCGGGAGTTTTTTGTCCGATGTTCAGATCAAGCCCTGATCAATTGGAGTTCTGGCTCGCCACAGATTCCATGGGAACGAAGCGAAAGAACGATCGAAGGCTTGTGTAGCACAGAACTTTCCTAAAAGGAGGATCAGACATGAATAACAGACCCAAGGTGTGCTTCGACCGGATTCTTCCTCGAGATCTCATGCGGTTGCAGCGGACCAAACCGATGCGCGATGGCGGGAGGCGTGCCATTGCTCCCATCGGGAAGACCTGGATGAATGGCTCGACGCTCAGGGTGCGGTTTATGGGAGGCACTCCAACCGAACAGAGCGTTGCCCGGCAACAGGCCGAATGGTGGTCTCAGGTGGCCAATCTTACGTTTGCATTCAACGATGCGCTGAATGCGGAAATACGGATCACCTTCGATCAGAACGATGGAGCCTGGTCCTATGTCGGCACTGATTGCCGCGGCATTCCATTGGATCAACCCACCATGAACCTCGGTTTTCTCGATGGGGGGACTGCGGGCCATGAGTTTGGGCATGCCATTGGATTGGCTCATGAACATCAAAACCCGGCGGGAGGCATCCAGTGGAATGAAGCCGTGGTGATTCGTGAAACTGCGAAATCACCGAACTTCTGGGATGAGGCGACCACGCGCCACAACATTCTTCGCAAGTACAGCGCGAATCAGGTCAATGGGACGTCATTCGACCCGGACTCCATCATGCTGTATTTCTTTCCCGCCTCCTGGACTCTCAACGGGATCGGCACCAAAGCGAATGAGGTCTTGTCTACGATGGATAAGGCCTTCATCGCCGGTGCCAAAATGTATCCAAAGGCCGGGGGGACAACGTCGACCGCCGTCGAGCTCCTCGTGAATGCCAAGCGCCGCACGCAGGCGTCGATTGGGAAGGTGGGTGAGGAGGACTTGTACAGGTTTACGGCTGCGGCGGACGGGCGTTATGTCATCGATACGCTGGGACCGACGGACGTGGTGATGAAATTGTTCGGGCCGAACAGCGAGACCGCCTTGATCGCAGAAGACGATGACTCAGGCCTCGACACCAACGCCAAGATCGCAGAGGATTTGATTGCCGGGGAGTATTTCGTCCAGATTCGGCACTATTCGCGTGTGAGTGGAACAGGAAAATATTCGATCAAGGTGCGAAAAGTGTGAGAACGACGAGCGACGGAGGCTGCGATCGGTAGAGCAGCCGGGGATTCGGAGCGCAAAGGGAGGGCAGCCATGCTTATTTCGGTCATCAATCATACCAACGGCACGATTCTGGATGAGCATGTGCAGGTCGCCTTGCGGGCGATCAACCGGCAAATTCGCGAAGACTATGAACCCTATTGGCACATCGGAGGGGAGCTCCGATTGGAGGGGAAAAGCGGCAAGAAGCCGTCGAAGCAGAGTCTTGCCGACATGCGGGGCGATGCCGTGTTGTATTTATGGGACTCGGTGGATGTCGACGACGCGCTCGGCTATCACGACCGCAATAATGCGGGGGTGCCCTACGGCTTTGTTTTTACCGAGCTGGCGAAACAGCTGAAGGAAGATTGGACGGTCACCTTGTCGCATGAAGCGCTGGAGTTGCTCGGAGATTCGGAGGTGAATCTGCTGGTTCAAGGCCCGCATCCAGCTGATATAAAGCGGACGGTCTTTCATTGGTATGAAATGTGTGACGCCGTGCAGGCGGAAACCTATGAGATCGACGGAGTCAACGTCTCGAATTTTGTTCTGCCCTTGTACTTCACGGGTGGCGAGGAGAAAGGCGGCCGGAACGATTTCCTTGGTCGGGCCTATCAAGGTAAGACCTTGCGCTCATTTGGAGTGAATCCTGGCGGATATGTCGGGTACTTCGACCCCGAAAAGGGAGACCATGACACATTTTCAATAGACGGAGACCAGGTGGCAGCGAGACGTCTGAAGTTCAAGTCTCAGGCTAAAGGCGCGCGGCGTGGGATTCGATATCAGCGATATGCCGCACAATCATCCAGGAGGCGAAGATGAAGAGACAAGGGCTCGTTCTCAAATACAGGGTTATCGTGGCAATGCTGGTTGAGAATCATCACCAATAGTGCCATAGAGGGAGATCGTAATGAGGCGCAAGGGGGCTTCGAAAAGGCATCGTGCTCCAAGGAGACAACGATCCCCATTGAGAAGAAGCAAGGCTCGGGCGACCGCCATCGCGCGAAGTTCAGGCCTGTCCATAGAAGACCATCGGCTCGTCGGGGGAAGCGTCTCCTTCGTCGAGACTCCAAACCAAGGAGGAGCCCTTGCTCCACGCTATCTGGTGTTCCATTACACCGCTGGGAAAAGTGCCACGAGTTCAATCAACTGGTTGACGAACCCGGAATCGAAGGCCTCCGCTCATATCGTACTGGGCAGGGATGGCTCGATTACTCAACTTGCTCCGTTCAACGTCAAGACGTGGCACGCGGGCGTGAGTCATTGGGATGGGTTGAGCGGCCTGAACGGGTATGCCATTGGGATAGAGATGGATAATGCAGGCCCGCTCACGAAAGTCGGCGACAACTATCAGGCCTGGTTCGGCACGCTGTACGACGAGGATCAAGTCATCTATGCCAGGCACAGACTGGACGGTGAACCACGCTGGTGGCATGCCTACACCGAAGTGCAGATCCAAAGTGCCTTGGAACTCGCACAACTTCTGGTTCGACGCTACGATCTGAAGGATGTGATAGGCCATGACGATATCGCTCCCGACCGAAAGCGAGATCCCGGTCCCGCATTCCCATTGGAGCATGTCCGTGCCTCGGTCCTGGGTCGTGAAGAAGAGGAGCCGGAGCGGTATGAAGTGACAGCGTCCACGCTGAATATTCGAAGCGGTCCCAGTGTAGAGTTTCCCTCTGTTGCCGAACCGCTCAAGAAGGGAACGGTGGTCGTGCTGTTGGAGAAGCGCGACCGATGGAACAGGGTGGAACTGGCAAAGAATGGAGATATTGAAGGTTGGGTGCATAACCGGTTTTTGGCCAAGGTCTGAGGCTTCAAGAGCGTAGCTATTCCATTGATGGAGCCGGCCGGGTTACCGAGAAAATCTTCCAGCAGACCCTCTCGTGCAAACGACTCCGATCAGTGCCCTCGTCTCTTGTGCCAGATCCTCCTACCGAAATACGAAAGACACAAGCACCCTGTGCTACAGGGCGCTTCAATTGCCCCTTCATGCCCCAATCTTGTGGTCTTCGCTGTCTAAGCGATTAGACGGCGTAACATTTTGTATTTATTAGCATTGAGTGGTTTTGGCTTAGCTGCTGGTTCATCCTGTAGAAGAATTTCCCACAAGCGAACGATGAATTATCTTTCGCCTGAATCGTGCTAACGGTCCGTTATGACGAGATATTTTTTATTGATGCTGCTCGCTGTCGTTTTTCGGCACGGTCATTGCTGTTCCATAAAGTTGCTGGTGAAGGTCTGGGTGATTTTGGACCGGCCTCCGAATGACCCATTCCTTCGTAAGAAGGAACCCTTCACCAGCTCTCTATGTACTACCCGCTCAGTTTGTGAGGTCGGAGTCACATTAGGAGGCCGGTTCTGCAAGACTCACCCAGATGTCAAAATGACAAGGCTTCATCTGGCTTAATCTTCGATCCAGCTGAATGACCTGTTGACATTTTTATTTTTGTTTGATCAAATCATCACCCCAATTTATGGGCCGCACAAAAGTCGAAGAGAATAATATAGAAGCAAGCGCCGGAATCAACAATCAGGCAATATGCGTCATTCTTGTGTAGAACGTAGGATATTTCATGAATCGGTAGAGGAGGCTAAACGTATGGGTATTTCAAAAGCGCGGGTATGGCATGGGATGATATTGGGACTTGCAGCCAATCTGATATTGCCATGGGCGGTACCCATGGCGCTGGCCGCTGCGCAGCACGATCACCAGGGAAGCGCCGGGGAGGCAT
>ERZ1292633.832-Hain-H41-02um-R1-832-length-34438-cov-7_pt1 | contig 34438 bp, 43 predicted proteins | sample MGYA00564406_ERZ1292633 | MGnify/ENA primary metagenome ERZ1292633 (study PRJEB36523, sample SAMEA6512639) | groundwater metagenome | collected 2019-01-08 | study: AquaDiva: Metagenomics assemblies of 32 groundwater samples
GGTCTTGAATCCTTGGATCTTTTGACTCCTTGTTAATTGATCCTTGAATTCCGCCAAAGTTTTGCGAAGCAAAATTTAGGCGGGTGAAAATTCCGCCGCAGGCGGTCGAAAAAAATTGGGGCTATCCACAACACATCGTGGATAGCCCCTTTCTCTTTTGAAAAACTTGCGTTTTTTTATTATTTATGGTATAGTTTAACCATAACTATGGAGGTATAAAATGGACGCAAACAACAAGGGAACAGTCGGCGTTCTTTTGGACTTTGAAAACTTAGTAACTGCAGCGCTTAATGATAAGTTTATCGTGAATCCGCGGGAAAGGTTTCGGTTTATTTTTTCAGCAATTGGCGCGAAGCTTATTGAAATTGCTGAACAACACGGGACTCTTAAACGGGCGTATCTTGCTTTTTCACGACCAAGGTCGTGCGGTGAACAATCAGAACAAGAACAGCGAGAACACATACATATTACGAGGGACATGGTCGTTGGTATCAATGATTTGTTTCAAGAAAGTCCCTATACGATTATCAGTGTTGTGAGTTCTCATAATTCTGCCGATCACGAATTGGTACGCGCGGGGCTTTCTCTCGTTGAAGATGAAGATATATCAACGATTATAATTGGAAGTGGCGATGGGCAGGATCCGTTTGACAAGCTTTTTGCCTCGTGCATGTCCAATGGCAAAAAGATTCATGTTGCGTTATATGAAAAAAAACCGCACATTCTTCATGGAGACGTAATACCACATACCGCGACATTTCTTGTGGAAGAAATTCGCCATGTGATGGAGCAGGGCATTGCAATGGTAATGCCAAAAAACAACAACAACGGAGAGTTAAGTCCGCTCAAGGCATATAAAAAAATTCTTCGTTCAATTGCTCGTCCTGTTGGCGGCGATGCGTGCGACAAACAAAGCCTACAATATAGACATGTCGTGCGCGGACTTTCAATGTTGAGGGCTGCGTCCGTTTCCGACAAGCGTTATTTGGTGAGACGGACTTCAGAGAGGGTAATGGCAATTTTTCTCGTGGAAGAATTGACAAAAGAAGATATTTGCATTGACATGAATAACGCTCTTGCACTTGTCCGTGCTTTTGCATTTTCAGGTGTTATAAGTGCCGAGTCTACGCTCTCTGTTGATGACAGAAGTGGTGTTTTTGGGGCGGCAGAATGGGATTGTTTTGTTAACAACGGCGGGAAGTGATTTCTTCTCGCCGTTTTTTTAATATTTGACTGAAAACAGCGCTATTGATAAAATGTAAGAATTAGTAAAAGTCGTAAATTATTATAGATAACAGTTAGTTGTTATATTTTATATACAATGAAAAAATATTTAGTTGTGGCAAGCACATTAAGCACATTTGTTTTTGCGTTGTCGGCTATGGCGCAAGTTCCTGCGGGGACTGACACAGGGACAACGCCTACTGGAACTTCGCCTGGAGTTCGTCGGGAAGTTCGGGATATTCAACAGGGCACGCGCCAGGACATTCGCGATGTGCGTCAGGGAGTTCGACAGGAGGTAAAAGATATGCGACAGGATTTTCGAGGCGAGGTTCGTGATACGCGAAAAGATCTTCAAGGGGGCGTAAAAGATTTAAAGCAGAATCTTCGCGAGGGCGTGCAAAATATCCGCAATGACATTCGTCAAAATCCGGAAAAGCGCGAAGAGCTTCGCGCGACGATTATGCAGAAGCGAGAAGAAACTCGCGCGACGGTTCATCAAAAACGCGAAGAATTTCATGATAAATTCCAGCAGAAGCGGGAAGAATTGAAAAATAAAATTGAAGAAAAACGCAATCAGATGAAAGAACGGTTGGTGTCAATTCGCGACGAGCGCAAGAAAAATCTTGTTCAAAAAATTGATAATCGATTAGATGAGATTAATAAAAATCGCACGAATCATTTTACCGAAACTCTTGAGAAAATTGAAAAAGCTCTTGATCGCGTGCGTTCTCGTACCGATAAAGCAGAGGCAAATGGTCTTGATGTGGCGTCGGTTCGTACCGCGATTTTGACGGCGGAAACGGCGATCGCGTCAGCCCGGTCGGCAGTTGTAACGCAAGCGGGGAAGACCTATCCAATCACCGTTAGCACTGAAGAAGCTCTCCGTTTGAATGTAGAGACTGCGCGAAAAGCGCTTCACGATGATTTGAAGAAAGTTCAGGAAATGGTTCGCGTGGCGCATGACGCGGTTCGCAAAGCCGCCGTGGCATTAGCGCAAATACCGCGAGTCAACGAGGTCGAAGACGCGGCGATTGAATCAAGCACTTCAACAGGGGCGGGAACTCAACAGTAATTACTCTTAAAGATCTATGAATAAGAATCTTATTATCGGAATTATACTACTTGTGGTCGTTATTCTTTTGGGTGCATGGTTTATGATGTTCGCTCCGTCTACACAGGTTCCACTTGCACCCGATTCAATTGCTCCGGCAAATACCGAATTGCAAACGGACACGACAAGCTCCATTGACGCAGAACTTAATGCTATAAATATTGAGAATATTGATGGCGATTTTCAGGATGTAAATACGGATATCCAGGGTCTGTAATACATACGCTATTGTTCCAATTACAAAACGCCTCCGCATTGCCTGAGGCGTTTTGTAATATGGTGCGTCAGAAATCTTTTGATAAAGCGTTGAGAAGTTCCGTCTCTCTAATAAAAGAAAGCAATGAACAGGCGTTATACGCGATTCAAAAAGAAAATATTATTTTGGTATCGCGCGCATGGACGGCATGATTTGCAATGGAGAAAAACACGCGATCCATATAAAATTTTCATTTCCGAGCTGATGCTTCAACAAACCCAGGTGGACAGAGTCATTCCTCAATATGCTAATTTTGTAAAAAAATTTCCTACCATACGCCATTGCGCCTTTTCTCCGCTTCAGGAAATACTTATTGCGTGGAAAGGGCTTGGGTACAATCGTCGTGCAGTCTATATAAAGCGCACGGCAGAAATAATCACCCGCGATTACAAAGGGAAATTTCCGAAAGATTACAAAGCTCTGCGAGCGCTTCCTGGTATTGGAGATTATACCGCGCGCGCTATTCAAACATTCGCGTGGAATACGCCAAATGTCTTTATTGAGACAAATATACGGCGCATATTTTTATATGAATTTTTTCCGCGCATAGAGAAGGTCGCTGATTCATCACTTTTGTTGTGCGTTCAAAAAACGCTTCCTAAAAAACATATGCGAGAATGGTATTGGGCGCTTATGGACTATGGCGCTATAGCAATGAAAAATATTGATAATCCGAATCGCCGAAGTTTGCGGTATGCGCGACAAACAAAGTTTGAAGGATCGCAACGGCATGCACGGTCTTTTGCGCTTGCGTATGTTGCAAAAAATAAAAGTGCGACAATTACTCAGATAAAAAAACAGTTTCTGCTTTTCCCAAAACTTTCTAGCTATGGAGGCGAAAAACTTGTTTTAATACTCGCGACGCTTAGCAGAGACGGATTTTTGGAAAAACGAAAAAACGCGTATAGAATTGCCTCGTAATTGAATGTGCGCACGAGAGGCGCATTGAGGTAAAGTAAATAAACCTCTAAATTTTGAAATGCGGTAGCATTCTATAATTACGGCGACATATAGTTTGAAAAACGATATAGACAAATAAGAGCAGACATTAAAACTTCCATCAAATAATCCATTTGACATATTATTACTTTATATGATACTATATAAACGCATTGATTAGGGTTGTAAAAATTGAATATGTAATGTAATCCGCTTGTTTAACCGTTTAGCGCCATAAAATGGCACAGGAGGAAATCATGGTTAACAAACCAATGTCCAAAGTGCAAGCCGTCTCTTTGCTTTTAGGGGTTTTGCTTGCCTTGGGTTTCTTTTTTACAGCTCTCTATGTTGTGTGGGGGTAATTGTCGGGGTAATTGTTACAGAGATTTAAAAGCCCAATTCCTAATAAGGACGGGCACGCTACACCAGAACATCGTGTAGCTTTTTATTATGGCTAGCGATGAGGTTTGGAATGAACTGCTTCATTCCGAACGGGTTCATGCCAACTGCTTGGCATGAGCGGGTGTTTTAGGCAAAGCTCCTGCGGAGCCGTAAAGAAACACCTGGGGCTTTCGCCGTCAAAAGCGAAAGATTCAGCGAGGAGTCCATGACGAGCGTTAAGAATTTCCCCGTGTTTCGCTGAGGAGGCGAAAAGATGAAGCCAGCAAGGATTCATTTCGTCAGCGCGAAGACGGAACAAGGCTCCTCTACCTCGGGGCAAAGCCCCGAAGAGCTTTATTTTTTCTCTTATTTCGCTATGATATGTCTATGATTATTGGCCGTGATACAATTTTGCGATTTTTTAAAAAAGCTCATGCAAAAAGTGCGATACCACACGCAATTTTTTTTTGGGGGCGTCGCCATTCAGGCAGGGGGGCTCTTGCGGAGGCAATCGCGCGCACGCTGTTGTGCGATAAAAATATCTTTCTTGGATGTGAAGAATGTGGCGTGTGCGTGTCAAACAGCGTTATTCGGGCCATGCATATTATTCGTCCCGAGATAGTGAAAGAAGAGATTGGCGATACAAGACAAGGAATTAGCATTGATGTCGTGCGCGCGATACAGGAAAAAATAGAAAAAACTTCTCTTGCGAATAAGCCATATATTGTTATTATTGAAAATGCAGAAGATCTTGTGCGCGAAGCGTCTCATTGTCTTTTGAAAACAATAGAGGAGCCACCGGAGAATGTTTATTTTATTATTACCGCAGAAACGAGAGAGTCCATTCTTCCGACTATTATATCGCGCTCTGTTACGATTCGCGTTCCGGCAATTTCAACGCGTGTGTTTGAAGAGTATTGCGCTACGCATCATTCGCATATATCAGAAAATGAACGGGGCACACTCGCCAGATTTGCGCAGGGACTTCCTGGAAAATTCTTTCTCGGTCTTTCGGATCCATCTGTTATTCGCGAAGCGCAAAAGAATTACAGCTTCGCTTACACGCTTCTTTCAATTCCGCCGTATCAATTTCTTCAAAAAACTGAAGAGATGCTAAAAAACGAAGAGCCTCTCCATCTGTATATTGAATATTTTTTTGGAATTGTTCGGTCGCTCTTTCTTGTTTCACGGGTTCCTGAACATTCTCGCGCACTTAGAATCCCGCCTGTATTTGTAAAAAAGTTTGAGGAGCGGTACACAACAAAAGAGTATGCACGCCTTCTTTCCGCTCTTTTTCGTACGCAAACAATACTGTCCCAAACAAATGTTAATCCACGCATCGCATTTGAAAATTTTCTTCTTGAGCTTTAATATTTTTTGTTGATGCTATGAATCCCACACATATTATAGATATGGTGGGAGAAAATGATTATAAATTAATACAGGTTCTGCGCGAGTCTAAAGGATTTCGCATAGAACCTATGTGTGGGATGAAAGAAAAATTTGAAAAAATAATTCAGCATCTTCACGGTGTTTTAGCCGAACTTCGCACTGGACGAGCAAGTCCTGTGTTGGTTGAAAATCTTCAGGTGGAATCATACGGCGCCATGATGCCACTAAAATCCGTGGCGGCAATTTCAACGCCCGAAGCGCGACAAATTGTCATTAAGCCGTGGGACAAAGGAATGATGATTCCGATTCAAAAAGCAATTCAGTCTTCAAATGTCGGCATGAATCCGATTGTTGATCAAGATTCAATTCGCCTTGCGATTCCGCCCCTTACGGAAGAGCGAAGAAAAGAACTTGTAAAAACAGCGAAGCAAAGGATGGAAGAAGCGCGAATTGCGATACGACGCGTACGGGAGGACGAAATGAAAGACATTGAACACAAAGAAAAAGATGGAGAGATTTCAGAAACCGAAAAATTTAAACAGCGCGATGCAGTTCAAAAAGTTGTTGACGAATATAACAAAAAAGTTGACGATATCGGTAGAGAAAAGGAAAAAGAAATAATGACAATTTAACTATGAATTTTGAGTTACTGCAAAAGCACGAGGCATCAGAAAAAGAACTGTGCTGGAGCGAATTGCGCGCAAAAGTTGAGGCGGTGACAGACGCGCTCGGAGCACGCGTAATATATGCCGTTTATGCTGTGGAAACGAGGAATAATGAATAATGAATAATATAATTAAACTTACCTGTGGTGCATTTTTTAATTAAAAAATTTGCCTCGCTGCGCAAGTTATGTATGAGATGAATCAAGAATCATTACGCGATTCGGAACGCCAGCAACAATGGGAAGAAAGGCGAATTGCCGTTGAAGCAATCAAAGGGTTAAAAGGAAATCCGGTTGGAGAACCGGTAAAAGAATCGGTTATTGGACTTAATCTTTTTAATGTTCATACGGTTTTTTCGGGAGAGGGAAGAATGGAAGATTTTGCCCGCGTTACAGCTCCATTTATTGATGTAGAATCTTTGGAGGCGAAACAGTTAAGAGATGGTTTTGAAAAAAATCACAAAGACATAGAAGAGGACGATAGTGCAATAAGAAGAGAAAGTGCCCATAAACAAGTTTTGCTTGAAAACTTAAAGGAACGGGCAAAACTGATTGTATTGCTTGATGAATTTTATCGTGGACGAGAAGTTCCGTACGAACAACGACTTACTATTGAATCATGGAAAGATAATACAAGTCACATAACCAATGAAGGCGCGCGACTTCAGGAGCTTTTTGATGAAACTGTTCGCCGACAAAAACTTCTTGAATACCAGAAAGAAATGCGCGCATTTGGGGCGTTTCTTAAACAAAAATATCTTTCACAAGAATGAGAATGAAAGCGAAAAAGAAACGGCTTGATGAAATTTTGATTGAACGGGGGATTGCAGAAAATAAAATTAAAGCGGAAAAAATGATTATCGCGGGCGAGATAACGGCGAGTGGACATCAAGCAATTGCTCCATCGCAAATGTTTGCCGAGGATAGTGAGGTGATGTTGAAAGCGTGTGCACGATTTGTGGGTCGTGGAGGAGAGAAGCTTTCATACGCGGTAAAAACATTTCGCAACGATATACGCCGTAAAATATGCGTGGACATTGGAACGGCAACAGGCGGATTTGTTGATGTGCTTTTACAAAATGGCGCGAAAAAAGTTTACGCCATTGATACCGCGAAAGGAAAACTTGATTTAAAACTTCGCGAAGACTCTCGCGTTATCGTGATGGAAGGGACAAATATTTTATATCTTAAAAAACTTCCTGAATTGGCTGACATCATATCAATTGATGTGTCTCTTACCTCGCTTCGTTTAGTTTTTCCGATACTCCAACAATTTTTAAAAGAGGGCGGAGAAGTCATAGCACTTTTTAAACCGCAATACGAAATTAGAAACGCGCGCGTTTTGCATCATGGCGTTGTAAAAGATAGTGGCGTGGGCGAAAGAGCTCTTGCGGATTTTATTGAGTGGCTCGGTACGCATAATTGGAAAATTTTAGGGCAGACGACATCTCCAATTCGCGGAATGAAAGGAAATATAGAATTTTTGCTTCACGCAAAATATAAAAATATAAATTAAGATTAGGTCTGCTAATTAAAGATTTTCTGTTGGTAAAACTCAATAATTTCGAGTAAGACGAGATGAAAATTTTGAGGCATATAGAGTTTTCATAAAGTCGTAGCCGAAATTATTGAGTTTTAATAGGAAACATCTTTAATTAGCAGACCTCTGAAGAAGTAAGAAAAAATGACCATTTTACTTTTTATTATCGCGCTGTCGCTTTTAATCCTCGTTCATGAATGGGGGCATTTTTATGCCGCGCGGAAATTTGGAGTTCGCGTTGAAGAGTTCGGCTTTGGATTTCCACCGAAAATTATTTCAACCGTAAAAAACGGCACAAAGTTTGTTTTTAATCTTTTTCCGATTGGTGGATATGTAAAAATCTACGGCGAGGGAGGAGAAGGTACCGAAGAAAAAGAAAGTTTTGCCTCACGACCTATATGGCAGAGGGTGGTTATTGTGAGTGCTGGGGTAATAATGAATCTCGTGTTGGCGTGGGTATTTTTTTCTATGGCGCATGTGCTTGGCATTACATCTGCGGTAGACGGTGCGGACAGCGCGAATGCTTCCATTACCGTTATTGAAGTTGAAAAAGGATCGCCTGCGGAGAGTGCAGGAATAAAATTTGGCGATAGTATTCAGAAACTTAAAATTCAAAATACCGAGTTTACAATCGTTAAAATTGAAGAACTGCAAAAAATCGCACGGGAAAACGCAGGTTCAGAGATAGCGCTTATTCTTGGCAGAAATGGCGATACGCGAACCGTGCAACTTATGCCACGAAAAGATCCTCCTCGTGGATCAGGTCCATTGGGTATTGCGCTTGAATATATAGCGCTTAAAAAAACGCCTTTTTATCTAGCTCCATGGGAAGGGCTGAAAAGTACATACTACGCAACGCGTGCCACGATTGAAGGACTCGCGTTTACAATAAAAAATCTTGTTTTTGAAGGACGCGTGCCCAAAGAGGTCTCTGGACCTGTTGGTATTTTTGTTCTTGCACGCGACATCACGGAACTTGGAAAATCATACATTTTTCAGTTTATCGCAATTCTTTCTATTAATCTCGCCGTATTAAATTTTTTGCCAATTCCGGCGCTTGACGGCGGACGAGTGCTTTTTATGATTATTGAAAAAATTCGCCGTCGTGCGATTTCCCCGACGCGCGAGAGCATAATTCATGCTGTTGGATTTGTTGTTCTGATTCTTCTTATGATTTTAGTTACTGTTCGGGATGTACGGAATTTATTTTAGAGCTCTTTTCTGTTGTTTTAATTCACATGAATTGAAATTGCGATGAAGCGTACAGAACCCCTTAAAGAAGGGGGTTTTTTGTATTAGCCCTATCTATTCGTGTATAACCTGTGAATAAGTTATTGACAGAAAATTAAAAAAGCTTGATTTTATTGTAATTTTTGATTGCATACAAAAAGGTGCTTTTATCATTGAATTATTAGGGCCTGGTGGTGTAGAATGGTTCTATAATACTTAAAAGTGGTGAATTGTGGACAGTTCTGGGGATAACCCTCTACGATTGTGGATAAAACGCACATCACCGCTTAAATACAATAAATGTTTATTGGGGAATACCAACATGCCGTTGATCCAAAGGGAAGGGTGGCAATTCCCGCTAAATTTCGTCGTGGATTGGAGGGAGGGATAGTAGTAACGCGTGGACTTGATGCTTGTCTTTTTGTCTATCCAAAAGATAAGTGGATAAAGCAGGCAGAAAAAATTTTAAGTTTACCGCCATGGCAAGCAAATTCAAGAGCGTTTCACCGTCTGATGATTGGAGGAGCGATGGATGTTGAATGCGATGCTCAGGGGAGAATCCTTTTAGGAGATCATTTGCGGTCGTACGCGAGTATTAAAGAAAAAGTCGTTATCGTCGGACTTTATGATCGAATTGAAATATGGGACGAAACACAATGGCATGAATATCGAGGAACCATGGAAAAAAACAGCGATGGTATTGCCGAAGGAATCGGACGGATTGCGTAATGTTCATATCCCCGTATTTCTAAAAGAAATTTTGGAATTTTTAAATCCAAAGCCGGGATGTGCGTTTATTGACGCAACTGCAAATGGCGGGGGGCATCTTTTGGCAATTGCGGAGAGAATACGGCCAAATGGACAGATGCTCGCATTTGAAATTGATCCTGAAATTGCGAAATCATTGGTGAAAAAATTTGAAAATAACAGCGCCGTAATAATCGTTAATGAAAGTTTTGCAAATATGAATGCGATTGCCAAGGAAAAAAATTTTGGTTCTGCTGACGGAATTATTTTTGATCTTGGATTAAGCTCATTACAGCTTGAAGCGTCGGGGAGGGGTTTTTCTTTTTTGCGAGATGAGCCGTTGGATATGCGTTTTGATTCAAAGCGCGGGGAACTTAAAGCGAGCGATATTATAAATCATTCAACTAAAGAAGAGCTTGAACGGATTTTTAAGGATTATGGGCAGGAACGATTTGCACGAAAAATCGCAGAAACAATAGTTAGAGAACGGAAACGAAAATCTATCGTAAGAACGGGTGAACTCGTAGCGTGCATTCGAAACGCGATTCCAATTTTTGCACGACACGGAAAAATTCATTTTGCAACACGCGTATTTCAGGCGCTTCGCATCGCGGTCAATGATGAACTTGAAACGATTCAAAAGGGAATTACGGAAGCGATTATGCAATTAAAAAAAGGAGGGAGGGTTGCGGTCATTTCGTTTCACTCTTTAGAGGATGGAATTGTCAAAAGGATTTTCCGGCAAGAAGAAAAAAACGGTGTCATTGTTCAGTGTATGAAAAAGCCTCTTGTGCCCACGCAAGAAGAGATACGCAAAAATTCGCGTGCGCGTTCCGGTAAACTACGCGTTGCGCAAAAAATTATATGATCGCTCTTATTAAAACAATTCAGACAATCGGGCAGGTAACGGTATTTTTTCAAAATACAATTTTTGCCGAGTCCGTGTTTTCGCCCGCATACGAAGGTGTCCCGTCTGTTGTATTTGGGACCCTCCGTCGTGGAGTTTTAATTTTGGTAGCCGTCTTTGCATTTGTATCAATGCTAACGGCAGTGTTTTTTATTCACTCTATTGTTGTAAATGAATACGCATTGAGTCGTGTCTCTGCAAATATTCGCGCCGAAGAAAACCTTTTAAGCACCGTTCTTGTACGGCACGCGGAGTCAGCTTCTTCTGAAATAATTCTTCGCGCGATTGAAGCCAGTCCAGAGGCGAATCTTGTGAGCATTGAAGCAATAAAATATATTCGATCTGACGCCATTCTTCAGGCAAATGCCTTGCTACAAGTGCGATAAGCAAAAGATTTTATGACTCGCATGAAAAAATCGGTTCGTGTATCGCACGCCATCAGTGAATGGCGTTTTATCGTGATTAAGGGAATTTTTATTCTTTTTGGGGCGGTGATTATAAGCCGTTTATTTTCTTTACAAATCACAAAACACAAAGAATATGTTGAGGTTGCTCAACGGCAACAAGGGGTTTCTGTAACCCTTTTGTCAAAACGCGGAACGATATTTTTTCAGGATAAAAATGGGAATCATGCTATCGCGGCGATTAACAAAGAATGGCCCCTTATTGCCATTTCACCTCAAAAAATAAAAAATCCAGAGAGGGTGCGCGAGCTTTTAACGGCAGAGCTTGGAATACAAAAAGATGTTATTGAGCGTCTTATTTTAAAACAAAACGATCCTTTTGAGATTGTCGCCCGTAAGGTTGATGAAAAAAAAGCAGACCGAATCATGGGGGCTGTTGAGAAAGAAAAAATTGAGGGGATTATCGTTTCTCAAGAATTTCGCCGATATTATCCGGGTGGAAATCTTGGAAGTGCGATTTTGGGATTTGTGAATTTTGAAAATGATCGTGAGCGTGGACAATATGGCATTGAACGCCAGTATAATAAAGAGCTTTCCGGAGAAGGAAGTATTTTTCCGCAAACGGAAAAAAGCATTGTTGACGGACTTATTCTTTTGGGTAAAAAAATCGTCAAACCACGCGAGTACGGAGATTCGCTTGTACTTACCATTGACCACAATGTCCAATACAACGCCGAAAAAGAATTAAAGAAGGTTGTTGAAAAATGGAAAGCGGCATCAGGATCGTTTCTTGTACTTGATCCAATGACGGGAAAAATTCTTGCGATGGGGGCGTTTCCCTCATTTGACCTGAACGCATATTCAAAAGAAAAAGATCTTTCGGTGTTTAAAAATCCAATCATTGATTCGCAATTTGAATTGGGGTCAATCATGAAGCCGCTTACTATGGCATCGGGCGTTGAAGACGGTGTTGTCGGACCGCATACTACATATACAGACACAGGAGAAGTCGCAATCGGGAGTTTTCGTATAAAAAATTACGATTTGCGGGCGCATGGTGTTCAAACGATGACGCAAGTTCTTGAAAAATCATTAAATACCGGAGCGATATTTGTTCAAAGACTTGTCGGCAAGAATCGTTTTTTTGAATACATTCAAAAATTTGGTTTTGGCGAAAAGACGGGCATCGTTTTTCCTAATGAAGCGCGGGGAAATATTTCAAACCTTTTAGACAAGCGCGATAGCGATTACGCAACAGCCTCATTTGGACAGGGTATTTCTATGACCCCCTTACAGATTGCTATAGTAGTTTCTGCGATTGCGAATGGAGGAAATCTGGTAGAGCCATATCTTGTTGAGAAAATTTTTGATGATTCTGGAAATGAAATTATCACTCAACCGAAGGTATTGCGGCGGGTAATTTCAAAAGAAACTTCGGAAATTGTAAGTCGTATGCTTGTGTCAGTGGTTGAAAATGGCTTTGAAAATCATGCTGGCGTTTCTGGGTATTTTGTCGCGGGCAAAACAGGTACTGCGCAGGTGCCGTACAAAGATCGGAGAGGATACGATCCCGATCGGGCGATTCATTCGTTTATAGGATACGCGCCGGCGTTTAAGCCGAAATTTCTTGTTTTTTTGCAATTAAATGAACCGCAGGGCATTCGATTTGCATCTTCAAGTTTAACGCCGACATTTCACGCGATTGCGAAATATATGTTAAACTATTATGAGGTTCCTGTTGATATAATTGATAAAAATAGCAAGGTTTTTCAATAATTTTTGAATATAAGAATGGATTTATCCGATGCACAACAAAATTAATAAAATTATGAGAATTGTATTTTGCGCAAGAAGTCTACAAAGAGTAGTGGTGAGGCTGTGACCCTTGTTATGTGTGGGATGAAAAAAATTCTCCAAAAAATTCTTTTTATATTTGCGACGCAAACACTTCGGCGCTATACGCCGATAATTATTGGTATTACAGGGAGCGTTGGCAAAACATCAACGAAAGACGCGGTGTATACGGTGCTTCGTTGGAAATTTTTAGCACGGAAAAGTGAAGGGAATTTTAATAATGAAATTGGGGTTCCTTTGACAGTACTTGGACTTTCGCATTACGGAAAAAATATTTTTTATTGGGTAGTTGGATTTTTTCGCGCGTTTTTTCGGCTCATTATTCGTGATCGTGCGTATCCGGAAATTTTAATTCTTGAAATGGGAGCCGATCGCCCTGGCGATATTGGGTATTTAACAAGTCTTGCTCCGCCTGTCGTCGGAATTATCACTGCGATTGGGAAGATCCCTGTGCATGTTGAATCTTTTTCGGGTCCCGAAGAAATAGTAAAAGAAAAAAGTAAACTTATTTTAGCGCTTCCGTCTGATGGGCTTGCGATTATAAATGCCGATGATAACGCGCTCGCAGAGATTCGTAAAAACTTTCTGTCAATGGCGGATCGGCCTCTGGCAGAAAAAGTAAAAGTCGTTACATTTGGCTTTGATGAAGGCGCAACCGCGAGGATTACAGCGGTTGAATTTTCCACTGAATATTCACAAGGCCTTCATTCTGAAATTCCCGACGGGAGCATTATTACCATTCAGAACGAAGGGATTAAAACACGCATAAAACTTTATGGAACCTTCGGAAAACCGTCTGCATATGCGGTTGCATCTGCGTTTCTTGTCGGACTTCAATTCAAGCTTACCGCCAATGAAATTGGGCGCGCTCTTGAGCATTATTCGGCTCCTTCGGGCAGAATGAAGCTTATCGGAGGGATCAAGGGCTCGTTGATTTTGGATGATACATACAATTCTTCGCCCGTCGCTCTTCATGAAGCGCTCGTCACGCTTCATGAGCTTCCGGCAAAGCGAAAAATCGCCGTTCTTGGAGACATGCTGGAATTAGGAAAATTTTCTGAAGAAGCGCATCGCGTGGCGGGAAACGAAGTTGCGAAAATTGCCGATATGCTTATAACCGTCGGTTCACACGCGCGGTTTATTGCTGACGAAGCGCTTTCTGGAGGAATTAAAAACGCAAAAGTTTTACCGCGCGAAGTCGTACACACATTTAGAACTTCGGATGAAGCGGGTAAATTTCTTGATCCTATTATTCGCGAAGGGGATTTGATTCTTGTGAAGGGATCGCAGGGGATTCGCATGGAGCGAGTCGTTGAAGAAATTATGGCAGAGCCTGAAAAAGCCACGGAATTATTAGTACGGCAAAGTGCGTATTGGAAAAACAAAAAAAGTTGCTAGCAGAATTATTAAGAGTGCGCTTTATTATTTAGAATTAAAAATTTGATAAAACGGTTTGATCTGGTGTATGCTATAAACCATCAGAATATTGTTATGCGGAGTCGCGTATGAATAATAATTTTGATGATGCCATTTGAGTGTATGTATATATGAAATGGCATCTCTGTTTATGGCGTGGATTATGTATGCTGGAGAAATTGGACGACGGGTTTCGTTGCGGTAATTGTAAGCGTTGGATTTTGCCTTTACACTGGCAATCCGCCAATTTAGAATAGGCTATAATCGCTTGCTCTTTTTTTGGCCCCATCGTCTAGCCTGGTTAGGACACGGCGTTCTCAACGCTGTAACACCGGTTCGAATCCGGTTGGGGCTGCTAAAATCTTTACGCAACAATAGCTTTTCGTGATGATGATTATTGTGTAATATATAAGAGGCATTAAAAATTTTATGGATAATCACTCAATCAGTCAGCAAACCGCGACTACGGAACACAATCATCGCGGAATTAACTGGGCGTATCAATTTCAGCAATACGGAGTTGCGTGCGCAATTGCCGTGCCTATTTTCGCACTTCTTTCAATTTACCTCTATAATCGGCGGGGGTTTTATGATTTGTACATTATGAACAAGGTCTTTGCCGGAGAAGCAGCGGTGCTTTTGGGAATCGTTCTTCTTATTGGCCCGTTAAGTCGTTTTTTTTCTTTTCCCGACCACTATATCCAATATAGGAAAGAGATTGGGATTGTTGCGTTTTTCTTTGCTCTCGCGCACGGCACTTCATCGTATTATTTTCTTCCAAATCGTTTTCCCGTAGATATTTTTTATGGCGCGCTCTGGTGGCCGTTTGTTTTTGGTCTGCTTGGAATTATTTTTCTTACCGGAATTTTTATTATTGGGAATGATTTCGTTATGCGCAAAATGGATCCTCGCGTTTGGTGGCCACTTCAGTATTGGGGCGTGAGGATTGTTTTTGCGCTCACCGCGCTTCATGTATTTGTTATGAAATGGAGCGGATGGATTTTATGGTATCAAAAAGGCGGGGCAAAAGAACTTGTGCATCCGGAATGGCCCGGAGCAGGAATTCTCGTTGGATGGTTTATAGCGTTTGTTATTTTGGTTCGCATTGCTGAATTAGGCGGACAAAAATTTGGCAAGGTGGTGTGGTATTTTAGCGTTATTGCTTTGCCAATTGTTTACATCATGACTTTTTGGTGGGGCGGACAACTCATTCGGTAAATCTTACGAGGCGAAACCTCGTAAACGCGAGAATTATGCGGTATAGCTTTTTGCTCATCTTCTTTTTTATTTTTTTTGCTTTTGACGCGTATGCGCGTACGCCTGTTTTAAATACGGATCCGTCTTTATATCTTGTTAGCGGTTTTTTTCATCTTGAAGGGATCGCCGATCCTGAGGCTCGGATTGAGTTGGAGTTTTCAAAAATAGGAGCGCGGTCTCTTCGTCGTTTTATCAACGCTGAAAAAGGCGGAAAGTGGATTTTTAACGAAAAATTAGCTCTTGCGGAGGGTGAGTGGATGGTGCGTGCTCGTGCGCGCGAGAGTGATGGTGGAAATTCGGAATGGTCGGATACAGCGATTTTTCAGTCTATTGTGCACGCGAGAGGGATGAGTTTTCTTTTTTGGGTAAGTATTGGTGGGGGCGCCTTCGTTTTATTTTTTGTATTAAAATTGGCGCGCTATTTTAGGAAAAGCGCGCCATCTAAAGAAATTAACGAAAAAGAGGCGTTAGATTCTGTGTTCGCACAAAACACAATAATTCCGCCTACCTCATTTAGTGTTACTGCGCAAAATAACGATGTGATAAAACGGACTTTAACAATAAAAAAAATTGATGATTCGTTTTCTTCAGAAACCACGCGAATTCAAAAAGCGGCCGATTTTGAACAGCGACCATTTATACGACGGTTTTATGCATCAGCGCCGAAAACAAACGATGTTGAAGAAAAAAAGTGAAATGCGTTATACTATAGATACAACAAATGAAAGAATACATACAAAAATTAGAAAATGTCTCTACACGCGTTACTGAGTGGATCGGAACCACAGGCTCTCTTGTCGTGCATACGATTTTTTTTATCATTGCTTTGGCGCTTCCTTTTTTTGGTCTTTCCGTGGATAATGTTTTGCTTATTCTTACGACCATCGTTTCGCTTGAAGCGATTTATCTTTCCATTTTTATTCAGATGACGGTCAATCGCCATGCGGAAAGCTTGGAGGAAGTTCAGGAAGATGTGCAGGAAATCTCCGAAGATGTTGAAGAGATATCAAAAGATGTTGAAGAGATTTCCATTGATGTTGATGAAATATCCGAAGATGTTGATAAGATTAATGAAGAAGAACAAAAAGATAACATTGACGATGAGCGCACGAAAGTTACGCTTGAAAAAATTGAAGGAGGTCTTCAAAAGCTTTTATTGGACATTGAAACGCTCAAACAACAAAAACACGATTTAGATGTTCTCAAACAAAACAATCAATCGGATCACTAAATGGACTTGATTTTTTAATGGGTATCGGCGTAGTGTAGTGTATTGTATGCTGTTATTTTGTTTGTCGGGCTGTTCGTTAAAATTATAAAGGAGGTTTTATATGCCTGTAGCGTCGGAAGAGTTTGTGCTTTCTCAGCTTTTATGGATGGTGAATAAGGAAGGGGTCGTTTCAAAAGAACGAGGATTTTTACCAAAAAAAGATCCGCAAAAACTTTTTTGTTATCCGAGGGAACACGGGGAACTGTATCGGAGATATGATGAAGTAACCCAAAATATTCCGACAATGTTGTATGCGGGGACGCTTCGCGCGCATCTGGAAAAATTACCCCCCTTGCCTATTGAGGATATTGGATTTTTAGAGAACGCACGGGATGCAAAGCTCGCATTTCGGTATCTTTCATTTCTTGTAAGCGCGTACGCATGGGCTGATTGCGTTAGAGATATTGACGCTCCTCACGCAAAAACCATTCCCGCGAATCTTGCCGTTCCGTTTTCTGCGCTTGCAAAAAAATTGTGCGTTCAGCCGATTCTCGCATATTGGTCGTACGCGCTTTCAAATTTTGCTGTTATTGATAAAGAAAAACCGATTGAGTTTTCAAATCTTCGCCTTCTCCAGCACTTCACCGTTCCACCGTACGATCATGACGAATCAGGATTTATTCTTCCTCATGTAGAAATAGAAGCGGAGGCGGGATTGGGGCTTTGCGCAATCGTTACGGCAAAGAATGCAGTGTTCCATAGAGATATTTCTATGTTTGTCAGCGCGCTTTCTGAAATAAGCGCGTCTTTGCGAACAATGTCAGAAACATTTAGAACGATTCCATCTGTGTGTAGTCCAGATCACTATTATCTTCATGTTCGTCCATGGATTTTTTATTTCAAGGACATCACATACGAAGGCGTAGGACATTTTGATATTTTGAAAGGCGAGACGGGCGCCGAGTCCGCAGCAATTATGTCGTTTGATCGCGCGCTTGGTGTTTCGCATACAGAAACGGAATTAACGAAACATCTTGAACAATTAAAGATGTATAGAACACCAGAGCAGAGAGCGTGGCTTCGCGCGATTGAAGAATCGTCCTCAATCAGGGAATTTGCCATTCTGCATAAAGACGACGCGCGCGTTAAGGACGCATTTAATGACGCACACAGCGCTCTTGGCGAATTCAGACGCGAACATATTAATGCCGCGATTGTGTATATAAAGCACAAGGGGAGAGGGGATATCGCAACAGGCGGAACCCATTATGAACGATTCCTTGGAAAACTTATTGAAGAAACAAAAGCAAGTATGCTATAAAAATCAGGCAGAGCCACTACAATTGCATGTGTAGTGGCTTTTTTTAGTAAAAGTTTGACATATTTTTTGTCTTTGCTAGACTCTTTTAATCAGACTAAATTAGTCCGATTAATCTATGCGTTTTAGTAAGAAGACCGATTATGCGATTATTTTTATTGACGCTTTGAAACAGAGCTATTTTTCTGGCGGATTTGAATCTGTTGTTGATATTGCGAAGGCACATCGGATGTCAAAACTTTTTTTGGAAAAAATTGCGCAGGAGTTGCGCGAGGAAGGAGTTGTTCAGTCGCATAGGGGACGAGCGGGCGGATATCGCCTTGTAAAAAATCCAAGCGTGTTAACGCTGTTTGATGTGATTTCAATTTTTGAAAAAACAGATATACGGCAACGGATGAAGTCTTTGAATCCTGATATACGGTGTCCCGCGGCAAAACTTGTGCCTCAGAAAAAGCGCTGGACTGATATTGAAGAAAAAATAAAAAATATTTTTCAAGAAACAACATTTGTTTGATTTTGCACACCCTAATACTTTAAAGTATTAGGGTGTGCGGGTTGAGTTTATATAATAATGATAAAAAAAGAGATTTATTTGGATCACGCAGCAACTACATATACAGATGAACGTGTTACGGCAGAAATGGCGCCCTATTTTTCTGCTGAATTTGGTAATCCATCTTCGTTATACGCGCTTGGCAGGCGCGCTAAGGACGCCGTTGATAGCGCGCGAACGCGCATCGCAAAAATTCTCCACTGCAAGGCAGACGAAATAATTTTTACCGGTTCTGGCACAGAATCAGACAATCTCGCAATTTTAGGAACAGCGCGAGCGTATAAACAGCACGGCGCGCATATCATTGTTTCTGCCGTTGAACACCACGCAGTATTACATACCGCCGAAGCGTTAAAGAAAGAGGGCTTTGAACTGACGCTAATTCCGGTCGCTGAAGACGGCATCATAAATCCAGAAGATATTAAAAACGCGCTTCGCCTTGATACTATTTTGGTTTCTGTGATGTATGCGAATAATGAGATTGGCACCATTCAGCCTATTCACGAGATTGGACAAATCATTAAAGAGTTTCGTGAGAAAAAAATCAGAAATCAGAATTCAGAATTTAGAATTAATGAAAAAACTCCGTTTTTTCATACCGACGCGTGCCAAGCGGCGGGTGCTTTGAATATGGACGCGCATTATTTAAATGTTGATCTTTTAACTTTTAACGGATCAAAAATCTACGGACCAAAAGGCGTTGGAGCGTTGTATGTACGGCATGGCGTGCGTTTGGAACCGATTGTATACGGAGGAGGGCAAGAAAAAGGTCTTCGTTCTGGGACAGAAAACATCGCGCTTATCGTTGGACTCGCAAAAGCTTTAGAAATCGCGCACGAAGAGCGCGAAGCTGAAAATAAACGCCTTATAGAGCTTCGTAATTATTTTATTAGCGAAGTTGAAAGGCGTATTCCAAAAGCGATTCTCAATGGTCATCGGACGAATCGTTTGCCGAACAATATAAATATCACATTCTTAGATGTTGAAGGCGAGGCGGTGCTTTTATATTTGGATAATGAGGGCATTTCCGTTTCTACCGGTTCGGCGTGCACTTCCACGACACTTGATCCATCGCATGTTATTTTATCGCTGGGAGTTCCTTATGAATACGCGCACGGCTCTATTCGTTTTACGCTTGGACGGAAAACAACCAAAGATGATTTAGATTTTGTGCTTGGAGTTTTGCCGAAAATAATCCAACGGTTGCGGGATATTTCCCCGGTACGAATTGAGGTTGGACAAAAAGAAGTTTCGCATCCAGAAGCGTTTGCGGGGCAGGGGTCAAAAGTAAAGGTAGGAGGGAAAAGATATAAGTAAAATTACCAATTACCAATCACCAATCACTAATCACTAATTTCCAATTTCTAATGACAGAAGATACAAAAAAAATTGATGTTGTGAATCAGGCTACCGGCGAGAAATGGTATTATTCACCCATTGTGAAGGATCATTTTTTTAGTCCGCGAAATATCCTTCTTGAAGACCCAAAAGATGGCGCGTTTGACGCGGAGGGAATGGTCGGAAGTCCAGCGTGCGGAGATATGATGAATATGTGGCTTAAAATAGATGTAGCGACAGAACGCGTTATTGAAATGAAATGGCGAACATTCGGATGCGCGTCTGCTATCGCCGCCACCTCAATGTATTCCGTTATGATTACGGAAAACGGAGGATTAACAATTGACGAAGCGTTGAAAATAAAACCGCAGGACATTATGATGCGTTTGGGCGGTTTACCGAACCGTAAAATCCACTGTTCGGTTTTGGCAGATAAGGCGTTTCGCAAAGCGGCGAATGACTGGTTTAGAAAAAACGAGTTTTATGATAGAATTAAAATTGATGGAGCGCGCGTTGTTGACGAGCGGTTGAATATCACCGACAAAGACATTGAAGAAGCGGTACTGGAAGGAGCAATTGATCTTGAATCGGTGCAGAAGAAATTAAAAGTTGGTATTGGCGACCCTGGAGTTATTACGGATGTTGAGCAACTGATCCGCTTTTACAAAGATAAATATTACGGGTAAAAGAAAAGAGCCCGCACGACCATAGGTAGGTCGCGGGGCTCATGCAAATGAAATTTACACGCTTTATTTTTTCAAAAGACCCGAAAGGCTGTTTTCACCAGCATCCAAAGCGCAAAAAAAGCAAACCACACAACAAAGACCAAAACGGCTAGAGCTTTTGCGACTTCAAAAACATCATTTTCTGACAACTCAAGAAGAATGACCACCGCCGTTGTAATGAAAACGGTTAGAAATACCCCTAACACATTTTTTCGCATCTTTTTGCGAAATAGAAATTGTTCTTTCAGTGCCTCAAGCTTTTCTGGTGATGGTTTCACGGTTTTCGCTCCTTTTGCTTGTTCACTCTTTTTTAGTCACCGCAAAATAAAAAACGACACATGCAAAAATTATAATTGCTAAAACAACGAGAACGGTAGCAAGCCACATAGAGCCCTCCTTTGTTTGTTGCTCCCACCTATCGTGTTTGGCTTTTGTTAGTCTGTGCGCCAGATCGTGACGCGCAAAAAAAGGATAACCATAGCCGCGACCAAGCATAAAAAAATAATATGCGTAAAAATGAAAACGCCGTTGAGCGTAATGAACGAAGCTATGAATTGTGCCATCTTTGTGAACATGATCGTCGTCCTTTCCTTTCAATTTTAATTATTAAAGTTCAGTAAGATAATTTTAGCACATAAACTATGAATAGTCAAGCAAATTCATCATCTAATCCAATTGGGGCTTTGAATGATGAGAAAAACAAATTAAAAATAGCCAAGATTACGGTTGATCGAAACCTTTGTATTGGAGCGGCGTCGTGCGTTGCTGTTGCGCCAGGCGTGTTTGAGCTGGATAATGAAAATAAAGCGGTTATTTTGAAGGCAGACGGTACCGCAGACTCTGGTCCGGTTGAGTATGGCGTGCTACGGGATAAGGCCGATATGGATATGATTTTATTGGCGGCACAGTCGTGTCCTACGCGCGCGATTATTTTATATGACGAAGAAGGAAATCAAATATATCCATAAACTAATTATGAATTACGAATTCTGAACGCTGAAAGATTCAGCATTCGTAATTTAGAATTCAGCATTGGCAATGAAAGAACAAAAACCATTACAATACAAAACTCTTGAGGGTTTATCGGAGAAGCAATTAAGCGAACACCACGATGTTCTGTATGTTGGGTATGTGAAAAAATGGAACGAAATTCAGGAAAAATTAAAAACCGTTGATCGTGCTTTGGCAAACGGGACATACAGCGAGTTTGGGGAGCTCAAACGGGAGGAAACATTCGCAATGAACGGAATCAAGCTTCATGAAGGGTATTTTGACAATATGATTCCCGCTACACAGCAGGAGATACCCGCGCCATCAGGAAAAGTAAAAGAGCTTGTGGAGCGCGATTTTGGATCATATGAAAAATGGGAGGAGGATTTTAAGGCACTCGGCGTTGCCGCGCGAGGGTGGGTGATACTTGCGTATGACCTTGATGAAAAACGCCTTTGCAATTATCTGTGTGATTCGCATAATCAGGGGGGTGTATGGAACTCCGTCGCGCTCCTTATAATGGATGTGTATGAACACGCGTATTTTTTGGACTACGCGACCGCGCGAAAGGCGTATATTGAGGCGTTTTTCAAAAACATCAACTGGATGCATGTTGACGCTCTTATCAGTAAACATAAACTGAATTAATTATGCCGACAATCGCACGCAATGAAAAAAACTTAATACGGACAGAGATTGAAAAAGTTTTGCAAAAAGTTCGTCCGATGCTCGCGTTGCACAAAGGCAATGTTGAGTTTGTTGATTTCAAAGATGGCGTTGTGTATGTTAAACTTTTGGGAACTTGCAACGGATGCGCTCTTTCGCAATTAACGCTGAAAGCGGGAATTGAAGAACTGCTTAAAGATTCAATTCATGGCATAAAAAGCGTTGAAGCCGTCAATCAGGGCGCGGTTACTCACGGACCACCGATACAATAATTTAATTAAAGAACAGTAGGGACTCTTCGTATTGTTGAGTTGCCAAAGTTTGTGGATGGAGTATTGTTCTGCACGCTCATTAAAATGTTGTAAAAGTCCTTAAAAAAAGAAGGGGAGCATGAGACGGTACGGATTTTTGAGTATTGGAATTTTTGCATGGATGATTCTGCCTTTTAATTGTAAGTTTTCGGCGGAAGATAGATGGTTTCATCAAGCGACCGGTCACTCCGATGTGTATTTATTGAACGGTGATGGATATGCGTGCAAAATTTTTATCCCACTAAAATACGCCGATAAAATGAATGTTAAAGCGCTGGATTTTCAATTTGAAAATGGCGTTTTGCAACAGGAAATAAAATTTAAAAAAAACGGCAGTATTATTGAGCATCGCTTTATTCTTCATCCGCCAGAGAAAGCGCATATGCCGATTAAAAAGGAAAAAACGAAAGAAGGATATGATGTTTTTGCCGAAAAATGCCTTCAACATGCCCACGCGCTTCCACAAGAAATCAAAGACCTTTTGAAAAGAAAATATCCACGCGTAGAGCAAGTAGAGCAAGTAGAATAAGCGGAGTAAATCGCCATACTGTGGCGGTTTTTTGTTGATTTGACAAAAAGTCGGTCTGTTTGCTATACTATTTAATACTTGCGTAAATACTTAATCATTGATATGCTTACAAAAGAACAAATAAAAAAAATAAAAATCGATACAGCAGAACAGAACGATGAATATGCGCTTGTCTTTGAAGCGCTTGGCGAACATGGGCGATTTCGTATTTTCAGGCTTTTGATGGACCACCAAGAGCTGTGCGTTACGGATGTCGCGGAAATTTTTGGGATTACGGTATCAGCGGCATCTCAGCAGTTAAAAATTCTTGAACGAGTTGGGCTTGTGGAAAGGATGCGAATGGGTCAAATGGTTTGCTATGAGATTAAAAATAGCATGATCGCGCGGCACATAAAAAAATTATTAAAAGACAATTAAATAAAATTATTATGAAAAAAACAATCATATATACAACTTCTTCGTGCGTGTATTGTAAAATGACAAAAGCGTTTTTTAAAGAACATAATGTTGTGTATGAAGAAAAAGATGTCTCGCAAAATGCGGCGGCGAGGGACGAAATGATGAGCAAATCTAATCAGATGGCGGTGCCCGTCATTGAAATTGATGGCGAGCTTGTTATTGGTTTTGACAAACCGCGACTTTCTCAATTACTTAACATCAAATAATAATAACACGACCATGCTAAACGATATTACCTATAAGGTGGGGGGCGTAGTGCCGGAAAATGGTTTTTATGCCTGCGTTCCCTGCGGGAATAAAAAATATCTCAAGGCGGGGATGCGCTTCAGTAGCTGTTTGATGTGTTTTGGCAAGGAGAGAAAATTATTTCGAAAGGGGATTGAGCTTTGGGTGAGAGTTTTTGAAATAAAAAGTAAAAAAACAGTTATACATAGACTAGACGCGAAGAAAAATTTAAAGCATCTATAAAATTATGAGCAACAAAATAATCATTGGAGGTATTGTACTCGGCGCGGTTAGCCTTTTGATATTTGGAGGGCGTTATAGCGCAAATGATTCCGTATCTCGAAGTGCATCCGTTCATAATGGCGTTGCGCGTGGTACCGCTTCGCAAAATAATCTTGCGTCGGATTTTACACTGCAGAAGTTAGGTGGCGGCACGATAACGCTCTCGGAGTTTAGAGGCAAGAAGGCCGTCGTCGTTGATTTTTGGGCTTCATGGTGCCCGAATTGCCGCCGTGATATGCCAAAAATGAATGCGATGTATCCGAAATATCAAGACAAGGTAGAAATTATTGGCGTTAATCTTCAAGAGAGCGAATCAACCGTGCAGGACTTTATTGCCTCGCGTGGCATTTCGTTTCCTATCGCGCTTGATCCTTCGGGACATGTATCGCGAGCATACGGTATTCAATATACAAATACTCATTTTCTGATAAATAAAGAAGGCGATCTTGTCCGCCAAATTCCCGGAGATATTCGGGAATCAGACATAATCTCGCTTATAGAACAAAACCAATGATTTTTTCAAAAGCAACCGCCATCGGCGCTATCATTCTCGCTATTCTCGCCGGATTTTTTGTTTGGCAGAGATTCTTTCGTAATGAGTTTAATTTGCCACGCGGAGGAGAAACCAAAAAAGAAATCGTTGTCATTCAAAATGGAGAGGTTATCGGAACAAAACCCTTAATTGATGAAGTCGCGCGTCCGTCTGTGGCGCGAAAACAAATAAAACCGGAGAAAGAAATTAAAGGCGAATTTCAGGAAACAAAGACGATTATGATTACCGACGGCGTAAAACACAGCGTCCCATTTGACGAGATTCTTGGTGGTGGCCCGCCAAAGGACGGCATCCCATCCATTGATAAGCCGAAATTCATTTCAATCGCTGAAGCAAATAAATTTTTAGAAGATAATGAACCCGGTATTGCTTTGGATATAGACGGTGTACAGCGATTTTACGCTTTTCAAATTTTGGTATGGCATGAAATTGTAAATGATACTATCGGTGGCAAACGAATTCTTGTTACCTATTGCCCGCTGTGCCTTTCTGGAATTGTATTTGATCCTGTTGTAGGGGGCGAACGAGTGGAGTTCGGTACTTCTGGAAAATTATGGAATTCAAATCTTGTGATGTATGACCGTAAAACAGATTCGTCGTGGTCGCAGATTTTGGGGGAGGCAATCGTGGGAAATATGACGGGTACGCGACTTGCGGTACTTTCATCTGATATGATGAGGTATAGAGATTTTAAAAAAACACATCCTCAAGGCTCCGTGCTTTCGCGTGATACGGGAGAAACGCGATTTTACGGCAAAGATCCGTATGGCGACTACTACACTACCCCGGGCACATATTTCCCTGTTGGTAAAACAGATGATCGTTTGGGAGATAAAGAGTTTATTCTTGGTATTGTGGTAAACGGAAAAGCGAAAGCGTATCTGCCTGAGGCGATTAAAAAAGCCGGAAAAATTGAAGATATTTTTGAAGGTAAAACGATCATGGTAGAATATGAGAAAGACATTGACGCGGTTCGCCTGTATGAGAAAAAAACGAATGGAACGCGCGAGCGAATAAATCCTTTTGGAGCATTCTGGTTTTCGTGGGTTGCGGCGCATCCAGAAACAGAATTATTAAAATAACAGGTCTAATAGATAGCGATATGAATATAATCGTTTACACAAAAACCGGATGTCCATGGGGAGAAGAGGTCGTGGGGCTTTTGAGAGAGCGGGGCGTTTCATTTGAAGAGCGAGATATGTTTAAAAATCCGGCATACAAAGAAGAGGCGCTTGAAAAGTCAGGTCAATGGAAATCGCCGACAGTAGATATTGACGGACATATTCTTTCCGATTCAGATGCCATGGAGGTTGGCGCGTATCTTGAGAGCATATTGAAAGAAACAAAGGTCGAAAATCAGGAATTAAGCGGTGAATTCAAAAAATTAATAAAATAATAATCAATAAAAACATGAACAATCAAAACGATCAACAAAAATTTGTTTGCAAGAGTTGCGGTTCAGAATCACAGGAAAAAGCAGGAACATGCTGTGGCGCAGAACGAGAAGAGAAGAAAGAAGATGGCGCATGCATGGCGTGCAGTTGCCCGTGTGAGGCGCACAAGGAACATACACATAAGTGAATACTGTTAAGGAATTTTATGAACGCAAAAACAGCTAGTTTTATTATCATTGTTACTGCTGTCTTGGTCAGCGTGTTTTTTGTGTTGCGCCGAGAATACCTATCTTCAACCGGAGATGCGACCACACCAACCAAACAAGAAGCCCAATCGGAAAAAGCACCAAATTTCAGTTTGCAAGATTACAATGGCAAAACGGTAAATCTTGCTGATTTTATCGGAAAACCGATAGTGCTTAACTCTTGGGCTGGGTGGTGTCCATTTTGCAGAAAAGAGTTGCCCGATTTTGTGACCGCTCAAAAAGAATTTGGCGACAAAGTCGTTATTGTCGCGATAAATAGGCAGGAGAGTTTAGCTACGGCAAAAGGGTATACCGATACGCAGGGCACGAGCAACGATTTGATTTTTCTTCTTGACCCAGACGATTCATTTTACAAATCCATCGGAGGTTTTTCAATGCCAGAAACGCTTTTTATAGACAAAAATGGCGCCATAATAATTCATAAAAGAGGACCGATGGATATAAATGAGATTCGTCAAAAAATTAAAGAAATTTTATGAAATTGATATTTGTCTATAACGCGGATAGCGATTTTATTTCTTCTCTTAAGGACATAACACATAAGGTTGTGTCGCCAAAAACATATCCGTGCAATTTATGTCGGATTACTTATCCATATATTGCGATGAACAAAGAGTGGAAGGATTTTATCGCATTGTTGCCGTATCAGGTCGTATTTTTGCATCGCGATGAGTTTGGTAAACAATATGTAAATCAAAAAAGCATGTCTTTGCCGGCTCTCTTTGTTGAAGACGCGTCGGACATTCGTTTGCTAATTTCCAATGAAGAAATAAACAAAGTAAAAAATATTTCGGAGCTAATAAAGATAACCAAACACTCTCTGCAAATACAAAGCAATAGCGTTATTTACCGTTGTAGCGAATGCGGACTGGGATACGGAGAAAAGGAAATTGCCGAAAAATGCCAAGCGTGGTGCAAAGAGCATAAAAGCTGCAACCTCGACCTTATTAAGTATGCAATCAAAGAAAATGGAAATTGATCATTCGCAAATACCTATATTAGAATATAATCATATCGCCGATGGTATTTATATTGGCACGAATCAGTGCTGTCAGACGCATTTTGACGATGAATTAAAAAAGCTTGGTATAACCGCGGATGTTTCACTGGAAAAAGAACGGCTTGACGCTCCATTTGGCGTTGACTTCTATATGTGGATTCCGGTAAAAAATCATACGCCACCAACTCCCGATCAGCTAGAGCTCGGAGTATCCACAATAGAAAAAATTATTTCAATGGGCAAGAAAGTTTATGTGCACTGTAAAAATGGCCACGGCAGAGCGCCCACGCTTGTAGCGGCACTTCTCATAAAACAAGGGAAGACGGCTGACGAAGCTATCGCGTTTATAAAATCAAAACGACCTTCTGTGCATCTTCAAGACGCGCAACGCACCGCGCTTGCTGATTTCTCCGTCAAAAATAGCGTGGGTGTTGCGGGAAATCGTTCAATATAACTATGGATATATCACTTATCATTTCCGCATTTATTGCCGGCGTCCTCACCTTTTTAGCGCCGTGCACGCTTCCGCTTGTGCCGGGGTATTTAGGATTTATCAGCGGAGCATCTCTTGAAGACCTTAAAGATCCAGAAAAGGCAAAAAAGGCTCGCTGGAAAATATTTCTAAACGGCCTTTTCTTTATGATTGGTTTTAGTTTGGTTTTTATTATCATGGGAACTCTTGTCGGGTTTGTTGGGGCAAAGTTTCTTGTTCTGTATAGACTGTGGCTTGGCAGAATTGGAGGGGTTTTCGTAATCATATTCGGGCTTTTTATGTTGAATGTGCTGAAAATCCCTTTTTTGATGCAAGAAAAACAAATGAAAGCTCCGGCGTTATTCAAACAGGGGAAACCGATCAATTCTCTTGTCCTCGGATCGGCTTTCGCCTTTGGATGGACGCCGTGCGTCGGTCCGATTCTTGGCTCAATTCTTCTGTTAGCGTCAACTTCAACCTCCGCATTACAAGGCGCGCTTATGCTTACTGTTTTTTCAGCGGGTCTTGCGGTGCCGTTTTTGCTTATTGCGATTGGGATTGGATCAGCGTCGCGTTATATTCAGAATATATCAAAATATCTTAATGCCATTTCTATTGTCGGCGGCGTTTTTCTTGTTTTCCTCGGCATACTTTTGGTTTCTGGAAATGTAGGCATTCTTATTTCTTATAGCTATCAAATTTTTCAATTTATAAATTACGATCATTTGCTTGATTATTTATAGAATCTGCCTCAAAAATCGTTTTTGTAGCGAACGGGCGGTTTTTTCTTTTGCTCATAGCGTTTTTTGCGTTGTCAATTCGTTGGAAACATGATACTTCTATGGACAAAGGCGATCTTTTACATTTCATATAAAAACAACAAAAGGAGGAAAATATGCGGTCATTACGCGCCACACAGTTGAGGCAAAAACTCGCATTGCGAAATGCTTTTGTCGTTCCTGGATGTCATGACGCTTTAAGTGCGCAGATTATTGAACGCGCGGGTTTTGGAGCGGTGCAGGTAAGCGGTTTCGGAATTGCGGGAAGTTTGCTCGGAGTTCCGGATGTTGGTCTTGTCGATATGAAAGATATTTTAGACCGCACATGGCAAATTGCTAGAGCGATTTCAATCCCCGTGATGGCGGACATTGATACTGGTGGCGGAAACGCGTTGAATGCCGCGGAAATTACAGAACGATTGATCGCGATGGATATCGCCGGCGTAAATATTGAAGATCAGGTTTTTCCAAAACGGTGCGGGCATATGGAAGGAAAGCAGGTAATTTCAGCCGATGAGATGGCGGGGAAAATTCGCGCGATGGTGGATGCTCGCGCGCGTTATTGCGCTGATATTGTCATCAACGCGCGGACGGATTCATTTTCTGTTCTTGGTCGCGATGAAGCAATCCGCCGGTGCACGCTGTATCTTTCTGCGGGAGCCGATATGGTTTTTATTGACGGCATCAAAACCCGCGCCGATATTGAATATGCGGTGCAAAATATTGACGGGCTTCTTTCGGTGAATCTTATGGACGGAGTTACGGGCGTAAAAACGGAGCTGGTGCCGATTCCAGAACTTGCAAAAATGAGAATTGCGCGGGTAAGTATTCCCGTTGCGTCAATTCTTGTTATGCATCGGGCGCTTTCTGCGTTTTTTCAGGCATTGCACGAATCCCCAACAGGACTTCTCATTGGAGAAAATGATCGACTTACGGCATTTTCAGAATATACGAATTTTGTTGGCCTTTCTGAATATCGTAAACGGGAAAAGCGATTTCTTCCAGAACAAATCATTGGAGAAAAATATGAATAACTCGTTTGCTGACAGGGATTCTAAGAGGAGGCGTGTATGGGAATGACGCTTGCGGAAAAAATTCTCGCGCGCGCATTAGGATGCGCGCGCGTACAACCTTGCGATATAGTTTCGCTTCCCGTTGATACGGCGTTGTCGCATGAAAATGCTGCGCTCGTTATCAATCAGTTTTATGAGATTTATAAAGGAACTGGTTTGGAAGCGAGGGTGTGGGATTCTGAAAAAATAGCTATTATTTTTGATCACAGGGTCCCTGCCGAAAGCGCAAAAACTGCGACAAATCAGAAAAAAGTTCGTGAGTTTGTAAAAGCGCAAGGCATTACAAAATTTCATGATATTCGCGGAGATATTGGTGGTATTTGTCATCAGGTTCTTGCGGAATCGGGTTATGCGCGTCCCGGATATATAGTGGTCGGCACCGATAGCCACACGACGACACATGGCGCGTTTGGCGCATTTGCGTGGGGCGTTGGAGCTACGGAAATGGCAAGTATTTGGGCGTTGGGTAAGGCTCTCAATGTTGAAGTTCCCGCAACCATCAAGATTGTGGTCAATGGCACATTTCAGGATTTTGTTTCTCCAAAAGATCTCATTCTATATATTATTAAAATGCTCACCGCGGAAGGCGCGAATTTTAAAGCGCTTGAATTTCACGGTGAAGCGATTCGCGCGATGCCGATGACAGGCAGGATGGTTCTCTGCAATATGGCAGTAGAAGCTGGGGCGACGGTTGGACTTGTTTCGTCGGACGAGGAAACATTTAGATATCTTCGCGAAACAGCAGGCGTATATGTTCCGTCGCCTCTTTTGGAGGCAGATATTGACGCGGCGTATGAGCGAGTTCTTGAAATTGATATTTCAGATCTTACATTTCAGGTCAGTGGCCCTCATTTTGTTGATGCCGTACAGAATATTGAATTAGTAGAAGGAAAGGCGATCCATCAAATTGTTATTGGTTCATGTACGAATGGACGGATTGAAGATATCGCGATTGTTGCGGAAATAATTGGCGGTAAAAAAATCGTGGACAGCGTTCGCGTGCTCGTTTTTCCTGCGTCATGGAAAATATATCGTGAAGCAATGGAAAAGGGGTATCTTTTGACGCTTGCAGAGGCGGGTGCCGTTATTATGAATCCGGGGTGTGGACCGTGCCTCGGCATACACCAAGGAGTACTTGGCGATGGGGAGGTGGTGCTCTCAACGACAAATAGAAATTTCAAAGGCAGAATGGGAAACGCAAACTCCGAAGTGTATTTATGTTCTCCTGCAGTCGCCGCAGCAAGCGCGCTTACCGGAGTTATCACAAATCCAAAACAAAAAAATACGCGGAGGAACGAATGATTGGAAAAGTAATAAAAAAAATTGGAAACGATATTTCAACTGATATTATTTATCCCGGCAGATTTATGGCAACGATATTGCCCACAGAAACTCCACGATTCGCGTTTGCCGATGACACGGTGTTTAACGAAATGCTGGTCAGTGGTTCAATCCCAAGCGAAAGCATTATTCTTGCGGGTAAAAATTTTGGGTGTGGATCATCGCGTGAGCAAGCGGTATCCGCCGTGCATGGTCATGGACTTGTGATTGTAGCAAAAGGAATTGCGCGGATATTTTTGCGAAACGCCATCAACATTGGACTTAAAGTCGTTGTGTGCCCAGATATTGAGGCGGAAGAAGGAGATGTTCTTGCCGTACAGGACAGCGTCGTTGTGAATGGGTCAACGAATAGAGATTATGGGACTGTGCCTCTTCCTGAAGCGCAAAAAGATATTATGGATGCGGGCGGACTCGTAAATTATACGCGCGCTTATCTGATGAACCAACAACAAAAGACAGAGAAGGGGTGGCAATGATGAATTCACAAAAAAAAAGAATTCCAAAACCATCGTATCTCATCGGGTGGCTTCCCGGAGATGGCATTGGGCCAGAGGTATGCAATGCTACGCGTGTCGTTCTTGACGCCGTTGGATTTAAAGCAGAGTACATTCATGGCGATATTGGTTGGGAATTTTGGAAAAGTGAAGGCAATGCTCTTCCGGAAAGGACAATAGATATTTTGAAATATTCTGATTCGGCGCTTTTTGGGGCAATCACTTCAAAACCAGCACAAGTTGCGGAGGAAGAACTTTTTCCTGATATTAAAGAAAGAGGATTTGTATATCGTTCGCCGATCGTGCACATGCGTCAGCTTTTTGATCTGTATGTATGTCTTCGTCCGTGCAAGTCGTATATTGGAAACAGCGCGAACTACAGAGAGGGTATTGATTTAACGGTTTTTCGTGAGAACACCGAAGATCTTTATGCGGGGGTTGAGTTTTCGTATGTGCCGAACGAACTTGCTAGAGTGCTGACAGAATTATCAAAAAACTTTGCGCCCTTTAAGAATCTTTCAGGAGACGAATATGCGATTTCTTGTAAGATAAACACAAAAAAGGGTTCGGAGCGGATTGTTCGCGCGGCGTTTGAGTATGCGCTGGCGCACAATCGAAAGAAGGTAACAGTTGTTCACAAGGCAAATGTTGTGCGCGCGACAGATGGGCTTTTTCTTGATTCTGCTCGAGTTGTGGCAAAAGAGTATCAGGGAATCGCTTTTGATGAGGCGAATGTTGACGCAATCTGTATGTGGCTTTTAAAAAATCCATTTAATTACGATGTGCTTGTAGCACCGAATCTTTATGGCGACATAATTTCTGATCTTTGCGCGCAGATGGTCGGAGGCTTGGGGTTTGGCTGTTCCGGAAATATCGGAGAAAATTTTGCGGTATTTGAACCAACGCATGGTTCAGCGCCAAAATACGCAGGAATGAATAAGGTAAATCCACTGGCAACAATTCTTGCGGCGAAAATGATGCTTGAATGGCTTGGAGAGATTGAGAAAGCGATGGCAATAGAAAACGCTGTTGCGCGTGTCATTCGTGAGGGACGCGTTCGTACCTACGATATGGGAGGAACCGCCACAACGATAGAAATGGCGTCCGCTGTTGTAGAAGCGTTTTTCTAGATTTGTCCTTTCACTTTATCTGAGGTTATCTGGTCTGTCTGATTTTTTTAGATAGGCAGTACAAATGAATAATTGCGTTTTGTTGTTTTAGTATTATAGCTCGGCGTCCATACGGACGCCGTTTTTTAATCCCCTAAAGACGCTATTGTTAGATTACGGCTGAAAATTGTCACGGCATTTTGAGAATCGCAAGTCGCCGTTTGTTTGCAACTGCTTTTAGATATTTTTTCAACCTTTCGGTTTTTTCATATTGCGTTACCATAAAATTTGTATATCAAAACTATTCAACCATTCGCGCGAATTAGAGATTAAGCGCGGTGAAGAATTAGAGGTTGGGCACAGGGAATGATCCGTACGCGCACTAATCGAAAAACGCAAAAGACCTGATGCGCAAACGCCCTATCTAAAAATCAAGATATGTGGTATGATGTTTTAACTATGAATACACAGAATACACCGTCAGGATTTTATAACCTTGGCATCGCGCCAAATATCCTTGCGATAATAGATAAACTCAATTTTAAGATGCCAACTCCTATTCAGGAAAAATCAATTCCTTCCGCGATAGAAGGAAAAGACCTTATTGGTATCGCGCAGACGGGCACGGGGAAAACACTTGCGTTTGGCATTCCTATGATTCAGTTGGCTCTTCGCGGAAAAAAGGGGCTTGTCGTTCTTCCAACGCGCGAGCTTGCGTTTCAAGTACATCATGCGTTGCAAAGAATTGGCACTCCTCTTCGCGTTAGAATGGCAGTCCTTATCGGCGGCGAACCGATTCGAAAACAGCTTTTTGAGCTTCATAAAAATCCCGATATTATTATAGGCACCCCCGGGCGCATCATTGATCACCTTGAGCAGAAAACCGTTTCGTTTAGCGGTCTTGGCGTTCTTGTACTTGATGAAGCGGATCGCATGCTTGATATGGGTTTTGCTCCGCAGTTAAAACGAATCCTTCAGTCGGTTCCGCGCGAACGACAGACAATGCTTTTTTCAGCAACGATGCCACAGGATATTGTTGCAATAGCACAAACGCATATGAAGCTTCCGATACGGGTAGAGATTGCTCGTTCGGGGACGATGGCGGAAAAAGTTACCCACGAGCTTTTTTTTGTGGAAAAGCATGACAAGCCTCAGTTGTTAGAAAAATTGCTTGGAGAATATAAGGGTTCTGTGCTGGTGTTTTTACGGACTAAGCACGGCGTGCGAAAAATTATGACGCGTGTTCGCGGGCGCGGATTTACTTCAGCGGAAATTCATTCTAATCGTTCGCTCGGTCAGCGGAGAGAGGCTCTTGAAGGATTTAGAAACGGAAAATATCGTGTTTTATTCGCCACTGATATTGCCGCGCGAGGTATTGATGTAAAAAATATTGAACTCGTGTTGAATTTTGATCTTCCTCAAAGTCCGGAAGATTATGTGCATCGTATCGGACGGACGGGCAGAGCGGGCGGAGCGGGACACGCGATTTCTTTCGCAACACCCGATCAAAAAAATGATGTAAGAGATATTGAACGGCTTATTCGCGCCACACTCCCGCTCTCAAAGCTTCCGGAGCTTCCCCGTGCAATTGGCGTAATCGCTCCAGTGTCCGCTTCACGACCGCAAGGGCAAGTATCACGATCGCAGAGTCAAGCCCCGCGATCTATTACTCCGGCATCTAGACCGCAGAGCCAATCTCACCGACCGAGCATTGGAAGAGGTCAGGGACACTCAAGACCGTTTCGTTCCAGTTCTGACAGACGGCAATCTTGGGGAAGATAATTTTTACGCGGTAGGTTTAATTTTTTACATCACAATGAATTGAAAAAAGAGTACAAATGCGGTACTCTTTTTTTGTAGTGTCGTGCTGAAAATTTGTGATATTGCGGGATCGTCTAATGGTAGGACATCGCCCTTTGAAGGCGAGTATCTTGGTTCGAATCCAAGTCCCGCAGCCAAGAAATAGAATTCGTTTTTTCGCCAAAATGCGGAGCGTCGCAAAGCGACGCGACGGGGGTTTCCGCCAGAA
>ERZ1292633.837-Hain-H41-02um-R1-837-length-34362-cov-9_pt1 | contig 34362 bp, 34 predicted proteins | sample MGYA00564406_ERZ1292633 | MGnify/ENA primary metagenome ERZ1292633 (study PRJEB36523, sample SAMEA6512639) | groundwater metagenome | collected 2019-01-08 | study: AquaDiva: Metagenomics assemblies of 32 groundwater samples
CGCCAGGCACCCCCTCTTCAAACAAAAGCCCTCCTCGTGAGGGCTTTTGCGTTTTGAAAAGCAAAAAAATAATTTGAATTTAATTGTGACTCGAATCGAATTAAAGCAACCGCTCAATATAACTTTTCACCCTAATTTCATTGTCTTAGTTATTGTTTATTTGTTATAATCCGCGTCAATTTAGAAGATGGGCTTTGGGCCCATTTTTCGTTTGTGGTGAGCGTATGGATTTGCAAGCGCTACTGGAAAATACTTTGCCTGGACTGGGCTACGAGTTTGTCGATCTAAGCCTCGGCAATCACGGGAAATACCTTCAGGTGTTTATCGATAAGCCGGGCGGCATTACGGTTGAGGATTGTGTGGCGGTCAGTAACCATTTGAGCCGTTTGCTTGCGGTCGATCTTGACTACGAATACGACAGACTCGAAGTGTCATCACCCGGATTGGATCGGCCGCTGAAAAAGGAAACGGATATTGAGCGTTTCCGTGGCGAAAAAGCGCAGTTGAAATTGCGCGTACCAGTCGATGGCCGACGAAATGTGGTTGGCCATTTGGGTGAGTTAAAAAACGGTATTTTGGAATTGGAAGTGGACGGCGCGATACAGGCATTCGAATGGTCGAATGTTGATAAGGCGCGACTGGTTCCCGCGATTTAATTTGGAGAGTGGTATGAGCCGAGAAATTATGCTGGTGGCTGACGCGTTAGCGCGCGAGAAAAATGTGGATCGTGAAATCGTATTTTCCGCGCTTGAGCTTGCCTTGGCCTCCGCTACGAAAAAACGCTTTCCTGAAGAAGTGGAAGTTCGGGTTGAAATTGATCGCGAAACCGGAGTGTATGAAAGTTTTCGACTCTGGGAAGTGGTGGAGGATAAGGATTATTTAGATGAGGGCCTGCAAATGCCTTTGTCGGAAGCGCAAAAAAAGAATGCGGATATACAAGTCGGTGAGTTTATTGAAGAACATTTAGAGCCAGTCGAATTTGGGCGCATCGGCGCGCAAACCGCGAAGCAAGTGATTCTACAGAAGATCCGCGAAGCTGAACGCGAGCAAATCCTGAGTGATTTCCTGATGCGTAAAGAGCATTTGGTTACAGGTGTGATCAAGCGCATGGAGCGCGGGAGTGCAATTATCGAGTCGGGGCGCATAGAAGCCATATTGCCACGCGATCAGATGATTCCGCGCGAAAATTTGCGTATCGGTGACCGCGTGCGCGCCTATTTGTTGAAAATTGATCGTCAAGCGCGTGGCCCGCAGTTGATTTTGTCCCGTGTTGCGCCCGAATTTGTAGTCAAATTATTTGAACTTGAAGTACCTGAAATCGAAGAGGGGCTGATTGAGATCAAGGCTGCTGCGCGTGATCCCGGCGCCCGCGCCAAGATTGCTGTGAAGTCGAATGACCCGCGTATTGACCCTCAGGGTACATGTATTGGCATGCGTGGCTCGCGTGTTCAGGCAGTCACCAGCGAATTAGGTGGCGAGCGCGTGGATATCGTGCTGTGGTCACCCGATGCGGCACAGTTCGTTATTAATGCACTCGCGCCGGCTGAGGTTTCCAGTATCGTCGTCGATGAAGAAAAGCACAGTATGGACGTAGTGGTGGATGAGGAGCAGCTCGCGCTTGCTATTGGCCGTACCGGTCAGAACGTGCGTTTGGCTTCTGAACTCTCCGGCTGGACGCTCAATATCATGACGCCAGACGAAGCCCAACAGAAGAACGTGGAAGAAGCGACGTCGATCAAAAGCGAATTCATGCAAAAACTGGATGTCGATGAGGAAGTTGCCGACGTGTTGGTGCAGGAGGGTTTCTCGACTATCGAAGAGATTGCCTATGTACCGCTGAGCGAGATGTTGGAGATGGAATCGTTCGATGAAGACACGATCAATGAATTGCGTGCCCGCGCGCGCAATGTTTTGCTGACCGCTGAAATCGCGAGCGAGGAGAAAGTCGAGCATGTTGCCGAAGACCTCGCGACGATGGAAGGCATGGATGCTGAAACAGTTCGCCAACTCGCTGAGCAGGGTGTGGATAGCGTCGAGGCGCTGGCCGATTTGGCAACGGATGACTTGGTCGAGATGACCGGTATGGAAGAAGAGCGCGCAAAGGCACTGATCATGACGGCGCGCGCACCGTGGTTCGCCGCCGAGCAAGCAAATAGTTAATTGATGCAGTATTGATGGAGGGCTTAAATGCCGCAAATGAATGTAGCGCAATTTGCCACTGAGCTAGGTGTGGCCGCCACGCTGCTATTGGAGCAGCTGAAGGCCGCTGGGGTGGAAAAAAGCGCTGCCAATGATTCGCTTTCGGAGCAGGATAAAACCCAGCTTCTGGATTACCTGCGCCGCGCACACGGCGTAAAGGAAAGTCGCAGCAAAATTACGCTCACTCGACGCGAAACCACTGAAATTCGCAAATCGGATTCGACCGGCAAGGCCCGGACAATTCAAGTTGAAGTTCGTAAGAAACGGGTGATTGTTAAGCGCGATACCGCACCTGTAGTCGAAGAGCCGGTGAAGGAAGTCAAGGTTGCCGAACCAGTGATCGACGCGAATCAGTTGGCAAAGCGCGAAGAAGAAGCGCGCAAACAAGCCGAATTGATGGAGCGTCAAAAGCAAGATGCGGAAGCGAAGAAAAAACGTGCCACCCGCTCCAAAAAAGCGGTAGCCGAAGTAACGCCAGTTGCCGAGCCTGAATTGGCGGAAAAAGTCGTAGCCATCACTGAGCCTAAAGCGGCCGAAGTAGTAACCCCACCTGCGGTTGCAGTGGAAGCGAAAACCGATGGCACCTTGCACGTCTCCAAACCAGTAGAGGGTGATGCCGCGCGCAAAAAAGGCGCGAAAAAAGCAGGCAAAGCCGCGCCCACCGCTTGGGTGGACCAAGGCTCTAAAAAACGCGCACTAAAAGTCCGTGGTGATACGGCAGGCGGCGCTTGGCGTGGTCGTGGTAAAGCGGCTAAGCATAAAACCGATGATGATGGACAACATACCTTCAGCGCACCTACTGAACCCGTTGTACGTGAAGTACTCGTCCCCGAAACCATCTCTGTGGGTGAGCTCGCGCACAAAATGGCGGTGAAGGCGGCAGAAGTGATCAAAACCCTGATGAAGATGGGGTCCATGGTCACGATTAACCAAGTGCTCGATCAAGAAACTGCGATGATTGTGATTGAAGAGATGGGGCATGTTGCAAAGCCAGCTGCGCTGGATAGCCCTGAGTCTTACCTGGATGCAGAGCATGCCAAGGAAGTGGAGCAACTACCCCGCGCACCAGTGGTCACGGTAATGGGCCACGTAGACCATGGTAAAACTTCGCTGCTCGACTATATTCGCCGCACCCGGGTTGCAACCGGTGAAGCGGGCGGCATTACCCAGCATATCGGTGCCTATCATGTTGAAACGCCGCGTGGCATGGTAACCTTCCTCGATACCCCTGGCCATGAAGCGTTTACTGCCATGCGTGCGCGTGGCGCCAAAGCGACGGATATCGTGATCTTGGTCGTTGCGGCTGATGACGGCGTGATGCCGCAGACGATTGAGGCGGTGCATCATGCCAAGGCCGGCAATGTGCCGGTCGTGGTCGCGGTGAATAAGATCGATAAGCCAGAGGCAAATGCTGAACGCGTGAAGCAAGAACTCTCCGCGCAAGGCGTGGTGCCTGAAGAGTGGGGTGGCGATACGATGTTCGTCGAAGTATCGGCCAAGACCGGACAGGGCATTGATAATCTAATAGAGCGCGTCTTGCTGCAAGCGGAAGTGCTGGCCTTGCATGCGCCGCGCGATTGCCCGGCAAAAGGTTTGGTAATTGAATCCCGCTTGGATAAAGGGCGTGGCCCGGTCGCGACGATCCTGATTCAATCCGGCACCTTGCGTCAAGGTGAGATTCTGCTCGCCGGCGCTGCATTTGGTCGGGTGCGTGCCATGCTGGACGAAAATGGCAAACCGGTGAAAGAAGCCGGGCCGTCGATTCCAGTTGAGATTCTTGGCTTGTCTGATGTGCCGCTTGCCGGCGAGGAAACTATGGTGCTGGTGGATGAGCGCAAAGCGCGCGAAATCGCCCTGTTCCGCCAAGGTAAATTCCGCGATGTGAAGCTAGCAAAACAACATGCCGCGAAACTCGAAAACATGTTTGAGCAAATGGGCGAGGTCCAGTCCCTGCCGCTTATTATCAAGGCGGATGTACAGGGTTCGCAGGAAGCCCTATCCCAATCGCTCGCCAAACTTTCTACGGAAGAAGTAAAAGTCAGCATCATTCATAGCGCGGTCGGTGGCGTGACAGAGTCGGATGTGAACTTAGCGCTCGCATCCAAAGCCGTCATCATCGGCTTCAATGTGCGCGCCGATGCGCAAGCACGTAAGCTGGCACAAAGCAGTGGCGTTGACATACGCTACTACAACATCATTTACGATGCGGTGGATGAGATCAAAGCAGCGATGTCGGGGATGCTGCCGCCAGAGAGAAAAGAGCAAGCACTCGGCTTGGTGGAAATCCGTCAAGTATTCCGCATTTCCAAAGTCGGCACCGTCGTCGGTTGTTATGTGCTTGAAGGTCAAATCAAACGCAGCTCACAAGTGCGAGTGATTCGTGCGGGCGTGGTGATTCACACCGGCGAGCTTGATTCGCTCAAGCGTTTCAAAGACGACGTGAAAGAAGTTAAATCTGGCTTTGAATGTGGTTTGTCGCTTAAGAACTTCAACGACCTGAATGAGGGCGACCAGCTAGAAGCCTTCGAGGTTGTGGAAATCGCGCGCAGCCTCTAAAAGCGAATTATGCCCAAGGACGCATCCCGTCCGCGTCGCGTCGCGGAGCAAATTCAACGCGAGTTGGCCGAGTTGATTCAACTTGAGGTCAAAGATCCGCGGGTGGGCATGGTTACGCTGACAGGTGTAGAAGTCAGCGCCGATTATGCTCACGCCAAAGTGTTCTTTTCCCTGCTGGGTGACCAGACGCGAGTGAATGAGGCGCTAAAAGGCCTCAATTCAGCTGCGGGTTTTTTGCGCTCACAAGTCGCCCACCGCATGAAACTGCGTGTGATGCCCATGCTGCACTTCATGCACGATATCTCGATCGAGCAAGGTGCGCGGCTCGATAAACTGATTGCCGATGCCGTCGCCGAAGACGCCCGGCATCCCTCCGACGACTGATTCCTCCAGGATTTCCTTGAACACGAAGCGAATCAAGCGCGACGTGAGCGGTGTACTGTTGCTCGATAAGCCAGTAGGCATCACCTCGAATGCCGCGTTGCAAATCGCGAAACGCTTGTATCGCGCTGCCAAGGCGGGGCATACCGGCACCCTCGATCCGATGGCAAGCGGCTTGCTGCCCTTGTGCTTGGGGGAAGCCACCAAGTTTGCTCAATATCCGACGGATGCGGATAAATCCTATGAGGCAGTGATTAAGCTCGGTGAAACCACGGATACCGGCGATGCCGATGGCCAGATGCTGTCTCAACGGCAAGTGGCCGTCAGCCGTGGCGATATCGAGCGTGTGGTGAGCCAATTTATTGGCCCAATCATGCAGACACCACCGATGTATTCTGCGCTCAAGCATCAGGGGCAAGCGCTGTACAAATATGCGCGCAAAGGCATTGAAATCGAGCGCGCGCCACGGGCTGTCACACTGCACCAAATCGAAATACTAATTTTTGATGTCGATACCTTAAGTATCCGGGTCGATTGCAGCAAAGGCACATATATACGCGTGTTGGCGGAAGATATAGGCGAACAGCTTGGTTGCGGCGCGCATCTGATCGGCTTACGCCGAACGCGGGTCGACGCATTTACCCTAGCTGAAGCAATCACATTGGATACACTAGAAGCATTACCCGAGGCGGAACGCGATAATCAATTACTGCCTCCAGACTGTTTAGTGGCTAGCCTGCCCGAGATTGCATTGGATCAGGATGCCGCCTACTACCTGCGCCAGGGCCAAGCGATTTGGTTGCCCAAGCTAGCACTTCATCAACGATTTAGAATATATGATGAAAAACATATATTTATTGGCGTTGGTGAGGTGGGTAATGAGGGTAAGTTGCAGCCTTTCCGCTTGGTCGTGCAGCGTTGATGATGATGCGTCATGCGCGAAAAAAGCTTGTGAAAATGCCGTGTTAGCGGGTAAAATGCGCGTTTTCCGTTGGAGCTAGACAGACATGGCTGTAACCACCGCAGACAAGGCAAAAATCGTGGGCGATTATCAGCTCGCGCAAGGCGATACCGGTTCGTCCGAAGTACAGGTCGCACTGATGACCGCACGTATCAACCATCTCACTGGCCATTTCAAGGACCACGTGAAAGATCATCACTCCCGTCGCGGGCTGCTGAGACTAGTGAGCAAGCGCCGCAAGCTGTTGGACTACTTGAAGCGCGGCAGTGCTGATCGCTACCGTACGCTGATCGAGCGACTCGGTCTGCGCAAATAATAAAAAGGCGCGATATATATCGCGCCTTTTTATTTCTCCTTATCGTTTGCTATTCAATGGCCCGCAGTGCGGGCTAAATCATTAGAGGAATCCAACTTGGCACACGTCAAAAAATCTTTTGCCTATGGCAAGCATCAAGTGACCCTGGAAACTGGTGAAATCGCGCGTCAAGCTAGTGGCGCGGTGATGGTAAATATGGACGATACCTGCGTCCTAGTCACTGTTGTTGGAAAAAAAGAAGCGAAACCCGGTCAGGATTTTTTCCCGCTCACGGTTGATTATCAAGAACGCACTTACGCGGTTGGTAAGATCCCGGGTGGATTCTTCCGGCGCGAAGGTCGTCCGTCCGAGAAAGAGACGCTGACTTCACGATTGATCGATCGTCCGCTGCGTCCCTTGTTCCCCGATAGTTTTTTAAACGAAGTGCAAATTGTCGCGACGGTCGTGTCGTGCAATCCGGAAGTTGATCCCGACATTCCTGCGTTGATCGGTGCTTCTGCTGCGCTGGCCATTTCCGGTATCCCGTTTAATGGCCCGATCGGTGCGGCGCGCGTAGCCTACATCGACAATCAATATGTGCTCAACCCGACCAAGACCGAGTTAGCATCCACGGACCTGAATCTGGTCGTTGCCGCTACTGCGCATGCCGTGTTAATGGTCGAATCCGAAGCGAAAGAATTGTCGGAAGAAGTCATGCTCGGCGCGGTGGTGTTCGGCCACGAGCAAATGCAAGTCGTCATCAACGTGATCAACGAGCTCGCAGAAGAAGCGGGCAATGCTCCTTGGGATTGGGCGCCGGCAGAGAAAGACCAAGCGCTTTCCGACCGTGTAGGCCAGCTCGCCGAAACGGCGCTGCAAGATGCTTATCGCATTACCCAGAAACAAGCGCGCACGGTTAAAGTCGATGAGATTCGTGATCGTGTGTTTGCGGAACTGATTACGCCTGACTTGGATTCTGATAAGCAGAACATGGTGAAATCCCTGTTTTTCGAATTTGAAGCGAAGACCGTGCGTAGCCGCATCCTGGCCGGTGAGCCACGGATTGACGGCCGCGACACGCGCACCGTCCGTCCGATCACTATTCGTACCGGCGTGTTGCCACGCACCCATGGTTCGGCGCTGTTTACGCGCGGTGAAACTCAAGCTTTGGTCGTGGCCACGCTAGGCACCGCACGCGATGCGCAAAAAATTGACGCCTTGGACGGCGATTTTTCCGACCCGTTTATGTTGCATTACAATATGCCTCCCTATGCGACTGGCGAGACTGGCCGCGTAGGTACGCCTAAACGTCGCGAAATCGGCCATGGCCGCCTCGCCAAGCGTGCGCTGCTTGCGGTTCTGCCAAGTGGCGACGACTTCAGCTACGCGATTCGACTGGTGTCCGAGATCACGGAATCCAACGGCTCCAGCTCCATGGCTTCAGTGTGCGGCGGTTGCCTCGCACTGATGGATGCCGGTGTACCGGTTAAAGCCCATACCGCTGGTATCGCCATGGGCCTGATCAAGGATGGCAACCGCTTCGCGGTGCTGACCGATATTCTGGGTGATGAAGATCACCTGGGTGATATGGATTTCAAAGTCGCGGGCACCGATAACGGCATCACGGCGTTGCAGATGGATATCAAAATCGAGGGCATTACCAAGGAAATCATGCAGGTCGCACTTTCCCAAGCGCGCGAAGGCCGCATGCACATCCTGGGCCACATGAAGCAGGCCGTGCCGCAAGTGCGCACTGAGCTTTCTGATTTCGCGCCGCGCATGATTCAAATCAAAATCAATCCGGAGAAAATCCGCGATGTGATCGGCAAAGGCGGCGCGGTGATTCGTGCGCTGACCGAAGAAACCGGTACCCAAATCGACATCGGCGAAGACGGCACTGTCACCATCGCCTGCCACAGCATGGAAGCCGGCAACGCTGCCAAGAAGCGCATTGAGGATCTGACGGCTGAAGTGGAAGTGGGCCGCACCTATGATGGCACGGTGCTCAAGCTACTCGACTTTGGCGCGATCGTGAGTGTGTTGCCGGGCCGTGATGGCTTGCTGCATATCTCCCAAATCGCCCATGAGCGCGTCAACACGGTTGGCGAGCATCTCAAGGAAGGCCAGAGCGTGCGGGTGAAAGTGCTGGAAGCCGACGAGAAAGGCCGCTTGCGCTTGTCGATGAAAGCGCTGCTCGAAGCGCCGGCACCGGTAGAGCAGAAGCCTGAGCAAGTTTAAGGCGTTTTGTGTAAAAGCAAAAAAGGCGGTCAATGACCGCCTTTTTTGTTAGGTGTGCCCTGGCTTACTTTAACGAGTCAAGAAAGCCTTGCCACCAACGCTTGCGGCTTTGCGACACGAGGGTTGGATTAAGCGCAGCGGGGGGAACCAGACTCATCACCCATCCAGGTAGCGGTGGGTTCTTGGAGGAGCCGCAGGACGAGCCAAGATGGTTCGGATCGTAAATCTTAATGAAGCTTGGATTTTCTAGATTATCCGCATAAACAATGCTGCAATAATCTTCTTGATGTTCCAGACGCAGTAATGTATCTAGATCTAGCATGAATTTTTTGACGTGTTCAGTATCCGCTGGCTGCGCTGGCGGTTCCGTACCAACCGCATATAAATACCAGCCAGCCCCCGCATCCACTTTGTCCCAGAATTGAGTGAGTTGATCCCAAGTCATGACGCCGTAGAGCATGCCATAGAAGGCACACTGGAATGGATCATCGAGCGTTTGGGGTGCGGTAGCGGCCATGTATTTGAAGAGAGAGCCGGCCTGGATTGCACCGGGGATGATTGCCGAGGGCTTACTTGGCGACTTGCCGTTCGCGCATTTCGTCCAGCGTCTTACAATCGATGCACAAGGTGGCCGTTGGGCGAGCTTCCAAGCGTTTTAAACCGATTTCCACACCACAGCTTTCGCAATAGCCATAGTCACCGGCTTCGATTTTGGCGATGGTTTCGTCGATTTTCTTGATTAGTTTACGTTCCCGGTCGCGATTCCGTAGTTCCAATGCCATGTCCGATTCCTGGCTGGCGCGATCATTGGGGTCGGCAAAAACCGTGGCCTCATCCTGCATGGTGTGAACAGTGCGGTCGATGTCTTGGGACAACTCGCCTTTCCATTCAGCCAGGATTTTTCGAAAATGCGTTTGTTGCCGCGCATTCATATAGGCTTCGCCTTTCTTAGGGGTGTAGGGGGCGAAAGCTTTTTGGCGTTCTGCAGACATCTTCATTTTACCCTGTAGCAAAAGTACGATTTAATACCAGTTTTTCGCTTTTATCGCAAGTTTTCCACTCATCATAAGAAGGAACCCCCGTGTTTTTGCAAGCATTGATATTCGATGTAGTTGGCATCCGGGCGCTTAGCTCTGGTGCATTCGATAGGCCTGAAGAGTATTTTGCAGCAAGGTAGCGATGGTCATCGGGCCGACGCCGCCCGGTACCGGGGTGATCCACGCAGCACGTTGGGCGGCGGACTCGAAATCCACATCGCCGCAGATTTTGCCATCAGGCAAACGGTTGATGCCCACATCGATCACGATCGCGCCTGGGCGTATCCAGTCGCCTTGAATCATGCGCGGCTTACCGATCGCTACCACCAGTATTTCGGCTGCTCGCACATGGCTCGGCAGATCACGCGTGGCGCTGTGCGTAACGGTTACCGTGCAGCCGGCGAGCAATAGTTCTAGCGCCATCGGGCGACCGACAATGTTGGAGGCGCCGACCACGACGGCGTTTTTTCCGCGCAGCTCAATCCCCGTAGATTTAAGCAGCGTCATTGCGCCATATGGCGTGCACGGCCGTAATGTGGGGGTGCACTGCACCAGCCGTCCTATGTTATAGGGGTGAAAGCCATCCACGTCTTTATTCGGATCAATGCGCTCGATTACAGATCGACCTTCGATATGCGCCGGGAGCGGGAGTTGCACCAAAATACCGTCGATGCTGGCATCGGCATTGAGCTGGTCGATCAGTTTGAGCAGCTCATTTTGGGTGGTGCTGGCGGGCAAATCGTGCGCGACGGAATGGATACCGGTGGTTTCACATGCGCGGCGCTTGTTGCGCACATAAATGGTGGAAGCGGGGTTGTCCCCGACCAGAATCACAGCCAAGCCGGGGGGGCGTTTTCCGGCTGCGGTATGGGTATCGACTTCTTGGCGGATTTGCATGAGCAGATTATCCGCGATGGCCTTGCCGTTAATGATTTGTGCGCTCATGAGAAGCGTGATTTTAAAGCATCAACTTGCAAATAGGGGACTTTGGCAGCCACTTCAGATTGATTTTTAGCGCTTCGAGCGTTATAGTCCCGCACCTCGGGGTGTAGCGTAGCCTGGTAGCGCGCCTGCTTTGGGAGCAGGATGTCGGTGGTTCAAATCCTCCCACCCCGACCAAATATCAAGCCGCGCGGTGAGGCGCGGCGATTTCCCCGGTGTCAGCCCGATACCATCTGCCCGTAGCTCAACCGGATAGAGCACCAGCCTTCTAAGCTGGGGGTTACAGGTTCGATTCCTGTCGGGCAGGCCATTCTTGATTTTCCATGCCCGCTGCCGCATAATTGCGCCCTTTCTTGCATCGGCTAAATCTTGGCCGAAACCCGTGGCGGCGTTAGCTCAGTTGGTAGAGCACTGGATTGTGATTCCAGTGGTCACCGGTTCGAAACCGGTACGTCGCCCCATCTCCCTTTATTCTTTCGTGGTGCGCACTAAGCGCTGTTTCTCGCGCTGCCAATCGCGTTCTTTTTCCGACTCTCGGATATCGTGTTTTTTCTTGCCTTTGGCCAGACCAATTTCCAATTTTATCCGACCTCGCGTGTAATGCATGTCGAGTGCGACCAGGGTATAGCCGGCACGCTCCACCTTACCGATCAGGCGCGAGATTTCCTCGTCCTTCAGCAATAGTTTTCGGGTGCGCGTCGGATCGGGGTGGACATGGGTAGAGGCGGTGGGCAGCGGGCTGATATGCGAGCCGATCAGAAACAGCTCGCCATCGCGGATGTTGACGTAGGATTCTTTGATCTGGGCACGACCGGCACGGATTGCTTTCACTTCCCAGCCTTCGAGCGCCATCCCGGCCTCGAATTTTTCCTCGACGAAGTAATCGTGGAAGGCTTTTTTGTTCTGAACAATGGACATGGGAACGTGTGATTTCGCGCGAAATCGCGTATTCTAACAGCTTCTATTTAGCGCTTCTCTTTCCTTGCCCGCGCATGCGGGAATTGTGCAATGGCCTTGGTTGAAAAGTCGGTGTTGGTAAGCCATTCCGCGCGGCAGATGTTCGATTTGGTGGATCAAATCGAGCTCTATGCGCAGTTTCTCCCGTGGTGTGGCGGCACTACGGTGCATGCGCGCGACGAGGGCATCGTCGTCGCCACCATCCATATCGACTTTCATCATCTCAAGCAAAGTTTCACCACGGAAAACACGCGCCTAGCACCGAATGTGATTCAGATGCGTTTACGCGAGGGACCTTTTCAACAGCTTGATGGCTTGTGGCGCTTTACCGAATTGACGCATGAAGCCAGCAAAGTGGAGCTGCGGCTACAATACGAATTCTCAAATAGACTCATCGAAAATCTGGTGAACCCGGTATTCAGTTTGATTGCTGGAACCTTAGTCGATGCCTTTGTCGAACGTGCGGAGCGAATGTATGGCGAATGAAATCCAAGTAGAAGTGGCTTACGCTTTACCTGTTCAGCAGGTGATCATGCCCGTGAAGCTGGCAGCCAAATCAACAGTCGAAGAAGCGATCAAGCGTTCCGGTATCTTGGAAAAATTCCCTGAAATAGATCTGGCCCAATCCAAGGTCGGCATTTTTTCCAAGCTCACGAAATTGGATACCGTGTTGCGCGACAAAGACCGCGTGGAAATCTACCGCCCGCTGATCGCGGATCCCAAGGAGGTGCGGCGCCAGCGCGCCGAAGAGGGAAAGGTAATGAAGAAGGGTGGGGGCGATCTGCCCCCGGAAGTATCTTGAGCTATTTACACCATTCACTGATGGCTTTTTTAGCATCGTCCATGGCTTTTGCGCGCTGTGCATCGTCCATGACTGAGCGGTTTCCCTTTTCATCATAGGTGTTAATTCTTCCGCCCTCTTCTAAGGCTTTGAGGGCTTTCTTCGACTTGTCGCAGTTCTCGACTTTTGCCTTCGCGTCTTCTGCCTCTTTCTTTTTCTTGGCTTCGGTTTCGGAGGCTGTCGCTTGGCGCTTTTTGTAATCTAAATTCTTTTCCTGCCAACTCTTGGAGGATTCAGCGGCGGGCGCAGCGGGCTGATTGGGGATGTTAAGCGTCTTGCTGGATTTGGATTTTTCAGTGGGGGGCTGATCCGAGTAGTGGACCTTGCCTTGAGCATCCACCCAGCGGTACATCTCCGCAGAGGCGGGGGCCGCATAAAATAATAGAGCCGTCAAAACTAACAATATTTTCATGGTGTGCTTTCAACAAATAAACAGGCCGTCTTGCGACGGCCTGTTTGACTCATTATTTTTTGCTCAGTGCCATGTGATTATTTGCTGCCCAAAGTCATGAGCGGGAGCTTCAGTTGCTCAATTCCGAGTTTGGCATGCGTACTGGCCGTTTTTGCGTTTTTAATTACCGCGGCGCTGTCACCTTCTGCAGCAGCTTTCTTAGCTGCTTTCAATGCATCATCAGCGGTCGTCCACAGTGCGCCTTGCGATTGAGCTGTTTTTGCATCCGACTCAGCCCATGCCAGCGCGATTTTCGCTTCATCATTCAATTCAGCCTTGGCGGGAGCGGGCGGGGCGGATTGGCAACCCGCTAGAGAAAGCATGCCAGTTACAACAGCAGCGATCAAAAAGTGTTTTTGCATTGTCGTTGACTCCTTTGGTTTGAAACCTATTTATATTGGAATAAAGCCGGTGAGGCTTGCTGGGAACCTTACCCTTTTAGCTGGAATTCGTCAATTGTTTCAGGGGATCAAGGGTGAAAGACGGTGGATGCTTTTACCAGGATAGGTCAATCCCGTATAATGTCGTTTTGGATAGGGATTCAATATGCGCATTCACCAAAAAGCCCTTACCTTCGACGACGTTCTGCTGGTTCCCGCCTACTCGAATGTCCTGCCACGCGATGTAAGCCTCAAGACCCGCCTGACACGCGAGATCGAGCTCAATATCCCCCTTGTATCCGCCGCCATGGATACCGTGACCGAGTCACGGTTGGCGATCGCGGTCGCGCAAGAAGGCGGCATTGGCATCATCCACAAGAACATGACACCACAGGCCCAAGCAGCGCAAGTGTTGCAGGTCAAACGTTTCGAGAGCGGCGTGGTGAAAGACCCGTTCACGATAGCGCCGAACATGAGTGTGCGCGATGTGATTCAATTAACGCGCATGCACAAAATTTCTGGCTTGCCGGTGGTGGATGGCGTGAAAGTGGTGGGCATTGTCACCAACCGCGATTTGCGTTTTGAGACCAATCTTGATCAACCGGTCAAAAATATCATGACGCCGAAAGATCGCTTGGTCACGGTAAAAGAGGGTACCTCGCGCGAGGAAGCCAAGGCGCTCATGCATCAGTACCGCTTGGAGCGCGTGCTGGTGGTGAATGACGAATTTGAATTGTGCGGCTTGGTTACGGTGAAGGATATTCAAAAATCCTCCGAACATCCATTTGCCTGTAAAGACCAACTTGGCCGCTTGCGGGTAGGCGCGGCAGTGGGGGTGGGCGAAGGCACCAACCAGCGTGTCGAAGCCTTGGTCGAAGCCGGGGTGGACGTGATCGTGGTCGACACCGCGCATGGCCATTCCCAGGGCGTGCTGGATCGCGTCAAATGGATCAAACAACACTTTCCGCAAGTGCAAGTGATCGGCGGCAACATCGCTACCGCTGACGCGGCCAAAGCTTTGGTCGATCATGGCGCGGACGGTGTGAAAGTCGGCATCGGCCCCGGCTCCATCTGCACCACGCGCATCGTGGCCGGTGTTGGTGTGCCGCAAATTTCCGCTGTGGCGAATGTGGCTGAAGCGCTGAAAGCCAGTGGCGTGCCGCTGATCGCCGATGGCGGTATTCGCTACTCCGGCGACATTTCCAAAGCGATCGCAGCAGGTGCGCATGTGGTTATGCTGGGTGGGTTGCTCGCTGGAACGGAAGAAGCGCCGGGCGACATCGAGCTGTTCCAAGGCCGCTCGTACAAATCTTATCGCGGCATGGGTTCCTTGGGCGCGATGCAACAAGGCTCCAGCGACCGTTATTTCCAAGAAAATGAAGTCAATAAAGACAAGCTCGTACCGGAAGGTGTGGAAGGCCGCGTACCCTACAAGGGCACCGCAGTCAGCGTGATTCACCAACTCACGGGGGGGTTGCGCGCCAGCATGGGTTATCTTGGATGCGAAACCATTGCCGCCATCCATGAGCGCGCTAGCTTCGTTGAGATTACCTCCGCAGGTGTCAAAGAGTCGCACGTGCACGACGTGCAGATTGTTAAAGAAGCGCCGAATTACCGGGTGGAATGAGGCGTTAAGGGTAAGGGGTGCGGTGATAAACCCGCCCCCGACTATCCCTTTTTGTCTCACACCTGACACCACACAAAAATACAAACCATGCACGATAAAATCCTCATTCTCGATTTCGGTTCCCAATACACCCAACTCATCGCGCGCCGGGTGCGCGAGGCCGACGTCTATTGCGAACTGCATCCCAACGATGTCAGCGAACAGTTCATTCGCGATTTCAACCCTAAAGGCATCATCCTCTCCGGTGGCCCATCCTCGGTATATGAAGCAGAAACACCGCGTGCGCCCGACTGCGTGTTTACGCTGGGCGTGCCGGTGCTGGGAATTTGCTATGGCATGCAGACCATGGCGGCGCAATTGGGTGGCCAGGTTGAAAGTTCGACTAAACGCGAATTCGGTTATGCCGAAGTGCGCGCACGCGGCCATTCCGCGCTGCTGCGCGATATACAAGATCGTGTGGATGCGGATGGAAAAGCCTTTCTCGATGTATGGATGAGTCACGGCGACAAGGTCACCGCCTTGCCCAGCGGCTTCAAAGTCATCGCCGACAACGCCGCCACGCCGATCGCCGGCATGGCAGATGAGGCACGGCATTTCTATGGTGTGCAGTTCCACCCCGAAGTGACACACACACTACAAGGCAAATACATCATCGAGCGTTTTGCGCACGATATCTGCGGTTGTAGCCACGATTGGAATATGCCGGATTACGTCGAAGAAGCCATCGGTAAAGTCCGCTCCGAGGTTGGTTCAGACGAAGTGATCCTCGGCCTCTCCGGCGGGGTGGATTCGTCAGTCGTGGCGGCGTTGCTGCATCGCGCCATCGGCGACCAGTTGACTTGCGTGTTCGTCGACAACGGCTTGCTGCGGCTCAACGAAGCCGAGCAAGTGATGGAAACCTTCGCCAAGAATCTAGGCGTGAAAGTCATCCACGTCGATGCGTGCACCGAATTCCTTAGCCCGCTCACCGGTGTGACCGACCCGGAACAGAAGCGCAAAATCATCGGCCGCGAATTCGTGGAAGTATTTCAGCGCGAAGCGGCCAAGCTCCCCAATGCGAAATGGCTGGCCCAAGGCACGATTTATCCGGATGTGATCGAATCCGCCAGCGCCAAAACCAAAAAAGCACACACCATCAAATCGCACCACAATGTGGGCGGCTTGCCGGAAAGTTTGCATTTAAAATTATTGGAACCGCTGCGCGAATTATTTAAAGACGAAGTGCGTGAACTCGGCGTGGCTTTGGGCCTGCCGCACGACATGGTGTATCGCCACCCCTTTCCCGGTCCGGGCTTGGGGGTACGTATCCTGGGTGAAGTGAAGCGCGAATACGCGGATTTACTGCGCCGCGCCGATGCGATCTTTATTGAAGAGCTGCGCGCCTCCGGTTGGTACGAAAAAACCTCGCAAGCCTTTGCGGTATTCCTGCCAGTGAAATCGGTGGGGGTGATGGGTGACGGCCGTACTTACGATTACGTCGTCGCATTGCGCGCGGTGCAAACCCAAGACTTCATGACCGCGCATTGGGCCGAGTTGCCCTACACCTTGCTTGGTAAAGTCTCCAACCGCATCATCAACGAAGTGCGCGGTATCAACCGCGTCGTCTACGACATCTCCGGCAAGCCGCCTGCGACGATCGAGTGGGAGTAAGAAAAGGGGGTAGAACATGCCTTATGTGAATATCCGCATCGCTGGCACATTGACCCGCGAACAGAAGCAAAAAATCGCCGAAGAAATCACCGACACCCTGGAGCGCATCGCGCAGAAACCTAAGTCCTACACTTATATCGCCTTCGACGAGCTGCCGGATGAGAACTGGGCAATCGCGGGGAAGTTGTTGGATGAAGATTAGCTGACGTAAATGTTCGACCCCGCAGAATTCCTTGCCGGGCTACCCCATTTGCCCGGGGTATACCGCATGCTGAATAGCGCAGCCGAAGTGCTGTATGTGGGCAAGGCGCGCGATTTAAAAAAGCGCGTATCGAGTTATTTTCAAAAGACCCAGCCATCGCCGCGCATCAGCCTGATGCTGGCGCAAGTTGCGGCGATCGAGACCACGGTCACGCGCTCGGAAGCCGAGGCGCTGCTGCTGGAAAACAATCTGATCAAGGGGCTGAATCCCAAATACAACATCCTGTTCCGGGATGATAAGTCTTATCCCTATATCGTGTTGACTGGGCATGCTTATCCGCGCTTAGCATTTCATCGCGGCGTACAGCAGCAGGGTAAGGGGCAATATTTCGGGCCATTTCCCAATTCCTTGGCGGTGCGCGACAGCATCCATCTGCTGCAGAAAATCTTTCGTTTGCGAACCTGCGAAGACTCGGTGTTCAACCACCGTTCGCGCCCGTGCCTGTTGCATCAAATCAAACGTTGCACCGCCCCTTGTGTGGGCTTGATCTCACCCGAGCAATATCAGGAAGATGTGCATCAAGCGGCCGAGTTCCTGCAAGGCAAAGAACAAGCGGTGCTGGAAAATGTCGAGCGCAAAATGCTGGCTGCGGCAGAAGCTCAACATTATGAGGACGCCGCGCTGTATCGCGACCAGATCCAAGCTTTGCGCAAAGTGCAGGAACGACAGTTCGTGGAGAGCGGCAGCGAAACCGATGCCGACGTGGTGGCGGTGGCCGCCAAAAGCGAGCTGGTTTGCGTCAACCTGACCATGATTCGCGCAGGCCGCCATTTGGGCGACAAAACTTTTTTTCCGCAAAATGCCGAAGGGCATGAGCCAGCAGAGGTGTTGCAGGCATTTATTGAGCAGCATTACGCCGACAAACCAGTGCCGCCCCTCATCCTCTTGAATATCGAACTGGATGCCGAGGCGCTAGGGGGCGTGCTGACCGAACAGGCGCATCATCCGGTGCGCATCGTCACCCGGCCCATCGGTGAGCGCCGTGTGTGGGTGAGCATGGCGGAGAAAAACGCGCTGCTCGCCATCGAGCAGCGACTGTCCCAGCATGCCACCCAAGAAACGCGCTTGGCCGCCTTGATCGAAGCGCTCAGCTTCACGGAGAACGTCGCGCGCATCGAGTGCTTCGACATCTCGCACACCATGGGCGAGGCCACCGTCGCCTCATGCGTGGTGTATGACCTGGCCGCGATGCAAAACAGTGAATACCGACGCTACAACATCAGCGGCATCGAGCCGGGCGACGACTATGGCGCCATGCGTTCGGTGCTCACCCGGCGCTACCAAAAAATCGCGGCGGGCGAGGGCAAGCTGCCCGATCTGATCTTGATCGACGGCGGCAAAGGGCAGGTGGGCGTGGCGCATGAAGTGCTATCCGAACTGGGACTAAACGAGATTGAGTTGGTGGGCGTAGCCAAGGGCCCGGAGCGCAAAGCCGGTTTAGAGGAATTGATTTTTGCCGATGACCGAAAGCCGATACAATTGAGGCCGGACCATCCAGGCTTGCATCTTATTCAGCAGATACGCGACGAGGCGCATCGATTCGCCATCACCGGCCACCGCGCACAGCGCGGCAAAAAACGCACGCAATCGGTGTTGGATGAAATAGACGGTATCGGACCGAAACGGCGACAGATGTTGCTGACGCGCTTCGGCGGGCTGAAAGGGATCACCAACGCCAGCGTGGACGAGATCGCTAAAGTCGAAGGAATCAGCCAGGCGCTGGCCGAAAAAATTTATGCTTTATTTCACTAAAAACCATGCCATTTAACCTCCCCAACGCACTGACCTGGCTGCGCATCCTGCTGATCCCGGTATTCCTGCTGTTCTACTACTTGCCGGAGGCCTGGATGGAACGTCAATCCGTCAATCTCACTGCCGCAGCCATCTTCGGCTTGGCCGCGATAACGGATTGGCTGGATGGCTATCTGGCACGCAAACTCAATCAGATGTCGGCGTTCGGCGCTTTTCTCGACCCGGTAGCGGACAAGCTGATGGTCGCGGCGGCGCTGATCCTGCTGCTGCAATTGGGGCGGGTGGATGCGATCGTGGCGCTGATTATTATCGGACGCGAAATCGCGATTTCCGCCTTGCGCGAATGGATGGCCGGCGCGGGGCGCGGGAAAAATGTCGCCGTCTCCTTTATTGGCAAAGTCAAAACCGCTTCGCAAATGGTCGCCATTTTGCTGCTGCTGTACTACGAGCCTATTGCTGGTCTGGAGACTCAGTTGATCGGTACCTGGTTGATCTATCTGGCCGCGCTGATGACCGTCGCGTCAATGATTTACTACATCGTTCACGCCTACAAAGCTGGCCGCAACCCTTAGAATTAATTGACATTGATCGCGAAATCATTAAAATGGCGCTCTCTTTGACGCGGGAATAGCTCAGCTGGTAGAGCGCAACCTTGCCAAGGTTGAGGTCGGGAGTTCGAGCCTCCTTTCCCGCTCCAGATTGCAGGGGAAGCGAAGTTAAAATAACTTCGTTTTCCCTTTTTAGTTTTTACGCGCCCAAGTTCTAAAAATATAGGCGCGCGCCCTCAAGGCTAGTCTGTTTTTTAAAGCCAAGGCGGGGTGGCAGAGTGGTCATGCAGCGGCCTGCAAAGCCGTGTACGCCGGTTCGATTCCGACCCCCGCCTCCAATTAGTCCGTTCTCCGCTCCGCCCGGATGGTGGAATAGGTAGACACAAGGGACTTAAAATCCCTCGCTGCGAAAGCGGCGTGCCGGTTCGATTCCGGCTCCGGGCACCAATTATTTTTCAATTTTCCCCCTAAATTTCTCCCCCACCTGGCCGATATATAGGCGCTAGGTTAGCGTTCCCGGGAGAGAACAAAAATGCGTACCCATCCTGCCCCTGTGGCAACCCCAATGTCTCATGAAGAACGGGCGTTTTTTGCTCGCCTGGCCGCCATGAACGTGGCCTTTGAGTCGGCCGGTGCCGGCAAGACGGCACAGAGCATCGGGCACCGCGCCTTATCCAGCGACGCCCTATTGGAGGCCTTCCTCCATGAGATACAAGCGCAAAAAAACGCCCAATAATATTCAGCCCGAGGGTTATAACGCATGAAAACCAATCTGCCCATTACGCAGCGCGAGCTTAATTACCGCGACAACGCGATTATCATTTCCAAGACCGATCCCAAAGGGATGGTCACCGAAGTTAACCAAGACTTTCTCGAAATCAGCGGCTTTGGCATGGATGAACTGATCGGTAAATCGCATAATTTGGTGCGCCACCCGGATATGCCGCCGGAAGCCTTTGCCGACTTATGGACGAAGGTGAAGCAGGGTAAGCCGTGGAACGGTATCGTCAAAAACCGTTGTAAGAACGGCGACCACTATTGGGTGGAGGCAAATGTCACGCCGATCATGCAGGGTGAGCAAATCAGCGGTTATGTGTCGGTGCGCACTAAGCCATCTCGCCAGCAAATCGAAGCGGCGGAACGGCTGTATATTGATATAAAAGCAGGAAACAAACACCGGATTCAAGCCTTCTTTACCCAGTTAGGCAATCTCAAAATTCGCGCTAAGCTGGCTTTGGCGTTAGGCAGCCTTTGTGTGGCACCGATTCTGACTACTATATTGGGGCTTTCCGGCTATAGCGCAGCAGCTGTCAACTTCGTCCTCGCAGCGATTAGTTTGGTTTGGCTCTGCGCCACGATTGGCAAGCCGCTTATGCAATTGCGGCAAGTGATGATGGCGATTCAAAGTGACGGCGATTTAACCCGTCGTGCGCCGGTGCGCGCGGATGATGAAATCGGCCAAGCGGCGAAAGCATTCAATGCTGTCATCTTGACGCTGCGCGGTATAACGGGTGAAGTTTATACAGGCATCAACAACCTGTCGCATGCTACTAGCGAGCTGACTCGCATAGCGGAAGAGGTAAAGCGTAATGTCGATCTGCAGCATGATGCGGCGTCCTCTGGCGCTTCCGCGATCGAGGAAATGACTGCTAGTATCGCGTCAGTAGCCGATACAACGAAACGGGTGCGCGAGGATGCGCATGTCAGCCTGCAAAGTACACAGCGTGGCAATCAGAGTATTAAGACTGTGGTCAGCGAAATCGATCAGATTGAAGGCATTGTCAAGACCATGGCGCATTCAGTCAGCGAGTTCGTTGAGAGTACGCGCAAGATCACTCAAATGACCAAGCAGGTACGCGACATAGCCGATCAAACCAATCTGTTGGCGCTCAATGCTGCGATCGAAGCCGCACGGGCTGGCGAGCAGGGTAGAGGCTTTGCTGTAGTGGCGGATGAAGTGCGTAAACTGGCAGAGAAATCGGCCTCCTCGGCACACGAAATTGACACCATTACGCAATCGATTGAGAAACAATCGAGCGCAGTGGAGCAGTCGATTACCTCGGGCCTGGATCATTTAACGCATATGCAGGAATGTTTGGATACTTTTGCGGGCGTGGTAAACGATTCCGTCGAATCGGTGACCCGTGCAACCCAGGGTGTGGACAATATTGCCACCGCGACTGAAGAGCAGGCCACGGCGAGCGGCATCTTGGCACGGGATGTGGAGCGCATTGCGGAAATGGCCGAGGCCAGCGCACTCGCAGTAAATAAAACTTTTGATTCTGCGCGCTCGTTAGAGAAAATGGGGCAGGGATTGAAGGAAGCGGTGCAACGATTCCGTGTTTAAAGAGATTGCAGCGAAAAGCTAAGGGCGCCGTTGGCGCCCTTAGCTTTTTAAGCATGCTTGATTTTGCCAACTGGAAAAAAATCTCAAACAATCCAAGCGCTGCAGACGTAGCCTAAACAATAATTCCTGGTTCAAATTCATTTTGTGGCGTTGGCGATGCGCTACAATTCGCGGAAGTGAAAAATAAGCCAGGTCAAGCCATGAACCCTTCCTCCGCAGCATTAGCCGCCTGCACTTCGGAATGCGATGTGCTAATCATCGGCGGCGGTCCAGCAGGCTCGACAGCCGCTGCGTTGCTGGCTGAGCGCGGCTATCGCGTGACCCTGCTGGAAAAAGCCCACCATCCGCGTTTTCACATCGGTGAATCCTTGCTTCCCGCCAATTTGCCGCTGTTGGAAAAGCTGGGCGTGGCGGATGCGGTCAAGGCGATCGGCATGGAAAAATGGGGCGCAGAATTTGTCTCGCCTTGGCATGATCATAAACAGGCGTTTGAATTTGCCAATGCCATGGACAAGTCCATGCCCATGGCCTACCAAGTGCGCCGTTCCGAGTTTGATGAAATCCTGATTCGCAACGCCAGCCACAAAAATGCGCGTGTAGTGGAAGGCTGCCAGGTGCAGGACGTCAATTTCTTGCCCGACAATGAAGGTGCATGGGTTAAGGCGCGCCACGATGACGGCAGCGTCGAAACCGTGCATGCCCGTTTTGTGCTGGACGCCTCGGGCCGCGATACCTTTCTTGGTAATCGTTTTAAAGCCAAGCAACGCAACAAGAAACACAATAGCAGCGCCATCTACGGCCACTTCGCGGGGGCCGAGCGCAATGCGGGCAAAGCCGAGGGCAACATCAGCATTTTCTGGTTCGAGCATGGTTGGTTCTGGTTTATCCCGCTGGCCGACGGCACCACCAGCGTCGGCGCGGTGACTTGGCCGTATTATTTGAAGACCCGCAACCAAAAATCGCTCGAGCAGTTTTTGCAGGAAACCATCGCCCTGTGTCCGCCGCTGAATAAGCTGCTGCAAAACGCGCAACTGACTTCACCGGTTGAAGCCACGGGTAATTTTTCCTATGTATGCGACCGTACCCACGGCAGTAATTATCTGCTGCTGGGCGATGCCTACACTTTTATTGACCCGGTGTTTTCTTCCGGTGTGATGCTGGCCATGCACAGTGCGTTTATCGGGGCAGACACCGTGGATACCTGCCTGCGCCATCCACAGCAAGCCGCCGCCGCATTGAAAAAATTCGACCACATGATGCGGATTGGCCCGAAGGAATTTTCCTGGTTTATATACCGCGTGACCAACCCCACTCTGCGCAATATGTTTATGGGGCCGCGCAACATTTTTCGCGTACAAGAAGCGCTGCTCTCAGTGCTGGCCGGCGACGTGTTTGGCAAAACGCCGATTCGTCGCCCCTTGTTGTTCTTTAAGGGATTGTATTACGCAGCATCCTTGCTCAATTTCAGGCGCACAGTGAAGGCATGGCGCATGCGTAAGCACAATATCCGGGTGGTGGATGAAACTGGCGCAGCGGTGAATTGATGCACGACACGGTATCACCCTTGCAAGGCGCAAGCCTCTCTATTGCAGCGTTTTGCCAACAACCGGCACAGTGGAAAAGCAGTGTGTTGGGCGCCCTGTGTTTTTCTGTGGATGCGATCGAAGTTGACGTAGAGGTTCCTTGTCTACGCGTGCCTATGCAGCGATTGGATGCCGGCAATTCCATCTGCGAAGTCTGGCATGGTAGCGGTCAACTGACTCAGGGTCGGCATGGCGCCATCCATTATCACCACGACGATGATGTGTTGTTCGGCGTGATTGTGCTGCCTGAGCCAATAGCCGGCGCTGGCAAAACGCCGCTGCAACAGGCCACCGAGTCGGCCTATCAGCAAGTGTTTACGCTGCTCGATAAGTTGCGCTACCCCTATCTGTTCCGTGTCTGGAATTACCTCGCCGACATCAACACCCTCAGCTTTGGGCTGGAGCGCTATCAACAATTTAACCTGGGGCGGCAGGATGCTTTCCTGGCGCACGGACGCGAAGTGGTGGGGAATGTTCCTGCCGCGTGTGCCCTCGGTTTTGGACTGAGCGGCTCGGCGCAGGGGCCACTGACCATCGCCTTTTTAGCCGGACGCGTAGCACCGCTGAACATTGAAAATCCACGCCAGATCAGCGCCTACCAATACCCACAGCAATATGGTCCGCGCAGCCCGACCTTCTCGCGTGCCAGTCTGGTGCGGCTGGGGCAAGACGAGGTGTTGTTTGTATCCGGCACGGCCAGCATCGTCGGCCATGCAACCCTGCACCCCACCGATGTCGTGGCGCAAACCCGCGAAACCATGGCCAATATCGAGGCTGTGCTGGCCGAGGCAAATCGCTTGGCGAGCCAGCCTAGCTTCAATCTGGCCAGCTTGTTTTACAAGGTATATGTGCGTCACCCTGCTGATCTCGCGCCGATTCGCGCCGAGCTGGAGCGCATCGTTGGCGCCTCACCCAATGCAATCTACCTGCAGGCGGATGTATGTCGCCAGGACCTGCTGCTGGAAATTGAGGCCACGGCTGGGCATCCGCTGGTGTTTATGTCCGGTCAGCAGGACTGATCGTGCGCGCCGCATTGCGTGGGTTGCTGAATGTCTACGATTACCTGGTGCTGTATCTCGGCCTGGTCTGGCTGGGGGTGGTGTGCCTGGCTTGGACGCCGTTAGCGCTGATTGCCTACCCTCTACTGCCTAAGCCTTGGGGGCAGGCGCTGGGGCGTTACGTCATCATGGCGGGATTTCGCTTATACCTCGCGAGTCTTAGCCTGTCGCGTCGCTGCAGCTTTGATCTTGAGGCGCTGGATACCCTGCGCGATGAAGCGTCGCTGATTATTGCGCCGAATCATCCTTGTCTGCTGGATGCAGTGATGGTGATTTCACGCTTGCCGAATGTCGCTTGTGTACTCAAAGCCGATTTGATGAACAATCTTTTTCTCGGTGCGGGCGCGCGACTGGCGCGTTACATCCGTAACGATCCGGTTCGACGCATGGTGCAGATTGCCGCCGAGGATGTCGCTGGTGGGAGCCATCTGCTGCTATTTCCGGAAGGCACTCGCACTATCAACGACCCGGTCAACCCGCTCAAGGGCAGCATCGCGCTGATCGCGCATCATGCCGGGGTGCCGGTGCAGACGGTACTGATAGAAACCGATTCAAAGTATCTGAGCAAAGGCTGGTCGTTGTTCCGCAAACCACCGATGCCGATCCACTACCGGTTGCGTCTGGGTCGCCGCTTTGATCCACCCCAACATACCCATGATTTCATGGCTGAGCTGGAACATTATTTTGCGCATGAGCTGGTGCAAGGCTCGGCGTATTACCCGACCCATTCCCTTCCCATGCAGCCGGATCGTAGGCCGTCATGATGGCTGCCTCAACCACGCATCTCGTGCTCATCCCCAGCTATAACCCCGGCGTCAAAGTCTATGAAACCGTGCGCGCGGCACGCCAATACTGGAGCCCGGTGTGGGTCGTGGTGGACGGCAGCAACGATGGCAGCACCGAGGGTTTACTGGCGATGGCAGCGGAAGATAGCGGCTTGCGCGTGATGATTTTGCCGCGCAACCAGGGTAAGGGTGCGGCGGTCCTGCATGGCCTGGAGCAGTCAGCAGCAGCGGGTTTCAGCCACGTCTTAACCATGGATTCGGATGGACAGCATCCACCCGAACGTATTCCTGCCTTCATGGCGGAATCTGCGCGCCAACCAGCGGCCATGATATTGGGTGTACCGATATTCGATGCGCATGCGCCGAGCTTGCGCGTGCAAGGGCGGCGCGTTTCCAACTGGTGGGCGAATCTGGAAACGCTATGGGCAGGCATCGGCGACTCGCTGTTCGGGTTTCGCGTGTATCCGGTCGAGCCCTTGCGGCAGGTGATGCGCCATCAGCCGTGGATGCGTCACTTCGACTTCGATCCCGAGGCCGTGGTGCGGCTGTGCTGGCGCGGGGTCAGGCCGGTGAATCTGCCTGCCCCGGTGCGCTACTACCGAGCGGAGGAGGGCGGCGTGTCGCATTTTCGCTACCTGCGCGATAACCTGTTATTGAGCTGGATGCACACGCGCCTGTTTATCGGCTTTGTGCTGCGCTTACCCGTTTTGCTGGTAAGGCGTGCGCGGGGACGGCTTTGAGCTAAGCGGAATCGGAATGCCAATGCGCGGCAGCCAGCGCCGCAGCAGCGGGCTGGTGATGACGGTGCTGAATATCGCCATGATGACCAAAATAGTAAACATCTGCTGCGAGATCACGCCCAGATCGTAGCCGACGTTAATCACGATCAGCTCCATCAGCGCCCGCGTGTTCATCATCACACCGAGTATTTTGCTTTCCATGTGGTTCAAGCCCGACACCCGCGCAGCCAGATAGGCCCCGCCAAACTTACCCAGCGTGGCGAGCGCTACGATCAACACACACCAAGCCCACGCGCTTGCGCTATCTAGGCTGCCGATATTGGTACGTAGGCCGGTATAGGTAAAAAAGATCGGCAGGAAAAACACCATCACGAACGGGCTGATGCGCTTGCGCCAGGTAGTCACGAACGCGTGTTCGTCATGCAATAACACCCCCATCATGAAGCCGCCGAAAATGGCAAAAATACCCAGCTGATACGTGGTCATGGCCGACAGGAAAATCGCCGCCAACACGATCCCCAGCAGGTTATTGGTCAGCGCGCCGCTTCTGGCGTCAAAGCGATGCAGAATGCGCTTCATCAGCGGACGCACGCCGAACCAGCTCAGTGCAAAAAATACCATGACCAGCACCACCTTCAGCGCAAAGCTGGGGCCATCGAAATTGGATAGGGTGAGCGTGGTGATCAATGCCAGCAACAGCCAGCCAATGACATCATTGATCGCCGCGGCACTGATGGCGATGACGCCAATCGGCGTGCGTGTCATGTCGAATTCCATCATGATGCGGCCCAGTATCGGCAAAGCGGTAATCGAGAATGCGGTGGCGATGAACAGCGCCGATGCAAAGGGATGCGCGCTGGGGGAGAGAATCGGCGCGCTGATGTGACCGATGCCATAACCCAGCGCAAACGGTGCAAGCAGGCTGGCCGACGCTACCCATAACATGGCTTTGCGGTTGCGCTTTTCACTCAGGTGGGAAAAATCGAACTCTAGACCGATCTGAAACATCAGCAACACCAGGCCAATCTGCGACAGCATTTGCATCGGCTCGGGTGCGCCGGAGTGGAACACATATTGAAACAGCTCGGGCGCGAGCAGGCCAAACAATGACGGCCCCAGCAAAATCCCGACAATGATTTCACCGACCGCCGCTGTTTGTCCGATACGCAATGCAACGCCTCCGCCGATGCGCGCAGCGAGCACGATCACGGTGAGTTGCAGTAGGGTGAAAAATAACAGGGCTTCGGTTTTATGCGCGGCGATGTTAATGGCTGTTGTCATGTATTCCTATGAATTAGTTAGGCTGACTAGGATCGGCCTTGACCGCTTGATATTCCGAAAAGATACCGAGTTCCAGATGCCGTTTAACCTGGGTTAGTTTTGCCGCGTGTAACGTTGCCAAGACATGCTCAGGGGGGACGCAGGCTTCGATACTGTCCCAGAAATAGCGCCACATCGTCGTGGTGGCTTTTTGCCTGGAAACGAATCGTGTTAGCAGCGGTATCACGCCGCGCATATAGTTTTTAAGTAGCCATTGCCCAAAACGATTTTGCGGTTTGGTAATTTCAAGGATGCATAAACGGCCGCCGGGTTTCAAAACACGTTCAAATTCCACAAACGCCACGCTCAGATCACTGATATGGCGCAGGGCATAGCCCATGCTTAAGAAATCAAAATGATTGTCAGGAAAAGCCAGCGACTCGGCTCGACCCTCAATCAATACCATCGTTTCCGGTAATTTGCTGGCGGCCAGCATGCCGGGGCTTGGATCGACCCCGGTAACCAAGGCGGGATTGCCGGCTAAAATACAGGCTTGCGCTGCAACTAGGCCGGTACCGACACCGACGTCGAGTACCTTCATACCCTTTTTCAAACCGGCACGAACCAGTGCATCGCGCCGATAGCGGGAGCCAGAACCCCAGGCCAGCATCGCCTCGATGCGGTCGTAATCCACTGCGGTGTTGTCAAAAATCTGGCGCAAATAGGCTTGCCGATCCTGCTCGGTCTGGTAGTAGTCGGTTAAGGGGCGATGCGGTGCATGCACCGGAGTAGATTTAGGATTCATATTGTCACTCAAGGTTAAATCATGCCGCCGTTGATGGAGATAATCTGCCCAGTAATATAGGCCGCTTGGGATGAGGCGAGAAAGCCAATCAGGTCGGCGACTTCGGCCGGGCTACCCGCGCGCTTCATCGGCACCATGCGCGCGATATCTTGGGCATCGAACGCAGATTCGCTCATCGGGGTGTCGATAATGCCGGGTGCTACCGCGTTGACGGTGATGCCGCGGCTGGCGACTTCGCGTGCCAGTGATTTGGTCGCCGCATTCAGCGCGCCTTTGGCGGCGGAATAATTCACCTGGCCGGCATTGCCGGTGAGCGCGGCAATCGACGACACATTGATAATGCGCCCCCAGCGGCTGCGGATCATCGGCATCATCAAGGGCTGGGTGACATTGAAAAAGCCGTTCACGGATACGTCGATCACCCGGTGCCATTGTTCGGCACGCATGCCGGGGAAAACCACATCGTCATGGATGCCGGCATTGTTAACCACTATTTGGATCGGCTGGAGTTCGACCAGGGGAGTCAGCGCATCGGTGACCGCTGCGCTGTCAGTCACATCAAATGCCAAGGCCTGCGCACTGCCGCCGCCTGCCCTAATTTCATCCGCTAGCGCCTGCGCGGTTTCCAATCCGCGATGGGCATGAATGTAAACATGGCAACCATCGGCAGCGAGACGGCGGCAAATGGCCGCGCCAATGCCGCCGCTGCCGCCGGTAACCAAAGCATGTTTCATGCGACGTCTCCTGAGGATGTGAGTGCTTCAGCATTAAGCACCACGGCGGCGCGGCCCTCCAGCAGCAGGACACCCGCTGCGCTGACGCTGAACTGATACAGAATATTGTTTTCGTTACGCGTGATGCAACTAGCTTTCACCAGCAGATCAGCGGCGATGTCATCCAACCGGGATACATGCAACTGTGTGCCGCGCACGCTGACCAGATAGCCGACTTTTGCGCCGGTACTGTTGGGTGGCGCGAGCAAGGCGCCATGCACGGCCATGGCCTGGGCTGCGTATTCGATGCCGCAAGCCGCGCCGAGTCGTCCGTTGGCGCGCAGAGGATTGTCTTTAGCGCGGTGGCTAATGGCGCGACATTGAATGCGCAACTCATCCCATTCTTCCACGCAATCCAGCAGGCACATGCTGCCCTGATGCGGGATGTGGCAGGCGATCCAGTCGTGATCTAGCTTGTTTGGAGTTAGCACAGCGTAATGGTCACGGCGAGACGCGTGCTGTCGAGGTAATCCAGCACCACGGGTTGGTTCTGCTTTAGCGAGATAGCGCGCAATAGTGGCAAGCCCCGCGCAGCGGGAATACTGATGCGCAGGTTTTCGAGTGCCGCGTCGTCGAGCCGGTCTACGTTGGCGTCAGTCAGGCTAAGTGTGATTTGAGCCAAGGACTTTGTGCTGTGTTGTGGTGCTAGCACCAGTGCAATGCCGAACGCATCCGGGATCGGGCGGGCGCTGTATAGCGGCTCCGGGTAAGCTGTGTCGCACGCCAGCAAAACGCAGCGCGTGTTATCGACTACGACTTGGGTGAGCGCTTCTAGCAGACCTGCGCCGAAGCAGGCATCAAACGCGCACAACACCGATGAGGTGGTCATGGCGCCGGTGGCGATACTCCAATAGCCAGCGGCAGCGTTATGCACGGAATTATGAAAACGCGTGGGGGAGATTTGCCGGTCATCCGAGGCAAGCATTTCACAAATGGCGTGACAGTTTTCCCCATCACCCCCAGAGTGTGAAAACACACTGGGCAAGCTGGCCGCGTCGAGTCCGGCCGCTGCGATGGCTTCCAGCCCGGTGGCCAGAGTGAGCTTGACGATCGCGCCGCTGCGCCGGCGCTCTGCGGCGGGTAACAAGGCCGGTGACGGCAGCATGGTCTTGTGCGGTTGATAGGGCGTATGCCCGCTAAGTATTGTCTGACTGCTCGGCCAGTCGCTCAAACCGGGGCCGAGCAAACCAATGCCTTCAATGTATGCAGTGAGCGTCACGGTCATGAATTTCCCGCTCGGCCAAAAATCAGGCTGCAATTGGTGCCGCCGAATCCAAACGAGTTGCTGAGCACGTGCGCCACCGGCTGCTGACGATTTTCCAGTACATAATCGAGACCTATCGTCGGGTCGAGATGCTGGGTGTTGAGTCCGGCGGGCAGCAAGCCGTGTTGCAGCACCAGTGCGCAAATCACCGCTTCCACGCCACCGGCGGCACCCAGCGTGTGGCCGGTCGCGCCTTTCGTAGAACTGCACGGTATACCTGAGCCGAATACGGCAGCAACGGCTTTTCCTTCCGCGGCATCGTTGCTTTGGGTCGCGGTGCCGTGCAGGTTGATGTAGTCAATTTCAGATGGTTTCAAGCCCGCCATTTTCAGCGCATCCTGCATCGCCATGCGCGCACCCAATCCCTCCGGATGCGGTGATGACATGTGATAGGCGTCGCTGGATTCGCCTATTCCGAGCAGCAGCACCGCATCAGCATCAAGGTGCTCCGGGACGCGTTCCAGCAGCGCGAAGGCAGCCGCTTCACCAATCGAGATGCCGTTGCGTTGGGCATCAAAGGGACGACAGGCCTGTTCAGAAATCAGGCCGAGCGAGTTGAAGCCATACAGCGTCGTCAGGCACAGCGAATCCACGCCGCCCACCACGGCCGCGTCTATCAAGCCCGCCGCCATCATGCGTCGTGCCGAACTGAATACCTTGGCACTGGACGAACACGCCGATGACACCACGACCGCTGGACCGGTCAGGCCAAAATAATGGCGCGTGAAATCTGCGACGGAAAAAGTATTGTGCGTGGTGCGGTAAATAAAATCGGCAGGGAGTGCGCCAGTCACCGGGTCACGTCGCCGGTAGGCCAGCTCGGTTTGCAAAATGCCGGAAGTACTGGTGCCGAGAAACACCCCAATGCGCTGTGCACCATATTTTGCGCTGGCCGCGCGCACCGCCTCGGCAAAGCCATCCTGCATCAATCCCAGCAAGGCGAGTCGATTGTTGCGGCAATCAAACTCGGCCAGGTGCGCGGGAAGCTGCACCGCATCCACCCCAGCCACCTCACCAATGAACGTCGGCAGATCCACCGTATCAAACGTGCACGGCGCAAGCCCTGCGCGACGCTGGCGCAGCGCGTCCAGGGTCTGCTCGAGGCCACGACCGATGCTGCTGGTGGCGGTGAAATGGGAGAGCCAAAGCGGGTTCAAAGAAAACTAAGCCTATCGTAAGCAAGGAAGGATTTTAGCAAATGCTTGTGCCGAGTTTGTCTCAAATTGTCGGTTGATGGATCGTACTCATTACGTCCTCGTGCGCGCGATATCGCAATGACAGATAGGCCGCGAGGCCCCCCAACACCAGACCGGCCAACACATCCACCGCCACATGCTGACGCGTGGCCAGGGTGGAATAAACGATACCGACACACCACATCCCATTGAGACTCAGTATCCATAACGGTGCGCCAAAGCGGCGCAGCAGGTGATGTAACCAGATGCCCGAAAAAACGGCTGTGGCGACATGCAGCGAGGGGAAGGCATTGCCTGCGGCGTCGATGCTTTTAAGAAAATCCACGTTGGGATACTGTGCCCAGTCGATATTGGCTGCGGGCACTGCCGTGGGCCAGAAGTAGAAGACGATCAGCCCTGCCAGGCACGTCCCGGCCATGGCTGTCCCATAGCCATATAGCTCGCGCCGCGTCGCCAGTAATGCTGGAGGCAGGGAAACATAGACCCATAGTGATAGGTAAAGGGGCATCGCCAGCGGTTGGAAGTCGATCAGGCGATCCAGCAAGGTGATGGGCATCACAGTCGTCAGGTAGGTTGGCGCTTTAAGTAAATAGAAGTAAGCGCCGAAAAATAGACTGATGAAAAGCGTCGTTCCAATGGCTTTAAGATATCGATGCCTGGCTAATGCCGTCGTCGCTTGGCGGTGCCATGGTGTCTGCTGACTATTTTCATTCATGGCGGGTTCTCCCAATGTTGGCACGCATCATGCGAGCGTATGTCGCAAGGTGACAAATCGCAGATTAGCCGCGCTCGCTGCGGCCAGCACAGTGGGAAGCACGTCGAGAATAACCGGGATGCCATCGGGTGTGCGTGCAGCGTTGCCGTCGTGCAGCAGCAAAATGGCGCCTGCGCGCAAACTGCGTAACAGTCTATTGTTAACGCGTGCAACGTCGCCGATCCGGGTGTCGAACCCGCGTGCGGACCAGCTGGTAAGCCGCAGCCCCAAACGCGCGAGCACGGGGTCGAGTAAAGGGTTGCGTATACCCGCAGGTGCGCGAAAAAACTGCGGATGCTGGCCGGTAATCTGCGTGAGCGTGTTCTGCGCGGACTGCAATTCACGCATGAAACCGGCCGGCCCCATCAGTGCAAAATAATGGCGGTGATGTTGGCTGTGGTTTTCCACGGCATGGCCGCGGCGCACGATTTCCCGGCATAGATCCGGGTAACGCGCGGCTTTTTCACCGACGCAGAAAAAAGTAGCCTGCGCGGCATGGCGATCCAGTATATCCAGCACCTGCGGCGTGACGACGGGATCGGGCCCATCGTCGATGGTCAGGGCGATTTCATTTCTGGCCGTGGCGGCGGCGGGCAGTCGTGTCCAGTTCGGTCCCAGCCAGTGGCTGCGCGGCCATAGCCCGAGCATGGTGAGCAGGGCATGATTGGCCAGCACGGCGCCGAGCGCCCAACGCCATTGATCGGGTGCGGCGATAACGGCGATCACAGCCAGCACATGCAGCAGCATGGATGCGCGGATCAAGAGCGTGGGTTGCCAATTACGCATTTGTTTTCCGAGCGAAAATCGCTGAATAAATCAGCGCAAGGATCACGCCCGGCGCCACGGTGACGCCCATGGCCTGCAAGATGGATACCTTGGAAAAAGCCAGCAGGCCGAACCCTGCGACGGTGGTGAGATTGGCGAACAACATCGAGGCCAGGGTGCGCGGCGAGATGCTGTGCTCAGGAGCTTGATCGGGCCGGTCAAAAAACAGGGCGTAGTTGGAACCCACCGCGACCACCAGTAGCAAGCCCACCAAATGCAGAATAATCAATTGCTGGCCAAACAAGGCCAATCCCGCCGTGACGGTAATGACCGCAGCCGCCAGCGGCGCGATGATGCGCAGCACGCGTAGGGGCGAGCGAAAAACCCATAGCAGCAATCCGACAATGGCGACCAGCCCGCCGAGCGACAACAAGATAGCTTCATGCAGATAGCCGGAATACAGACGATCGGACTCGGCCTTCATATCCACGAACAGCACATCGGGTAAACCGGTGGCGCTCAAGGCAGCGCGAATGCGATTTGCGTTGATGTCCACACCAGGTGCGGCGGTCAGCGGCAATAAGGCACGCCAATGCCGGTCTTGCCGGATCAGGAGCGCATCCACCGCCATGGCCATCGAGGTCTGTGCCAGATCGGACACTTGCAACAAGGGTTGCTTGCCGGCGACTACAACATCATCAACAAACGGCTTAAACAATTGCGCCCGCACTGGTAAGCCCCGCACGGCTTGCGCCAGTCGCGTTTCTAGTTCGGCGGCGGCGGGCAAGCTGCCCTGACGCGCGCGCTGCGTCGTAATGCTGGGCAAATAACGGCTGGGGCTTTCAAAGCCGGCGAGCTCACCTTGATCGACTTGCGCTTGCAGTACCGTGGAAACTTGTTCGGCGGAGCGCAATACGGATTCCTGGCTCGCGCCGGATACCACCACCAGATAGCGCACATCGGGCGCACCCATGTCGGCGCGTAGGCTCGCATCCAACACCAGATCGGCCTGCGATACCGGGCTTAAGGAGGAAATTTTGTTATTCCACAAATGGTCGCGGTTAACAAAAAGGATGACGCAGGCCACCAGCAACACTGCCGCGGCTGTCCAGCGCAACGCAGCGGCACGCTGTACCAGACGCGATAACACGAGTCCGATAGGCGATACGTCATGAATGCGAAAATTCGCCGGCAGCAGATGCGGCAAGACGAAGCGGGTTACCGCTGCGGCGACGATCAGACCGGCAATCGCATACAGACCGAGTTGCGCCAGGCCCGGAAAACCGGATAGCAGTAGCGACGCAAAACCGAAGATCGAGGTCAACACACCGAGTCGGACCGTGGGCCAGAAGCGCTTGATCCAGTTTTGCTGGTCTGCACCATCTTGTTCGGATTGCACAAACAAATAGATTGAATAATCCACCGCCTCGCCGATCAATGCGGTGCCAAATCCCAGCGTGATGCCATGTACCACTCCAAAGCCCAAACTGACCGCGGCGATGCCGGCCAGCGCGCCGCTGATGACGGGCAAAAACCCCAAAGCCAATGCGCTAAAGGAACGGTAAACCAGTAATAACAGCGCCGCGATAAGCACTACGCTGATGATGGACAGGCGGCTGACCTGACTTTTGATGGTGTCGCGTGACGTGACCGAAAACACGCCGGGGCCGGTCATCACCAGGCGGGCGGCAGGCGCTGCGCTGGGTGCCGTACCCCGGAGGGCAGGCTTCGCGCTATCGAACGCTTGCTGGATAGCGGCCATGGCGATTTGCTGAGCATCGATATCGCCACCTGAAGCGCGCGTTTGTATCAGCAGCAAGGCGCGCGCGCCGTCGCGTGATGCCCAGGCGCCCTCCACCAATTGCGGGCGGCTGCCGCTGTTGAACTGTTCAAGCAAATTCACCATTTCACCGCTTGGGTCGCGCGGTAGCAGCGATTTGACCAGCAGCCCGGCA
>ERZ1292633.838-Hain-H41-02um-R1-838-length-34342-cov-22_pt1 | contig 34342 bp, 32 predicted proteins | sample MGYA00564406_ERZ1292633 | MGnify/ENA primary metagenome ERZ1292633 (study PRJEB36523, sample SAMEA6512639) | groundwater metagenome | collected 2019-01-08 | study: AquaDiva: Metagenomics assemblies of 32 groundwater samples
TACCATGAGCTTGTCGAATGGTCGAAGGGCTTTGAAAGGGAGGCCACGAAAAAAATGCCGTGACCCCATTGTGGTGGGAAAGTTGTGGCGGGTTGTACTACGCAGTTTACCGCTCAAAAAACCTTGAGCATCATTATATCAGATTTGCAGTTTTTGTCAACCCCGTTAGAAGCTTTGCGATTGGCATCGGAAAACTGATGCCATAGTCGTGAGACGGCTTCGCCTTTATTCTCGTACTAAAATTTTTCAGCTACGAGCTTCTGACGGGGTCAACCCCCTGATTTAACCTTATAATACGCCCTATTTTCCACCCGCAGGTCAATATATTCAAGATTCGGCGCATGGTCTTTGATCTCTGCGGAAAGGAGGTTTTTGAGGATCTGAGCCTGCAATTCCGCGTCCTGCTTCATGCTTAATAATATAAGAAATCCTTCCTGCGTACGCGCTTCCACATCCCCGTACTCATTGAGAAACACAAATGTTTCAATGGTAATATCGGTCTTCTCGCGCACGTGCCTCTTTGCAAGCGTAACAAACCCTATGCTATCGGCGGAATATTTCTGCGCGGGAAAACTGGTGATCTCTCCAAGCGACTCTTCTTCGATGCGCAATACCGAGGCGCCGACGATCCGGGGCGCCATCGCAAATACCACGCCGCCCGGATCAAAATACATGCATGCGTCCTGTTGCGGTTTCCCGCATACGATACCCGCGGGTTTGCGCTCAACGATAGCAACAACGACCTCCGCTCCCCATATTTTTCTGGAGATAGTGATACTGTCGATGGCGGGAAACTTCTCCTTCACCGCGCGCGCCGTTTCATACGTAGGAAAGAAAAGAAAGTTTTTATTGCTGAAAATAAACAGCGAGCGCTCAGTAAACGCATCCGCAACAACAACGCGCACCGCATCCGTCTGGATCGTCTCCGTCCCTGAAACCGCGATACTGCGGACGTCGCAATATCCGCTGAAGAAAAGAACATAAAAAAGCCCGATAAAAACGGAAATAAAAAAAGAGCTGTACAGTATCAGCCTCTTTTTTTGCTTGTGGGCCCTTTTTTGTCTGAGATGATCGTGGACGCTTACATGATGCGCCATAGGTTACTATTACCGTTTAATTTCCGTGATGCCTCCCATATAGGGCACGAGTATCTTCGGAATGAGAATGCTTCCGTCCGCCTGCTGATAATTCTCCATGATCGCGATAAGCATCCTGCCGATGGCAAACGCGGTGCCGTTGAGCATATGCACGTATTCGGGTTTCTGCTGGCCGCTTCTGAAGCGCACGTTCAGCCTCCGCGCCTGAAAGTCGGTGGTGTTTGATGTGGAGTGCGTCTCGCGATATTCTCCTGTGCCTCCGTTTTGCCCGGGCATCCACGCCTCAACATCGAATTTTGCCGCCGCCGGCATACCGAGGTCGGCCGAGCAGATATCAAGCACATGATACGGTATGCCGAGCGCCTGCATCATGCGCTCCTCAAGCGAAAGCAAAAGTTTGTGTTCTTCTTGTGAGCGGTCAGGATGGCAAAAACTGAACATTTCCACCTTATCAAATTGATGCACGCGCAATATCCCCTTCGTGTCTTTTCCGTATGAGCCTGCTTCCCGCCGAAAACACGAAGAAAACGCAACGAATCGGAGCGGAAGTTTCTCGGTGTCAATGATTTCGCCGGCAAGCATCGGTCCGATCGATTGCTCCGACGTGCCCACGAGATATAAATTGTCTTTTTCAAGCAGATAGGTTTCATCTCTGTCTTCGCTCCGGTCTATATACCCCATGCCGCGCATCATATCTTCTTTCACCATCACCGGAGGAACTACGGGCACAAACCCTTCCTTCCGCGCGGTATCAAATGCAAACTGCACAAGCGCTACTTCAAGCATCGCCGCCTCGCCTTTCAAATACCCGAACCGCGCGCCGCTCACCTTCGCCGCGCGCTCCGTATCAATGATATCAAACTGTTCCGCGAGCGCGAGATAATCTTTCGGCGTAAAATCAAACGCCGGTTTTTTGCCCACCTCGCGAAGCACGACATTTTCTTTGTCTGACGTTCCCACAGGCACTTCAGGAAGCGGCGGGTTCGGCATTTTGCGCAAAAGATCCATGCGCTTCCGCTCAGCGCTTACAAGCCCTTCTTCTTTGCCGCTGATCTCTTCTTTTAATTTTTTTGCTTCCTCAATATTGCGCTCATCCCCCGCTTTTTTCTGCCGCGCGCGCAACGCGTCAACCTCGGCGGTATATTCGCGCCATCGCGCATCCTCGGCAAGGAACGCATCAACGAGCGACGCGTCGCCGTTTTTTGCCGCGATGCCTTTTTTTATTTCTTCCGGGTTTTGACGAAGAAGCGTGATATCAAGCATAGTGATTATTTTTTCTGTTTTTTCGGACGCATCGTGGGAAACAGCATCACCTCGCGCACCGAGTGCATGCCTGTTACCAGCGCGATCAGCCGCTCAATGCCGATGCCTACGCCCATTGCGGGCGGCATGCCGTATTCAAGCGCCTCGATAAAATCATAGTCCGCCGGCTGTGCCTCAACATCTCCTTTCTTGCGCAGCTTATCCTGCGCTTTAAAGCGCGCCAGCTGTTCAGAAGGATCGTTAAGCTCGGAATACCCATTGGCCATCTCAACCCCTCCCACAATAAGCTGAAACCGTCCTGCCTTTGTCTCATCGTCAAACGCGCGTTTCGCAAGCGGAGAAAGTTCAAGCGGATGATGCGTCATAAATGTCGGGTGGATCAGGCTTGGACGCGCGAGCGCTTTGTAGAGCTCATCTGCGATCTTTCCCTTTCCCGCGCCTTTCGGGATCGCGATACCGAGCTGTTTCGCTTTCTTTGCCATTTCTGCGGCGCTCATCGCATCATAATCTATTTTTGCGTATTTTTTAAGAAGGTCGGTGAATTTCACCACGGCGAATGGCGATTGAAAATCGATCATCTTCCCATCGCGTTCAAGCTGTAAATGACTTTCAGGGAGCGCCACGGATAGGATCGCGCGGATCATCCGCTCGGTAAACGCCATGCCGTCCTTATAATTCTGATATGCCGCATAGCACTCCATCATCGTGAAATCGGGATTATGCGTCGCGTCCATGCCTTCGTTCCGGAAGCATCTGCCGATCTCATACACTTTCGGATACCCGCCCACGATCAGCCGCTTCAGATACAGCTCGGGCGCCACGCGCAAAAAAAGATCCATCTTGAGCGCATTCAATCGCGTCTTAAACGGCTGTGCAATGGCACCGCCGGGAATAGCCTGTAAAACAGGGGTTTCCACCTCCATATACCCCTCGTGGTCCAAGAAATCACGGAGTGCTTTCATGATAACCGCGCGCTGTACGAATATCTTCCGCACATCCTCATTCATTAATATATCAAGGTATCGCTTCCGAAACCGCTCATCAACATCGGCAAGCCCGTGCCACTTTTCCGGTAATGGCATCAATGCCTTTGCAATGATAGAAAATAAAACAACCTCCTGCGTCTGCTCGCCGCGGCGCGTAATGAAAAACGGCCCCTGCGATTCAACAAAATCTCCGATATCAATATAGTCTATCAAAAACCGGTACACATCGGGACCAAGTATGTCTTGCTTATAGTGCGCCTGTATTTTTGCCGTGCCGTCAAAGAGATCAATGAACGTCGCGCCGCCATGTTCGCGCTTGGCAATAACGCGGCCGGCGATACGCGCCTTTTTTTGGCTTACCGCAAACTCGTCGAATTGTTTAAGGATCGCCGCGATCGGCATGATCGGTTCTTTCATTTCCGGATACGGCTCAACGCCGCTCGCCCGGAGCGCGGCGACTTTTTGTATTTTTACTTTTTTTATCTTACTGAGATTTGTCGCCATATTCTTCCCCCTCATTTACTTCATGCGGGAGCTGGGGGAATCGAACTCGTCCTTCGACAAACTCAGGACTCTCCAAAACCCATCGGTTTTGGTATTTCCGCCACGGGAAACCTGCGGTTTCCCAACCCCTTCCCCCGTTCGATTCCCCTTCTGCCCCTTATATTATATTGTGCGGGAGCTGGGGGAATCGAACCCACGATCGCTGTTTTGGAGACAGCAGGTATACCACTTACCTAAGCTCCCACGAGACGGCTCGTGATGCGCCGCTATTTTTTTGCCTCTTTATGCTCAACATGCTTGCGGCACGTATTGCAAAACTTCGAAAGCGCAAGCTTTGTCGTCATGGTCTTTTTATTTTTGTGCGTCCAATAGTTCGAGTTCTTGCACGCCGGACACTGCATCTTGATGATATTTTCTTGTGACATTCTCTTTAACTAATAACTAACAACGTATAATTGACAACAAAATCACTTATGCGTAATAGGTCATTGGTTATGTGTTATTTGTTAATTATGAGCCGTTGCGCGGATTCGAACCGCGGACCTACTCCTTACCATGGAGTTGCTCTACCAACTGAGCTACAACGGCGTGGTCTGCCAACCCACAGAGCCGCGACTGCGCTATCGCTCCGCTGGAGTGTTCCCGTTTTGTCTCAGATGTTTTATCTGAGCCACAAAACGCAATCCCGTCTCGGGCTGTTTGTGCTCCAATCTCCGCCAGCTGGCGGATCTTGGACAAACAGGGAGGATAAATCGAGTAGACCTTTAAGTAAAAACAGGCATCGGCAAACACTTCCACAAGTATAACCGATGACTCTATATTTTTCAATACTTAATGAAATCCAATAAAAAAACCCTCGTCGTTATGACCGAGGGTTTGATTTTTTGCACTTTTTGCTACAGAAGTTCTTCTTGTTTGTCCTCTCCATTCAGTTTTCTGCCTAACGCAAGCCACTCCTTTCTTCCCTTGTTTGTTTTTTTCTTATCGGGCAAGAAACCTTCTTCTTTCATTGCCTCGCGTATCCGCTGCTTTTCGCTCTCCGCTTCTTCGTTTTCGGCAACAGCCGCCTCCGCCGCCTGTGCGACACTTTCATCGCTTTCTATTTGCGGTTTTTCAAAAATATCACATCGTTGCGCTTTTTCCATATATACTCCTTGTAGTATAGCAAAGATCGCTATAACACGCCAAGTCGGCGCGCTTCCTCCAGCACTCTGTTCGTGAAAAAAATTCCGCACTTTCCGCACATGATGCCGGGGCTTTGCCTATAGATCACAGACTCCCACCTCGGCTCGTGATTTTTCAACAGATGATATCCCGCGCTCGCCGCGTAAGCGAGAATGCTTTCCACCTGCGCGCAGGTTACGGTGCTGGGCGGTTCATGGTCTTCGTGCGGAACCAGGGTCATGTCCTTCCTAAATCCTTCGACTATCTCTTCTACGCACCTATGGATTTTTTTTTCGTGTTTCGTGCAGATACTCATAGCCATACCTCCCTGTATTTTGTATTGTTAATGTCCCGATTGTCGGTGCCCCGCCTCTTAACAACAAACTATCACTTGTGCAGTGATAGTACCATACATATTGATTTCGTCAACCCCATTACTATATACTATTTCCCCACTCGCTCAACATAGGTCTTTAACTGAGTGTTCACGCGAATAACATCGCCTTCATTCACAAATAAAGGAACCTGGATCTCGAGTCCGTTCTCGAGCGTAACCGTCTTATTGCCTCCCTGAGCGGTATTGCCGCGGATAGCCGGCGGCGCGCTCGCCACTTTATAATCCACCTTTACCGGCGGTTCGATGTTGATGATCTTGTCATTGAATATCAGCGCGATCACCTCGAGGTTTTGCTTTAAGAATTGAGCTGCATCCGCGATCTCTTCCTTGCTCAATGAAAACCGGTTCTTTGGATTCCCCGCCTCATCAAACCAAAACTCGCCACGGCTTTCATACAGGAACCGCACGGGCGTTTTCGTAAGCGCCACCTCCTCCACCGAATCGCTCTGATGAAATGTCCGTTCCTGCGTTTTTCCGGTAACAAGGCTTTTTATTCTTACCTTCGCGACGGGCTTGCGTTTTTGCATGCGCAGAAACTCAAACTCTTCAACGATCCATGGCTCATCGTTCAGTAAGATAAAAGTTCCTTTTCGCAATTCGTTATATGCCAGCATATGTGTGTGATAAAGGGTGTTTATTATTTCCAAATAAACATACCAGAAATAAAAGAACCCCGCAACTGCTTCTGCGGGGCCTCCTTCTTAAACTACAGCGTCCTCTCTATGCTTACTTTGCTCCGCTGATATACTCCTTATTGATAGTAACTGAAGCATATCCAAGACCGATAAATACAAAACCAAGAATCACTAAAGAGATCGGCCACCCTAAGGAATCCGCAAAATACTCGCCGGTGATATACGAAACATGAGCAATAAGAAAAAGCGTGCTTATCGCAAGAATAATGCGGCTTCGCACATATACCGATAAGAAAAGACCGCCAAGAACGATCATAAAATAAAGCATCTGCCACAAAACCGAGTCAAATACCTGCGAAAAAGCGGCTCCGAGAAAACCGATAGTACCGAAAAAATAAAGTATATCGGTCAATTTTTTATTCCATCCATCACGAAAAGCGTGCGCGAGCAAAAGATAGCATATGCCCGTCATCATCGTAAGATACGCATGCAGGTCTTTATGGGTGTAAAAAGGCCCTTCAATGATCGCCTCAACAAGAAGATACAAGAACGCCGTACCGTTTGCGATCGCAAACAAGGTTAGTACGGGGCTTTTGTGCATCGCATTGAGCAACAAATAAAACGCGAAGATGACGCCGAAGGTAAAAGCGACAGGCCACAAGGAAGCAAAATTTGGATCAAGCTCGGAAAGCATCACGACTGCTCCGCCGGGAACAAGCATTCCGCCGATGAAATGAAAAATTGAGCCGATATTGTCCCCTGGCTTTTGCTGTAATAACATCGATCCGGTCCCTGTAATAAGCAAGCCGAGTCCAAGCGTAACGAGTATGCGCCCAAAAGACCCGATATCGTCCCAGATTTGACCGACAAAGATAATAATACCGACAATGACGATGGCCGCGCCTAAAATATACAATATTTTCGTTACCGAAAAATGAGAGAATCTCGATTGTGGTGCCTCGGGCGCGAGATTAAGCCTGCTCGCCACTTCTTCGCGGCGTATCTCGCCGGCATTTATTTTTGCAGAAAGTTCCTGTAACAGTTCCTCTTTGTTCATATGTGCATAAAATTAATTTCTCCCGGGCACAACCCACCCGATAAATTGGAAATTATCCTGGTAATAATCTCGGCCATCGCTATTGATAAGATTAAGCTTGCTCCTGCTTTTTCTCTTTGTCAGATAATATCCGGAAGAAGAGCTTCCGCCAAACGGGAAGAAAAATTCGGTTCTGGTATAATTGCTTGAAACGGTAACGCCATCGGGTGAAGTTAACAGTCCGTTCAGTGAGAGCGTCTGAGCTTCCTCAAGCGTAATCTCTCTGCTCTCGTTTTTTTCCGTGTCATGCAAAAAAATACGGGCGGTATAACTTTCATTCATATCCAGCACGCCATTTTTGTCTGCGTCTTGCGCCGGGTCGATCGGGTTTACAACAATTTTCCCCTCGACAACCGAATAATGTTTTTGAAGATACTTACCGCAATAGTACGGGTAATAACTCGCGCCTTCCATGCATGAAGAATATATAAAGTTATGCTTGACCGAAAAGAAAAGCGACGGGAGATACGCGCTTAAAGCAACAATAGTTATAAGCGCGATCGGCAAGGCAAAAGCGAGCACGATGGCAAAATTTTTCTTCAAAAATTCTTTCATGCCTTCATTATACCACGATAGTCTGTTTGTCGACAGAGGCGGCATAAAAAATAGGAGCTAATATTGCTATTAGCTCCTACGATAGATCAAAGAACAACTGTTCCGATCAGAAGACAATTTTTTCCGCCATGCACCGCTTTATCACGACATGCAGTGACAATCACATCTCCAAGTTGGCGATTCACATACTGGATAGTTACCCGCATAAACCAATCATCCGCAGTCCTGATTTCTGGACCGTTTCCGTTCACGCTTTCAAACCACGAAAAAGTTTGGGGTTGATTAACTATTTCTTCTTGCAAAATCCAGTTCATGTTCGTCGCGCAGGCGCGCGTAAGCACGGAATCGAAACACGCTTCGTCAGAAAACACAGTCCCCTTCATCCCGCTTGAAATTGATTCTTTAAGAACAAATTTCTTACGTGACACTCGCTTTTTTATGGCATCAATTCCTTCCGCTTGTTTGCCGACAAGCAAGGTTTCAGGAATGTATTTCCTTACCGCCTCAAGCGACTGTCTTTTGATGAATGAGCACAGGAGTGCCTCGAGGTGCTCATCTCCTCCTTCATTGCGCAGAAGTGCCAAGACGCCCTTCGCTCCCAAAAATGGCTTTGGCGGAATGATAAATTCAACTGTGCCATTTTTGTAAGCGGGAATAATTGTCTCGTACAGCTCCGTCTTGTGAGACAAAAATGGCAAATCAAGAAACAATCCGCTTTCCAGAAATGCTTCGTTCGCATACATTTCCGAAACCACCACACACTTGATTCCATGTTTGGCGAATTCTTGTCTCGCGATTTCAAATTCCGGCACATAGAATCGTTCCTGATCAGCGTAAAACAGCTTGATTTCGGTATGCCCCAAGCGCTCCATTTCTCCGGCAAGAGTTTTTACGATACCGGGAAATGCTTTCGCTTGCGGATACAGCGCCTCTCGGAATCGCAAACTGAGTGTTGAGTATCCAAGCCCGTGTTTGTTGTGACCGTCAATCTCGGCAATTTTGAAATTGCCGGTGTGATCAACCATCACATCAACTTTGAGCAATCTTGGAACATGTTTGACATTCATCCCTTGAAGCTCCTGATAAACCTTCGGCACTCCTGTTGAAAACACCCTACGCGCGAGAAGCCACGCTCCGCTGTAGTTCAAACCTTGGTCGTAGGCGATCACTGCAATATGAGACAATCCCAATAAGCAGTCGTAAAGTGCGGATCCCAGCATGGAGAGCTCCTGACGCTGTGTTTCCGTGATTTGATACACGCTTGGTGAAAGCAGGAATGCGTGCGATTCCTTTCTGGTGCCGTTCCAAATACCCGATTCAGCGATGACGGTGATAAGTTTGCTGTGCATGTGTGCCTCCCTTTTTAGTTGTGAAAGAACTCCTTCGCGTAGCTCCGACCCATTCGAGGCTACTGAATGAGTTCCTTGATCAGACCGAGAAGCACATGCAACAACCCCAACTGATTTTGTTGTGGTAATACCGGTGCCAAAAGCTCATTGTTTTGATGTTATTCTTCATATCTTGCTATTATATTTTCCAGCTCGTTAATATCCATGATCTCATATCGTGCGCGCTCATCGTCATCTTTCGGAATTTCCACGGCGAATTTTCCTTTTTTAAGTCGAACGGTTATCAAGCCAAGCTGGTTTCCGATTTTAATTTCATCATGAATACTGTCTCCAACTACCATTACTTTTTTTTCATTTCCCGTAATTTCTTCAAATAGTTGTTTTGATTTTTCGTTAACAAATACAATTTTCTGAAAATAATTTGTAATAGTAAGTTCCTCGATTCTCTTTTTTCTCGCGGGCTCATTTCGGCTCACTAACACTAATTCGTGCCGCGCAGATAATCTCTGAAGCAGTTCTAAAACACCGGGATATACATTGTCCGTATCGGGGTCAAAAATGGTTCGATTGTAATCAAAAATAATTTTCATAAAAACAAAACTGGCTCCGTTTTCACGGAACCAGCTTTCTTAGTGAGATATCTAACGGTAGACAACTACGCAGAAACAGCCAGTTCCGAATCGGTGAACCAGTAATATGCGTATGCAAATGTTGCTCCCTTATTGAACATCGTTACATACTATCAAAATTAATTTTAATAGTCAACTTAAAAAAGAATGCGCCGAAGGATTTTTTTGACAAACACGCTTGCTTATGTTGCAGAAAATATAAAAGTGGGGTACGCTGATACAATTATGGACAATCTCGATAAATTGCTTCATCTTGTGAAGTTAACCAATGATTTTAAAAACATTGAAAGAGATATCCCCCAATCTTTCTCTGGTTTTAACAAAGAAAACGACTCTGAACATAGTTATCAATTAGCTATGATTTCTTGGTATCTTGCCACTACAGAAAACAGTAATCTGAATATAGAAAAGATTCTAAAATACGCGCTTGTTCATGATTTACCGGAGGTATATGCGGGCGACACCCCTTTATATACTTTGGATGAGGAATACTTAAACAATAAAAAAGATAGGGAAACAGAATCTATATTAAAACTCAAAAAAGAGTTTTCATATTTTGTCGATCTTGATGTTTGGATAGAAAAATATGAAAAGAGAGAAGATGATGAGAGCAGGCTTGTCTATGCGATCGACAAGCTTTTGCCGATCATGTCAATTTTTTTAGATAAAGGACATGCGTGGAAAACTCACAGAATAGATATTGACTCCTTGATTAGCAAAAACAAGGAAAGAATATCGGTTTCAGCTGTTGCTACAAAGTATTTTGATTTCATGATATCGGCAATACAGGAAGATAACAGATTGTTAGATGTAAACCCAACAATTTTTGAAAAAGCAATAACCCATGAAAAGGAAAGGTGTGATTTACATCATATCGACACCGATCATTTTGACGAGATCCCCGACGAACTAAAACTAAAAGCGCACGCGGTTTGTTTATATAATGGGAAAATGCTTCTCGTGAATCATCCGGAGTGGGATATTTGGAGTATTCCGGGCGGTACTCGCGACAACGGAGAACAAATTGAAGAAACTCTAAAAAGAGAGATAACGGAAGAAACAAACTGCAGAGTAGTTGACCTTATGCCGATAGCATATCAGAAAATAATCAGTCCCGATGGCAAGAGGCATCATTATAGATTGCAGTATCTCTGCAATGTTGTTCCTCTGGGAGAGTTTCAGGAAGATATTGCCGGTAACATAGACAAAATCGCATGGATCGAGCCAAGCAGCTTTGAGAAATATATCGAAAACAAAGAATTCAAAAAAATGACAATTAGGAGAGCGCTTGAGTGTCTAAAAAAATATGAAAATAGAAAAGATTGACAGCAGAGTAATTAAAGTCATTGCGGATCAAAACGATTATAATATTGATGAGTATTATGCCAATTTGATCTTTTTGGAATCAAAAAACATCCTTACGTTCGGTGACACAAATTACAGAGTATTTGAAAAATTTTTCATAGAAAAAGGATATGACCCGAAAGCACTCGATCTTTGTCTTGATGATGATAAATCAATTGGCTTAGAAATGCCCAAAGTATGGTATTTAAACAAAGGTAAGCACGCGCTATCTATTGCTGCCTATTACAATTATTTAAATTGGCATGGAATTGTCGAGAACAAAAATCTTGAAACTTTTAACAAAAAAATAGCGGATGATTACGGAAGAATAGCTTGCATAGAAGTATATTTGGAAGAAGAATTAAAATCATTTCTCGATCTTCACAAAATCGAATACTTCGGAACGCCTCGCACATTAACCGAATGCGTGAGATATCTTGAGGGTTGGAGCGTAGAAAAATACCCGCGCCTGAAAGGATATGCGACATTTTCTAAATTTATTGAGTTGTGGTCTAAAATTAATTTCCCACAATTCAATTCAGGAGAATGGCATTTGGGTAAGGAAAAATCAAATCAAATCAATAAAGCGGGACAGGTCAGCAATGTTAGAAAAGCTATTCGATATTTTTGGCAAAATCATCTTCTTAAAAAACACGAAAAGGTATCTGCTGAAGACGTTGAAATAGATATATTGAGTGGTAAATTTCATAGGATAAGACAACCTAAAATAATCCTGCTTTCGGAGGATCTTTTCTCTGATAGAAACAGCGATTATGAGATTTTTAAAAACCTGACCAAAAAACTTTCCAAAGAGAAGATATATATTTCAAAATTAAAAAACGATTTCCAGGCAAAAAATGCCAAAATAGCTAACGAGATTTATCCGGATTCCTTAATCGTTCTTTTAGAGAATGATGGGAGTTTCAATAGAAATTTTTCTCTAATTAATCCTATAAAACAGGCAATAAATGCAGATGTCGTAATGGCTACAAAGATCTTAAGATATATCCTTGAAACTCATCAGGCATGAATGAACACACACGAAATACATCAATGAAAATAAGCGGGCTGGAACCAATTAAAAAAACAATACCGGGCTTAGGAGAAAAAATGTGTGTATTTTTAAATATTAAACCCAGCAGAGCAGAAGAACTGATGGAAAATTTTGTTATAGAATCAAAACTGTCTGGTCACAATGATGAAATATCCTTAGTTAATTTTTACGATGCCCGGAAAATATTGCTCGGCAAAGCTTGTTTAAAATATTCATCTGAACAAGAACGTAAAAATAAGCTGCAAATGGAATCGAATATTTTAAATATATTAAACTTAAGCGGCATTGTGTGCCCAAAAATAATAGACGCTGGATCCACTAAAGAAGGCATGCCTTTTATTATCATGGAGGCGATCAAAGGAAAAAGTGCAAGTGACTGTGTGCTGGATATTCGAATAGCCGAACTAATATTAGATACGATACAATCACACGAATCATCTTTATTGGATAATTTGAAAACATTGCAATTGTCCGAAGGGAATCTTAATGTGCATCAAAAGATTGATTTTGAAAACAAACTAAAAGGTTTCTTGAGGGATTTTACTCCTGCTTTTGTGATCAAAGATTCTTATGCTTTTCTGAATAACTATCTCAATGACCTTGATGTAATCAAAAAATCAATTGTCACAGACAGGTCTGCCGATAATATATTTATCGGAGAAAATAATCAGATTATTATGATTGACTTTTCTACCGTAAGAATAGGTGCTCAATTTGACAACTGGATTCAATTTATAGACGACCCTAGGGCAAGATTTTCCTGCGCGAAAGAAGAATTAATCAGGCTCTTTTTTGAGAAAAATCACCTGCAAGAAAAGGTAATGGACTTCTATTACGCATCATCAATCTACACTAACCTACTACAAGGAATTTTCACTTACCAAAAGAATCCGACATTGAGTATGCAGTATATAAATAATGTAAACGACGCTTTTAAGAAATTTACCAAAAAGAAAGGCGTGTTAATAGATATAGATCATTAACACGCCTTCAAAATGGACCCTACTTTTTCATCGAGAGATTGGCTTGCATTCAACTCGATGATTAATGCGTCCGCAAAGTCAGCTTCCATAGATGTGGAGATATCCGATTTTAAGCGTTCGGAGATTACTTCCTCGCTATCACCCCGTTGTCGCATACGTGCGATTTTCAGAGCCTCGCATATTTCAATGCGCACTACAACAATATTTCTGAAACCAAGAGCGAACAGCTTCAGAACCCCTGTCGGCCTGGAAGTGAGAAGTAGATGATGAGTGCTTAAAAACAAATCTGCTTTCTTTGTGCCGTAATAATCACCACGATCGGTTTCCTTTACAAGCACAAGCTCTGGATTACCCACAAAGTACGCCCTCGGAAGAAAGTGATAATCTTCCCCATCGACCTCACCTGTTCGCATTGATCTGCTGGTACGGGTCACCACCTTCCTAAATTTGTTAGGATGTCTTTCGGCTAATTCGGCAATGAGGGTTGTTTTACCGCTGCTGCCGTCGCCAACAAACACGAATAGCTTTTTCATTTTACACCTCCGTTCGGTTTGTAAAAGATCTATGCGCACCATACCTCACTTTTATATTTTCTGCAATATAAGCAAGCATGTTTGTCAAAAAATCCAGAGGTTTTGAGGAATATGAAAAAGGCTCGTTTTGAGCCTTTTTCTATTTTTTCCTTAACACCTATCTCCGTAATTGTAAATCGTCATATCCAGTTCGTGTTCCGCACAGACATCTATTACTTTTCGATACCACTCCTCGGGGTCTTTTATTTTGTATACCTCTTCGATTTCAAATATTGCAATTCTTAATGCAACTCCTTCATATTTCTTTTTTGCCTTTTTGATCTTTTCTTCTTTCGTAAGTCCGGTCCAAAACCTTTTTAGGATTTTTTTGAACATTTTTACCTCCTGAGCGCTTTTGGAATGTTATTTTTTCAGCTTCTCTCTTTCTTTTTCTAAATCATCCGGTTTTAAAATTAAATCGGCAAGCGCCTTTACATTTCTATGCGTTGTGCTAAAAAATCTCATTCCTGCTTTTACCGGCGGAAAATCGTCATTAAATATTTCCCGTTTTGTCATTCCTTTAATTCTTTCCGCTGTGTTCATACGCTCTCCTTTTTTAGTTGTTAACGTGCTTTCCGGTGCGCAGAGCAGGATTCGAACCTGCGTAGCCACAAGGGCGCTTGATTTACAGTCAAGTGCGTTTGACCGCTCCGCCATCTGCGCGCTTCTCTGACATATACCTTACAACTAACAACATAAAACGTCCACATACATTCGTTATTGGTTGTATGTTATCAGTTTTTTAGTTAATGTGTGGAGCCGATGGTCGGGATCGGACCGACGACCTACTGTTTACAAAACAGTTGCTCTACCACTGAGCTACATCGGCATAGAAAGCTACTTTTCGTTCTGCGCGTCGCTCTCATCGCGCTGATCCTCCGCTTCCTGCCGCGCGTCGGACGACGATTGATGTTCCTGTTCCATTTCCTGCGATTTTTTCTTCGCCGTATGCGCCATAGCGTCAACGAAACGATGCATCTTGAAGGAAATAAGGCGGGACGCGTGCAGTGTTTTTGCCACCTGCGCGAGTACGTACATTTTTATCCGTTGCGGATGCAGTGCGGTAAGTATCGCCCTCACGATCCGCATGATCCACGCAAAAAATGTTTCTTGACTGGAAAGATCCTCTGCGGGTATTCGCGCGAGTACCGGCGCTTTTTTCACCGCCATAAACACCACTCCGCCAAGCGAAGCGAAAAAGAGAGCTGCAAAAACGAGAGAAAGAGGAATACCCATCATAGAGAGAAGATATTACATCGCGAACCGCACGAACCTACCCACTTCGATATTTTCTCCGAGTTTGGAGATGCTTGCCGCGATGCGGTCCTTCACGGTCATGCTGTCGTCCTTTACGAACGGCTGATTCAGTAAACACACCTCGTCATAAAATTTCTTGACTTTCCCTTCGATGATCTGCTTCACGATCTCTGCCGGCTTATTGAGTTCCTGAGTTTGCTCCTGAAACATCTTCATCTCAATAGCAAGCGTATCAGCGGGAATATTTTCCGGTTTTACATATCGGGGATTCATCGCCACGATGTGCAGCGCAAGATCGTGCGCGAGTTCTTTGAATTCTTCGTTTTTCGCGACGAAATCGGTTTCGCACTTCAGTTCTAAAAGCACGCCGATCCTCCCTTCGCCATGCGTGTATGCGGTGATGGTTCCCGCTTTCGTTTCGCGCGCGGACTTTTTCTCGGCAATGATCTTTCCCTTTTTCTTTAAAATAAAAAGGGCCTGCTCCGGGTCGCCCTGTGCTTCATCAAGCGCTTTTTTTACATCGCTGAGAGACGCCATGGTCTCCTCGCGTAATTTTTGGATCTTTTCGAGTTCGATTGCCATGAATAATGAGAAGCTAGAATGTAGTAAGGAGAGAGTAGGGATTATTTTTCTTGCTACATTCTACTCGCTATGTTCTATTTAATTAATGATTGCGCCGGTTTTTCTGCGGGAGTTTCCGCCGCCTGACGGCCCGCCGCCGCGCCTTCCTTTACCGCGGCAACCAAATGATCGAGGATCATTGCCACAGATTTTACTGACTTATCGTTCGCCGGAATAGGGTAGGTCACGAGGGTTGGGTTGGTATTCGTATCGGTGATCGCCACCACGGGAACACCCATCTTCTTCGCCTCGCGCACCGCCGCGATATGTTCGTCGATATCGACAATCACTAATGCGTCCGGCTTCTTTTTAAGCGCTTTAATGCCTCCCATTTTCTTTTCAAGCGACTCTATCTCCCGCGTCATGAGTAACTGTTCTTTCTTCGAATATTTTTCAAGCTCTCCCTTGCCCTTCTTTGTTTCCTGATCGATGAAATAGGTCAGCCGTTTTGAAAGATTCGAAAAATTGGTAAGCGTACCGCCGATCCATCGCTCTACCACATACGGCATTCCTACCTCTGCCGCGGCCTGCTGGATCAGCAATTTCCCGGGAACGCGCGTCGCGACAAAGATGATAACGCCGTTTTTTGATGCGATACCTTTAAGGAACGCGCTCGCTTCCTCAAGCTTTTCAAATGTTTTCTCCACATTGATGATCTGCACTCCTTGCTGGGTCGTGAAGAGATACGGCTTCATTTTTGGATGTCCTTTCGCTTTTTTGTGCCCGATATGCACGCCCGCTTCAACCATTTTTTGAAGTATTTCCACCGGTGCTGTATTTGTTTTTTCCATTTGCTTCATATATATACTGCTAAAAAACGACGTAACCAATGGTACCATACATAAAATTTATTGCAATACCCTCCATAGGCACTTATTGTCAAAATAAATATTTTGTGGTATATTGCGTCAATATAAACTCACTGCTTATTTCAATGAAAGACACTAAGGTAGAAAAAGAACTTAAGCGGGAAGCGGCGATTTCCATCGTCGCGCTCGTAGATGCCCTTATTGAAGAAGCTCACGCGCTTCGGGCATCCGACATCCACATAGACCAAAGCGGAAAAGACGTTAAAGTGCGCATCCGCATTGACGGCGTTCTGCAGGATGCGTACACCATCCCTAAAGAAATACAGTCCGAAGTGATAACCAGAATAAAAGTCATTGCCGGGCTGCGCACCGACGAGCATCAGACGCCGCAGGATGGTCGTTTCAGGGTCCTTCCTGAAGGTGGCAAACCGATTGACATCCGGGTGTCTATCACGCCGACATACCACGGAGAAAACGCCGTGCTACGCCTCCTCTCGGAGCGCGCGGAAAAATTCACGCTTGAAATGCTGGGCTTTTCCGAAGGTGCCCGAAAACAAATTGAGCACGCTATACGAAATCCGTACGGCATGATACTCGTAACCGGCCCTACCGGCTCCGGAAAAACGACTACGCTGTATACGTTGTTGAAACAGCTCAACACGAAAGAAATTTCCATCATCACCATTGAAGACCCTATCGAATACGCCATTGAAGGGATCAACCAAATGCAGGTCAATCCGCATGCCGGACTCACTTTCGCAAACGGCCTTCGTTCTATGCTACGGCAAGACCCCGATATCATTATGGTAGGAGAGGTCCGCGACGCGGAAACAGCGGGGCTCGCCGTCAACACCGCGCTCACGGGGCACCTTGTGCTCTCCACACTCCACACCAATGACGCCGCAACGACGCTTCCGCGTTTGCTCGACTTCGGCTTGGAGCCGTACTTGATAACGGCAACCGTGAATATCGTCATCGGGCAACGCCTCGTCAGGAAAATTTGCGAAAATTGCAGAGAGGAATATGCGCTCACCAAGGAACAAGAGGAAAATATATGCAGAATGGAAGGAGCCGCGGCGTGCACGGAACGGGTAAAGAAACTCTGGAGGGGCAAAGGATGCGACACCTGCAACAACAGCGGCTATCACGGCAGGATCGGCATCTATGAGGTTATGCCGGTTGACGATGCTCTCCGCGAAGCAATGCTGAAAAGGTCCTCCGCGTCCGACATGAAAAAAATCGCGGTCTCAAACGGCATGAGAACAATGGTTCAGGACGGTTTTTCGAAGGCGATACAAGGCATCACCACGCTTGAAGAAATACTTCGCGTCATCCATGAATAAAGAATCCACACAACGCTCTTCTTTCGCATTCCGTGCGCGGCTCTCACTACAAGAGCAGGCGCTGTTTGCAAAACGTCTTGCGCTTTTAGTGAGAGCAGGCGTGCCGCTCTTGAAAGCGCTTTCCCTTATGGAACACCAGGCATCTTCCGGAGCAAACCGGAAGATGTTTCGGCAAATAGCGCATGATGTTGAAAATGGTCAGTTTCTCGCCAAATCACTCGGCGGCTTCAGAAAAGTGTTCGGCGATTTCGCAATCAATATCATTCGCGTCGGAGAAATGTCAGGAACCTTGTCGGAAAACCTAAAGTACCTCGCCGAAGAGATTGATAAAAGGCGCAGGCTCCGACAGAAAGTGATCGGGGCGCTCATCTATCCTGTCATTATCATGCTGGCGGCACTATCGGTCAGCGGACTCATGACGGTCTATCTCTTCCCGAAGCTCCTACCGGTCTTTAAAAGCCTAAACGTAGAACTTCCCCTTATGACGCGGGGACTTCTTTTCTTAAGCGATTTTCTCATCAATCATTGGTTCCTTCTTTTTTCTTCGCTTGTGGCCATCATCGTAGCATTTATCTTTTTCCTGCGCTTCAGATTTTTCTCTTTCGCAACCGATACCATTACGCTCAAGATCCCTATCGTGGGATCCCTTCTTGCCAACTATCATCTTACGAATATGTGTCGGACGCTGGGCATGCTTTCAAAAAGCCAGGTGCGCGTACTGGAAGCGATCATGATCACGGCGGACACGTCGACAAACCTCGCGTACAAAAAGGAGCTTCACGGTCTGCATCATTCCGTAACCCGCGGTGGAAGCATCTCGAAGCACCTCGAAAAAAGCCCGAAACTTTTCCCGGTCATGCTTTCACAGATGGTCGCTGTCGGCGAAACCACGGGAAACTTAAGCGATACGCTTCTGTATCTCGCTGAAATATACGAACAGGAACTCGACGAACAAACAAAGCGCCTGTCGTCCACGATAGAACCGGCCATGATGCTGTTGATGGGGCTTTTTGTCGGCTTCATCGCGGTATCCATCATTGGCCCCATTTATGAAGTTACCCAGCATCTTAATCCAAGATAAAGGATTCACTCTCATTGAAATTATAATCGTACTCGCCATCTTTGCGGGACTTTCTGTGATGGGGCTCATCATCGGCATCGACGCGTATTCGCGCTATCTGTTTCAGTCCGATCTTTCAAAGGCGGCAACACTCCTCCAAAAGGCGCGGAGCTCCGCGTTAAGCAACATCGGCGAAACAAGCCATGGAGTGTACTTCGGCGACCCGGAAAAATTCATCCTGTTTCGCGGAGCTTCGTTTGCTACGCGAGACGCTTTATTTGATCGTCCTGTTGATAAAAGCAAAGCTGTCGCTACAACCGGCCTCACTGAAATAGCATATACTCCCCTTTCCGGCACCACTACCGACGGAACCGTTGTGCTGAACGACGGTATACGGAGCGCAACCATAATCATCAACCATGAAGGCCTTATTGACTGGTAAACGACAACTCAGAGAGCGGGGCTCAAGCATGTTGGAAATGCTTATTGCGGTGTCAGTATTAACGCTGGGCATATCCGCAGTTATCATGCTTGTCTTTGCAAACCAGCGATTGCGTTTAGAGAGCGGCACATCGGGGGAAGCGCTCTATAAAGCAAAAACCGGGCTCGAAAATGCGCGCGCAAGTTCAACTGTCGATTTTATAGGGATTGTTTCCACCGCAACGACCACCGACGCTATTTACGCGAAAAAACTTGATGTCGCCAATTTTACCGCGTGCCGGAAAGAAATAACAAGTAACATCACGTGGTCAACAGAAAAAATGCGGGCGCAAAAAATTGAATTGAAAACGGATGTAACCGACACGGCAGGATCGCTTGCGCTTGGCGGCGACTGCGCTACTGATCCATCGGTCGGCGGATGGACGGCTCCCACCACGCTTGGCTCGCTTGATCCCGGCACGGGCAAAGCAACAGGCATTGATGTTATGAATAAAATAGTCTTTCTTTCTACCGAAGACCCTTCTCCCGCAAAAGAAGATTTTTTTGTGATAGACGCGACGGACGGCCAAAACCCCGTAACGCTTGCCGCCATCAATACCGGTCCGAGTTTAAATGCGGTCGATGCGGCTCGCGACCCGGCAACGGGGAAACTATTTGCCTACGTGGCAAATAACGCCACCAGCAGTCAGCTCCAAATCATCGATGCGACTGTTCTCACGAGTCCGACGCTCATCGGCACCGCTGATCTGCAACCCGCGCCACTCGGGACAAACTCGGAGGGAAGAAGCATTTTTTACTACGATAAAAAAGTGTACATGGGCACTGCGTATTTACCCTCCGTCGCCCCCAATCCTCCGCGGCCGGAATTTCATATTATTGACGTATCAAACCCGGCGCTCCCGTTTGAGCTTGGCTCGTACGATATCAGCCATAATGTAAATGCTATTGCCGTAGGGGGCGATTACGCGTACCTTGCAACATCAGATGACACCGGGGAGGTCTGGGTCTTAGACATCAGCAACCCCGCAAGCCCTGCATTCGTGAGTACATTCGATGCGGCGGGAGCGGAAGACGGCACAAGCGTGCATCTTGTCGGTACCACGCTATATTTTGGCCGCAAGCAAACCCCTTCTTCCCGGCCCGATTTCTACATCCTTGATGTCACCACGCCGACAGCCATCAGCGCCCTTGGATCTAAAAACCTTTCCATGGACCCAAGCATCGCGCAAGTAAACGGAATCTATGTGATCGCCGGTTTTGCTTTCCTTGCCACCGGGGATTCCAATGAAGAATTCCAAGTACTCAATATTTCAAATCCAGCAAGCATTCCTTCTCCGATCGCCACGTATAATTTTCCCGAGGAAGCGATGGGAATCGATTTTGAAAATAATATCGTGTACGCTGCGGTGAGAAGCAACGACAGCTTGCGCATCATACGGCCCGCCCAGTGCGCCGATATGCTTGACAACGACAATGACAGCGCCATCGACGTCGCTGATGCGCAATGTCATGCCGACGGAGACGTAAACAACCCCGCATCATATAACCCTGAAGACGACGATGAATCATAACCGCACGGGGTTCACCCTCATTGAAACGCTTATCTATCTCGCACTGCTCATGTTGATCATGAGTAGCGCGGTGGTTAGCGCTTTCTATATTATCGATTCCTCTGAAAAAGAAAAAACAAACCTCAACACCATCGCCGAAGCGGGGTTTCTCCTGCGTAAAATCGATTGGGCGCTCACGGGCGCCGATGCCGTTGACGTTTCCGTACCGGGAGTCATGTCAGTCACCAAAAACAGCTTCCCTGCAAACCCGGTTGTGATAGACTCCGTATCAGGACGCGCGCGCATTGCAACCGGCGGAACGATGCCTGTCGCGCTTACCGGCGACCGCGTCTCGATAACAGGGCTCACCTTTCAAAATACTCCCGCGATGCCGTTACAACCCCAAGGGATAATGGCGAACTTCACCGCTGACGGCAAAAATTTTGAGCTGACGAAATACCTTAGAAAATGATGCAAAAAAATCACGCCAACAATGAAAAAGGATTCGTAGCGCTTATGGCCGCTATCGTCATTTCCCTTATTCTTATCACGCTTACCGTCACGCTTAACCAATCGGGATTTTTCACGCGCTCCGCGCTACTTGACGCAGAGTACAAGGAACGAAGTGCGGCGCTCGCCGAAGCGTGCGCAGACACCGCGCTTCTGAAACTCGCTGGAAACCCCTCCTACTCCGGAAATGAGATCATACCCATAGGAACCGACATCTGCAAAATCCGTCCAACAAAACTGGACGTTCCGGTTGCCGGGCAAAACACCATTGAAACGCGCGCGGTGTTCAATGAGGCAACCACCAACCTAAAAATCATCGCGGACGCATCCGATTTTTCCATTGTTTCTTGGAACGAACTTCCCTCTTTTTAAGGCGCTCATACACATAACACAAGAGCAGCTTTCGCTGCTCTTGTGTGTTTCTGTCTTTTTAGTTGTTCTATCGTTCTACGAAGATCGGGGTCGTGATCTCTGCGCCCGGTGCGCTTATTTTTATTCGTCCGGATGCCGCATCACGCACTACGTTGTAACACGTGTCGTAATTCGTAATGTCTGTGTACGACCCGGTGCAGCCGATCCCTTTAGGATCAAACGACATTGCAGCCATATAGGTAGGAACAATGCACGGAGCAATATCATATCCTCCGACGGCACTTTTCATATCCGTTGCAGTGGTTGGAATAGCTCCTGCGGCGCACCCTGTCTCAAAGACGCCTTTATTATCAGCGATCCTCTGTCCGATAGCGTTTAGGATCGCATTAACGTTACTGATCCGCTGTGAATCGCGTGCCTGGGCGAATTGCCGTGCGGGGTTAAGCGCGACAAGCACGACAGTCGCTAGGATAGCGATGATACCGATCACGATAAGAATCTCAATCAAAGTAAATCCTTTTTGTTTTTTCTCCATATGTTTCATAAAGTTATATATTATACTACTAATTACCCGCTCACATGACAAAGGTAAGCCTCTGTATCTGCTCCCTGAGTCGCTCGCAGAGCGAAGCGTGCCCGACCAAAGATTTCTACGCTTCCGTGCTCTGCTACGCAAACCATCACCGCTACCTGCCGTTTCATTTATTCTTTTCTCGTTCCCTCCTGGTGATATACCACCGTCTAATCCGATACAGGATATAGATAAGAAGAAGGAGAAGAAGAATCCACAACCCTATCTTGATGTACACATTCTGCAAGCCAAGATCAAACAGTCCAAACCCTGCCGCAAGAAGCAAACGAGTCGGTAATCCACCCTCGGTGGCGGCGGTAAGTTCCGCTGGTGTGCCTTCTCCTGCCTCTCCGATCATTTCAGTTTCTTCGGTCACTAATTCCGTGGATGTTGCTGTGCCGCCGCCCGATGGAGACGATGGGACAACCCCCCCTCCCGACGGCGTTGTGCCTCCTGATACAGGCAACGGAACAATCTCCGCAGTCGGCGTTAATGGCGCCGATCCAGTTTGGCCTCCAGGTGTTGTTTCTGACAAAGAACTCTCTTCTCCTGCAGGAGGAGTTTCCGGAGTAGTTATTGTTATTACGGCGCCGGGTTGTGTGACAAAGCTGTGCTCAGAAAAATCAGGAATGTCGCTTGAAACAAGCCTGAAATAATACGACATCGCGGATATAAGACCTTGTATAGTCACGCTGTGATGCGTAACGCCGCTTGGGTCAGATGTCGCAGTCGAAAGCGCGTAGCCGTAATTCGGTCCGACAGAGCTCGTATCATGCGCCACGGTGTCATAGACCACGCGGCTTGTGGAGTTGTAATTCGTGTTCCATGTAACGGTCGCAGAGCTGTCCGCGGTCGTCACGCTTTCAAGATAAAACGTGAATGGCGCACTACCGCCACCACCGCCACCGCCACCGCCCGATGGGGCTGGAGGAGGAGTTTCCGCAGGAGGAGTTGGGATGGTAGTACTAAAGCTTTGCTCACCGCCAGTCACTTCCGGCGATCCCCGCGATATCACACGGTAAAAATAGGTGGTTCCGGGAATAAGATCGCTTACAGAAACCGAATGTGAGAGAACATAAGGATCGGTATCAGATTCCGGCGTAGAAGACGCATATCCGTAGTTCGGCGTGCCGGCTTCAGTACTTGATGCATTTGAGACTGAGTTCGTACCGTACACCACGCGGCTCGTTCCCGGAACCGGGTCGGTCAGCCACGTAATGACCGCAGAGGTCTCTAACACGCTCGTGCTGGCTTCACCGTGAATAACGGGCTGTTGATGATTGCCAAACAACAGCGGAGCTTTGTTGTTGTCCACCTCAATCGTTTGCCCGGCTTCTTCCACAAAAACATCAAAGAATGAATCAGGAACAAGCGGTACCTGCTGTGGCTGTAAATCAACCTGGTAGGTGATGTCAAAAAATGAATCAATGGCAGGCTCGGGATTGGTCGTTACCCAGCCGTCTCTTCGTTCTTCAAAAATCTTATACTGCCCGGAAGCGGGCGCAGAGAGTGAAAACCCTCCGTCAACGCCTGTAAGCGAAAGCGCGACGATTTCAATAGGAATCGGAGCCCCCTCTTCTTGTGGCGGGTTGACGCGTCCCAAGGCAATATGCCAGCCCGCGATGCCGGATTCGTTTTCGTCAAATACGCCGTTGTCGTTCACATCGCTGAATTTCGTGCCGACAATTTCAGCCGCGATGTCATCGTTCGTAATCGTGCAGGTCGTGCTCTGGCCGAGGCCAAGTGTGATAGAGCTTCCTTCGTCGACGGTCACATCATTCGTACAGCTCCATGCGCTTGACGTATAACCGTCAGGGCCCGATTCGGAAAGCGTATATATGCCTGCTTGGAAGCCACCGTCACTTTCAGCGCTTCCCTCGCCGGATAAAGCAACTTCTTCGTCGCTGTCAATTGCCGTCAGCGTCCAATCGGTGGTCGTTGCCGCCCCGCCATTGTCGTTCACGACAATTTTAACAAGCGTCAACGTCGGCGCGATGTCGTCGTTCGTGATCGTACAGGTCGCTTCGCCTCCGTTGGCAACAGAAACATCGGTGCAATTTTCATAACTGGTTGCGTAGCCGCTCACCGCCTCCTCTGCCACAGTATAAGTGCCGGCATCAACCGTTATATCATTCTGCCCATCATCTTCAAACGCAACAGGGTCGCCGTCGTCAATTGAAAACGAGAAGTCAGTAGCTTCTGCCGTTCCGCCGTTGTCATTCACAAGATTTTTCACCACATGCAGGGTTCCTTGCTGGTCGTCGTTCGTGATCGTGCACACATATGCGTGACCCGCTTCAAGATTTATCGTGCTACCGTCCATCGGACTGCCGTTATCCGTGCAAACAATACCCGTTTGCACATAACCGGAAAATGGATCTTCATCTACCGTATATGTATCCGGATCGAGGAAGTTCGCTTCGCCGGCGGTTACCGGTGCCTCGTTTATTGTTAAAGAAAATGCATCGGACTCAGTTGTGCCCCCGTTGTCGTTCGTCACGCTTTTCACCACGGTGATAGCACCCTGTCCAATAGGTAAATCGCTGTTGGTGACAGTACATGTCATGTCACCGCCAGAAGGCATGGAAGCACTCGTGCAATCGCCGTCAAGCGACATGGCATAGCCCGCTGGCCCGGATTCGGTCACATCGTATATTCCCGGGTCCATCGTAACGGCAGTGCCCAGTTCATCGCCCGGAAACGACCCAATTGAAACATCGTTACGACTTACACTCATGGTGAAATCGGATGCTTCACTTATCCCGATCCCATGATTCGTCACATGTTTGATGACATGGAGCGTGCCCGTATGTTGTTTATTAGTGATCGTGATGATTGCGGAACCATTCGAACCGACTGTTGCGGAGCCGGTGTCGCCGACAAAATCATACGCCGCATCCGCGCTTTCAACTGCCGTATAAATTCCTGGATCCACTATGAACACCGCATCGGTATTTTCGCTCACGCTTTTGGTTTCGCTGTTCACGGTTACTGAAAATCCATGATCGTCGGCAACATCAGTTGTGCCGTCCGGCGCAACCACATTTTTCTGAACCGTTACCGTTGCGGGTAATTGTTTATTAACGATATATACATCGGTGTTTGTATCTGATGTCACAGCGACCTGCGCGCCCGCCGTGCCGCCATCGCTGTCAGGCGTAATAGAAACCAGCGCGTAATCTGCGTCGGCATCTTCCGAAACAGTGTACACGCCCGGAGCAAGACCGCCGTACAGCGCTTCAAGTCCTTCATCAATCGCGCTGGGACTACCTCCATTTAATTTGACGGTAAAGCCATGCGCATCGGAAACATCCGTTGAACCGTCAACCCCCACTACATTTTTATGTACGGTAATCGTACCCGGAGTGACATCGCTGTTCGTGATGGTGCAGGTCTTGTCATCTCCCGGAGCTATGACGCCGGAACAGTCGACACTCATCGTGCCGCTGTATCCCGCGACTGGACCCTCAGAAACGCTGTAAGAACCCGCACTTAAACTTACTAAGGTGCCTGGGGATTCCGCACCGAGAAATAATGATGGCGAAACGCCTGTGCCGGTTACCGTGATTGCGAAATCTGATGCAACTTTTGTGCCGTCGTTAATATTAACTACATGCTTAATCACCGTAAGCGTAGCAGGTGGGACGACAATGTTTACTGCTGACTGTTCAATAACATCACCTCCGTGTTTTTCCTGGATCTTGTAACCGTAGGTTTGTCCGCCTGTTAGCCCCGCGTGAAGATAAGTCCCGCTGTAGACAGGCAAGAAATCATTGATCTGACTGAAGATTAAGGTAGTAGGGGTGCAACCGAGACCCTGACAAAACCAAATTCGCAAATCATGGTTCTTCAATGATGGGTCGACAATGCTTGTGCTTGCCCACGAAAGGTTGATAGCGCTGCTTGAAACGGGAGTAGCTGTAAAATTCAGGGTTGATCCCGTCGGGTGCGCCAACAGAGTAGACGGCACGCTGGCAACACTCAAAACCATCGCCGCGATAACCCATGCCGAAAAGAACGGGGTCAACAACCTGCTCTGCTTTTTCACATACTCTCGCAGACTTCCAAAAAAGACCTTTGAGAATGCACAGTGCGTATGTCTGTCGCGTGTTCTTTTTGACATAGTTTTATTGATTAATACTCACTTAAAAAATTGGTTTTTTGAGGGCTTGAATCCGTCTATGAATTGTACCGCTGTAATATCACTTATGCCGCAATTTGTCAATAGTTATATCAATAGCTTATCCACATCCGCAAATCACAGCTTTGCTGCTAAAATCACTTTGGGATTCGCAAGTCCGAACCTCTGCCCCGCCCTGCTCGGCGGGGCAGTTCGTCCGGACTCAGAAGAAGTTGCGTTACCAGGCGGCAGGAACAGTGCTGGGCACGCCGGGGTAAAATCTGAGCTGAACAACTTTCAGGCCGTTGTTGTCATAATCCCAGAGATATCCATAGAGCGCATCATTGAAAATATTGTAGCGCTCCGCGGTGCCGTCGCCGTCCAAATCAGCATATATGTACAAGAGATATTTGCTGACATCACCAAAAGTCTGCTTGCCTTTCGTGCGCTCCAGGTTCAAAACGGCTACCGAGCAGACTTCTTCATCATCGGCGTTACCAAGAATGTCATCCGGACCAGGGCCCATGGCACAAGTGTTTAAATTACCAGTGCCTCCCGGTGTGCCGACTGCGCGAGCCCACACCGAATACCACGATGTGCCGGTGTTTTCCGGATCAGGATTCGGCAGCTGGAAAGCGGCAGGACCGTCCGTACAATTTCCATCAAGCACCTGAAAATCACCTTCGGAAAGGTTAATTCTGCAGTTACCGGACAACGGAACAAAAATCCGATGGCCGTTGCTGTCGGTGAGGTCGGCGGTCTTGCCCTTCGGTACGCCGATCAGATTAAGGTTGTAATGCGAACCGCTCGGCGCGCCATTCCCCGTCGCAAACATCATTAAAGGCAAAACGATCATGGAAAACACTATGACGGATCCGCTCATTGCATATAGAATCTTTTTCATACTTTTTTGATTAATGATTCATGGCTTCCTTTCTCGACCTTTTGGCTTTCTACGGGTTATCCCAGAAAGTTTTATCGGCAAGCGATTGCGATATTTTCGGCGTTGCGGGGCCAGCCGGGCCGATGAGAATCGTGTCGCCGCTGTTGTTGTAAGCGTCAAGCAAGCCGGCCGAAGCCAATATCGCACTTACGGAAGTGCCTGCATAAGCCACATCAGCCGCAGCAATCATCGTTTGCACGCTTGCGGTACATCCGAATGCCGCGCAGTTAAGTTTCGCTGTCACGAGCTGTTGGAGAAGTTGCATGCGGGCTTTCTCTACGGCAGTCCGCTGGGCCGCTTTGCCCTTGCCAGTGGATTTCATCGCGATATTAGACCAGTAAGCGCCGAATACTTTGTCGATAGTACCTACCGGCCCCTTGTGAAGTCCTCCGTCGCCGATAAACATTGACCCGCTAAGAGGTGCGCTATTAAACACTGTCGTGGTGTATTGCGTATGCGTCTGCCAGAATCCTTGCGTGCGAGTTGGGCTTTCCTTTTCATTCGTGAAGGTGCACGTCACATCATCAGCCAAGCCGAGATTGACTGTCACGCTATTCGTACTGGTCGCGAACGGATATGGTGTTCCCGTTCCGGTAACTACACAGTTTGCCCCGACAAATGTCCAAAATGAGTTTGGTATGGTTTCCGTGACGGTATAGTTTTGTCCTGCCAGGAGATTGCTGAAAGTAGTCGTGGCGAGAAGCGTGTCATCTCCGAGATAAACACCTTGGTCGTCGTCAAGCTGGAAGGATCCTATGATACCAGTCCCATTGAATGAGAAGTCCGTGAGATCATTCGGATCCGCATCCTTCACGATAGTAAGGATTGGAGAAACATCATCGTTGGTAATCGTGCAGGTCTTGTTGTCGCCCGGCAAGAGCGTGATCGTGCCGTCAGAGGCGCAGTTGCCGCCCCAGACCGATGCCGCATAGCCGGTCGCTCCGGTCTCAGTTGAAGTCAGCAGGAGGTTCGCGGTCGTCGTGGTCGCCACCCCGCTTGCGACTGGGGAACCGTTCACAAATAATGGGAAGTCAGCGACTTCTTTGGTGCCGCCGTTGTCGTTGATGACGGTTTTCACGAGGGTCAGGGTCGGCGCGACATCATCGTTGGTAATCGTGCAGGTCTTGTTGTCGCCCGGCAAGAGCGTGATCGTGCCGTCAGAGGCGCAGTTGCCGCCCCAGACCGATGCCGCATAGCCGGTCGCTCCGGTCTCAGTTGAAGTCAGCAGGAGGTTCGCGGTCGTCGTGGTCGCCACCCCGCTTGCGACTGGGGAACCGTTCACAAATAATGGGAAGTCAGCGACTTCTTTGGTGCCGCCGTTGTCGTTGATGACGGTTTTCACGAGGGTCAGGGTCGGCGCGACATCATCGTTGGTAATCGTGCAGGTAATGTCTTCTCCTTCATTCAAGGTGACGGTGCCGCCCAAGGTTGCGGGACATCCGGCGCCGATAAGGGAGACGAAGGCGTAGCCATCGACGAGCGTTTCATCCAGAGCAATCGAGGTGTTGGCACTCACGGGAGTTGTCGCGCCCGAGAGTACGCCCGCGCCGCCGACCGTCAGATCAAAGTCGTCAGGGAGGGCGTCGCCGCCGTTGTCGTTGATGACGGTTTTAATAAGCGTAATGGTCGGCGCGACATCATCATTGTGGATGGTACAGGTTGCCGATTGGCCCGCAGCGAGCGTAACGGTGTCATCATCGTTTTGAGTCCCGGTTCCGGTGCAAACCCATGCTGATGCGGTATATCCCGCCGGTCCTGATTCGGAGAAATCGTACGTGCCGGCGTTTACCGACGCACCCGTGACTGCGCCGCTTCCGGTTGCTCCGGAAATCGGCGTCGGGCCGGATGCGGAAAGCGTCCAGTCGGTTGCTACTGCAGTTCCGCCGTTATCGGTCGTGATAGTTTTTACTAGTGTAAGTGTCGCTTTCTGGGTGTTTCCAAAATCCAAAGATCCGGAAGGAGTATTTACTCCCCCGCTGATCGTTACCGAGTAACCAGTTGACCCGATACATGAGCCGGAATTGGTTGTTGGAAATGTCTGGGTGTATCCCGAAGGAACGGTTTCACACACCGTGTAGACACCGTCGGCCAAAGCGCCGAAAGAATATGTTCCATCGCTTGCGGTTACGGTCGAAGCGGAGGCTGCGCCTGCAAGCGTGATTGTTACGCCACTCAGCGCCGGCTCGGCATCATTCACTCCATTTCCGTTCACATCATTGAACTTCACGCCGCTGATAGTTCCCTGCGGAGCAACGACAAGGGCGCTTAACTGAACGCTTCGATCCTGATTTCCTCCACTTGTTCCGTTTGATTGGTCAACGCCAAGAACGCGCATGTGGAAAGGCGCGCCTGTGATTGAACTTGCGCCAAACCCGGCGCCCCAATCAATGGCTGATGCAATATGACCTGTCCATCCAAGCATGAGACGGCACCCTGTTCCTGCCGGACAGCTTGATACGGCAACTTTTATCTGAAATTCTCTGTCACTGTCACCTGTGTTTAATCCATTTTGAATAACATTACCATCACTTCCTCCCGGATTAGATACGGTGCCCGCCACAGTATATTCCCATACCGCAATTCGAGTGTCTGTCGGTGAGCTCACGGTGCTCAAAGTTCCGGCAATATCCAAAGCACCGCCACTTGCCAACACAGGAACAGTCCCAGTTGGTGTGGCAACTTCTCCAGGTAAACCAATGAATATATCAGGGGTTGTACCAGCACAATTCGACAACCCTGAACACGGGTCAGAAGCTTGCGTCAAGTTGTACGAGGTTAAGCGGTCAATCGCGTAAACGCCGCCTTTTGTAAAATCATGGTCAAGCCGGATGGTCCAGGTGCCATCCGTGAGGCCGGTGACCGCCAAACGATACGGTAGTCCATCCCCTTCGCGATATTGAGAATTACTTCCATTAATGTTCCCGTTATCCCATTTCGGTTCAGGATTGGTGCTGTCGCAAGGAACGCCAAGATTCGCCAAAGTTCCATTTTGACATTGATCAAGATTTAATCCGGGCCCGGCATCGGTAAACGTAGTTGCGGCAACCTGTTCTCCGGTTGATCCGTCTGAATTAAGAATATGTGCAACTACCGTGTAGAGTGGACGGAAGTAATTATCCAAAAGGTAATCGTAGGAGAAAAAACCAGATTCGTTTGAAGTTACCGTGGCAATTGTCTCAACGTAATCTTCCGTTTCAACCGAACCGCCAAAAATCTTCAAAACGAAATTTTGGAGAGCGCTAAAAAAGCTTCCAAAGATGCTTGCGGTGTCGCCGGGATGATAGTCTGCTTTGTCCGTTGAAAGCTCCGGACTTTGAACTATCTGGATTTCCGAAGATGTGGAAACAGGTGTGGAAGAATCCGTCGTAGCGGTGGTGTCTGTGGTGGTAGAAATATCTGTAGTTGCGGTGGACTCTTCTACTGCAGTGGTATCGGAGATAGCAACGGTATCCGTAACCGACGCATTTGTGGTTGCAGTGAAAGAGTCCACCGTAGTGATATCAGAGGTGATGACTACATCCACAACAGCGGTGTCCGCGACAGACGCTTCAGAAGCAAGTGTGTTCGTTTCTGGTGATGATGCATCGGCGTCAATAACGACTGTATCTTCCGAAGCAGGGGCATCAGAAGCATTCGTGGCATCGGCGCTCTCCGCGATAGGTGCGTCCGAAGAAAGCGTATCTGACGATGGCGCGGTGTCGCCGCCTAAATCAACTGTTGCCGAAACTTCCACAAGGGCATCTGCCTCCTGCGCGTATGCAATATTTACCGATAGCCCGACGATAAGGAAAAGTGATGCAAGTATAAAACCTGCTGAAACGACCTTGAAACTGTTTTGTATTTTTTTATTCATATGTTTTTTTGAATATTTTATTGAGAAGAAATTATTGTATTGATTCGATCGTATGCTGGCTGTAACGTTTTGGTTTTATCTTTCGTCTGCGATTGTATAGAGAAAATAAAAAACCCTTTCGCGTACGCGAAAGAGCTACAGTCGTTTTTACCGAGAGAGAAAAAGAACGAACATGGCGCCCTCATCTCCATATATAATCACCGCCTCGCTTTCCCCGACGAGACAGTCCTTAAGAGTTTACTACTATATATCAACTTATACTCCTGGGAGATAATGAAGTCAATAAGCTTACAACTAAAATAGTGCATAACTTTCTGCATACCAGAATGAAAATAAGGAAAATTCCGGGAAACGGCGCTGAATCGGGAAATGACCTGAAAATCAGGCGGATTCAGCGCCTTTTCCCGGAATTTTCAAATAACCGCTAAACTGCAATCATCCCTTCAGCAGAAGCACAATACTCATACCTTTTTGTTTTGTTTTTGTCAATAGTAATTTCCCTATTATCTTCTGTAGCAATTTACTTTTTTTATTAATGATATTTCCTTATTATTTCCCTATTGATTTTCACATAAAATAAAACGGCTCTGTTAGGCCGTTTGCTATAACTACTCATCGTCGTATCAAAAAATTATATCACCCTACAAGCGCTTTTCCTACTTGCCCTATATCCCCCGCGCCGAGCGTTACTACCACCGCGTCAGCGCCAAGGCGCTTGGCGACATACGCGGGAATATCTGCGATATTATTAATAAAGACCGCTTTTTTCTTTTTAGTTTTATTGATCAACGCGGTCATTTTCTCCATGTCCACCTCATTCCCGCTTCCTTCCTTTTTTTCTCGCGCGGAAGCATATACGCTGGTGAGCACCACGCTCTCTGCGTCTTCAAATGCGTGCGCAAAATCATCAAACAGCGCTTTCGTGCGTGAATACGTGTGCGGTTGGAATATGGCGATGATGCGTTTTTTTGGATATTTTACCCTGAGAGCCGCCAGCGTCGCCCTGATCTCGGTCGGGTGATGCGCGTAATCATCAAACACCGGTGCCGTATGCGATTCGCCGATGTATTCAAGCCGCCGCGCGGTTCCCTTAAAATCTTCGAGTCCCTCGCGCGCAATGTTCGCCGGCACGCCAAGTTCAAGCGCCACGCGATATGCGAGATTTGCATTCTGCTGGTTGTGTTCGCCGGGCGTTTGAAGCGCGAACGCCATCATGTCGTCTTTGCGCATCACGATCACTTTGCACGCCGCGCTCCGCGCGATCTCTGAAAGCGCATCTTCGCTGTCGCCAATCACTAAAAATCCGTTGGGAGAAATAGACGCGACAAATTTCACGAATGCCGCTTGATAATCCTCCGGCCGGCGATAATAATCAGGATGGTCGTAGTCAATGTTCGTGATGATCGCGCCATGGGGGTGATAATTCAAAAAGGCTTCTTTGTACTCATCGGCCTCAAGCACAAAAAGTGCATCCGGTTTTTTTAAGTCGCCCGCGAGCGCGCCGCACCCCCAATTGATCACTTTTGAGCCGACGATAGAAGTTACGTTGCGTTGTGCGTATTGTAAAAGATGCGAAAGCATTGCCGTCGTGGTCGTCTTGCCGTGGCTCCCTGCAATCGCAATGCCGTGATGCGCATTGAAAAATTCGGCAACGACTTCCGGGTAGGAAAAGATCGGTATCCGCGCATCTTTGGCGGCTCTCATTTCTTCATTATTTTCATCGCTATATGCGTTTGAATGCACCACTACATCATTGCCTTGTATGTTTTGCGCTAAAAAATCAGTGACCGGCACATGAAGCCGAGCAAGTACCTCGTCGGTCATAAAGTGCTCCCGGGTATCGGACCCGCGCACCGAAAAACCGTTTGCAAGCAAAACCTCCGCAAGCGCGGTCATTCCCACGCCCTTCACGCCGATCATATGGATATTTTTGTATTTCCAAATGCTTTTTTTCATATCGTATGCGTCACCGTTATTCCGCGCTTCTTTCTTCTTCCGCTACCGGTGCCGGGCGGCGCCGAAGCGAAAGCCACACCACAAGCCCAAACGCTCCCGCAATCAGCGCATAAATACCTTGCTCGAATGCGCGCGAAGCATGCGCCGGCTGTACTATATCTTTCTTGGTATTTCCTTCCTGAACTAATGGCCGAACCGCAGACGCATTATTCTCCCCGATATCTTCATTTTTAGCAATATCCTTAGCATAAGACAGCACCTCATTCACTACCTGTTTCTTTTCAGGCGCGCTTGATGCCCCTGTTTCACCCGATGTCGTCTCGCTCTGCGGGGCGATAGGCGGCTCTGTCACGATAACGACTTGTTGTTGTACATTTGCCTCCGGCATGCTTTCTAGCGTAATACCGCTCACGGGGGCAGAAATCTGCTCTACGGGCATTTGAGAAAGCGGAGCGGGTAATGGCGCAGGAAGAGCAACAGGCGGCGCACTTTCTGTCGCAGGAACGGTAATAGCATTTATGCCGCTATTATGCGCGCCTGGCGTGCCCTCTATCGGATTTCCTTTTGCGTCGGCGCCGTTGCGCGCGGTTCCGTCATTCGTCCGCCAGCCGGCGGCATCCCGCTCCATCGTCTGATATGAAGGGGATGCGGCGCCCGCGGGCCAGCCGGACACAAAATCAAGCGCATCGATGACATTCCCCGCGCCGTCTTTCAGCACAAGGCGCTCGCCGCCGTTGTTTAGGCCGTTCCCCGAAAACGGCCCCGCATCGTCTGCGGCGACATCGGCAACCGCGTTGTCGTCGCTCCGTTCAATGAGATAATAGCCGCTCGCCGCGATTTTTTTGGTAAGCACAATGATGCGCACGTCGCCGGCAGTCCCCTCATACAAACCCCAACCGGCAAGGTCTATGTCCCCTCCCGTGGTGTTTTTCAATTCCACCCATTCATCAGCACTTGACGCTTTCGTACCCATCCATGCGACTTCGTTAATAACAACATCGCTCGGAGCGGCGCCAAACGCAAAAAACGGCATATAAAAAAATATGCCTGAACATGCAAGTACAAGCAAACGAGACATAAGGAAAGAAAATAACATTCTTTCCACTATAACAGATAGTGTTTCCCAGATAAAGAGTTCACCCGTATATTTCTGCCATTTTAAACCGATCGGTTTAAAATGGCAGAAATTATAAATTGAGATTGAGATTGAGATTGAGATTGGTTAAAACTTTGAGATGTCTTCAAGAGTGATTGTGTTTTTTTCTTCGCCATTGTGCGCAGTGTTTCGGGGAGCAGAGTTCATTCCTT
>ERZ1292633.839-Hain-H41-02um-R1-839-length-34321-cov-8_pt1 | contig 34321 bp, 26 predicted proteins | sample MGYA00564406_ERZ1292633 | MGnify/ENA primary metagenome ERZ1292633 (study PRJEB36523, sample SAMEA6512639) | groundwater metagenome | collected 2019-01-08 | study: AquaDiva: Metagenomics assemblies of 32 groundwater samples
TGCGTTCGATTGACACCCTCTTCATGTCGATGGGCGCCATCGTCGGCAACAAGCTCCGGTCGATCCTGACGCTGGTCGGCATTGTGGCCGGCGTGGCCTCGATCATCGCCGTCATGACGGCCATCTCCGTGGTGCAGGCGACCATGGAGAAGGAAATGAGCGTCCTCGGCACTCAGGTCTTCCAGGTGCAAAAGTGGCCCGCCGGATTCAAATCGGGCGCGGATCGACGAAAGGCAATGCGCCGCCCCCCCCTGACGCTGGAGAACGCGAAGGCGATCCAGGAGCAGGTGGAGACGGTGGACCTGGTCGGGTCGGAGATCTGGGAGTTCGGTTTCGCCGCGGAGTACAAGGGCGAGTCGACCAATCCGAACGTCTCCATCGTCGGCGGCACGCCCGAGTATCCGCCCAACAACACGCATTACGTCGGACTGGGGCAGAACATCAGCCAGATGGACGTGAGGGGCGCGCGAAACGTGGCCGTGATCGGCTTTGCGATCGCCAAGAAGCTCTTCCCGTTCACCGACCCGATCGGGAAGGACGTCCGGGTGGACGGCAGGAAGTACCGCGTCATCGGCGTCTTCGACGAGAAGAAGTCGGCGTTCGGCGGCTTCTACGACAACTACGTGCTGATCCCGGTCTCCACGTTTCTAAGAACGTACGGAATGCTGGACCGCGACGGATTCTCCCGCTCCGTGAACATCACGGTCCGGGCGAAGACGCCGGAGCTGACGGCCGACGCGATGGAGGAGACCCGCCAGGTCCTCCGCCGCGTTCGCGGCGTGAAGGCCGGCGAAGAGGACAATTTCGAGTTCTTCAACAGCCAGAGTCTGATCACTCAATTCAATCAGATGAGCATGGGGATCAAGATCGCCGCCTTCATCATCGGCATCATCGCGCTCATCGTGGCCGGCATCGGGATCATGAACATCATGCTGGTCGCCGTGACCGAGCGGACCCGGGAGATCGGGATCCGCAAGGCGCTCGGCGCGAAGCCGCGGAGCATTCTCTTCCAGTTCCTGCTGGAGGCGGTGATCCTCTGCAATATCGGCGGCATCGTGGGGGTCTTGGTCGGGTTCGGGCTGGGGAATCTCGTCTCCGTGTTCACCAAGTTCACGGTTCAGGTGCCGATGGAGTGGGCGGTGATCGGGCTGCTTTTCTGCTCTGCTGTCGGCGTGGGGTTTGGGTTGTTGCCTGCGGTCAAGGCTTCGCGGTTGCATCCTATCGAGGCGCTTCGGTTCGAGTAGCGCCTGCGGTGGGGGAGCGGAGGGAACACCCCCCCCTCCGGCTCCGGCGGAAACTACCAGTCGCCTGCGGTGGGGGAGCGGAGGGAACACCCCCCTCCGGCTCCGACGGAAACGACCAGTCGCCTCCGGGGGGTGTTCCCTCCGCTCCCTCTCCAACCATGGCGGACTCCGCCCTCCCGTCCGGCCAATCCGGGAGCATGGACGGAAACCTCTACTCGCTACAGTAGATGGCACGGGCCGGAGGAGAGGTTTTTCGCCCTCTCCACGGCCCCAACCGACTAATAGTTGCGCCTGGGCGGGGTTCATTGTCACAATGGTGCCTCATGGCACACTGACTGGCCCCGCCCCTCGTTAGGAGCTCGGACCCACTGCGATCGAAGGTCTCGAAATGACCCAGGCGCTGGCGCTTCCCCGGATCATCCAGGGGGGGATGGGCGTCGGCGTGTCCGACTGGCGGCTGGCTCGCACGGTCTCCATGCTCGGCCACCTGGGCGTCGTCTCGGGCACGGGGATCGACACCGTGCTGGTGCGGCGGCTCCAGGACGGCGACATCGGCGGGCACGTGCGCCGCGCCATGGCGAAGTTCCCGCTGCCGCGCGCTGCCGAGGACGTTCTTCGCCTCTACTTCCGCGAGGGCGGCCGGCCTCCCGGCACCCCCTACAAATCGACCCCCATGTACCGGCAAGCGGTGAGCACCGCGCGTCAGCAGCTCTCGATGCTCGCCGCCTTCGTCGAAGTCACGCTGGCGAAGGAAGGACACCGCGGGCAGGTGGGGATGAACCTCCTCACCAAGATCCAGCTCCCCAATCTGGCGTTCCTCTACGGAGCCATGCTGGCGGGCGTCGACTACATCCTGATGGGCGCCGGAGTTCCCCGCGAGATCCCCGGTGCGCTCGACCTTATGGCCAAGCACCAGACTGCATCGCTGCGCCTCGATCTGGAGAACCCCACGGCGGCACCGGCCCTCTACATCAAGTTCGATCCCATGGAGCACTGGGACGGGCCACCGCCGGAGATTCGTCGTCCGATGTTCCTGGCCATCATCGCGAGCAATTCGCTGGCGACCATGCTTACCCGCAAGGCCACCGGCAAGGTGGACGGCTTCGTCATCGAGGGCCCCACGGGCGGGGGACACAACGCGCCGGCTCGCGGCGAGCTGCGATACAACGAGCGGGGGGAGCCGGTCTACGGCGAACGCGACGAGGTCGATCTGGAAAAGATGCGGCAGCTCGGCGTTCCGTTCTGGACCGCGGGCGGTGCCGGCTCGCCGGACCGTGTCGTGGAGGCGCTGGAAGCAGGCGCCGCGGGGGTGCAGGTCGGAACGCTCTTCGCCTACTCCGATGAGTCGGGGATGACCGAGCCGGTCAAGCGCTCGATCCTCGCCCACGCCCTCCGGGACGACGTCGACGTCTTCACCGATCTGCGCGCGTCGCCGACCGGCTATCCGTTCAAGGTCGTCCGCTGGGGCGGCGATCCCGCCATCGGAGTCAAGCGCCAGCGCGTCTGCGACGTCGGCGGCCTGCGTGTGAGTTACATCACGCCGCAGGGAACCGTCGGATACCGCTGCCCGGCCGAGCCGGAGAAGGACTACGTCCGGAAAGGCGGCAAGGCCGAGGAGACGGAGGGGCGGAAGTGTCTCTGCAACGCCCTGATGGCCAATATCGGCATTGGGCAGTTGCGCGAGGACGGCTGGGTGGAGCCGCCGCTCATCACGAGCGGAACGGATCTCACGATCATCTCCACCTTCCTGGCCGGCCGAACGCGCTACTCCGCCAAGGACGTGATCGACTACCTGCTCTCGAAGTGCGGCCCCGAATCGTCCGGCGTGGTCCCGCTCAGCGTGCCGGAGGTGGCGGCGGTGCGAAGAGGATAGCCAGCCGGGGCACGCGCCCCATCGCCGTCCACGCTTCCATCCCGGCGCTCCACACCGTGCTCTCCGCCGTGAGTTGTCCCGCCGCCACCGCCTGCCCCAACTGACTCACCGAATAGGGACCGAACGTCTTTCCCCCGGCCGCCACGTGCCACACGGCCAGATCGGCGCTGGTCTCGGGACTCGGCGGAATCACCTGGAGTGGCACCGCTGTGGGTGCGCCCGGGGAGCCGAGCCCGACGATCGCCATCCCCATTCCGAGCCCGACACCCGCACCCGCCAACCCGCCCGCGGGATTCGCGGCCGCGGTGGGGATCGACGCGCCGAGCTGATACTGCTGGTAGCGGTTCATGTCCCCCAGCACGCCCATGCTGGAGCGCGCGTCGAGCGCTTGCTCCACCTGTTCCGGAACCGAGACGTTCACGATGTAGAGATGCGGTAGGTCGAGCCCGTACGCGTCGTCGATTCGCGCCAGGACCGCGCGGCGCAGTTCCTCGGAGAGCCGTCCGTAGCGAGACGCGAGGTCGACGACCGGGATCTCGGTCTTCGAGACGATCTGCGCGAACTCGGTGGCGATGATCGAACGGAGCAGCACGTCGATCTCGTCCGCCTCGAACGACCCATCCGTGCCGACCAGCTCGGCCAGGAGCGCTTCGGGCTTCGACGCCTTCAGCGTGTACGTGCCGAACGCACGCACCCGGAGCGGTCCCAGTTCGGGATCGCGCAGAATGACGGGATTCGGCGTGCCCCACTTGAGTTCGGTGATCTGACGCGTGGCGACGAAGTAGACCTCCGCCTTGAAGGGGCTGTCGAAGCCGTACTTCCACCCGCGCAGCGTGGTCAGGAGCGGGAGGTTCTTCGTGGTCAGCTCGTAGGTGCCGGGCTGGAAGACGTCGGCCACCCGCCCGCCATCGACGAAGACCGCCGACTGGCCCGGCCGCACGACGAGGCGCGCGCCATTCTTGATCTCGTTCTGGTAGCGCGGAAAGCGCCAGACGATCGTGTTCCGCGTGTCGTCGACCCACTCGACGATGTCGACCAACTCGCCCCGGAGCTTGTTCACGAATCCCATCGTTTCCTCCTCACTTCAAGAGTTGCGCGAGAAAATCTCCGATGCCGCGCAGCACGCGTTCCGCCGCCAGGCTCGCCGCCGTCCGCGCCGGATCGGCGGGGAGGCTCCACGCCGCCCCAGCCATGGCGGCCTGGGCCGGCACATGCTCCAGGCCTCCCTCCAACACGAACGCCGCGATGTCTCCCATCTCGTGCGCGTCGAGCCAGGTGCCGTGGCTGCCGCACCAGTCGACGATCGCGCCGGAGCGACGCCCGAAGTTTTTCCGCTGCATCGCCCCGTGGCACTCGGGGCAATGACGGTAGGAAACCTCCGCCTGCCATGTGGCGCGCCGCTCGTTATGAGGCTGGCCCGCGGGAGGTGCGCCGTTTTTCCGCCGCTGCTCCCGGACACGATCGATCAGGCGGCCCATCACGTCGCCGGGGGCCCAGAGCCCGAGGCACGCGGGACATTCCTCCACCCAGAGTCCCCCCAGATTCCGTGCGACGAGCCGAACGCCCTTGCAGGAGGGGCACTCCAGCGTGTCGGTCCGCGTCCGCGCCGGCTGGGGCAGGAACGCGATCCCGCACGACGTGCAGTGGCGCGCGCCCGCGGGATTCCTGGCGTAGCATTCGGGGCAGACCGGCCCGGCGCGCTCCGGCTTCCGCGTCACCGCGGCCTGGCAATAGGAGCACGTCGTCTCCTCGTCGCCCACCAGCGCGCCGCACGCCGCACAGCGCGTGACGGCGAGGTCCCTCGCGACCGGCGACGCCGTGGAGATTGCCGCCCCGCACGGGCAAGCGACGGCATCGGCGAGGCAATCGCCGACGTCGTACTGCGCGTGACACCTTGGACAGGCCACCAGCTTCAAAATCACCCCTCCGGAGGCGTACAGGGCTATCCTCGGAGGTATCGGCCACGGGTCGTGGGATCTTGAGGGCGGTTTGGGCGCTAACCCTTTTCCAGTAAGGATGTTAGGGGTGTGCCCGCAGGGCGGCAGCGAGGAGGGACGAGGCGCGTGGTGACGATTCGCATCCAGGGGCAGGAGTCCCGGCTGGGAACCGAGGAGTGGGAGATCCGGCTTCGCGAGGGGAGGATCCCGCCGGAGACGCTCGTCCTGGCGGAGGGAACCGGCTGGGTGCGCGCCGATTCTCTGGAGATCTACCGCCTGCTGGCGCCTACCCCTGCACGGCACCCCACGGCCGTGGCCCTATCGCTTCGCGAGATTCTCTTCCCGAAGCGCGGCTTCTCGGCGACGGAACTCCTGCTCGCGGTGAACCTCATCGTGGCCGGGCTCCTCTTCGCCGCGTGGGGGAAGGAGTACCTCTCGACCCTGCGCGGGATGACGGCGGAGTGGTGGAACGACGTCCGCGCGGGGCACGCGTACGGCTGGTGGATCCCGACGCTCTTCCTTCACGCCGGACCGGGGCACCTGGGGCGGAACATGATGGCGCTCCTGGCCGCGTCGGGCGCGGTGGAGTTCCTGGCGGGGCGCCGCTGGGCGATCGCGGCCTATCTCATCACGGGAATCGGCGGGGCCTGGGCCTCGTACGCCGGGCACCATGCCCCGCCGCTCAGCGTGGGCGCCTCGGGAGCGATCTTCGGCCTCCTCGGCTGCGCCGTCTCGTTCATCGTCCGCCGGCGGGGGACATTCAACTACGCCCAGCGCTGGAAGGTCTGGCGCGTCTACGTGCCGCTCTTCATCCTCCTCTTCCTCCCGGCGATCGCGAACGCCGACGTGCACGCGCACGCCGGCGGATTCGCGACGGGGCTCTTCCTGGGAGTGTGGCTTCCGCCGCACCCGCGCATCCCCAAACTGGCCGAGGTCGACCCGCTTCGCGACGACGAGGCCGTCTAGGCCCCGGAATCGCGCCCGGCGTCGTTATTCCTTCTTGCTCCAGGGCGGCGTGATGCCGTTCATGCGCGCGTAGGCGATCAGCTGCCCCAGGTGCTCGTGGTTGTGCGCGGCGATGAAGAATAGGATCTCCCGCTTCGAGCCCTCGCCCATGAACCACTTCACCGACGTATCCATGTCGGAATCGGAGACCGCGTTCGCCGCCGCCTTCACGTGCTCCAGCGACTTCTTCACCTGCGCGACGATCTCCTCCTTCTTGGTCGTCGAGGTCTCGAACGTCTTCATGTCGAATCCGTCAGGCATCTTCGCTCCGATGAAGCTCGGAATCATGAAGTTTCCGCCGGCGGCGTGGAGGAGCGCCTCGCCGAACGAGCGAACGCCTTCCGCGGGGTGCCAGGAGTACTTGTCGGCGGGCATCGCCTCGGCGAGCTGGATCAGCTTGTCGCCCGCGTAATCGAGGTTGCGGGCGAACTCCGCTTTGGTTCCGGCGGCGGCTGGCTTCGCGGCGGAATCCGCGGCATCGGCGGCGCCGGCGGTGGTGGCGGTCATGAGCCCGGCGACGGCGAGCATGGCGATCATCCTTCTCATCTCTGGTCCCCCTGGTAGGAATGGTACGGCAGGGCGCGCGATCGCGAGCCCGAGGCCGGGAAGTCTAACGGAGAGGGCGGTGCCCGGCTACCGATCTCACGGGTCGCATGCTAGACTTTCCCCGCTTCGTGTCGGAATCTCCCGCCGCGGGATGGACCGCGCGGTATCCACCCCCCGTACCTTCGCCTTCTCCGTTCCAACAGGAGGTCGTTCAAACGTGCGATCGAGAAGACTGGTCGTTTCCTTCCTGGCGGTGCTGACGTTCCTCGGCGCGGCCGTGGCGCCGCGCGCCGCCCTCGCCGAGTCGCGGCCCCGAGACGTGATGAACGCCGCCGAACTGGAGTTGGCGATCCAGAAGCTCCGCGTCCTGGGAAGCGTCCTTTACGTCGCGGCTCACCCGGACGACGAGAACACGGCGCTCATCACCTATCTCGAAAGCGACCGCCTGGCGCGCGTCGGCTATCTCTCCATGACGCGTGGGAGCGGCGGGCAGAACCTGATCGGGCCGGAGACGGGAGATGCCCTCGGCGTGATTCGCACGCAGGAACTCCTGGCCGCTCGCGCCATCGACGGGGCGGAGCAATTCTTCACGCGCGCGATCGATTTCGGCTATTCGAAGACCTCCGACGAGACGATGACGTTCTGGGGACGCGACGCCGTCCTTTCCGACGTCGTCTGGACGATCCGGACGTTTCGGCCCGACGTGATCGTGACGCGCTTCCCGCTCGACACCCGGGGGGGCCACGGACACCACCAGGCGTCGGCGATCCTGGCCAAGGAGGCGTTCGCCGCCGCCGCCGATCCGATGCGCTTTCCGGAGCAGTTGCGCCTGGCCCAGCCCTGGCGCGCGAAACGGATCCTCTGGAATGCGTTCCGCCCCGATACGGGGAAGCGCGATCCGGCCCTACCAAAACTCCTCACGGTCGATCTCGGCGCGTACAACGCGCTCCTCGGGAAGAGCTACACGGAACTCTCGGCCGCGAGCCGGAGCATGCATAAGAGCCAGGGCTTCGGCGCGGCCGAGCGGCGCGGGCCGGTGCCGAACTTCCTGGAGCTGCTGGACGGCGAGCCCGCCACCGCTGACCTCTTCGACGGCGTAGCCACCGGCTGGTCGCGGATTCCTCGAGGCGAATCGGTCGACTCGATCCTGGCCGAGGCGGAAGAGCGCTTCGACGCGAACGAGCCGCAGCGCATCGTGCCGCTCCTGGTCCGCGCGCGGGCCGCGATGCGCGCGTTGGGCGATGATCCGTGGGTTCGGGTGAAGCGGCGGGAGCTGGACGACGTGATCCGCTCCTGCGCGGGACTCTGGCTGGAGGCGATCGCCACTCGACCGTTCGCGCTTCCCGGGGGGAGCGTGCCGGTGACCGTATCGCTGCTGTCACGGAGCGATGTTCCCGTGACGCTCACGCAGGTGGTCATGCCTTCCGGAGCCGCGCTCCGCGACGCGTCCGATTCCACGCGATCACTCGCCAACCGTCCCCTCTCCCGGAACATTCCCGTGGAAGGGACGACCACCGTGTCGCCGGCGAAGAGCGCCACCATGACGCAGCCCTACTGGCTTCGCCAGCGGCCCGGCGCCGGGGCCTACCAGGTGCGGAAGGCCGGGGCCACGGACACCGTGGAGAAGGAAACGCCCGACGAGGCGGAGAATCGCCCGGCGCTCGCCGTCCGGTTCGAACTCGAGATCGGGGGGGAGCGGATCGCCTACGACGTGCCGGTGCTCTATCGCTGGACCGATCGCGTGGCGGGGGAGCGCTACCGGCCGTTGGAGGTCGTTCCTCCGGTGACGCTCCGCCTCGATCGGAGCGCCTACCTCTTCGCCGAGGCGAAGCCGCGGGAGGTGAGAGTCATCGTGGAGTCGTCGGGCCCGACCGTGTCGGGCAGCGTGCGGCTCGATCTCCCGCCGGGATGGCAATCGACGCCCGCCGAGACGACGATCGCGCTGCGCGGCTCCGACACGCCCGGCTCCGCCCGGTTCTGGGTGCGCCCCGGGGAGCGCGCGGTCTCTGGTCTCCTGGCCGCTTCGATGACAGTCGGAGGCACGCGCCATGACCGGAGTCGCACCGTGATCGACTATCCGCACATTCCGGTCACGACGATCTTCCCGCCGGCGGAGGCTCACCTGGTTCGCGCCGACGTGAAACGAACGGGTTCGAGGGTGGGCTACGTCATGGGCTCGGGCGACGAGATGCCGGCGGCGCTGGAGGAGATGGGATACCGCGTGACGCTTCTCTCCGACGACGAGATAGAGTCGGGGGCGCTCACGGGTCTCGATGCGGTCGTCGTAGGCATCCGGGCGTACAACACCCGGCCGCACCTGCGGTCGCTTCAGCACGATTTCTTCGACTACGTCTCCGCCGGCGGAACGATGGTGGTCCAGTACAACACCGTGGAGGAGGCGCTCCAGGACAGGCTCGGGCCTTATCCCTTCAAGCTTTCCCGGGATCGCGTCACCGTCGAGGGATCGCCCGTGCGCCTGTTGAAAGCAGAGCATCCGCTGCTCCGCGCGCCGAACAAGATCGGCGCGGCCGACTTCGACGGCTGGGTGCAGGAGCGGGGGCTCTACTTCGCGAAGCCGTGGGACGCGGCGTACGAGCCGGTTCTCTCCATGAGCGATCCGAACGAAGAGCTGATGGAGGGGAGCCTTCTCTACGCGCGATACGGCAAGGGAGTCTACATCTACACCGGCATCGCCTGGTTCCGGCAGCTTCCGGCGGGAGTCCCCGGGGCGTACCGGCTCTTCGCGAATCTGGTCGGAGGCGGCCGGGAATGAGCGACCGGCGCCAGGGCGGCCGCGCCGGCGAGCGTCCGCATGGTCCGGCCGGCGACGCGGATCCGACGCGTGACGATCCGCCGCCCGGCGGTCCGGAGCGTGACGAGCCCGCGCCCTTCCTCGGCAGCTGGCCGCTCCTCTACGCCGTGGTGTTTCTGAACCTCGTGGCCCTCATCGCGCTCTTCACCTGGTTCACGCGCGCGTTCGAATGAGCGGACTCGACTGGTTCGTCCTCGCGGCGTCGCTCGTCGGAATCGTCGTCTACGGCGTCTGGCGGGGCCGAGGCAGCCACGATCTCGGCGGCTATCTCCTCGCCGACCGGACGATGCGCTGGCCCACGATCACGCTCTCGATCATGGCCACGCAGGCGAGCGCGATCACCTTCCTCTCGACACCGGGGCAGGGGTACGCGGACGGGATGCGATTCCTCCAGTTCTATTTCGGGCTTCCGCTCGCCATGATCGTGCTGGCCGCCACGGCCGTGCCGATCTACCACCGGCTCAAGGTCTACACCGCCTACGAGTATCTGGAGCGGCGCTTCGACGTGAAGACCCGCACCCTCGCCGCGTCGCTCTTCCTCGTGCAGCGCGGACTGGCGGCGGGGCTAACGATCTACGCGCCGGCGCTCATCCTGTCGGTGCTCCTCGGGTGGAACCTCACCCTGACCAATCTGGCGCTCGGGGCGCTGGTCGTCATCTACACCGCCTCGGGGGGAGCGAAGGCGGTGAGCTACACGCAGTTCCTCCAGATGCTCATCATCTTCATTGGATTTGGCATCGCGCTCGTCTTCATCCTGAATTCGCTCCCCGAGGGAATCTCGCTCCTCGACGCCGCCGTGGTCGCGGGAAAGATGGGGAAGCTGAACGCCGTCGACTTCTCGTTCGATCTGACGAATCGCTACAACTTCTGGTCGGGGCTGATCGGCGGGTTCTTCGTCGCGCTCTCCTACTTCGGCACCGATCAATCGCAGGTGGGGCGCTACCTGACCGGACGCTCCATCGCCGAGAGTCGGACAGGGCTCCTGGCGAACGGCATCGTGAAGATCCCGATGCAGTTCGCGATTCTCTTCCTCGGGGCGATGGTCTTCGTCTTCTACCTCTTCGCGGCGCCTCCGGTGTTCTTCAATCCCGTCGAGGTGAACCGCATGCGCGCGGGGGCCTACGCGCAGGAGTTCCGCGAGGTGGAGTCGCGCTACGACGCCGCCAGCGGGATCCGCCAGGAGCGGGCGCGCGAGCTCGTCAAGGCGCACCGCGAGGGCGACCGGGCGGCCGCGGAGCGGGCCGAGCAGGCTCTGCACGAAGCCGACGCCGGAGCCAAGGTCATCCGGGACGACGCGGTCGCGTTGATCCAGAAGAACGATCCGGCCGCGCAGACGAGCGACACGAACTACGTCTTCCTGAGCTTCGTGCTGCGCCATCTCCCCATCGGAATCGTGGGGCTCGTGATGGCCGCCATCTTCGCCGCTTCCATGTCGTCCACGTCGGCCGAATTGAACGCACTCTCCTCGACGACCTCGGTGGACTTCTACAAGCGGTTCGTGGAGCGCGTCGGCCAGGGCGAAGGCGCGGTCGTCGCGGCGGAGCAGCGGGAGGTGATGGTCTCGAAGGGAGCCACCGTCTTCTGGGGTATCTTCGCGATCGCGTTCGCGGAATACGCGAGCCGGCTGGGATCGTTGATCGAGGCGGTGAACATCCTCGGATCGCTGGTCTACGGGACGATCCTCGGCATCTTCCTCGTGGCGTTCTACCTGAAGCGCGTGGGGGGCACGGCGGTCTTCGTGGCGGCGCTGGTGGCGGAAGTCGCGGTCGTGGCCTGCTTCCTCTTCAGCGACATCTCGTTCCTCTGGTACAACGTCGTCGGCTGCCTTGGTGTCATCGTCGTCTCGCTGCTCCTCACCGCCTTCGGCAACAGAACGCCCGCGCCGGTGGCCGCTCGATCCTAGGCGGAAGGCCGCCGATCGAGCCGTCGCCCAGGCGCGGGCGCGGGTATTTCGAAATCGCGAGGCGTCGGGGCGCTCTAGCCCTTCTTCCCCTTCCACTCCGATAGCTTCTCTTCCGTGGGGCGCATGTTGGGCTTGTTCGGGTCGTCCTTGCCCACCTTGAGCGCCTTCTCCGCGGCGGCGATGGCATCCTTCGATTTGCCGGCCTTCATCTTCATGTCGGCCAGAAGGCTCAGATTGGCGTAGGTCTCCTTCGTCGCGACCGACTGTTCCTCCCACGCCATCGCCTCGTCCATCTGGATTCCGGCGTTGAAGCAGTATTGCGCCGCGCGATGGAGCGTCTGCCAGTCGTCGGCCTTCCGCTCCGCCAGCGCGGCGCGGATGCCCGCCATCGCCTTGTCGTTCACGTTCACCTGGACCGGGACCGCGACCATCAGCTTCTCCCACCGGATGACCAGATCGCCGCTCGCGGGGGATAGATTCTCGAACCCGATCGTCATCCACTCCTGGTGCGTCGCTTCCTGCGGCTTCACCTTGACGCGGAGCGCGTCTTTCTCCGGCGTGTACTCGCTGGAGCCCCAGGCGCCCTTGGCGTGGCTGAAGATCACGTCCCACTCCCCGGCGCCGGGAAGGGTGTAGAAGCTGTAGGTACCCGCGGCGAGCGTCTTGCCGCCGATCGTCACGGCGTCGGAGCACTCGAACGTGGTCGCCTCGTTCGCTCCGGTGCGCCACACCTCGCCGTACGGCACCAGCTCGCCCCAGATCTTCCGGCCCTTCACCCCCGGCCGGCTGTAGGTGAGCGTGAAATCGGTGAGGCCGATCGTCTGCGATACCTTGGCGCCGGGACTGACGCGGGGAAGCGTCAGCTCGGAGCGGGCGATCCCCGGGGCGCTCGTGGCGACCACAAGGCTCAGCGCCGCCGCCAGGGCGGTGCGGATCGAGGAACGAACCATGGTGGCAACTCCTCTAGTGGCAAGAAATTGATTCGCCGCGGGGGAACCTTGCCGCGGATCCGGGATCGGTCCGCCCGAGGCCGGGCGAACGCGTGGAGATTGTAGCAGGCCGCCGCGGGGAACCCTCAATCCCCTTGAATTCAAGCCTCGTTGGCGGGAAGCTAGAGGTGGGGCGAAGGGAAACTTCACCGGCGCGGCCTCGGCTCCGCGGCCGCGCCCCGGCAGGAGAACGCCATGTCCTACAACGCGCGTCGCGTGGAGTACTTCTACGCCACGGTGAGCGGCGAGCCCGGGGAGGCGTACGAGCTGCTGACCAATCTCGCCCAGCTCGGTGTCAATTTCCTCGCACTCACCTCGGTGCCGGTCGGCCCTCGAAGCCTCCAGCTCACCCTCTTTCCCGAGGATCCGCAGAAACTGCAGAGCGTCGCCCAGGGGTCCGGGCTTCATCTGAACGGGCCGCATCCCGCGCTGCTGGTGCAGGGGACCGACGAGGTCGGCGCGCTGGCGCGGATCCACCATCGCCTTCACGACGCCGGCATCGACGTCTACGCCTCGAGTGGGGTGACGGACGGTCAAGGCCACTTCGGCTACCTGATCTACATGAAGCCGAAGGACGCCGATCGGGCGGCGAAGGTTCTGACGCAAGCGGCCTAGCGAGACTCCCGCTGGAAGCGAGGGGATGGGCCAGGAGAACGGGGAGGCCCCGGCGGCGCGATGCCACCGGGGCCTCTTCCCGCTGGGCGGAGCGTCAGACCTTGATCGCCATCTTCGGCGCGACCTTCTGGACGGCCTCCGGCGCATGGGCCGGCGGAGAGTAGATCGTGCAGAATTTCAGCGGCTTCTTGCCGGGGTTCCGGAGGTTGTGCTTCGTGCCCGCCGGAACGAATGCTCCATCGTGCTCCTCGACCGGCAGGAGCTTCCCGTCGAGGATCATCTCGCCCTTGCCATCCTCGATGAGGAAGAACTGATCGATCGCCGGGTGGAGTTCGTCGCCCAGTTCCTCGCCTGGAGCGAGGCTCATCAGCACGACCTGCGTGTGCTTTCCGGTCGCGATGACCTTTCGGTAGTTCTCATTCTCCTTCACGAGTTTTGTGAGGCTCAGGATCTGTTTCATGATCTCCTCCTTGAGGTAGACCTGCCCTTTTGGCGCAAGTTGCATCGAACGTGCCCGCGCGAAGCAAATCCACCGGGATCGCGGAACTGGCGGCGTTTCAAGGAACCGGCGCCGGCCATGCCGCGGATGCGGCACTCGACGAGGCCGGCACGGTGTCAGGCTGACAGGTTGCCGCGCCGGAATTGGCAGGAAATCTCGCGTGGCACCTTCGGAGGCGACCCGCCGCTAGCGGAGCGCTTTCCAGAGGAGGAGGGGATCGACGAAGGCGGTGACGCCGTGGCGCTTGACGTTTTCCAGGAACACCGATTGCGGCACCTTCGCGTAGTCGTAGCTGACGCCGATCATCTTCTTGTACCGGAGCCTGGCGCCGACGCCGAAGGTGTCGTCGTCGACGGCGCTCGCGTCGTTCCTGACGTAGCCATGGCGAAGCGAGATCGCGTCGAAGAGCGTGATCTCCTGGCCCGAACGGGAACCGTCGAATCCGTCCAGCTCATCGCCGTCCCGATAGTACTTCGCCGATTCCGTCGTGGCGCCGAAGGCGATCGTTGGCTCGAGGAAATCCCAGATGCCGCCGACGGCCTGGCCAGGAAGACGAAGGGTCACGCGGGCGGCCCCGCCGAGCAGGCGCTCTTCGTGGATGTCTCCCACCCAGTCCACGCTGGTATCGTCCCCGCCGAAGTTCCGCTGCGAGAAGCCGACCGCCGCCTCGATCTTGACGAGTGTGCCGCTTCGGCCCGCGCCTGCGGCGCCGTCCTCGGGGATCTGGTCGAGCGGTGTCACCCGGAGAACGGCCCCTCGGTCGCGCTCGTTCGCTTCTCCGCCGGTCGTTACGCCGAATAATATGGAGGCGGGGAAGAGATCGACGGTCACGCGCTTCCAGGCGTGCCCGATGGAGAGGTCGACCTTACGGCTGAGGCGTGACGGCTCGCCTCCACGGAGTCGCTGGATCGTCTCCACCGCTTCGAGCAGGTTGATTCCGATCGCCAGATCGTGGATCTCCTCGTACGAATCGAACACGGCGATGACGTTTCCGTCCACGTCGGTCGCCACGCTCCGGCCGTAGTCCAGGCGGAGGCTGCCGAGCGCCTCGATCGGCTTCCCGGACATCCGGAGGCCCAGGCCGCCGCCGCCGATCATGATCTCCTTCGTGGTGAAGAAGACATGGTCCGAGAGGTCGGGGACGAGCTGCGTTCGTCCATACACGAAGCGCACGCCGTCGTGATATCCGAGAAGCGCGGGATTCGCCCACCCGTTCGGATGATCGCCCCAGAAGACCGACACGCCGGCGCGTCCCATCCCGGCGGCGCCGACCGACGGATCGATGAACGTCGATTGGGCGTCGACTAAGCCCTGGGCCCAGGCCGGGTTAGCCGGCGCCGCAAGATGAAACGCGAGGGCGATGCCGGCGAAGAGGGTGGGGACGAGGCGGCGCGAGCGCGGGGCGAGGCGGCGGCGATTCACGGGTACCTCTCGGGTGGGACGGAGATGGGTGACCCCGGGGAGAGGGGAGGAACTCGATCCAACGACCGTACTCCCGGCCGAGGGTCGATTCTAGGAAATTTGCGCCCTCACGATAATGGGGGAGAACGGGGCGCAAGCCGGGGCAAGATATTTCCTCGACGCCAACGGCGACAGCATCTCGACCGAGACGGCGCGGCGTAGGGACGGCTGGTGCTGCTGCGCTAGGCGCGGGGCGCGCCCGGGCTTGTACCCGCGCCCGTACCTGGGCTCGAGCCAAGACGCGCGCGGAGGTCCAGCCAGACCCGGTCGATCGCGGCGCGAACGGCGGCCGGGCTCACATGCGACCGGCTGAAGCGCCCCTGGCGCTCGAGGAAGGTGGCGAGCGCGCGGTCGGAGAAGGTCGGCTCCACGTCGAGTGTCCACGCATGACCGTCGACGATTTCCAGCACGGGGTAGAGCCCCGACTCCACGGCCCAGCGGATCAGCTCGATTCCCTCCGAGGGCTCCGACTTCCAGCCCGTGGGGCAGGGCGACAGGATGTGGAGGAACCGGAAGCCGCGTAGATCGAGCGCGCGGGTCATCTTCCGCATCATGTCCTCGGGATGGGCCATCGAGATCGAGGCGGCGTACGGGATCCGATGCGCCGCCATGATGGCGAGCATGTCCTTCTTCGGCGCGTGTTTCCCCTCCGGCGTGGTGGTGGTGAAGGCGCCGAACGGCGTGGCCGACGAACGCTGCCCGCCCGTGTTTCCGTAGATCTCGTTGTCGTAGCAGACGAAGAGAATGTCCTCGTTCCGCTCCGCGGCCGCCGAGATCGTGGCGAGGCCGATGTCGTAGGTGCCGCCGTCGCCCGCAAAGCAGAGAATGCGCGTCGGATCGCCGTTCGACTGCGCGACGCGCGAAAGCCCGGTGGCGAGCGCGGCCGCCGACGCGAAGGTCGACGCGATGACGGGCGCCCCGTAGGCGCTGTAGGGGAATGGCCCCGCCGTGACGATGCCGCAGCAGGCGGGAATCACCATCTGGACCTTCCGCTGCGCGATGGCGCGGCTCAGCATGTTGAGCGCGATCGACATTCCGCATCCGCCGCAGTTCGTGTTTCCGGCTCGGAGGAGCGGTTGCGGCCGATCGGTCGCGGTGTGGGCCATGCCGCCCAGGACCGGTTCGCTCATTCTCCCGTCTCCATGAACAAAGGCTCGCCGGCGCGCTCGCGCCCCGCGAGGTCCTCGAGAATGCGCTCGACGTGCTCGGGGCGGATATCGCCGCCGCCCAGGCCCACCAGATAGTTCTGCACGACGGCGCCCGGCTCCGTCACGCCCCGCACCTCGCCCCAGACGATGCCTCCCAAGCCGGGAGAGGAATCGCGATCGATGACGGCGACGCGCCGCTTGCCGGCCAGCGCCGCGCGGAGCGCCGCTTCCGGAAGCGGGCGGAACATGCGGAGGCGGAGCGCCCCCGCGCGGATGCCTCGTTCGCGGGCGGCATCGACCGCGAGCCTTGCGGTGCTCGCGGTCGTGCCCATGGAGACGATCACCAGTTCCGCGTCGTCCAGGCGGTACGGAACGACCGGATCCGGCGGGCGCCGCCCGAAGTGCCGTTCGAACTCGCTCTGGATCTCCTCGTAGACCCCGATCACGCGCGACATGGCATCGAGATGCTGTTTCCGGTGCATCTCGGTCTGGTGCGGGAAATCGAGCCCTCCCACCACGCGCGGCTTGTCGGTCACGCGGTGGGGGAGATTCAGCGGCGGGAGAAACGCGTCGACGGCCGCCTGGTCGGGAATGTCGGTCATCATCATCGTGTGGCTGAGGACGAAGGCGTCCTGGCAGACCATCACCGGGAGCAGGACCCGCTCGTCCTCGGCCAGCCGGAAGGCGAGAAGGATCGAGTCGTGGACCTCCTGGTTGTTCTCGCAGTAGAGCTGGATCCAGCCGGAGTCGCGCAGCATCAGCGTGTCGCCGTGGTCCACCCAGATGTTCCATGGCGGGCCGAGCGTGCGGTTGACCGCCATCATCACGACCGGAAGTCGGAAGAAGCCGGCCGTGAAGACGTTCTCGGCCATGTAGGCGAGACCGTTGCTGGAGGAGGCGGTGAAGGTGCGCGCTCCGGAGAGCGCGGCGCCGATGCAGACGGCCATGGCGCTGTGCTCGCTCTCCACGCGGACCACCGAGCCCTTCTCGATCTCCTCCACGCAGAGGCGCTCGATGCACTCGGTCTGGGGCGTGATCGGATAGACGCCGCTGCAGAAGCCGCGCGCCTTCCGGTTCGCACGCGCGGCGAGCATGGCGGCCGCGGCGGAGGCGTGGTTGGCGCTGATCAGTTGCATCGTCATACCGGCGTCATCTCCATCGCCCCGCGGGGGCACTCGACCACGCAGATGCCGCATCCCTTGCAGTACTCCAGGCCGATCGCGTAGCCGTCGGCCGTTCGATCGATGATCCCCTCGGGGCAGTAGACGAGGCAGCTGTCGCAGCGGGTGCATCGACCGCACGAAAAGCAGCGCTTGGCCTCGCGCATGTCGGGAACGCCCTTGTTCGATTCGCCGAAGGAGCGGATCCGTTCCATGGCCGGCGCCTGCTCGTCGATGGCCGGCGGACGCGGCTCGAAGTGCTCGAGATGAATCCGTTCCACCGGCACCGCGGTGGCCGGGTCGGGGCGGACGAAGATCGTCGCCTCTTCACCCAGCGCGGCCAGGACGCGACCGGCCGCCCGCCGCCCGTCGCCGATGGCGTGGGCCACCGTCCCCTCGCCCGTCGCGAAGTCCCCGGAGACGAAGAAATTCGTGTCGTCCGCGCCGTTCCGCACGCGCCCCGCGACGATCGTGCCCCCGGTGGGGAGAAGACTCCAGTCGGCCGACTGGCCGAGCGCGAGAAGAACGTGGTCGCAGTCGAGACGCGTGGTGCGGTCGGTGACGATCGGGCTCCGCCGGCCGCTCGCGTCTGGCTCTCCCATCTCCACCTCGGCCAGTTCCAGCGCGGCCAGGCGCAGATGACCGAAGAACGCGGTCGGCTGGCGCTGGAAGAGGAACGCGATCCCCTCGCGGTGCGCCTCCTCGATCTCCTCGCGAATGGCCGGCATTTCTTGAAGCGTGCGCCGGTAAGCCACGGTGACCGACGCGGCGCCGGAGCGAAGGGCGCTCCGCGCGCAATCCATCGCCGTGTTACCTCCCCCCAGGACGACGACGTGTCCCTGGAGACGAGTGCCTCCCTCTACATTCACGCGATGCAGGAAGCGCACACCCTGTTCGATCCCCGAGAGGCGGACGCCGGGGATGTCGAGTCCGGTCAGGCGCATGAAGCCGGCGGCCAGAATGACCGCGTCGTACTCCACGGCAAGCGCGTCGAGATCGTCGTGGTCGAGGAAATGGCCGGTGCAGGCGTGCACGCCGGTGTCGAGGATCGCCTTGATCTCGCGATCCACGACGTCGCGGGGGAGCCGGTAGGACGGGATCCCGGTGCGGAGGACGCCTCCCAGTTCCTTCTCTCCCTCGAAGAGCGTGACACGATGGCCCGCCAGGGCCAACTCGTTCGCCGCGGCGAGACCGGCGGGGCCGCTTCCGACGACGGCGATCTGGCGCGGCATGGGCGAGGCACGAATGGCGCGCGGCGCGGGCTCGGCGTGGTCGCCGATCCAGCGCTCGAGGGAACGAATGTTGACCGCGCCGTCATGGTGGCGCCGGTTGCACCCCTCCATGCATGGCGCCGGACAGACGCGGCCGCAAATCGAGGCGAGCGGCTGGGTCCGCCGCAGGACTTCGGCCGCCGCCGGCGCTCCTTCGTGCAGGAGCGTCTGAATGAATCCGATGACATCGTTCCCCGCGGGGCACCAGGCGTTGCAGGGCGCCAGATGCTCCACGTAGCGCGGAAGCTGCGTCCGCCACGAGCCGGTTTTGAGCCCTGTCGGCGCGCTCTCGACTTGGCGCGTGAGGGGGAGGACGTCGCTCCCGTGAATCGGCGGCGCGGTGGCGTGGTGGGCCGTCGCCAGGGCCTTCGCCTCGCCCAGCGCCACGGCGTCGTACGCCTCGCGCGCCGCGGCGAGATTGTTGTCGAGTCCGAGATCGCGGTACGCCGCCTCGAGCGCCTCCATGGGGAGACCGAGCGCGCGGACGTAGGCGCCGACGATGGTCGTGTTCACGATCACCACCGAGCGGGTGCCGATACCGTGCTTCCGCGCGATGGCGGTGGCGTCCACGGCCGCGACGCGGTAGGCGCCGAATCGCGCGGCGAAATCGGCCGGAGACTTCGGCGTGTTCACGAGGAGAAGTCCGCCGGGCACGAGCCCCGCGACGACATCGTCCCCGAGCAGGGCCGGGTCGAGTACGAGGAGGTGATTCGGCGCGTAGACCTTGTTCCGGTTGGTGATCGGCTCGTCGCTGACGCGTGTGTAGGCGCGGACCGGAGCGCCGGAGCGCTCGCCGGCGTAGTCGCCGAAGGTCTGAACGCTCTTGCCGAGCCGGGCGTAGATCGAGGCGAGGAGCTTGGCGCACGTCACGCCGCCCTGGCCGCCGCGTCCGTGGAGTCTGATCTCGAGGGTCATGGCTCCGGGCCAGGGGCGCAGGGAATGTGCCACTCTTTGGCGGTTCTGGGATTAGCCATTAAGTCATTAAATGATAGTAAGTTACACACGGGCGGTCGCCTCTGTTGGGGCGTCGCGGCACGCGTTCGAGGGTGACGCCAAGTCAGTTCGATCTGACATTTTGGCCGATCGACGCGAATGCCGCTTCGTTTCCGCAAATTTTGTCAGAACGGCACGGATCGGAATTGCGCACGATCAATACAATACATCGTCGTATGGCCACCTCGCCAATCCGGATTGTTTCCTAAACGCCTCGCGCTCTCGCCCGACAGATGGCTGGTGGCGGTGATGCGCCGAGGGGAGTCCTCGGCCGCGCGCCATGGGCAGGAGGATCCGACCATGCGATCGTCAGATAGACCTCACTCGTCGGCCGTGGCGCTCGGCTACGTCCTGGCGACGGCGCTTGTGCTTCTGGGCGCCTTTCCGGCGGCCGCCTCGGACAAAGGGACTCGGCCGCGGATCGATCCCCGGCCAGCCGTGGGCGTGAGAACCACGTCGTGGTGGCACCAGCACAAGGGCTTCTTCTACGCCGGGACCGACCCGTCCCTTCCCGCCGTCTTCCTGATTCACGGGAACCACAACAGCGCGCGGGACTGGACCGAGCCCAGCAGCCTCGAGCAGCACTACGACTACAGCAACCACCCGGCCACGAAGCGCCTCGGGAAAAAGAGCGTGCCGAACGCGGGCATCTACAAAGTTGCCGCGTCACCGTGGCTCAAGGTGGACGACCAGTCATGGGTGGGATTTCTTCGTGGCAAGGGGTACACCGTGGCCGGCTACACGCAGTCACCGGGGACCATCGGCGAGATCATGAACGAGGCGGAAGAGGCTTACGAGCACTTCCTGAGCCAGACCGCCGCCCTCAATCCGTCGGCTCCGCCCGCGGTCGCGATTGTCGCGCATAGCCGCGGCGGGCTGATCGCCCGACACTTGCTCAAGAGCAAAGGAAGCGCGGGGCGCGTGAACTGCGTGGTCACGCTGCACTCTCCTCATCAGGGAAGCGAGATGGCGGTCGCGCCCAACAAGATCGCCGACGAGGCGGTCGCGGCCGTCGGCGGCGCAAACCTGCCGGAGCCTTTCAAGGGCGAGCTTCGAGATTTGGCCAGGCAGATCGCTTCGCCGCTTCGCAGCATGATCATCGACGATCAGTCGCGCGAGCTGCGCCCCGGAAGCCCCATGTTCCGCGCGCTCGAGGACGGAGAGCGGCCCGTGGACGGTGTCCGCTACTTCACGTTTGGAGGGACGAATCCCAATTACTACCGTTTCTACGTCTGGACGTTCACCGCGATGAGCTCGGTGCCGCAATACAAAGGAATCGAGCAGTACTTCGTCTGGGAGGTGAAGCCCACCGAAATCGGACCGGCCTCGCCCATGTACGCGAGCGTCCGCGACGTGGCACCCGAGATTACGCCTGGAAAGGGTGACGGTCTCGTCAGCGACGTGAGAGCCCATCTGCCGGAGGCGTTTCATGCCGAGCACGTCACGGAGGATCTGAATCACGCCGAGGTTCTCTGGGACCGCGCTCTCCAGGGGCGCGTGGATCGGATCCTCCGGGGTGGAGCGCGATCGGCGACAGCGATCACGCGCACATTGCGGTGAGCTCTCGGCCGCCCGCTTCCGGGCGCAGCGTTCGCCGGTTTCCAGGTACGGAGGGACTTCCGATGCGCCTCGTCCTCGCATTCGCTCTGCTCGCGTTCCTCGTCGCGGTGACCGATCCGGCCGGCGCGATCGGGTTTGGCGACTTGAAGAAGAAGGCAGAAAAGAAGCTCAAGGAGAAAGTCGAGAAGAAGGAAGACGAAGCGGCGGAGTCCGCCGCCGACGCCGCGGAGAGTGCGGTGGAGGGGGCGGTCGAAGGAAACGCGGCTGAAGACGGCCAGGCGAAAAAGGGACCGGCCAAGACGGGCCAGGCGGCGAACGGCGGCCAGACTCCTAAAGTCGCCGCCAAACCCTCGGGGGCCGTGGCGTCCGTCTCCGCGAAGTTCGATTTCATCCCCGGCGATCGAACCCTGGCCGCCCAGGACTTCGCCTCACTCAAGCCGGGCCCTCCGCCGAAGGCGTGGCAGCCGCGGCGCGGCGCGGCGGTGGTGGAGGAGAGTGAAGGCGCGCGGTGGCTCACGCCAAAGGGCGAGTCGGCCGTTCTCCGAATCCCGCTCGAAGGGCCGCTTCCCATGAAATGGACGCTCGAGCTGGACTACGCTCTCGCGAGCGCGGAAGGGGCTTCCTTTCGTCTCGCGGCGGAGACCTCCCAAGGTCAGCCGTGCTGGTCGGCGTCATGGCCTCAAGCGGGCGGCGCCGTGAGCGTGGAGGGGGGCGGTGTTGCGGCTTCGGGGACGGCTCCGGGCGGCTCCACGGGGCGCCACCGGCTCGCTTTCGCCGCGAGTGGCGCGGCGCTCCGGGTCTATCTCGATCGCGAGCGGGTGGTTTCGATCCCCAGCATCCCTCAGAGCGATCCCCCAACGACACTCGTCCTCACGATCCTCGCGCCCGGAAACCGTCCGCGAATTGCGGCGGTGCGCCTCGCGTCGGGCCCTGCGTCCGCCAAAACCCGCCTCGCCAACGGCTCGCTCGCGACGTACGGCGTGCGATTCGAGCCTTCTTCCGACGAGGTTCGGCCGGAATCGGCGCCGATATTCCGCGAGATCGCCGCATTCCTGGCATCGGACGCGACCGCTAAGCTCTCCATCATGGTTGGCGGGGAGGATATCATCGAGGAAAGCCGCAGGGCCGACCGGGCCAAGAAACGGGCGGCCGCGGTTCGAGACGTTCTTGTCTCGCAGTTCGAAATCGCCGCGTCGCGCCTAATCGTCGGCGACATGGGCTCCGGCGGGAAGGGCGCCGCGGTGAATCGGAAGCGGGCCGGAAGTCCGCCGGTCGTGTTCTCGCGGCTCTAGTTCTCGCGGCTCTAGGGTCCGGCTTCGATGACCCGAAAAGCCGCGATGAAGGCCGGCGCTCCGGGCCCGAGGCGCAGCTCCAGGCGGTAACTTCCACGCGACAGGCGGTCGGCGGGGATCACGAAGCCGGCCGCCTGAAGCCCTTCGTCCCAGATACCCGCCGCGCTTGCCTCCAGATGCCAGACCGGGATCGGATCGCCCACGCGGACGATCGTCACGTCGACGTGCCCGCCCGACGCTCGGGCTTCGGCCGCGACCGGGTCATCGATCACCACGTGGACGAATCGCTGGTCGGCACGCCGATGAACGGTCGGCGTGGCAGGTCGCATCGCGCGTGACGGACCGGCGAGTACAAGCGAGCCAACGCTTCCCTCGAACGGGGTCAGGGGGGACGCGGTTTCGACGGCCTCACGAGGGATCATTCCCTGGCCCTGGACTCCACGGAGCGAGTCGGCCGTTACCGTTGCCCGATCCCGCTCCCGCAAGGCCGCCGGGTAGCGGACGGTGCCCAAGTACGCGGGGTAGAGGAGTGCCACGGTCATTACCGCGAGCGCCGACGCCAGGAGCGCGCGCTGCGGCTGCCGCTCTATTCCGAACATGGAAGCTCGCCATCCTCTCCACCAAGCTCCGCTCAGGGAGCGTCGCGCGATCGAAGCCTCCGCCTCGCAGAGGGGGCAAGCGCGAACGTGGAGGGCGACCGCCGCGAGTCTCGACTGCGGAAGAGAATCGGGGAATACGGCATAAGCGGCCACGTCGTCGGCGGGCGGGTGCGCGGCCAGGTATTCGGGCCCGCGCGATCGGATCTGTGCCTCGAGAGCCGAGGAGGCTTCCGAAGCCTGGCGGCACTTCTCGCACTCGCGCAGGTGTCGCTCCATGTCCGCCGCGAGGGCCGGTTCGAGGCGCCCCCGGGCATGATCGACGATCAGCGTCGTCGCTCGTTCGTGGTCCATCCTCCACCCCCTGGCTTCGCGGTCCGACCGGCTGCGCGGCCATACCGGCTGCACGGTCTCGATCCTGCCGGGCTCAAGCGAATTATAGAGGAGTCTGCCCTGGCTAGCGCTCCCCAACTTGCCTTGTCGCGGCTGCTGGCCCTTCGTTTGGAAGATGTGCGACGCCATTTTCCCTAAACGCGCAGGCCCACCGCTCGACTCTAGGGACCGAATCGCTCATCCCCGGAAACCCCTTCATGCTGAGATTCGGAAAAGGAGGCTCTCCGTGAACCATCGCGCTCGCCTTGCCGGCAAACGCGCGCCCCTCGTTGTCACCGCGACTTTGGCCTGCCTGCTGCTGGGACTGGTCTCGGCAAATGTGGCGCTCGCGCAACGCTCCAAGTCAACGCCCGCGAAGCCGAAGCCTGCAATGTCGGCTCCCGCGAAACCGGCTGCCGCGCCCAAGGTGAAAGGGATCTTCGAGCCGGTCAACTTCAAGGAAGATCTGAGGCTGGAGAGCGTCTGCTTCCTCACACCGGAGTTGGGGTACGCATCGGGAGAGGCCGGCACGATCATCCGGACGACGGACGGGGGAGAGTCCTGGACCGTGCAGCTCGGGGGGGACCCCCAGACGCAGTTGCCGCCGGTCCATAGCCTGCGATTCATCGACGAGACCCATGGCTGGGCGATTATGGGAGACAAAAAGCTGCTCCGCACCACCGATGGCGAGAACTGGCAAGAGTACGGCCGGAGCGGCGAGGGTTGGGGTTGCAAGGATTACATTTTTACTTCCCCCACGACGGCCGTGCAGCTCCTCGGATCGGATGACGGAAACCGCATTACATACACCAAAGACGGTGGACTGACATACCAGCAGGTCAACCCCTCCTGCCAAGTCGGCTTGGAAATTAATGGGCTGCGCCGCAATGTCAGCTGCCGGCTGAGTACCATGCACTTTGTGTCCCCGGAGGTTGGTTATGCGGTTGGAGCTACGGAGTCGGGGAATGGTGATGCGTCGTTGTCGGCCATCGTGATCTTGAAAACCACCGATGGCGGGGGGAGTTGGGTGGCGCATGCCGTCGTGGAAAACGTCGCCAAAGCATACGAGTCCTGGTACTACCCGCAGCAGATCTTTTTTACCGATGAAAATAACGGGGTCCTGGTCCTGCCCTGGTCGGAGAAATTTCTGGTCACTTCCGACGGTGGCCGGACCTGGGAAGGTCGGTTCTTCGCGGTCCGCGGGCCGTTCAAATTCGCAGACCCGGAAGTCGGCTGGTCGTTCAATATTCACCACGGCGGCAAAGACCTTAGCTTTACCACGAATGGGGGAAAGCTCTGGACGACTCGCCCGATCAAGTTTGCGGCCGAAGTGAAAGCATTCAGCCTGCCGCGCCGCGACCGGGGCTACGTCGTGGGCGACCATGGGATGGTTTACCGGTACCGAACGGTCCCGATCAACTACGAGGCGCCGCACATCCTCGACGCGCCGCTCATGCCCGGATTCGATTCGTCGCTGGACGAGGAGGCCGAGACGCTCGCGACGGAGGTCGCCGCGCTCGAGGATGCCGTTGAATCGGATGCGGGATCGGGCGGCGCGACCGCAACGGACGCGAACGATGACGCTGAGGAATCGGAGGACGCCGACGAGATGACGGCCGAGGCGGATGCAGGCTCGGACTCGAAGGATGGGGGATCCGCGGAGGGGGAGAGCGACGATGCGAACGAGGAGGATGGAGACGCCGCCGTTGCCTCGGGCGCGGCTTCGGACGCGAAGGGAGCAACCTGGTCCCCGCAGCGGTACGGCACCCGCCTGCAAAAGATCCAGGCGACCCTGGCATCGGTCTCCGCCGGCATTCCCAAGTTCCAGGGAAAGCTCCGTAATCTGAATCTGATTTTCTTCGGTCTACAGATCCTCGACGAGCTCACGGACCAGGGCTCGAGCGCCCAAACCGCTTTGGCCTCGTTCCGCTCGGCGCGCGATTCCGAATCGGCCCGGGCCGCGCTCGCCGAACTCTCGCAGGCGGCGCAAGCCCTTGCGGCGACCGCGCGCGCCGCGTTTCGGGGAAACGCCTTGAAACCGTAGACTCCCTGCTCGTAGCGCGGTCAACGCGTTTGGTGTAACCTGAGGAGACTGCGTAAGTCTCTATCAGGGCAGGGGGGCATGGAGAAAACGACGTCGCACCCGGAGCCTTGCGCCGAGGACCGGGTTCTCCGGGCGTTCCTCGCCGGCGATCCGGGTGCGTGCCACTCCGTCAAGCGCTGGGCCTTGGAAATCGTCCACTTCCGTTGGTTCGGCATCCCCTTCGACGAGCGCGAGGACGTCCTGCAGGAGGTCGTAGAGGATGTCTGGCGCGCGGTCACAAAGCCGGGCTTCACGATTCGCCGCGGGCTAAAGCCGTTCGTCCGCCACATCGCCAATGCGCGCTGCATCGATCGGATGAGGCGGCGCCGCAACGAAGTCGAGCTAACGGACCAGATCGCCGACCCCGGCGACGATCCGTTCGAGATGCTCGCCCGCAACGACGCCGCAGCGCGTCTCCGCGCGGCCGTGGACCGCCTCGATGAGCGCTGCCGCGACGTGATCCAGCTCCATTTCGTCGAGGAGATCCCCTACGCCGAGATCGCTGCCCGGGAATCGCGCGCCGAGGTCACGATGCGCGTGCGCATGTTCCACTGCCTGGCTGCGCTCCGCAAGATCATGCGCCGATGGGAGCTGGTAGCCTAGCCGCGGGATTCTTGGCCTTCGCGGTCGCGCTGATGCCATCGGTGCGGGCCCCGCGAGGAGCTGCGGCGTTGCCGAGCGCCGAGGCGTCGCCGAACACCGCGGCATCGGCCACGCGCGATTCCGTTCGTGCGTTGGTCTCGCGCCACGCCTACGCCGCCGCGGACTCCCTTGCCACATCGGCCCTCGAATCCCATGCGCGCGAAGGCGTCGCGGACTCGCTCGTGGCGTCCATCGCGGAGTGGCGCCTCCAGGCGCTCTGGCGCGGTGGCTGGTACACCCGCCCGGACACATGGGCTGCCGCCGACGAGGCTGTCCGTCTCAAGGAGCGAGCGTTCGGCAGGGAGCATCCCGAGGTGGCCCGAACGCTCTCCGTCGCCTCCACGATCCACAAGATGGCGGGTAATGTCGAGCAGGCGGAGACGTTGGCGCGTCGCTCGGTAGAGATTTACGAGCGTTCGGCGGGCGCCGACAGTCTCCCTCTCGCTCGGGCGCTCCAGATGCTGGCGAACGCCCGATTCGACCAGGCGGAATACGCCGACGCTCGAGCGATCTACGATCGATCCATCGCGATTCTCGAGCGCTCGCTGGGGCCGGAGCATCTCGAGGTGGCGAACGGCCTGAACGCGCTCGGAAACCTCCTTCGGCGGATGGGGGAGCATGAAGAGGCGAAGCGGGTGCACGAGCGCGCCATCCGGATTCGGGAACGAGGCCTTCCGCCCGACGATCCCAACCTCGCGTGGAGCCTCAACAACTACGCCAACGTCCTATTCGAACTCGGGGATATCGCCGCCACGAAGCCGATCCACGAGCGCGTCCTCGCGATGCGCCTCCGGGCCCTCGGTTCCCAGCACCCGGACGTGGCCTTCACCTACAACAACCTGGCGAACACCCTCCACGCACTCGGCGATTTCTCCGGCGCCCGGCGAATGCTGGAGACGTCGCTCGCGATTCGCGAGGCGACCCTGGGCCCCAACCATCCGGACGTCGCGCAGAGCCTCAACAACCTCGCATTCCTGTTGCACGACGCGGGCGACTACGAGGAAGCCCGGGTGCTCTATGAGCGCTCGCTCGCGATCCGCGAGCGGGTGAGAGGCCCGCGCCATCCCGACGTCACGACCACACTCGACCGGTTGGCCGACGTCCTCGCCGATCTCGGCGATCTCGAGGGCGCGAAGCGACGGCTGGAGCGCTCGCTCTCCATCAATAGGGCGGCGTTCGGCGACGACCACGTCGAGACGGCGGAGACGATCTCGAGCCTGGCGGGTGTGGAAGCCGCTCTTGGAGATTCGGCACGCGCGGAGGAATTCTACGCGCGTGCGCTCGGCATCGAATCGCGGATTCGAGGAGGTCGACATCCGTACGCTGCCTACTCCGCGCGTCATCTCGCCGAGTTGCGATCCGCGCGCGGCCGCGCCGCGGAGGCGTGCTCGGTCCTCCAGGATGTGGTCTCGATCTACCACGATGCCGGGCTGGGCGAGACGCCCGACGCGGCGGCGTGTTGGGCTTCGCTGGGAGTCGCCCTGGCGCGATCCGGCCGATCCGGTGAGGCGCTCGATGCGGCGCTCCGCGCCGAAGAAATCGGATGCGAACATCTCCGTCTGACAACCCGTTCGGTGGAGGAGAGGATCGCCCTGCGCTACGCCGCGACGCGGCCGGGCGGCCGAGACCTCGCGATCACGCTTTTGGAGAGCGGCTCCGCGGACCCGGGATGGCCCGCGCGCGTCTGGGATGCCGTGATCCGAGGGCGCGCCGTAATCGTGGACGAGCTGGCCGCCCGCCACCGAACGGTGGCGGCGGTCGCGGATTCGGAGACAAGGGCGGTCGCGGACTCACTGGCGCGGGTGCGCGAGCGGCTCGCTCGGTTGTTTCTGGCGGGGCCCCGTGGTGTGCCCCCCGATCGCTACTCGGCTCTGGTCAACGCGGCAAACCGGAACAAGGAGGAGGTAGAACGGAAGCTCGCCGAGCAGTCCGCTGTCTTCCGGGTGGAAGAGGCCACGCGCGTCGCCGGCTTCGCGGAGGTGTTGGCCGCGCTCCCGAAGGGCGCTGCGCTCGTCGCGTACGTTCGTTACGACAGGACCGCGCTGGCATCCCACGACCGGGCCGGCGAGCCGGCATACGGAGCCTTTGTGCTTCGGGGGAACCCAGGCCGCGTGGCGTATTACGCGCTCGGCGCGGCTGCCGGAATCGACTCTGCCGTCGCCGCGTGGAGGGAGGAGGCATCGCGAAGACCGTCTCCCACGGGGCGCGTCGCCGCGGAATCGCGCTGCCGGATTCTGGGCAGCCGGCTTCGCGCGCTCGTTTGGGATCCCCTCCTGGCTGAGACCGATGGGGCGACTCTCGTCCTGGTCGTCCCTGACGGGGCCCTCCAACGAGTCCCGGTGGGCGCTCTTCCAGACGGTTCGGAAAGATACCTCGTCGAGACGACCGCACCGATCCATCTGCTCCCGGCGGAGCGCGACTTGCTGAGTCTCGGAGCCCGCGAAATGAATGGCCGCGGATTGCTCGCGCTGGGCGGCCCCAATTTCGACGCCGTCCCGACAAGGAGGAGCGCCCCGAGACCCCCCGGCGACCGCGCGGAAACGCGCGGCGCCCAGGATGCCGGTGAGCGTGGAACCGGGGGGGCGGCCTCGTACGGCGATTGCCAAGAGAGCGCTCTCGCTCTGCGGTTTTGGCCTCTTCCGGGGGCGCGGCAGGAGGTCCGGGAAATCGCGCGACGCTGGGGCCGGAGCAGCGCCCCGGGAATGCGACGACGCGAGCCGGCATCGGACGTGGACGCCCGGAACACGATCGTCCTCGTGGACGCTGACGCGACAGAGGAGGCGCTGAAGCAGATGGCGCCAGGACGTAGCGTTGTCCACCTCGCCACGCATGGGTTCTTTCTTCCCCCGCCCTGTCCTCTTCGCGGGGCGCCCCGCGCGGCCGTTCCGCTCGCTCGGGATCCGCGCGTCGTCAGCAATCCGCTCCTCCGGGCCGGCCTCGCCCTGGCCGGATCGAACGGCCATCGGTCCCCGGGCACCACCCCGGAGGACGGTCTTCTGACCGCGGAGGAGATCGCGGGGATCGACCTGCGTGGCGTGGAATGGGTCGTTCTTTCGGCCTGCGACACGGGCGCGGGAGAGGAGCACGTCTCGGAGGGGCTTCTCGGCTTGCGCCGCGCGTTCCAGGCAGCCGGGGCGCGGACGGTCGTGGTGAGTCTGTGGCGCGTGGACGACGCGTGGGCGCTCCGCTGGATGCGGTCGCTGTACCGCGCGCGTTTCGAGGAGGGGCTCGATACGGCCCAGGCGGCTCGCCGCGCCGCGATCGAGGTCATCGAGGCCGTTCGAGAGCAGACCGGCTCTACCCATCCCTTTCTGTGGGGCGCATTTGTCGCCGCGGGGGACTGGCGCTGAGGGGCTCCGGGGTCTTTCACGCGTGGCGCCTGGGCGGCTCGTGGTCGGACGGTCGCTTTGGCAAGCGCCTCCAAAAGATTGAGGCCGAGCTGAGTGCCATCACGAGCGGCACCCCCAAACTCGAGGCGAAGTGCAAGAATTTGAACCTGGTGGTGGTCGGCCTCCGAATCTTCTCCGACCTGGCCTCCAAGGGGGATGCGGCCCACACGGCGTTCGAGAGCTTCCGGAGGGCGCGCGACGCCTCCGCCGCTCGAGCGGCGCCGGCGGACCTATCCACCGCGGTCGAGGGGATGGGCCTTCTCGCCAAGTCGGCGCTGCAGAAGAGGGATGGCGCTCCGCAGTTCCGCGACCGACGCTGAGCCGGGATTACCGCTAAACGTCGCCCAAACCCCCGCGACATGGACATCGGAGCCGTTTCCGGGACCTCACCACCGGGGGGTCGCACCGAAGGGCTTGCTCCCCAGGCGTCGGCCCCGCCCAGCAACCAAATCTCGAAGGAGGAGTCATCCATGAATCGGAACCGCGGCCTCATTCTCGTGGTCCTGGCCGCCGTGCTCGGGCTCTCGGGAGCCGATCGCGCCTGGGCCCACGGCAAACATTACCCCCGCACGACACGCGTCGACCAGGTTCGGCGACACGGAGACTCGAAGATGGCGAAGCGCGTGGCCGGGCACGTCGTTCAGGAGGCGGTCCTCCGGTACGAGATCGAGGATATCGTCACCGACGCGGACAGAGACTTCGCGAAGGCCCAGGTCTACGAGTTCCTGAAGCGGCAGCTCGGAAACCCGGCCGGCATCGCCGCTCAGTACATTAGCACCGGCTACGGGCACTTCGAGAAGGCGTACACGGACGAGGCGGCGGCGGCTCTGACGGGAGCCGAACTCCCGGACAAGTCGACGGCCCGGCTCGTGCTCCCGAAGGAGATCTCCGACTACCTGAAGCACGAGGTGGACTCGCTTGGCGCCGATTTCTGCGGCACCAAGAAGGAGGAGGGCTCGAAGGCCGGCGGGACGGGCTCCACGGGAAGCGGCTCGGGCTCCGCCAACGCGGCAGGGGACGGAACGGGGGATGAAGAGGGGAGCACCCTGTGGGGCGTCGCCTGCGAGTACCTCTACCAGTTCATCGCGGAGGCCGCGAAGAAGGCCATTGCCAGGATCGGGTTCACGGTTTCCGAGCATTGGGACATTGAAAATCGGGACGTGAGAGCGATGATCTACGCGCGCCGGCACCCTTTGGAGGCCGGTACCTTGGCTAGCCCTCGGATCGCGACCCCCGTGAAAAAGGTCGACGCGCCTGCTACAAAGGGGAAGGGGACCCTGCCGGGTCGGATCGGCCGATAAACGGTTGAGGGAAGTGGTTTGTCGAGCCCCGTGGGCATCCGGCCCGCGGGGCTCGCTCCCCCTCGCGACTGTGAGATAATGACCGAGTAGCGGTTTCCGCTTCAGCCGGGCCCAGCACACGTCCGCCGATCGCGGTGAATCTCGCATCCCACGGGAGCCGGCCATGTTCGCGTCCGGACACACATCGTCGCCTTTGCCCGAGTCGGTTCTCGCGGAATTCCTCGCGGCCCACCCCGACTACGAATCGACGCGCCTGCTCGATGAGTTGCGCGCCACGGAGTACGCCCGCCTCGATCGCTCGGGGCAGATCTATCTCGACTACACCGGCGGAAGTCTCTACGCCGCCTCGCAACTGACGCGGCACCATGAAGAGCTGAGCACCCACGTCTTCGGAAACCCGCACTCGAACAGCCCTACCTCGCGGGCCATGACCGAACGGGTCGAGGCCGCCCGGGCTCACGTGCTCCGGTACTTCAACGCGCCCCCCGAGGAGTACCTGGCCGTCTTCACGCCGAACGCGAGCGGCGCGCTCCACGAGATCGGGGAGGCCTATCCGTTCGCCCCGGGCTCGCGCTATCTGCTCACGTTCGACAATCACAATTCGGTGAACGGAATCCGGGAGTTCGCGCGCGCCAAGGGGGCCGAGGTCACCTACACGCCCTTGACCCGCGAGTTGCGCGTCGATCGGGCGGCCCTGACCGCGGAGCTCCGCCGGCCCGGCGCCGGGGGCGCGAACCTCTTCGCGTTTCCGGCTCAGTCGAATTTCAGCGGCGTGCAGCATCCGCTCGACCTGATCGCGGAGGCGCAAGTCGCCGGGTGGGACGTCCTTCTCGACGCGGCCGCGTTCGTGGGCACGAACCGGCTCGACATGACGCGGTGGAAACCCGATCTCGTCGTGCTCTCCTTCTACAAGATGTTCGGCTATCCGACCGGCATCGGCGCGCTCCTGATGCGACGGAGCATGTTCGAGAAGTTCCGGCGCCCCTGGTTTGCCGGCGGCACGATCCAGATCGCCACGGTTCAGGGCGACAGCTTCTATCGGGCGCCGGACGCCTCGGCGTTCGAGGACGGAACGATCGACTACCTGAACATTCCCGCCGTGGGGAATGGCCTGGAGCATCTCGAATCGATCGGTATCGACCAGATCCATCGTCGCGTCCGCTGCCTCACCACGTGGCTTCTGGGACGGATGACCGCGCTGCGGCACGCGAACGGGAAGCCGATCGTCCGCGTCCACGGTCCGGCCGACTCCGAGGCCCGGGGTGGAACGATCGCGTTCAATCTCCTCGATCCGGAAGGACACGCCTTCGACATCCGGCGCGTGGAGGAACTGGCGGCCGAGGCGCGCATCTCGCTTCGCACCGGCTGCTTCTGCAATCCCGGGGCGGGGGAGGCGGCGTACGGGTTGAGCGCCGAGCAGATCGGTCACTTCTTCCACGATCCGGCCGGAATGAGCTTCGACGATCTCCGCGAACGGATCCGCCAGGAGTATGGACTGGAGGTCGGCGCGATCCGGATTTCGGTCGGAATCGCGAGTAACCTGGCCGACGTTCACGCGTTCCTCGAGTTCGCGGGACGATTCCGCGATCGGACGGTTGCGGAGGTCGGATTGGCGGCTCCGCCGAGCGCCTGCGCCGTTCCGACCCGGGACGGCTCCTAGCGCACCGGCCCAGGGGCGCCGGCGTTACGACTCCACCAAGCCGCACCCCCACACCACCAGGGAGGATTCACGATGTCGAGATACCGGGGACGACTCTTCGCCGCGCTTCTCGCGCTCGCCGGGGCGGCGCTCCTCGCCGGGTGCAATCCGGAGGAGTACCTCACGGCCAAGATCGACGCGACTCAGGGAAACAGCGCGACCGGCGAGGTTCGGTTCTTCCAGGTGGAGACGGGCGTGCGAGTCGTCGCGTCGATCTCCGGGCTCGCGCCCGGGAAGCACGGCTTCCATCTCCACGAGAAGGGAGACTGCTCCGCGCCCGACGCGATGTCGGCGGGAGGGCACTACAACCCGCTCGGCGCGCCGCATGGTAGCCCCGACACGAACCGCGCCATGCGCCACCTCGGCGATCTGGGGAATCTGGACGCCGACGCTTCCGGCAAGGCGGCCTACGACCGTGTCGATTCGCTCCTCGTTTACGCCGACCTGGCCGGGCTCTCGGTCCTGGTGCACGGCAAGGAAGACGATCTGACGTCGCAGCCAGTGGGGAACGCCGGACCGCGCATCGGGTGCGGCGTGGTCAAAGCCAGGGAGTGATCGTCGTCGTCGGAGCCGGCGCGGCCGGCTTCATGGCGTCCATCTTCGCGGCGGGCGGTCCGGGCGAGTCCGGGGCCGCTCGGGGCGCGTCGGCCGGCCCCTCGCCGCGCGTTCTCCTGCTCGAGAGAACCCACGAGGGGGGAAAGAAGATCCTCATGAGTGGCGGAGGGCGCTGCAACGTCCTCCCATCCGAGCTCGATCCCTCGCGATACGTCACCGCCTCCTCGCCGAACACGATGAAGAAGATCCTCCTCTCCTGGCCGCTGCGGGAGCAACGCCGCTTCTTCGAGGAGACGCTCGGCATGCCGCTCGCCCTCGAGGAAGAGACGGGGAAGCTTTTCCCGGTGACGAACAGGGCGCGCGACGTGCGCGATCGACTTCGAGCGCTGGCGGAGCGCCTGGGCGTCGAGGTGCGGTGCGACGCGTGCGTGACGGGCCTGGAGCCGACGGCGTCGGGCGGATGGCGCCTCCTGTTGGCCGGCGGCGAGGAAATCGATGCCGCGTGCGTCATCGTGGCGACGGGTGGACTTTCGGTCCCCGCCACGGGGAGCGACGGCACCGGGATCGACATCGCCCGCCGTCTGGGGCACACGATCCACGATCTCTACCCGGCGCTCACGCCGCTCACCGCGACGCCGCATCGCTACGCCATGCTCTCGGGCGTTTCGCTCCCCGTCACGATTTCGGCCCCCGGCGCGAAACCGCGCTTCGTCACGCATGGCGGATTCCTCTTCACCCATAAGGGCTACAGCGGGCCAGCCGTGCTGAACGCGTCCCATCTCGCGATCCTCTCGAAGCGGGCGGGCGGGCCGCGCCAGGCGTTCCTGGTGCAATGGACGCCGCTCGACGCGGAGGCCTGGGACCGCCTTCTTCGCGAGGGGGAGGGAACGGTGGGTGGCGTCCTCCGTCGTCACGTGCCGGCGAGGCTGGCCGACGCGCTCCTGGCCGATGCGGAAGTGTCGGAAACCCTTCCGCTCGCGCATCTCGACCGCGACGCGCGCCGACGCGTGGTTGACGCGATGACGCGCCATCCGCTGCCATGGACCGGCGACGAGGGCTACGGAAAGGCGGAGGTGACCGGAGGGGGCGTGGCGCTGGAGGAAGTCGATCCGAGGACGCTGGAGAGCCGGATCCACCCGGGGCTCCATCTCTGCGGGGAGATCCTCGACGCGTTCGGCCCGATCGGGGGATACAACTTCGCCTGGGCCTGGGCCACGGGACGCGCGGCGGGAGCGTCGGCCCGGGAGAGTGTTCTGAAACGCGAAGCGGGGCATCACCCGTAGGCAACGCCCCGCCGCTTGTTCTACGAATTCTGGTCCGGGTGACTACGCCTTGCGGACGTTTGCCGCCTGAAGACCCTTGGGTCCTTTCGTCAC
>ERZ1292633.507-Hain-H41-02um-R1-507-length-44979-cov-6_pt1 | contig 34304 bp, 24 predicted proteins | sample MGYA00564406_ERZ1292633 | MGnify/ENA primary metagenome ERZ1292633 (study PRJEB36523, sample SAMEA6512639) | groundwater metagenome | collected 2019-01-08 | study: AquaDiva: Metagenomics assemblies of 32 groundwater samples
GTCCGTCCGACGGGAATGACTTTGCCCATAGTGCGCACCGCCGCTGGGCTGTCACGGCATGTTGACGGCCGGTCGAAATGAACGCGTCCACCGTGCCGGGGAGCCCCCCGGGCGGCGTGGCACGGTTCACCATGTGAAACAACATGCTGAGCCGGCTAGTCCAGTACGGGGCATCAAATCGTGAAGAAAGCGGAAAGGGGGCGTCGCTTGTAGTCAAATGGTCGCCCATATTCTCCTTTCGCGCACAATTCACACAATCGAACAACGTGGAGCTCTGCTGCATCGTGCCCCCTCGCACATGCGCGGTAATGTTGGGGTCAGATCGAGGCCGCCTTCACGACGATACCTCGTCGACCATTTCCTTCCTTCCTTCCTTCCCCTTCCATTCTCCCCGTCCGTGTGTATTGTGTTCTCGGAGGCAGGTTGCTCGTTCTATGCAGTTCCGAGGAGGAGGGGGTGTTGCGCATTACGTCGCGCCCACAGCGCGCAAAAAAGTGAGAAGGGATAGAGTTTTCCCCCCGTGTCAGTAGAGTCTTTTGTGCCGCTGTTGCTTTGTTGTGTTGCCAAGCACGCGCGGCATCGTACGCTTCGTCGTCGTCACCCCCAATCCGGGCGGCTCGTCATTGTCTATGCCTCACTTGCCCGCTCGATCTACTGTTTCTTGCCGGGGCTCGAGGGAGGTTGTGGGGAGGCTTCGGGCTCGTCGTCCTGAACGGTGAACAAAAAGGGGGCCTTGAGAGCAGCGTCGCCGGTGTAGCTGCCGAGCTCGGTGTACCCGTTGGTGCTGCGCAACACGCCGTTGACGAAATCCTCCGCGCACAGTAGCGGGTGCTCAGGCTGGGTCAGCAGTTCCGCGATGATGGGGGTGGCGAACCCGTCATACAGCCAGCAACGCGAAGTGTTGGCGACGAGGAAGGCACCCTGCGTCAGCGAAATGCCAATGTGGCGCGACGTGGCGCCGTCGAGGCTTGCGATTACCTCCAACGATGCTCCGGCGTCGTGCACAACAACGACGTGGCGGCAACGATCCTTGACGATCGCGAGAATAGCCTCGTGTGCGAGAGAGGAGCCCGCCTCGAACCGCACCTCATGGTACGAGGGCGTGCCTGACAGGATCACAGGGGTTTGCACAAAGACGAGAAGCCGCTGCGGCTGGCGAGCGGCGATGGCCTGCAAGGCGCCCTGCACCCCCGCGGCGTTGACCCGCTGCCCTGTCAACATGGTCACTTGAAATCCATGATTGTCGGACAAACTCTCCCCCACCAGGTTCAACTCGCTAATGGCTGTTTTGTTCGTGGACCCATCGGAGTAGCGTCGAACGTTGATGAGCAGCGCCTCGCTGCGGTGGCTGGCGGCGAGGACGAGGTCCGCCGAAGGTAGTGCGGTGGCTTGGAACGACTCCCGGAGACGGGTCATGAGGGCGGCGTCGGTGTCGTAGCCCTCGTCGTTTTCCTCGGGGGAAACGAAAACGTAGCGTAGCACCGGCACGCCGCTGGACGCCTCGGACACGAGGGCGGTCAAGTTGAGCGTTGCACGGCTTTCCTCGGCAGATTTCAACTTTGAACGGTCAAGCTTGCTGGTGCGCTTCGAGAAGAGTTCGATGGCGCTGGCGACAGCGCGGCGCAGTTCGGCGCTCCGGTGAACCGCAGGCGAATCGGTCAGCCGAGCCATGATCGCGCCGATACACTGCAACTCAAAGTGAGAACAGTGCGACACGAAGTTTTCGCTCTTAAGACGCTCGTTGATGCGAGGCAGCAGCTCAATGTCCGCGATGACGCTCTCCGGCAGCCCAGGTGTCCCCGGCGTGCTGGGGGTGGACGGCTCCGGCACTTCGGCGAACTGTGGCTTGTCTTTGACGCTGTTCCGAATGTTGTCCAAGCGGTTTTCGACAATGCGCTCGGCCTCGGTGACTGCGGCACGAGCCTTGCCAGACAGCGATCCCAGCGACTGCAGTTGCGATATGGCGCGAGTCACGGTGGTGACTTCCGTGACGGATGGCTGATCTGGCAGGCTGTGAGCCTCGCGCAAAACACGCATTGCCTCGCGTTCGATGACCTTCTCGCGATCCTCTGACGCGTTGGGCGCGGCGGCGTCTGAACCCGACCGCGACGCCAGAATCTTCTGCCGTAAGGCTTCGGCCGCGCGAAGTTCACGAACCGATAGACGGCTCCTGTTTTCGATACATGTCTGCAGGAGGGTCAGCACGGGGTTCATGACGGTCGGATTGCCAAACGATTGGGGCGACACGGATGCGGCGGCCTCCTCGAGCGCCTTCACCAGCGGGGTTTCGGCGCCGACATCGCGACGCGCTTTTCCGCCCTGCTCGTCTGCTTGCTCCTCCTCTTCCTCCTCCTCCTCGGCTTCCTCCTTTTCGCCCTCTTCATTCTGATCGTCGCAATCATTGCCGGCCGCGGCATCGTGGCGGCCAGCCTCGCTAGCAGCGATTTCCTGTTGGCGTTCTTCGTACGCCTGTATAAACCGCTTGACGAGGTCGACCTTCACCGCATCTGTGCGCCACTCGCCCCCCTCGTTGGCCACCAGCTTGCTGAAGCGCTCCAGGAATGGCTTCAAGTCCTGGCGGGTCGTCGCGTGAGCGTTGCGCAGCTCCATGGTGATGGCTTGAACCTGAGTTGAGAACGGAGACGGTGGCGCGGCGGCGGCAGCAGCGCCTTTTGCCCGATCCGACGACGGCGTCTGCCGCGGAGCGTCTTGAGGCTTGCCTCCGTCGGGTTTAGAAGCGCGCAGCGCCGCCAGTTTTTCACTCACGGTCTTTTCCATTTGCGCTCGGATACTCTTTTCTTTGGCCGAAAGGGGGTTGAAGGAGCCCATTTGGCGGAGCAGGTTGACGGCCAGCTTAAGAGCCTCCAGCGACACGCCTCCATCCTTCAGTATTTCGGTCAACTGCGAGGCGCTGTCGAAAACAACTTTTCGTTCGTCGTCGCTCGCGGGGGCTCCCTCGTTGTTGTCGTCGTCGTCGTCGTTCTCGCCCTCGTCGTCGTCGTCGCCGTCATCGTCGGCCTTGCCGTTTGCACGGTCATCCGATTCGTCGTCTGGCAGCTTCAACAGGGCATCGACGGTCTTTGCCGCTCGTTGCAACAGGGGCATGACGCTTTCTTGCTGATCCGGCTGCAAGGTCGAGGCATCCTGCAGCAGCAGCTTCAGTTCGCGCTGCACCGTGCTGCAGATCGTGAGTCGCTGCTCTGCGCCACTGTCGCGAAGGACGTCGGACGTTAACACCGCGAAAATATTCTGCAGTTTGTCCAGTATTTTCATGGTCTTCGCCGCAGAGGCAGCGGACGCCTCGTTCGTCGTTAACTCGGCCTGCATGCGCGCTTGCTCAGAGTCACCAGCCGCGTTGTTGTTGTCCAGCTCGTCCACTTCGCTCGAAAGCTTCGCGACCACCTCTCGAACATGTTCGTGCACCTTCGACACCCTTTCCATCGCGGCGGCCTGGGCTTTAGGCGGCAAGTGCTCGACGACTTCCACGATTTTCACCAACGCAGCGTGAATGCCCTCGACAAACTCATACTTTGACTCGAGGCGAGCCGTGCGAAACTGATCCGAGTCTAATGCTCGATCAATCGATGCCAGCCGGTTGGTGACCTCCTTGTAGGGTCCCGCCCAGACGCCCCCCTCCGTGTCGGCCGCCGCGTTTGCGTCCGCGTCTCCCTCTTCTTCACCCTCGTCCTCGTCCTCGTCGTCTTGATTGGCGGCCTCGTCATCGGCCTCACCGGTGTGTCCACTTTCGGCGAGCTCGTCGACGATTCGCGTCCCGAGGGTCTGCAGTCGGTTGCTGAGCGCCTTCGCGCGTTCCCCGGCAATGGTGACATCTCCGCGGTGAAGCCGCTGCATGATGGGGATCAACTTGGTGAGGTGCTCTTGCAGGGAGTGCACGATTTCAAGTTGCTTCGGCTTGGGCGCGCCTTTGAAGGCAGGCGCGTCCAGGACCGCCTCGACTTCTTTGAACTGCTGCAAAATGATCGTCAGCGACTCCGACATCGGCGCCGCGGGAGCTGCTGGCGGCGGTGGGGCAGCCGCCGCTCCACTCTTGGTTGGCGATGGGACAGGAACGCCACCGCGCCCCGACGTCGGTCGCACCCCGAACGGCGGCGCCTCGCTCTTGGCCGGCGGCTGCGCGGAGAGGGTTCCTTCGACGCCATCAAGTAGTGACGCCACTTGTTGGACCGCTGCCATCGCCGACTCCCTTTCCTGCTTCGGGAGGCGGTCCGCAGCGGAGGTTGCTGACTGCATCTTCTGACGCAGCAGCTGCAGCACCTCGCGTTGTCCGGCCGGCGCCAGCCCAGCGAAGTCTGTCGATTTCAGCACGCCTAGCACGGAACGCAGCGCGGTCAAGATCACCGGCAGGCCGCCTTCCTGCGGCTCGGGCTGAGCCGTCCTTGATGACAGTCCGGCTGCATTGGCTTCAATGCTTTGCTGTTGCACGGTGATCGCGGAAAGGCGCGTCAGTAACTGAGCGATTTGTTCGCCCAACTGCAGGACATGCCGCTTTTCGTCCTCCGGCAGGTGCTCGGCCTCGGCCAGCAGCCCGTTCACGTCGTCAGTCATGGCGGCGATGCGGTCCTTCCGGCTGGCCAGATCCGGGTCGTCCATCAGGCTAGGCGAGCGGATGGTCTCAAAAATCGCCTTGAGCCGGTTGAGAATGTGTGACACGGTGGCACGCTGCACCGGGGGGGTCGCCTTTTCGCTTTCCGCCGCTTCGCGAGCATCCGCGATCAGCTGATCGGCGAGCGCCGCGAGCACCGGCTGCTCCCGCGCCGCGGCGGTGGGAATGATGTGACCTTTGATGTTGCCCGTCTCGCGGATGATCTGAGTCAGGAACTGACCGCGTGTCGCAGCATCGGCTTTCGTGAACGTGCTGGACTTTAGGACCGCCGACCAACGGCGTAGGCGAGCGGCAATGTCCGCCGAACTGACGCCTGCTGTCGCCGCGGGGATGGCGGCGGGTGCCACGTCTTCCACTCCATCGTCCTCGTCAGGTATCTCAGCCCGCGGGCGCGAGGCCGCCGCTGATGCTGGGGATACCTCGGAGCGCGCGAGCACGTCAGAGATGCGTGAGCAGACCTGTTGCATTTCCGACACGATGGGCTTGATAATTTCCTGATGAGTAGTCGGAAGCGACGCAAAACGCTGTTCAATGGCGGGTAACACCTCTTGAATCTGGGCGAAGAGCTTGCGCTGCCGCTGCGGCTCCGCTTGCTTGAACGCGTCGGAGGCGAGCAGCTGAAACGTATGCTTCACCGTCTCGGTGATGAAGTGGATGCTGGCGGCAGCCTCCGAGGCAGAACTGCCTCGTTCTGCAGTAGCAGTGGACGGAGGCAGGGCATCGGCTGTCAGGTGGCCGTGGTGCGCCGGCGTGGGCTCTTCGTCCCTCTCACTAAAGGACGTCGGGATACCGACTTGCTGTTGTAACTTGGCAAGATGGCGGAGGAACCGGACCTGATCGCCGAGGGACGTGATGCCGAGCTGCTTCAGATTGCGCTCCTTGAGGTGAAGGAGCACCGCGCCGTCGACGCCGTGCTCCTTGCACTTCGCCGCGATGACACCATGGACCGAAATGTCACCGAGCGAGGAGATCCAAACCTCGACATCCGCCGTCGACCAGTCCTGCGGGCTCTTCTGCAGGGCACGAAGACCTGCCGTTGGGATTGGGGCGTGCCCGTGCCGGTAGCAGGCACGGTAGACGGCCACCGCGGCTGCAGCGGGGAGAACAGCGACAGCCAGAAGTAGCGGATTTTCCTTTAGACACCCGAGCATTGTATGATGGGAGGGGGGACAAGGGGTTGTAGTTGTGTGGGAAGCAGGGAAGGGGTGTGCTAGGGGCGATGCGTTCGTAAACACACACAAAAAGTGATCTCAGGCAACCTGAGGGTGCTAGTGCAACTTTGACGTGCCGCACGGTGCGCGACTACTGTACACCCCGTATCGCTGCGATGCGAAACGCGACGTTCAGACTTTTCCGAAAATCACGTTTTTGACGAACGGCTCGTATTCCAGCACCGTTCCTCGATCGCCAGCTTCGGCGATGAACTCCGCTTGCTCCTCCTTTGTCAGCTGATGCCCGTCAAACTTCGTCAAAAGCGTCAAGACGAGGTCGACGGGAACGCGGCGGGTGCCCTTTTTGTCCAGCGACTGAAAAGCAGCGAGCAGCTTTTGCGGTCGATCACCAAAATTCTCGTCCTGCATGAAAGAGTAGCACGACCAAAGTGTGGAAACGACGAGTTGCTGAAGGGTGCCTTGTGAGGTGATAGAGAAAGCGTTCCAACAAGCGTTGGGACGAACGAGTCGAGCGTGACATCACCACAGCTCGGCCAGTCGTGACACTCATGCATGAAACTCTATGTCAGGAAGGAGGACTGGAATGGGTCACCCTGCAGCTCCTCGCCGCCCACCGGCGGATCCCCCGTGGGGGAGGGTGCCGCGACCGTCATTTCTCCGATGCCCAAACTCGCTTGTTGTTCGTCGTCGTTGTCGACGGCGTCCGTCACTTCTTCATCGGCATCCGGGGCCTGTTCGCGCTCCGAGTCCCCATCCTCGCCTGCTTCCTCCTCGTCCTCGTCCTCGCCTGCTTCCCCCTCGTCCTCGTCCCCGCGCTCTTCCACCTCACCATCTCGTGGAGCGAGAATTGTGAGTTCCTCAGCCGTCGCAGTGTTAAGTTGGGTTCCGCTTCCCGGCACGTCCACGACCAGAGGATCGGCCGAGCCATCGCTTGCGTCCTGTGGCAGCATTGAGGTAGGCCGCACCGTTTCAGCGGTCGCCTCCGCCAGCTTCATTTGAACAGCGGCCGTCTCGGACCTTGAAAGCTGCAGTTCGTCGAGCAACTGGGTGATGCGTGCTTCCGCGTCGGCTGCGGTTGTGGTCGTCCGCCTGATCATTTCTGTCACGGCAGCCTCGTGCGACGAGGCCATTTGGGCGGCCTCCGCCTTGGAAGCGGCGAACGCGGCCTCCAGTTGCCGCACTCGGTCGCGATCCAAGGCCAGGTCCGCGTTGGCCTGGCTCAGTTTTTCCTCGGCAGCGAGCCGGGCAACGACGTCGTCACGGGACGGATCGGCCTCCAGCGCTTTCAAGCGCCGCTGTAGCTGATCGACGGCCGCTGCCATCCGACGTTCAGATGCTGTGACGGCCTTCGCCACCGACTGGCGGATGTCGGCAAGCGTGGCGTTCACATGCATCGTGGCCCAGCCCGCGTCACGCTCGTCTGGACTGGTAGGAACGGGCCCAGAGACCACCTCGAGCTCACCGGTTGGGGCTTCGGCAAGGGACGTGGCAATACGGTGGACTGCGCGTAAATCATCATTGTCCAGCGACGACATGACATCGGACCCGTCGAGTGAAGGAATCAGCGTGGCGAAAGCCGCGTCAGACTCGGCGATGATACTTGACAACAGGGACACGACAGCAAGGAGCTTCCCGAGTGGCTGGCGCACACGTTGTTGAATCGAGCCAACGACTTGCTGCCGTGCACCCTGCCACTCACCTTCAAGTTGCGCGATGGCTAGGGCGGATTTGCCAGGAGCCACATCGGCGGGGATGCGCACGATGGGATGCTTCGCAAAGTCGTCAAAGGTCGGGCGGGGAGGAATACCTGCCGGTGAGTCGACGATGACGGGCGCTGCCGCCATGTCCGTTGCCCACGCGTCCCACATGGCGACGGCCTCGGCCAATGCATGCCGGTCCGCCTCGAGGACCCTAGCGTGCGCGGCGACGACCGCGGATCCCTTGCGCAGTAAGTCCAATTCGACCTCCATCCTTGCATTGCTCACGGTGGCCTCGGTCAGCTGGCCGGCCACGTTTGCGAGTCCGACAACGAGTTGTTCGCAGCGATGCAAGAGCAAGCGACTCACTTCACCGGTGACGACCGCCGAAGGCGACGAGCCCGTCCTCAGACGAGGGGCAGCCACGACGTCGTTGTCGACATCGACGATGCAGCTCAACGTCTCGCGTTGCCGCCACTGACGCAGCTGACGGAGTTCGGCTTCTAGTTGCACGTTCCGGACCTCCAATGCTCGCATTTGTCGCTCCCGCTGGGCCACATAGCTGTGCAAGAACTGGCCCGCATCCAACTTCGGGTCAGCCGAGCCGCCCAGAAGGCAAGCGTCCACCACCGCGCGGAGAACGGCTGTCTCCCGGCCGTGAGAAGAAGCGGCGGGTGCCAGAGCCGGCCGCGAAGCCTCCAGCGGCGAGACTCCCCCTTCTACCGCGGCGGCATGCATCGCGATGGTGGCATGCGCCCCCGAGACCCAGTGCGCGGCACCCGCGAGTACGTCGTTGCTCGCGTCGAGGGCGCTCGCGTACTGGTCGCAACGCTGCTGCAGCTCGTCGAAGCGTAGCGCCAGGGACCGGTAGCGCTCCACGACATCACGCAGGACGCCGGCTAAATGGACGAGCTGCGAGTTAGGATCCGGACACGAATCAGAAACACTGGCTACCATGGCGGCCAACATGCCCTGGATCGCAAGGTCCGCCGCGGCGTTGGCACCATCCGCGTGATGTCGAGGCGCAAACTTTGGAGCCACGACGGTCACCTGCGGAAGGGGCCCTCCGTCGACAGCACGCCCCTGCCGGATGAGCTCCAGGGCGGTGGTCCGCCAAAACGCGGACATCGCCCGCTGATGCTGCGCCTCGATGACGGCTGCCGCCGCAGTCTCGTGCGCCTCGGCTTCCGACCTCAGTGACGCCTCAACGACGCACAACATGACGACGGGCTCGAGCCACCGCTCGTTGAGGGAGGTCAGCCACCGCTCAACCTGCAAGGCCGTGCGAGCGGATTCCGCCTGTGAGGCGCTTGCGGCCCGCACGACTTGCTGCATCATGCCGTCGGCAGCTTCGGCGGCCGCAGAGATGCGAGCTGAGGTGCTGTCGATGGAAGCGATGGGACCTTCGCGAGCGACAGGCGACCGCGGGCGCTTCCGCTCCGCCGCCGAACCGGTCTCTAGGGGCTGCTTCGCAACTGCTGCTGTTGGCGGACGAGGAGGAGCTGCCGCCCTGGCATTGGTGGCGACGTTCAGTGGCGGTGCGGGGAGCGGCGTCGATGGAGGACCGATTGGCTTTCCGGCCTGGATGGGTGGCTTGTTCGCTGGAGGTTTACTTGGCGATGCTTGCCCTGCATTGGTCACCAGTGGCGCTTCCGAGAAGAAGGATCCGAAGCTCGTGACTTCCATTGAGTGGTGCAAAGACTGTCGAGGGAGGGATACGATACGGCAATCGAAAGCCAAGCTCTATTGGCATGGAGGCATCCACGTCGCCAGCGGGGCCCCTTCATTTTTTCAATTGATGTCCGTTGAGGAGGGGGAATATCACCATTGCCGATCGACGTTTCCGGCAGGTCGGCTGCGAGCCACGCCGCCACCGTCGGCCGATCCTCCTTCACTCCCCAGTTCTCGCGCTCGCTTTGCCGCATAGGTGTGTGCGCGCGGGGCGCTGCGCAGCGGGGTGTAGTTGTTGAACGAGGAGGGTGCGACGGGCGCCGCTGCCTCCGGTTTGGTTTCATCGGTGCTGCTGATCACCGCTGGGGGTTGCGAAGCCGTCAATGGCTGCGGCTGACTGGGGTATCGGTACGATATTCTGGTCGACAGCATTGCCTCGCGCGCGAGGCACGCCAGCCGTGTCATAGGCGACGCCGGGCTTGCCGTGGCGTCGTGATCGGGAAAACGAACAAGCCGAATCTTCGGGGGTACCGCCCCCGCGGGCCGTGTGTAGGCATTGGGCCCACGCTGACAGTCATCGGACAGCGCAAAGAGAAACTCGGCCACCGCATTTCTAACCGACACGTCTGCGGAATCCACCGGCGCAACGTCCATCTGGGAGCGGCCCATGCCCGCCACGCCAGGTTCCGTCCACACGCCGACGGTAACGCGACCCACGCCGATGAAGAAGTGAACCGCGTGCTTCAACGCTGAATTCAGAACACCACATGATGCAGCGCTCTTTCCGATTGGAGGCTGTCCGGGTGGAGCGCCGAGCCGCAGGGCTTCGCCGAGACTGCTCGACCCACTGGTAGTCATGCGAATGTGGCTGCACCTACGCGGGAGGGGGCACGACACGAGCGTGGTCGCCGACGCAACCTTACCTTGTGCCGACTGGTGCGAGGCAGCTTGCGCGTCAATGGAAAACAGTAGCATCTTCAACTTGCTCTCCGTAAAGCCGACCCAGGCGTCGACGTTATCAGGATTTTGGGCGTCGGTGGACCCGACCTCGACCCACAGAACACTGGTGAAGCGGTCAACCGCTAAGGCATTGCTGGTGTGAGAGGGGCGCGGCCCGGATGCAGCGGGGGGATGGGGCGCAGACGACGGGTCCACGCTGAACACAAATAAATGATGCCACCAGTCCTCTGAATGGCGGTCTGCCTGCTGCTGGCTGAGCAACGCTGCTTCGATGATTTGATTGCCACGGATCACTTCCCTCGCGAACCAAAGGAGGGCGCTGCGGCCAACGGCGTGGCACGTGTTCGTGTGTGGGAAGGCAGGATTTAAAACGGGGAGCAACTCGAAAGTGGTGGCCGATCTGCTGGCGCTCTCCCATGTTGGCGGCATGCCGGCAATCGGCGCACGGTCGCGAGGCACCAAACACTCTGTGATGTAGATAGGCTTCACGGGTCCACCGGGGTCTGCTGGCGTCAACCATCGTGCATAGAAGCCAAAAAATGCGCGTACAAGCGCGGCCACAGGCTTATCGGGCCACAACTGACAAATGCGAGCCACCATGACAGCAAGCGCCACTCCACCTGGGTAGCCGAACACGTTCCCGTAAACGCGACGCTCGATCATGTAGTGCTTCACGGTTCGTAGCACAAGCCCAAACACACGAGCACGGTCGACGCGGGCGGTGGGCAGCGAGCGAGTCAGCTCATGTGCGGTTCGAACGCCGTTAACGCTAGCTCTCGTTTCGAGAGTCACACGCGAGAAAATTTTATCGTCGTAGATGTCGTCCAACGAGGGGCACCGTTCCCCGTACACGGTCACGAGGACGAGATCAACGGGAACGCCTTCCAACAAAAATTTTAGGACCGGCACTCGTGTGGCGGTTATCACGGTGACCGAGTCGCACCCCAACGCGGACAACTTTGCGGGGAACTGAGAGAAGAATGATTCGCGCGATACAATGGTCGCTGGAAGAAACAAGACTCTGCCACGCCGCTTGTAACATGGAGAGGGAGATGACAACAACAGCGAGGTGTTCGAACGGTTCACTGAAAAACATGCCGCAGCAGCGACCGCCGGACTGCAACTTGCAACATACACGTCCAGATCTCCACCTGCGATTCCACCATCGACCGCGGCGCTGCCAAACGGAAAGGCGGTGGCGAAGCTTGGTGACGTGCCCGCTGGTTGGTGCGGCGGATTTGCGCCGGTGAGCTCGCTGACGAACGCGGCGGCCGTGCGTTGCAGCGCGGACAAGACGCGGTCGTGACGCTCCTGACGACTCGCGAAATGAGCGTCGGTTTCTAATGCCAACAACGAGATGGAACCGGCGTTCAGGGCAGCGCGAAACCGACGATCCTCCTCTGCCTCGTCCAATGCTGCGGCCATACGTCGGAAGGGGGGAATGAAGCAGAAAGGCGCGTCGATCCAGGGTTAGGGGGGATCTGCAAAGGCTAGATCCAGGGATCCCTCTGCGTGGACCACTCAATGTTGGGGTCGGATCAGTTGTAATGTAATCGGAGGAGGTGCTGCAACGTCACCCGACAAGGGTAGAGGGTATACATTGGCCAGTGTCGTCGTTGCGAACCAGGTAGGCCCAATGCAAAGGAAACGAGAAGGGGGACCGTGTAAATCTAGAATGAGGTGCTGTCGCGGTTGGTCATCAATACGTCGTGCCAGCCGCCGCTTCCAGTGCGCGCATACGGTTCATGGTGCTTGCCTTCGACACGACGGGTGTGGCTGATTTCTTCAAGGCCTCTGGTCGTCCGGCGACCTCTTCGTGAAGCATGGATCCCGGCGGCACGGCGACCACGGGGCCTCCCTCGGTGGCGACGATTGGACATCCCTCGCGGAGCCCCGCCATGGACGTGACCAGCGTTGGACCTTGCGACGCCATGGCGTAGAGACACTCGACCTTGCGCCCCAACGTGTTCCAAGACAATTCGCGAGTGACAAGCGATATCACGGAATCCAGTGTTTTGTGAGTCGGCCGCACAGTCACTGATCTGAATGGAACTCGGTCGTGCGCAACGTCCCCGTATCGACCATTCTCGTAGACGCGCAGCGTCAACACAGTGAACGACATCGGGGCGGCAACTTTTGTGAGCCGGGTAGACGCGGAGAGGGGGCCGCTGGCTGGTGTCTGACGTTCCGGCTTGGCGTCCACTTGGGCGGCCGCCTTAAGCGGTGCTGCGGTTGGTGTGATTCCTTGCTGGGACGGCGTGACGAGCCAATCGGGCCGACGGCCTGGCTTCCGCTGCGGGATGCGGCCCGCGGCTTGGACGACACGCTCGACGGCACGCTCGTCGTCGTCGTCGTCCTGCTCACTTCGTTCAGCGGTACACACGGCCGCCGACGCGGGATCCACGTGCTTGCGCGACAAGTCCGCTCTCTTGACAGCCACCTGCGCGTGCGGAACAGGAGTTGTGATAGTGCCCGAAGCGGTGCCAGCGAGGCAGCTTATGAAAAAGAATTTTGTGTGGCCAGCGGCAAATCGAACATCGACACCATCGCCAAATCCTAAAACGTTCTTCCACATTCCGACAACTGCCCCGCTCTCCGTGCAGTAGACCACTTTGGTCCGGTCGCGAAACAAGCCGAAAGCCTGGACCTCGATGGCCTCTAGCCGCTTGGTGTCATCCGTAATCGTCACCGTGTCTCCCGCATGGAGCGTGATCGAGGAGTCAAGGCGCAACTCAGTCACTTCGTCGCCCCTGATAGAATTCCCGGTGTCTGCCGCGCTCCCAGCTGGAAGGATTGCCGCGCCGGACTGGCCACCGCGCGTCGCTCCGCTGGCCGCAGCAGCGCTCGGTGGCGTCGAAGAGATGGGGCGCTCCACATTCTTCCTCGCTGCCGAACGGCTCGCCGCGGCGATGCTCGACATTGGAGGCACAAGTCAAAGCTGTGGTGGAGGAAGCAACCCCACACCGCACAACAGGAGGATATCTGCGTGCATATGAGCGAAAGAACACACCGGCATCCCAAGCCTACCCTCGCATGACTCGCGACAGACTGTACATTTCCTAGGCTGACGCGGGGGCCGTCAACTGAGGCGCGCCAGTAACTGATTCCTGCCGATGGCCTGCGCCATGGTGGCGATGTGTTCGATATCCGCGAGAAAGGAAGGGTCCCGCATGGTCGGATCATGGGCAATGCGGCTTGCGAGAAACACGGCCGCGTTCATGGACAGGCCGGTGCCGCGCGGACCGAGGACGGGAGGGAGGTCATAGTCCCCAGGCCCAGGCGTCACGGATCGCGAGGATGGCCCGGGCAAACGGCGGCCAATCGTGACGCCCCTTGAGACCTGCCCGCCCGAGGCACCCTCACCGTAGTAACCAGGTCCTAGGTGGTCAGACGAGGTGTGGTCACTGTGCCCAGGAAGCGGCGCGAACCGCTCCTGCCTCGAGAACGTCGGAAGCGGCCGGACACGCTTGCTCACACCCACCAAGTCGGGGCTTGCATCGTAATATCCGGGAGGGGGGGTCTCGGCGGCCGTGGAGTAGGGACCCGACGCCAGTTGCCTCTCGGCCTTGCCAAACGAGCAGCCTTTGCCAAGACCTCGGTTCGTTGCGCGATGCCCCGAAGCATGGCTGCTCGGTGATGCTTCTCGCGGCGCTGACGTGCGGCTAACTGCGCGGACCGGCGACTCAGCCGCAGCTCGTCGCGTCGGGGACCGCCGGTTGCTCTGCACGTCATCGCGCGCTCCGTGATCGACGTGGATGCGGAACCCCCGCATGCGTTCATACTTGCTGGACCCCTTCAACTCCCCCACATTGTACGTCGTGCAGGGAGGCGACTCCGACGGCCGGGGAGGCGAGCGTCCAGTCGTACTGAACGTCCAGACGTTCTTGCGTAGCGGCCCGCCCACTCGAGGCCGCAGACGACCGTCGGACATCATTTTTTGATTTGACGTGGAACTAGACAGGCGGAGGCCAGCAACAACGTATGCGCTTTACGCGGTTGCGCCCCCGGAAACTAAAAAGACTCTCTAAGGAAGGGACCACCCGCGAGGCGCACTGCAACTCTCGCCGTGTCATGACTTTTGACCACTATCTTTGTCCCCTGCGCACACAACCTCATTGTCGTCACTCCGGATGGAGGGGACGTCACCACGGGCACTTAGGCCGCGTGGTGTTGCTTGGACTCCCACAGCGCGATCTGTCCAATCGCGTTCGCGTACATCGCACGATTCACCCCCAAAAGCTGTCCGATTTCACGTTGAATGGCCGCTGTCGACGGCTGATGGGGAGATGCGAGTAGATCACAGACAAGGTCGATGGCTTGTTGCGTGAGAGCCGGGGTGATCACCGCCTCGATGGCGATGCGGGCATCAGCAGGGGGCACTGCCGTACCGTCCGGAAGCTGGATGTGCGTCGCCCCCGCTGGGGCGTTCGGGTCGCCGAACTCGTCCTCATGGCCGCCGAGCCTACCTTGGCGCGTAGCGATTTCCCCGGCTTGACGGGCGAGGACGTTCTTTTGCTCAATACTTTCCCTTTCGTCCTCGGTATCCCCGACAACGGCTACGCGATCTGACTGGGGCGACTCGTTCGCCGCGCCCTGCTGGGGGCCGCTGAGCTCAGCCTGCAGCGACGCGCTGGGCTTCGCCATCATCATGGCCCGGAGGTCGCCGCGGCCCATCGCCTTCAGTTGGGCCATTTGAAGTCGTGCGTCCACCGCAGGGGGCGGCGGAAGGGGAGGCGAGCCGGCCACACCGGCCGCCGGCGGGGGGGCATTTGGCGCTGAGGCGCGCTTGGCCTCGTGCTCGTCTCGCTCCCGCCGGCTCTGCTCCTCGAGTTCCTTCGAAAACGTGGCCAGTGATCGCTGCACGAATGGAGATTCCAGCAGTGTGTTCACGCTGGGACGCATTTGAGGATTGAGGCTGAGGAGCGAGGCGCAAACACTGCGTACCTCCTCTGGAATGTTCGTTGGCAACGGCTCGTACTGTCCGATCAATATTTTCTTAATCAAGTCCTTCAGCGACTTTGCGTTGAAGGGCCGCATCAGTGTCAGGGTCTCGTAGAGGATGATGCCCAGCGCCCAAACGTCACTCTTGTTGTTGTATGGCTTGTTCATGCACAGCTCTGGGCTGAAGTAGTACGGAGTGCCGCAGACCGTCTTGGCACACGCGACGGTATTCTGAAGGACCGTGCTAATCCCGAAGTCTCCAAGCTTCACGACGTTGCGAGTTGTTAGGAAAATATTTGCTGTTTTCAAATCGCGGTGCAGAATGTGGCGGTCGTGGAGGTACTTGAGCGCCATGGCGATTTGGAGCATCCAAAAGACGCAGAGCTTCGGATCGAAGGGCGCGAACGGTTCCACCTTGCGCTGCTCGCGAATGCGCTGGTGGAGGTCGCCGCCGTCGGCGTACTCCATGGCGATGAAGATGCGAGTGCCGTCCTCGAAGTGTTCTTGGTACTTGATGATGTTTGGATGGTTCAACGTCGACATAATTCGGATCTCGTTGGCGATGTCGCGCTTCTCCTTGGGCGACATGGCGGCCGTCTCGATGGCCTTGACGACGTAGCGTCTGCCGTTTGCTCGACTGCGCACGAGCACCGCTTCGCCGAAGGAGCCCTTGCCGATGACTTTGACCTTGCGGTACCTCTCGTTGAAAACCGCCGATTCCCATTCCACCTGAACGTCGGCACCGGAAGGAGGTGCCGGTTGTGCCATGTTGGGGGAAAAAATATACTCTGCGTGAGTGATTGGGCTTAAGGGGGGAAGAGGGAGTTGCGCGATTCTTGAAGCGGACCGACTCTCCACACGAATGCCACTTCGGAGCCATATGACTGCGATTTGTTCAAATTTGGGCGGGATCGACAAGGGCGGCGGGCGATGTTGGCGCCGCAGCCGACGATTGATGCGCGAAGGACCCACTCGGCGCGCTCACGACAGAGTCGTCCGACGGCTCCGCTGGCTTTCGGATCGGCTTTTCGCGTCCCTTGACGACCGCTCCCTCAAGCGGCGTGATCACCACGTGGACGAAGTAGTCCGCGGAGAGCAGATGGTCTCTCAGAAACATCGTTTCGGTGCACAGGAGTGGCTCGACGCCCAGCACCGTCACGCGAAATCTGTTTTTCGGTGCAATGTCCGCGTCGCTCAGCGTCTTGTGGATAAGAGTTAGGGGATCAGACAGAATGCCGTAGCACCATTCGACCTCGTGGTTCAGCACTTGGGCGAGTGTGCGGTCGACGCGAGAGTCCACGAGGATCGTTTTCGCCCTCCAAGCGCCGCTGTTGACGAGGTAGCACGAAAACGCAACAAAGTGGTGCCTCTCTTCGAAAACCGCGTCTCCAATCCGCAAGCGAATGAAGCGTAAGTACTCCGCCCGGTTTTTGAAAAACTCACGTACGTCGGCAGCGAGGACTGCCTTCTTCCGCGACTCCTCGAGGGCCGGTGCGGCCTGGACGAACGGGGAGCAGTCGCGGTACACCAAGAGCAAATGCTGCTTCCAGCGCTGCGTGACGTATACCATGGCGTCAAAGGTGTCGACGTTCGGCACCGGCATGTGAGGTTCGACGGTGTCCGGATGCCCGTCAAAACTGGCAAGAAGCGACGTCGAATTCGGGGACATGGGATCGTCCAAAAATTGGTAAATTGATTTCTTTGCCAATGCGGCCAAGATGTCGATCACCACTCCCATCGGCAGGTGGCAAGGAATGGGCACCATCGTGCGCGTGAGCTTGCTGGTGCACAGTTTCAGGTACATGCCACCCGAGTAGTCCGCGCCGTCGGCGTCCTTCGAGGCCAGGTGGCTGCTGAACGCGACTGCGGTTGCCTTCGCATGCGTGATCAAGTAGCACTGACGTGGAACGACACAGCAAGTGGGGTGAGTGCCGCCCGCCTGCTTCACCCGCTGCGCCTCGGTGTCGATTTCCAGCTGCACGTCAACAATAAATGGAACGTCCCACACTTGCATGGCGACGGCGTTGATTTTGGACCCGTGAATCGAGGCGGTCGCCATCGGTCGGGAGCGAGGAGGAATGCTCTATGCGTAGACGCGTCAAACTTGACGCGGCCACGGGCAACAACACGTTATCTCGCTCGTAGGAGGAGTCTTCGCCCGGGCACGAGAGGCGCGAGGGGAGGGAAACACGGAACAACAGTCAGAGAGTACATGGAAGCGCCGTGGGGCGTTTGCTATCTGGTCGCGAGCAGGTCCTGCCAAACTCCGGTAGCGTACAACCGAAACACACTGATGCGGTTCATCTAGTAGAACCTCCTGAGCAGCGACTTGATGACGCCGGTCTTGGGACCCGACACCGGTTTCCACGGGCCGCCAAGGGCTTTGGGTTCCGGCTTGGCTTTTTTGTCCTTGCCCCCCTTTTTGGGCGCTTCCTTTTGTGGATCGGGATCTTCGCCCCGCGTGTTGGCGAATTTACCAAAGAAGCCTTGCTCGCCCGTTTTGGGTCCTGATGAATACTTGAACGGCTTTTGCTCCAGAATCTTCTCCTCCGCCTTCGGCTTCTTCTTTGCCTTTTTTGATTTTTTGTCCTCTGGCGCAACGTAGGCGTCGTACACGCTCGTGACACCTCGGCTGTTCTTCTCATCGAAGGTCGAAATGGTGCGGCATGTAACCTTGAAGGTGGCTTGCGAAATTTTCACAATCTTTTCCTTCGACTCCTTCCAAGCTTTGGTCTCGTCGCGCCGAAGCTGATCGTACACATCGGCCTTGCCTTCCGCCGTGGGTTCGATCTTCGAAAATGTGGTGCCAATGAAGCCGTAGGTGCCCTTTTTCCCCGGCCGAGTCTTGATGTTCGGCAACTGCGGATGCGGACGACGTGGTGCCTCGCCCTTCTTGGGGACGTCGTAGTCAGCCTCGTGCGGATGCGGTTTCGCTTGGAACGTCCCAAAGAAGCTCCCCGCCCCAGTGCTGAGCTTTCCCGGCGAAGCGAGACGGAAGTCGGTTTTATCGATATTTTTTTCCTTCGCAGCCTTCGCGTCCAATCTCCACCGCTTGCCTGGATCCATGTACAAATCTTGCACCGCTTTCGGGTGCTGCGTGGACGAAGCTAGCGACAGGAACTTCTTCTCAAAAAACACGTCGGGAGTGCGACCCTTCTTGCACCTCGGGACCTTGAAATTGGCGCCGAGGTACCGGCTCGGGATGATTTCCTCCTTTTCGTATGGATCGTCCGCCGAGATAAATGAGGGGTCACTGAACCCACCGAAAATACTCTTCTTCATCGGCTGCGGCTCGGGCCGTGATTTTTTCCCCATTTTGACCAAAAGGGTGACAATTCTGATGCACGCGCGATGAACAACAACAAGCCACACATCACGTCACCAACCGGTTCAATCTCCATGTTGATGGGGAGTAAACATGCCAAATCATCAGGTTCGCAGGATGGCACAAAATTCATGAAAGTCGACCAGCCCACTGCTGTCCACGTCGGCCTCGGCTATGATTTTGTCAATGTCGATAGGTAGAGCAAACTCTTCGACGATCGCCTGTCGCAACCGGTCGGTCGATACGCTACCGGAAAGGTCCGCGTGGCCTCCCAGCGCAATGAACGCGTCGCGCAGCGTCTGGTCATCGCAAACATTCTTTTGTGGCGAGTTCCCGTCGCCGATCGACATTCGCCCCCCACGACGCCCCTTGAGTGTGCCAATCAAACAAATGAACCGAACCCCCCACCTCCACCGAATGTGTGGCGTTTTAAACCTCCCGTACGATTTGTGACAGGTCATTACTGTAACTCTTTCCCGTTACTCAATCGTCGGGCGTTGGCTCTTCTTCGGATTCCGCTTCCTCCGAGTCGTTGTCCTCTGCGGAGTCGCCGTCGCCACGCTGCTCCTTCTCGGTGTCAACGGGGGTGACTGTGATGACAGGCAGATTCAGCGCGTAGCGAAGCAAAGCAAGGTGGTGAACTTCGAACCGGAGCCGCACGCTTGCCGCTTCCGGCGGTGCGGTCGGGTTCTCTACGTCACCGGCCATGAACAGTGCACCGATACCTTTGCCCAGGACAACGCGGATCAGGAAATGCGCGGGAAGGCGTGAAGGCCGCGACACGCATTCACAGAACCCGGCCGCGGGGAACGGCATGGTGGCGGTGGACGGCCTCTGCTCGAGCTTCTTGTAGCGCTCAAGCAACTCCAACAGCGCAGCGGGGGTCGTGCACTCGAGAAGCAACCTTGGCGGCAGCAAAGAAGCGAGGGCCTCGGCTCCCTCCAGCGTGAAGCGTAGCAGCGACAGCGACCGTTTCGCCGGTGACTCGAATACTTTGCACCCTATGGCGACGCAGCGGTAGCCGAGGTCGCTGAGCACTTGCCTCGAGGCGGCGTTGGCCAGGTACATTTTCGCCTCCCTCCCACTCTCCTTTCTGAGCAAAATATCATCGAAGGGGAAGGCCGCGCAATCGTCGCGATCCATTTCGAGGTTCTGCTTGACCGTCGCGAGCAGGTCAGCGCCTGCCTCGGCAAGGGTTTGCCAGGCCGCTAGCACGTTCTTGGACGCTCCTTCTGGCTTCCCGCTGAGATTTGTCGTACTGCGCATTTCTCGGAGGCACTTTAACTTCGCAATGAAGAACCCCCCTGTATCCTGCAAGTGAGGAGGCACGCGCATGCAGCGTTCCAAGTGGAGCGATGCCTGTTCGTCCGGTGACGGTGGAAACATCGAGGCCGAGTAGCGGAATCGCTCGTCACCATCTCTCTGCGAGTCTTCCAGCGTCGCAAAGGATTTCGAAGCGTCTCGACTCGTCACTCGCCACGTTGCTACGCCTGGATACCAACGGAGTGTGCCTTCTCGCGCAGCCTTGGTCTCGACCGCGGCATCAACCAGTTCAAAGGCGCCCCTTGCCCACTTCAGGCAAGTGGCAATGACGGCCTCGTCTTCCACTGGATTCAGACTGCAAGTGCTATACACCAACGTGGCACCTTGCTTGCACAAGAGCATGCCCCTCTGCAACACGTTGCATTGCGCATTGTTCAACGATGGACCCATGATCGCGTTCCAGCGCGGCCACAAATCCACCGACTTTCGCAACGTGCCGTCCCCGGAGCACATGACGTCGCAGAGTACGCGGTCGAACCTCGTCCTGCCGAGAACGGGGAAGCGAGCCGCGTCGTGGTTGGTGACCATGGACCGTGCCTGATTGGCCGGAGAGCGGCCGATTTGACGGTACAAAATGTCCAATCGCCCCGCGTTGATGTCGTTCGCGACGACGCAGCCGCCGGGACCCACAGCCAGGCTCTCCAAAAGTTGCTGGGTCTTGCTGCCGGGGGCGGCGCACATGTCCAGGACCATGTCGTCTGGCTGCACGTCAAGCAACAAGGGCGGTATCATGCTGACAACTTCTTGCCGTGACAAGCGGCCAATTTCGTTGAGCCCGTGAACGACAACTTTCGCGGCTTTGAAGGACACGTTGCGCTTCAAGTCCGAGCGGCTCATCGGCCCCTGTTGCGCTCCAGGCAGGAATGCGACGGGTCGTAAGGCCATCGTGGTGCCGAATTCGTGCAAAAAATCGGCCTCGCACTTCTTGGCGTCGCCGCCAGCGGTCTGGTTGAATCGCAACGCGACGGGTAGCGGCAGGCGCATGCTGGCGAGAAACGGCTCCCATTCCGCTTCAGGGATGACCTGCCCGCGGTAGTACCGTTCCCAGTTGGCATTGTGCAGGCAGGTGGGATCCTTCAAATCGATCCACTCCCTCGCGTCGCGGTGGCGCTTGCCCAAGGTTTTGCGCGAGCGCGATGGCATTGATATTGAGGAGCCGGAGGAGCTGCACGGGTGGAGGCTTTCAGAAAATTCAACGCTTCCCTCTTGCCCACGGCCAGGCCCTCGATACGTTCCCCCGATACTGCTCTGCACATTGCAACGCTCACGAAAGAAAGGATGGGGCACGCAACTAGTGGTAGGGTAACAAGGAAGAATACTTGGGACGGAAACCGGGCTACTCAATGTCGAAGATGTCTCCTGTTGCGGCCGCACTTGTGGAAGCGGCCGGAGGCGGCGGTTGCACGCTTGATGGCTGAGCTGGAGGACCAGCTGGAGGACCCGAGGTGGCACAAGGCGAAGTGCCGCCAATGGATCCCACTGGAGGATCCTTGTGCGTCGAGTGGCTGCCATCGCTTTCCGCGACGTTCTCACCCGTTTTGGTGAACATCGTCGAAACACTCGGCGTCGTGGAGAAGAGCTGCAGCGTCGTGCTCTTTTTCATTTCCCGTATCATGCACAATCCAACGAAGAATAAAATGCCGCAATGCTGGTCGGCTTGGGGGGAGCGGCTGTGGAGGAGAAGGAAGGGGTGACGACAAGTTTTTACGTGTCACCTCGTGGGAGGAGGACAAGCGAACGAGCACCGGAGGGCCACCGGTCACGACGACTCAGTACACTGGACGATGATCGGTAAGCGCACTGAGTCCGATGGTGAAAGTGACCACTGTGTTTCGTTCGTGGGCATACTGGCAGACACAAAAACTGAATAATTATCCATGTACAACGAGTCGACGCTAACCATATTGCCAGTAATGGGGCACCTGAGTTGCATTGCATGTTGCTGCTCCGGCAGTCGCGCCCACTGCAAGCACCGCTCGGCGTTCGACACGACCCAGCTGGTCAGCTCGCACGACTGTGGATGGTCGGCCTCCGTTGACCGAATAGGGCACTTCATCTGTGGCATCCAAGACACGGGATCACGTGACGAGACAGATACCCCCGTCGAACGAATTAGCCGTGACAGCAGGCGAGGAGCGACTTCGGCGGGCGAGAACGAGAGAGGATGAGTGGATACCAGCGCCCTCAATGAGGCAGCGAGGACGCGTCTTGGCGCCGTGCACTCCACGTCGGCGAGTTCGCAGCGAAGCCGCCGTAACGCGGGAACTATCAGTCTATGGTGGCGAAACTCTTCTGCGCTTTCGTAGTAGCGCGCCAGCTCGATGTCCACCCAGAGGGGCATGACCCGCGTGCCCGATCCATCTGGCGGCGCGCCTTGGGCGAGCCTGCAAACGACTTGCTCGACAACGTCAAAAAGCTGCGTCACCATGGCAGGAAGTGCAAGTTGATGCGACGAGACGCGCGCGGTGTCCCCGTCCGATTCTCTCAAGGCGACTTCCTCCTCCGCCAGCTGCTTCAAGAGTGGGGTCGCTCGGCGAAGCAGCGAGGCAAGAACTGCCGCAACCGCCATCGACTGCCGCATGACAGGCTGCGCTTTCCCGTCGGCCTCGCTGCGGCCGCGCTTCCCACTGGGTGACGAAACTCCTACCAACCGCGGTGCTTCCCCGACGAGAGGCCAATGCCGTCGGAGCAGGTCCGCGAGCGCTTCCACGGCCTCCTTCAAAAAACCGCGAGTGGCGCTAACCGCTGGCGTCTCGTGCACTTTGTCGAGCAGTGCGCGAAGCTCCTGGTCAAACATGGCCGCGGACGACGACATGGAGAGGGGAACGGCTATCGCGGTGGAGACAATCCCAAGAAAACACCCGTACGAATAGTGTTCGACTATCGATTGAAATTAATTACAGGAATTGCGTGTGCACGCGCGAAACGAACCATTGTTGTGACCTTGTGATCCTAGTCTGCTAGGCTTGGCGGTACGACGGCCACTACAACTTGCTCAGCTGGGCAATAACCTTCTCACGCTGTTCACTGAGGACCGTCAGTCGGCGCCGCAATTTGTCTTTGACGCGGTTCTCAGCGCCAGGTGCGTCGTCAACGGTAATTTCACGAACCAGTCGCCACGTTTTCGACGTCGGGCACACTTCCTTTCTAAGTGCCGTCGCCAGGAGAATGGGCACAAGGATGAAATTGTCGTACCAATACGACACGACCGAATTCGTCACGCCCGCCATGGCCTCATGCATTGCCAGCGTAGAAAGGTTCAAGCAAAATGCGGCATCCGACGCGTTTGGGATGCACGCACGGATCATGTACGAAGGATCGATGTACTTCACCGTGGCCTGCTTGAACCGAGGGTGCTGTTTGCACCAGGCTTCCACGTGCTTCTTCATGATAATGCCGATGTCCTGCAGGACGGTGTTGCCACTGGCGTCCTTGGCGCCCGTCCCGACGACCCAGTCCTGGCCAAATCCCTCTGCTACAATAATCACGCAAGTGTCATGTGCCTCGAAGCGCCGCTCGATGAGCGCCAAGACCTTCTCCTTGGAAACCTTCACCTCTGGAATGAAGCAGAGATTCACTCGGCCGCTGGCGAGTGTCGCGTGCGTCGCGATGAAGCCGCTGTGGCGCCCCATCACTTTCACGATGCCGATCCCGTATTGGGCGCTGTCAGCTTCCGCGTGTGCGGCGTTGACGGCGATGGTCGCTTGCTCGACTGCGGTCTCGAAGCCAAACGTGCGGTGGCTGAAGCTGAGGTCGTTGTCAATGGTCTTGGGAATACCCATGATCCCAATGTCGAGATTGCGGCGCCTCACCTCAGCGACGATGGTGGCCGCTCCGCGTTGCGTGCCGTCGCCGCCGATGGTAAAGAGTATGTTGACGCCGTACTGCACTAAGGTGTCGACCATTTCGGAAGGCAACTGCGGGCCGCGGCTGGAACCCAGAAACGTACCGCCGACCCGGTGGATGCTCGTTGTATTGTCGCTGCTTAGCTCGAGAGCCGAACTCCGGCCAGCGGCAGAGAGTCCCCAATAGCCGTAACGGAATCCGATCACGCGCCTTGCGCCGTACGATTCGATCGCGCACCGCGTGATGCACCGGATGACGTCGTTCATCCCGGGGCAGAGACCGCCACACGTGACGATGCCGATGGTCGTCACCGCCGGGTTGAAGTGCAGACTGTCCCGCGGGTTGGCCAATCTAATCGAAAAATTCGACGGGGGCGTGGGAACACTGGTGCTGGCTGCGCGAGGGGTCGGATTGACGCTCGGGTCGTACAGGATGCGCCGGTCGTCGTCCAGGATGATGCCCTTGCTCAGCCATTCGGACCGTTGCGACATGGGGTTGGCAAAGCGAGTCCCTGGGAGCATGTCAACCTCGAAGTGCTCTTGCTTCAGCGTCGCCATCGTGATGTCGCCGCCGTCGGCCTGGACGACCTTCGACTTGTTGCGTTGCCGCTGATTCATTGGCGCGTTATCAAAGTGACAGTGTGGTTCGCTTCTTTCGGGAAACACATGGCGTCACAAGAGAGCACTCAAGCCATCAAGCAAAATGTCCCTATCCCCGACCGCGGGCCTATTGAGAAAGCAGAGAGGAACACGTCCGAAAAGCCACAGCGAGCAGGAGGTGGTGGTGGTGGAAGCAGCAGGAAGATGACGAAGCAGTGTGCCCCCCCCCAGTGACGAGCTAGCCTTCAGCCCTCTTGGCCGAAATCACGGGTGAATTGCAAGTGATCGTTAATGTCGGCTTGGCTGACGGATGGCCGTGCCGTTCGAATGGCCCTGAGAAAATCGAGACGCGTCACTGGCAACGGCATCACCAGTTTGGGTTCTGTGATGTCCGTCAACGACATCAAAAATCCGTCGGGATCTCCAGGTGAGCATGGCACCAACCGGTTGGGGCATGGAGGGCCGTTCACGGGATCTTCAGGGTCGGGCCCCGGCACGCGCTTGAAATGCGTCGCGACCTGCAGCGTGCGGACGCTCTCCATCATGGCATTTCTCACCAGGACGTTGATGTCGCTACCACTGTACCCCTCCGTGAGCGCTGCCAGTTCCTGGAAGTCGGCCTCCGTGACCGTTGACGGGGTGTTGCCGAGGTGAATTTTGAACATCTGTGCTCGGGCTTGTTGCTCCGGCAGGGGAATGTAGATGCGCCGCTCGAACCGTCGTCGCACGGCTGGGTCCAAGCCCCAGGGGATGTTGGTCGCGGCCAGCACGAGCACGCCATCGTCGTCGTGCCCGACGCCCTGCATTTGAACGAGGAACTCCGTCTTGATGCGTTTCGTGGCGTCGTTTTCACCTTCGGAGCGATTGCTGCACATCGAGTCGATTTCGTCAATAAAAATGATCGCCGGTTTTCCGTCTTCGCGACGGGCGTCTCTTGCCATTTCGAACAGGCCTCGGACAAGCTTCTCGGAGTCACCGAGCCAGCGCGACATCAAATCACTGCTGCTGACGCTGAAGAAAGTTCCGTCGGCCTCCGTCGCGACAGCTTTCGCGAGGTACGATTTGCCGGTTCCAGGAGGACCGTATAAAAGGATGCCTCTCCAAGGCTTTCGATTCCCGGTGAACAGCTGCGGGAATCGCACGGGCAGAATGACGGCCTCCTTCAAGGCGTCTTTCGCGGCTTCAAGACCCGCGATGTTGGACCAGGGGACATTTGGCTTCGTTTTCACGATTGCGCCCTCCAGACCCCCGCGGAGGCGTTTTTTGTCCTCCTCGTCCTCTTTTGACTTGTCCTTCTTCGCCGTTTTTGTCGCTGCGTCGCCACTCGCAGGTGGGGGAGCCGCCTGCGCTGCCTTTTCCGCCTCGATGTACTCTTTGATCTTGGTCGCGCGGTCCATGATCTCGCGGACTTTCTGTCGAAGCATGTCCCGCTTCACGGGGTTGCGACTTTCATACTTGATCGCCGTCAGGAACACGTCGATTGCCTCCATGTACACGCGATAGGCGTCCTCGTACTCTTTCGCCTCATCGTGCTGCGACGCGCGCTTGAAGATTGTCACGGCCCGGTCGGTGAAATCAACGCTCATTTGACACAACTGGCAGGCGATATTTGTGGTAAGTGTAACAGCAAGCGGTGTCAAGATCTGGCCACAAGCAATTATGGGATCGCATCGCACAGAGAAAAGAGTACGTAAGTTATAGAGACTGCCTTGACGTCGATGCAGCGACGTCGATTCGCTGTCGCATCTCGAATGGCTCGGGCGTGTACGACGGCAACTCGACAAGCAACTGCTGCAGAAAGCGCGCGACGCCTCGTTCCTCGTCCCCGACGTACACAACATTATCTGCTCGGGACGCATCAACATCTTTTGCACGTGCAGCTGAAATAAACACCATCTCGGGATACAAGGTGAGCGGTCTGTCCACGCTCTCCGGACAGTCGCCCAGCGCCACAACGTGGTCGAGCCCTGTCGGAAATCGGTCGAGGTTGCCGTCACTGTTGGTGCGATGTCGAGCGTCGCGGAGGAACTCGACAAAGGCGGACTTGTCCACGTGCTGTCGCGCCACGACAACGCTGTTCGGCTGCGCTCGGCACTCGAGCTGATATTTTTCAGCGAGCACCTCCCGCACCGCCGCCGGGATCGCCAGATCAAAATGACGTAAAGGAATGCCGCTGACACAGTATTGTGCCACTCTGCGATCCGTTACGTCGCCGGTGGATAGCTCGCCCAACAGCTGCCGGTCGATGATGGCGTCCCCGGTCTCGCGCAGGAACCGGCCGCGCTCGGTGAGCTGCGCGGCGGTGAGCACGGTGCAGTTGAACACGTCATCGCCAAGCACACGTCGCTCTTCCAACAGACGGCGTAGCGGTTCGTGGTACTTCGAGGACAAGGCGTCGATGACGTGGGGGTTCGCTGCAAGCACAGATACATACACATGCACAGCATTCGTTAAGATCGAAAGAACCTCCTCTGCCTCAGTTTCAGATATACACAGCGCGTCGGCGTAACCACACACCGGCAACATCCCTCTGCCAGAGTTGGCAACCAGACCCGCTCCGCTGAAGCCGCACAGCAGCAGGCGACCGCAACCAGGATGCTGCAGCGTGTCGAGGAGAGGCGCGTGCACCTGGCGCAGCATTCGGCGGCCCGCGGTGGACACAATCGCGAGGTTGCCGCCGCGTTGCAGCCACGCAACCAAGGGGAGAAACGCTGGCGAATCGTTCAGCGGGACGTACCGGCCGCCCGCGCTGTGGGGCGTGGGCAGCACCGTGCCGTCCATGTCCGCGACCAGCCACCAGAGAGCCAGCGACATAGACTGTCTGACCGATTGACCTCACACAAGCAAACCACATGCGCACTCCGCGAGCGACGACCATCAAACATGCGTGGGAAGTGTCCCTAACGCGTCAACAATTCAAGCATGATTTCGTTCAGCATGGCGGCAACCATATGCGCGTCGGGGCGTTCCCTCGGGTCGTGCTTGAGCATCGCGCATAGGAGTTCAATCGTCATTTCGTGCCAGGGCCGAAATCCTGCGCCGCACTCAACCCGTTGCGACATGCGTAACTCCTCGATGGCGAGCCGCATCGACGTCGGGGTCCACTCCAACGCGTGCAAAGTTAGTTGCTCCTTCGATGTCGGATGCCTGAGAAGCACAAACTCAGGAAGAAACAAGAGTGAGAAAAACACCACCCCAAGGCTGAATACATCCGCCCTGCACTCCAATCCCGCCGAGAGGACGGGATGCGTCGTGCAACGCTCGGGCGCGGCATATTCATACGTCATCGCGGCCCCTGCCGCACCGTTGGGCGCCGCGCGCCGCGATGTGTCCAAGTCCATGAGCAGCACCCTCTTGAGGCCGTCGAACATGAGGACGTTATCGGGCTTCACGTCGCCGTGGACGATGGGCGGACTCTGCTCGTGGAGATAGCCGATCACCGACGCGAGCTGGAGCACCATGGAGCAGATATCATACTCTCCAAGAGGATGTTCCAATGTCTCGATCAGCGACTTCATATCACGCTCGACGAAGTACGGCATCAACACCGTCACCGTGGGCACAACGTTCCCGCGGTTGGTGGGATCGTATTCTTCTCCCGCCATCACGTCCAAGTACGGGATGAGATGCTGGTGCCGCAATCGCCTCACCGCTAGCGCTAACTCCATCGCAGCGTCGCGGTCGGCACGGCCAGCAAATTTCATTACCTTTTCCACCACTTCCTTTGATTGATCTTGAGCATCTCGACACAGCCAGACTTGACCCTGCGCCCCCTCGCCGATCATCCTGATTCGCGTCCGAAGCAGTCGTGGCGGCGCCGAGACGACTGGTCTCCCCCCTCCTGTAGTGTGAGCAGATGAACCCGGAGCGGGCGGGAACGAAGACACGTGAGAGTGCACCTCGGTCGGTCGACCTGCAGGACAGCATTGAGAATGTCCTGGCCCACAAGCTGGGCATACCCTATGCCGACACATGGGGCACGTCAGCAACGTGAAGCTTCCGCACGTGCAGCACCTGACTGTGGCCATCATTTTTTGAAACTTCGCGAACGTGTACGTGTGAACGAAACCCTATTTGAGCGTGCGCCGGGAAGCGACAATTCGAGGGGAACCTGCCGGGGCGCGCACGTCCGTCCGCGATCCGTGTATCGGACATGTTCCAACCAAACCGCACTCACCGTCCGCTGCGCGCGGTCATCAAAGGGCGGTCATCAAAAAGAGGAGGAGAGGACCATCAAAAATAGTTCCGCCAGTTACTTCTTCTCCTTTGCCTCCTTTTCAGCCTTCTTCTCGGCCTTTTTCTTGGCGCGCTTGACGCGCTCTGCCAGGAAGCGGCTTGCGCTGAGATTCTTCTTCAAGAACTTGTACACATGCGCTTCCTTATCTTCCTTGGTCAGCTTGCGCGGCGGCTCGGCACTCTTCTTAGCCGACGGATGTCCTACAGTCTTTCCGAAGCGGCTGCGGTCCTGAACGGCCACCTTTTGATCGGCTTCCGCGGCCTCACCCTTCTGGACCTTCTTGTGGTTGATCGGGAACAGCACGAGCTTGCTGAGGTAAGACTTCAGCCGTTGGACGTTCGTGTTCAGCGACTCCTCGCTAGCGTTCTTTCGGCGGGTGTCAACGCGAATGCCAATGGTGGCAGCGTAGCGAATGCCGACTCCGGCACCCTTGAGCTCCTCGGCGGTGAACCCACGACCCAGTCGCTTCTTCATGTTGTACCGAACCGTAGGGCAAGCGACCGAAGGACGAAGCGCCTTGAGTGGCCGAGGAAAGATCTTCTTCGCCTTGACCAAGCGCAGACGACGTCTGCGTTCCTTTCGCTTCGGCTGGTCCAGCCAGACCTTGATGTTACCGCGTTGCGACGAGCATGGATTCCAGTGCTTGCGGTGGTGCTGATGAGGCACCGCGTTGTTGCCCTTGACCATGCGTGTGCAAACCTGTAAGGAGTAAGCAGCAGAATACGGCAACAAACTGCAACTAAACGCAACGATGTGATTTGATATTTCACTGTTTGCGGTGTGTGTTCGGCCCATGATACACTCCAAGAACGGTAGCCATCAAATGGGAGGTAGATGCGGTGGTGAGTGGACACGTCGTTCCGTGGTAGGTGGCGAACGTCGCGAGCTCGATGTGCTTCGTAGCTCATCGAGCTTCGAAAGCGCTTCGTCTCGGCTGGATCGCATGCGGAAAACCTGATCACGCAACTCGCGTTCTTGCGACTCGAGCGCCGCTAAAAGCGCATCCTTCTCCTGTCGTTCCGCCGATTCGAGTTCCATCTCTCGCTGTCGATCGTCGCGGACGGCCTGTATCTTTCTCGCTGCCATTCTTTCGCGCCTTGTCCCATGAGAAAGCTCTTGCTCCCGAATGCGATGGTACAGATCCAACTGCCGCTCCCTTTCGTTCGCTTTGATGATGTTCGCTTGGCACTGAAAAATCTCCTGCAATCGGTGCAGCTCGGCTACCTGCGCGCGCTTCTCGCCTCGGGCTCGCTCCCGCGCGGCTGCGACGGCGGTGCGTGTTTGATCACGGATTGAAACAACCAGTTCGTGGTTTGCGCTCACCGCCGACCGACGCTGGTTGTCTCGCTTGAGTCGGCGCTGTTCCTTCTGAGAGAAGTTTTGCACCGATCTTTCCAACCGGGCAACGCCCCTTTGGGCATGATGGAACTCCGATTCGAGGCGCCCGCTCTCCGTTTTCATCTTTGAAATACGATTTTGAAACATCACGATCGCGTCTGTCAATTGCTTCGACGTCGCGGTGGCGGTTCGTGCGGATGATGGCGGGGCAGGAGTGTGGTGAACAGGGCTAACCTGTGCGCGAGATTCAGCCGGAGGGCTGCTGGTGCCACCTTGATGCTGCGCGGGTCGCGGCGACGCGCTCGCGGCAGGCGGCTGCGGCACGGGTTCGGTCGCGGCCATACGCTGTTTGTTAAACTCAATTGACAACAAGACTCACAAAATCGCTCACCGGTTTGCCAATATAATTTGGATACCGCGCTTGACGCGGACTGGTCGCGCGCGGTGGTGGCGTGGTCGTCCGCGATCCCTAACACCCCGAAAGATAATAAGCAGTCGAAAAACTTGTGTGAAAAGCATCCGTGTTTGCAGGTTCTTGCCTGTCACTGAATGTTGATCAGTTTCGGACCGTTCGGTCCTGGGGATTCCTTGCGAAGACGAACACTGAGCAGACCGTCGACAAATTTCGCCTGAACATCCGAATCGATAACTCGTGAAGGAAGCGTGAAGCAGCGTTCGAATTTCCCGTGGTCGATTTCTTGCAGCTGCAGCCAGTTCGACGCGCTGCAGTCCGGTTGAGCCTCCAATGTCGCCGAAACCGGGGGGCGGTCTCCACGAACGCAGATTCGGTTGCTGGTTACGTTCAACTCCATTTTGTCCCGCGTCATGCCGGGAAGGTCCGCAAAGAGCCGGTATCCTTGGGCATCCTCCTCAATGTTGAAAGCCGGGCTCCAGTTGCCGCGGCTCGTGCTCTGCAGCATCGACGAAGCACCACTGCGATTCTGCATCTCGTTTCCGAGCACGAAGAACGCTCGGCGCATGTGATTTTCGATGTCGCGAAACACGTTGTGCACATCCGAATCGCGTGACATCCAATGTTGGTCAATGCAGTCAGGCTGGCTGGTAAAGATCGAGAGAGTGGCATTTGCATCGCAAACGTTGTCACAAGTTCTCCTGGACGGATACTACTAGGCTGAAACCGCCGCGATACCCCCACGCCATACATTCTCCGCTGCCGCGAACACACGTCATCGACCTCTAGCACATCGCGCTGCCAAATCACACTCATATCACACACAAAAAAACACACTTGACAATCTGATCAGGACATGAACAGCTAGACGGCCACCCATGCATGCTGGGGTGGACCGGAACTTCGGTGAGGGGGGACGCGAGACTGGTCGTACATGCAGGTGGGCCGTGGTGCGGTGATGTCGAATCGCAACGCTCATACCAGCTAGTTTGTGTCAGGTGGTGGCAAACCTTGCTGCTCTCGATTTCGCCAGTAATCCTTGTTTTCGTTGCAATGCGCTAATGCCGGTTCGAGCGCAGGGAGGAGCTCCGCCATCGCCTCGAACATGGGGACCACGATAAACGACATGAAGCTTTGCTGTCCCTTGGGGAAGTCCACGCGGTGCTTGCGCCGGTCCATGAACGGGGAGATGGCCAGGTTCGCCTGCTGCTCTGCGTCGCCTTGCTTGTAAAACTCCGTGGCGATGTTCTTCGCCCACTCGATGTACAAGTGATTCGGCCTGCCAGAGTTGGAGATGTCCGCCATTTTAATCGACATCGACAAGGCCAGCCTAACGTCTTCCTTTCGCGAAAACCAATCTTGACCCCCTTCGACTTGGCGGCGACGGAAGGCTTGGAAGATCTTTCCGTGGTTGCCCATGTCCGTCGAAAGCACCATTTCGCACATGGTGTCGCGCACTTCACGCCGCTGGTCGTCTGTCAGCTTCGATAAAATGTTGTACTTGGGCTGGCGCAGCATCTCGAAGATGCAGGCAAGGTGATGGTTCTCCAAAATGGACTTGTCGTTGTACAGCGTACTAAGATAGGCATTCGTGCGTGTGTGGAAGCTGTTGTTGAAACCGGGGTGGTCGTAGTCGTGGATGCTGCCAGCGATGATCCCGGCGAGCAGCTCCTCCTTGGACATCGCCAGCTTCTCGCTCAGGCCACACTTGACCATGATGAAATAGTTGATTTGCGACACATCGGCCGCGTGCGTCGCGCTATGGTACGGGTTGGGATGGTAGCCGGCCTGGACGCCCTGCAGGAAGGTTCGCAGCACGGTGTCGTCGATGTTGAAATGCCGCACGAGGTCGAGCTTGTACAACATGGCATACGTGACGTAAAAGAGTGCGTTGTTGTTCGTTGCTCGCTCGAGGTCAAAGACGCTCATGTCCCAGCTGTCCAGCTTCTGCATGACACTCAACATCCTATCGACCGACTGACGGTCTCCCTTGAAGTTGTCGTAGAATTGTTTGAGCGATGGATGAGTCACGGAGATGGGCATTTGCGCCACGGATGGAAACACGGCGACGATGGCATCCACCTGGGGACCGCCAATGATGCGATCCATGACGGGAAAGTGATCCTCGGAAGCGAGCAGGTGCTCGAAGTACATCGGACCTCCCGACTCGTACATGACATCGAGGGGATGCTTAAGCCCGCCTGGCCCGCTCCCCCCATGCGCGAGGCCACGGCGACGCTGTCGGACCTTTCGTTCAACAAGACCACTTTGCAGCCTTGCAGCGCCCGAGCTCCGCTGCATTTCCGCGACTGATTCCTTCAGCGCTGAAATAACTGGCGTGAGGCGTAGGACAGTAGACTGGGCTTGCGCCGTGTTCGACTTCGTCGACGCGAGACGGCACTCCAGCTGAGCCAACCGCTTTTCCTTGTCCTTCGTTTCGGAGGCGTTGACTCGTTTGTATTGGGCCAACCGAGACATTGGGTCGACAAAAAACTCGTGAACGTCCACTCGTCGTGGCGGATTTACCATGGCCAGCAATTTGACCGTGAAGGGTTTGACGTTTTTCGGATCTTTGCTCGAAACAATTGAGAACGTGGCGGCAACGGTTGAGTACGTGACCGTGAGTCGTACCTTGTTCTTCATGGTGTCCGAGGCGACGGACTTGAAGAATGGCGCCCACGGCAAATCAACTCCTGCTGCCGTTTTCTCAGCAAGCAGCATTTCGTCGGTGGCGAAATGCTTTAAAAAGAGTGCACCACTGGCCACATCACGATACACGAAGCAGCATCCCTCGCGATTCGGACTGCTACCTTTCGGAACAAAAACGAGAAACACGGCTCCCATTCCGCCGCGGCCGTCGTCCACGGACATGCTCACCGCCCCCACGTCGATGAGGTACTTCTCCTTGCCCTGCAAGATGCTGCCACTCTTGGTGGGAGCGGACAACGGATTATCGGCGGACGCTGAGTCGTTTTCGGCGTGAGGCCCGACATCTCGGCTGGGGCGATCCTTGTCTTTGGTTTTTTTCTTCGCCTTACCAGCGTCGGTAGAGCTCCCACATCCCATTTCGAAAGTTCTGGTTTGACAGTTAACAGGGGGAAACAATCGGTAGCGGCCAACGATTGGATTCCGCGACGAGGTTCTCGCGATCAAGTCTACGCTCCGACACACAAGAGCCAGACAGCGTCCACACAAGCACACAACCGCGGAAAATCGAAAGGAAGGACGAGAGGCGCAAGAGCGACAGGGATGACGAGCCAGTAACAACGCCCCCGCGAAAACATCACAAGGGGGTCACAACGTTCAGGCGATTTGACTGCAAATCATCGACGCTGCTTGGGAGCAACGGTGCCTTCGAGGCCGCTGACCCTTTTCAGGTGCGGGGGTTGCGCAACGCTCAAGCGAAGGGGAGGAAACACTGGGAAAGCGAGGAGGTGTAGGTGGGTTTCAGTGGGGGACGCTCACGATCGCTCGAACGGTGTAGCACGTCGCGAGAAACAAGACGAACACCACAGTGACAGGTACGCCGGATGAATATGGGGGGAGGCGGATGAATGGGAGGATGAAGGAGCGAGAGACATTGTCGTTGTAAACATAGATGATGACGGCAGGTAGCAGAACTGATGGATTCGACCCGAAGGAGGGGCTGAATGTAAAGGAAGGAAACGCGTTGTTTGTACACCCTATGCGAAGTCTTGTGTGAGCGTGCGCGCGCCGTACTACATCTCGAGGTGCTGCCAGTACTCCTTGTTTTCAGTGCAACATTTCAGGGCCACTTCGAGCGGCGGCAGGAACTCGGAGAGACACTCGAACATGGGCACGACGATGAAGTTCATGAAACTGATTTGACCCTTCGGAAACTCTTGCTTGTCCTTCGAGCGATCCATGAATGGAGAAATAGAAAGGCAGAGGCTCGCCTCCGCGTCACCCTGTTTGTAGAACTCTTGCGCGATGTTTTTGGCCCACTCCAGGTATAAGTGGTTGGGCCTGCCAGAGTTGGAGATGTCCGCCATTTTGATGGACATTGACAAGGCCAAACGGGCGTCTTCGCGATTGGTGGGCCCTCCTCGGACGGTCCAGTCCGGTCGGTCTCCAAGTCGTTTTCGGAAGGCTTGGAAGATCTTTCCGTGGTTGCCCATGTCCGTCGAAAGCACCATTT